>Ga0209062_1004480_pt1 | contig 14546 bp, 19 predicted proteins | sample Coa_R2_2_FD_187158 | JGI IMG/M metagenome (GOLD analysis project Ga0209062, IMG submission 187158) | Surface soil microbial communities from Centralia Pennsylvania, which are recovering from an underground coalmine fire - Coalmine... | ecosystem: Environmental > Terrestrial > Soil > Unclassified... | reverse complement strand
GGAATTCTCCCTGCTCCCTTGCTTTGCGCAGTTTCTGAGGGGTCGGTTTTTCGGTCTTGCTGCTGTCGGCCATACTGCTCAGCGCACAAAGTGGCGGGAAATCGTCTCAAAGATCTCGCTTGCCAGAGATTCATAGAGCCGAGGCGCAGCGGCGAGCACAGTCGCGATGGCTGCCAGCGTGAGCAGGATCTTTGCGGGAAACGCGTGCATGCTCATCTGTAGCTGGCTGTACACCCGGCCGAGCAGCGCCAGCGCAATTTCGACCATAAAGAGCAGTCCGATTACGGGCAAAGCCAAGCGCAACCCGGCTGCGAACACGTCCGCCACAAGGTGCAGCACCTCTTTAGCCAAATCCTGCGTAAGGACAAAGGAACCGGGCGGATACCGATCCAAGCTTGCGGCGAATGCCCGGATGACCTGTCCCTCCAGCCCGGTGGCAAAAAAGAGCAACCCGGCAAGCAGTTGCGCCAGCACAGCCAGCGTTTCCGAATCGGCTTGCGTAGTCGGGTCCACAATCGAGGCATAGGCATAGCCGGCCTGTAATCCCAGGACCTGTGCGCCGAACGTGAGCGCCTCTGCGAGGAGACTCACCAGCAGCCCAATCGCCACTCCTAGAGCCAGCTCTGCCAGCAGCCAGAGGCACATCCGACCCAGCGTGGCGCTCGAGGCATCTACTTGCGGCCATTTGGGGAAGAGGGCCAGCGTGCAGGCCAGCGCAAACAGGATTCGCGGCACAGAAGGCCCCGCGCTTTTATCGGGCATGGGCGTAAAGATAAACGCGCCAGAGGTGCGCGCCAGCACCAGTAGAAACGCAATCAGCGTGGAAGCGGAAAGCGTGAGCTCACCGCGCATAGTGATGCAGATCGCCCAGAATGGTAATGGCGAAGGCAGTTGCTTGTCGCAGCATCCAGGGCAACAGCAGCAGGAAGGCTCCTAGCGCAACGGCAAGGCGGGGTATCGTGCTAAAAGCCGGATCCTGGAGCGAGGTGGCAATCTGCACAAGGTTTACCAGAATCCCGAGCGCAAAGGAGATGGCAAGCAAAGGGGCGCAGATCCAGAAAGCAGCCAGGAGCGCTTGTGAAATGATGTGAACGGCAAACTGCGGTGTCATCTCGTATTTCTCTTTCCTAAAAAAAGCTCTTCATCAGCGAGCCCACCACCAGGTTCCAGCCATCCACCAGCACAAACAGCAGAATCTTAAAAGGAGCAGAGATCATGGCTGGTGGCAACTGCATCATGCCGATAGAAAGTGTCACCGAGGCCACCGCCATATCAATGACCAGGAAAGGCAGAAACAGTACCGCCCCGATTTGAAAGCCCGCCTTCAGTTCAGACAGAATATAGGCCGGAATCAGGATTCGCAAACTTACCTCTGAGGCGTTGTGTGGAGGCGGCTCTTGAGAGATCTCGACAAACAAACGGATGTCACGCTCGCGCGCAAACTTGAGAAGAAATTTCTTAAGCGGCACTGCGCCGCGATCGAGAGCCTCCTCCATCGAAATTTGGCCCTTTTCGAGGGGCTGCCATGCCTGGTCGTAAATCTCTGAGAAGACGGGCTGAATCACAAGCAGCGACAAGAAGAGTGAGAGCCCGATTAAGACCTGGTTGGAAGGGGCAGTCTGCGTTCCGAGAGCCTGTCTGAGGAAATGCAGCACGATGGTAATGCGCAGGAACGGGGTGATGCACATGATCACGGCCGGCAACAGCGCCAGCAAGGTTAAACCGAGCGCCACCTGCATGGGAGCGCTGAGGGTCAGCCCGCGCCCCCCTGGACCGGTGGAGACGCCAATCGAGTTCAATGCCTCTGCGGCTGGGCCTGCTGCAAGCGCTTTGCCGAGGCTAAGGCCGAAGATTACACCCCAGCGTGTCAATTTAAACATCGGTGCTCTCTCCCTTTGACTCCGAGCCCGCATCCAAACTGAGGCTGATTTGCGTGCAGCCGGCCGGCGACACCGCGATCAGAGTCGTGCAATGATCGACACGCACCAAGTGGAGAGAGTGATGGGCGGTGAGCACGATGCGATCGATCACTTCCAGCCGCCGAGTGGCAGAGGAACGACGCACAAATCCGGTATTCACCTTCACCATCCCCTTGCGCCGCAAAAGCCAGAGCGCCGCGCCAAGCAGCGCGAGCACCAGGAAAACCGCAAAAAGCTGTTGCACCATCGACTCTCAGGCACGGCACCTAACGGCCGCGCTTCCATGGAGTCCATCGGCTTAGCGGATGAGATTCATTAGATCCTGGGTCATCTGATCGACCGTGGTAATCACCCGAGAGCTGGCCTGGTATGCGCTTTGATACGTAATGAGATTGGTAAATTCGGTCGCCATATCCACATTCGATCCTTCAAGCTGCCCGCCCAGAATCTGACCGCGCCCTCCGGTCTGCGGCAGCCCGATCGCAGGGGTCGCGGTCGCTGCTGTGACCGAGTAGTTGTTGTTGCCGACATTGACAAGCGAATCCGGATTTTGAATGGAAGCTAGAGCTAGCTGCGCCTCGACCATCTGTTTCCCGTTTGAGAACGTGGCTACGATTTGGCCACCGTTTTGAATGGCGACCGAGACCAGTTGGGCCGCCTGGCTGCCATCCTGCTGCGATGCGGACTGGCCCGAGGCTGTTCCAAATTGTGTAATCAGACCGTTGCCATTTGCATCCATCAGGCTCCAGTTAATCTGATGGCTGACGCTGTCACCCAACGTAGCGTTGTCGGCAAGACTATCTCCCGCAGGGAGACTTAAAGCGATGCTCGAATTCCCTGCCCCGAACGCCACGCCATTCAGGTCTTGAATCAGACCATTGTTGTCGAACGTGATCGTTCCCGTGCCGTTGTTTAGCGGCGTCGAACCACCCGGAGGCGCAACACCGATATCGCTGTTCGGTATGCTCACCTGATACTGCCAGGTGTTTGCCGGGTAGGTAGAGGCTCCCACAGGCTCACCAGAAACGTTTGTAAACGTAAAGGTAAGCGTGTGTGTTTGACCGAGCGAGTCCACCACCTGCATAGTCGTAGACCAGGAATTGCCCACCGGAGTGGCGGCGTCAAGGTTCGCCGATAGCGACATGTTCTGCGTCGTTTGTGGCGGCAGTACAGCCCCCATGGGCAGCACAATGTTTCCGGGTGCTGTGTTGGTGTTGATCGTACCGTTGGGGGAGACTACCCAGCCCTGCACCGTCTCCCCGGTCTGCGTCTGTAGGACACCGGTGCTCGAAAGTTTGAAATTGCCGTCGCGCGTGAACAACTGGGCGCCCGAAGACGGATCATTGACGATAAAAAAGCCATTGCCCTGAATTGCCGTGGCCAGCGGCGAGCTACTGCTCTGCAGAGGCCCCTGCGTGAACAACTGCTGATTGATGGGACGTGCCACGCCGGTGCCCACCTGCATGCCGCTTCCTACGCCGAGGTACTGGCTGATTAGATCCTCAAAATCCGCTGTACTGGCCTTGAAACCAGTAGTGTTCATGTTGGCAAGGTTGTTGCCTGTTGTGTCAATCGCCTCTGATTGTGCCTGCAAGGCTGAGAGAGCAATAGAGAGTGCACTAGACATTTTCTTTTCTTCTCCAAGATTGCTGTAACATCAAGATGATGTATTGTTCGAAGTGGAACTGCTGGCCGCATTCACTGAGCCGGTTCCATTTGACGCATTGGTTGCCGCCGCAGATGTCCCGCTGACGGAGGGCGGCGTGGTCACACCCAGATATTTCTCGCTGATTGCATCCAGATCCTGGCGCGCCGCCAGATTCTGCTCGACATCGTTGAACTCGGCAAGTTGCGTCACGAAAGTCGTGGGATCCACAGGTTGTGTCGGATCCTGATTCTGGAGCTGCGCAATGAGCAGTTTGAGGAATGCCGAGGTATTTGAGAGACTATTTGTACCCGCCGCGGCTGATGCATTGGATGCGGTCAACCCAGCAGTATCCGCTTGCTGGTAGATATTGGCTATGCTTCCCATGTGTTTAACTTCTCCTGTTTTGTGTTCGGAGCGGGTTTCGCTCGAGATCATCGATCCACTCCGGTTTTGGATGGTTCTGTTCCCTCTCCCGGCGCCCTTGTTGTCCCTGTCCCTCCGGGTTTACATTGACAGAAAACGCCATAGCAGAGCGCGGGCCACTCGCCGGACCTGAGGAAGACGGCATCCAAACGCTGGCGTGAAAGGACTGTTCGCTCAACCGGGAGGTCAACTCTGGCATATGATCTTGCAGCGCCTGCGTTAACCCTGGCTCTGAACTCCGCACGCTCACACGAAGCTGGCCGCCCGCGTCGGCCACTCGCACGTCGACGCGCTGCTCATTGCTCCCTGCAAATTGGACACGCAGGACGCGCAAGGGGTCCCCGGGCGCGGTTTTAGGCTCAAGATGAGGATCATTTGTACTCAAAGCCGGTTCAGGCGAGCCTGTGCTGCGCGCCTCGCGCGCCTGTGGTGCACCGGCAGAAAACCCCGTCTGTGAAATTGCCGTGACGATCTGTGCTGCGTGCGCGGATCCGGCTCCGGCTCCCGCTGCCGCTGCTACGGCAGTGGCTTTCAAAATTCCGTTCTGTGGATCGCTACCCGCATGATCACCCTGGACAGGCGCCACTTGCAGTGCAAAGGCGAGGTGATCGGCGCTATCCGGAGACAAAGGACTTGTCACAGGTGCCATTGCGGAAAACTCTCCGCTGACCGGGCCTTGATGTGGATCACTCTCTCCCAATACAAGACCGCTCACAGCCTGCTGATTTGCGGTTTCCCTCCGCTCGCGCACGGCCGGCGCGCCGCCCGGCACGCTGGGATCCGCTGCAACCGTCTCGGAGAATTCCGACACACCCAAAGGCAGGTTGCCTGCAGCTTGTGGAGCCGCGGTGCTATTCGCTGTGTAAGTGACCTCACCTAGCAAGTGCTCCACGTGCGCTTTTGCCTCCGTTGGCTTGGCGCCCACCGGGTCTGCTCCGCTCTTTGTGGAAGCTCGACCTTTTTTTTCAGTTGCGCTTGCAGCATCCACCAGCGGGCATTGTCTTGCTCCAGAAAGTGCGATTAACTTCGGATCAGCGAGCAATACCGAAGCGGCCTGTTTTACCTGTGCGATCGGTTGGCTCACATCGCAATCCGCGGCGGAAGCAGAATTTTGGGTGGCGGCGGCCGTCTGCTGACTGCTTTCTTCCATACTTGAGAGATTCTGGTCTCCGCTCACGTCCGGGATCGATTGCGGAGTCGCCTGCCGGTTAGAATTTTGCGAAGCGGAAAGCACTGAGGCCGGCACTGCGGGCAGAGTCGGCTGCGTCTGTTTCAAACTGGATTTCAAAAGGACCGCCTGTACCATCTGACGCACGCCCGAAGAAGGCGCGGAATTTTTCTGCGGCGAGGCCTGACTGGCGCCCGATGGCAAATCGCTCGCGGCTGTATCTGCCGTGAAACTGGAAACTAGGTCGGCAAAGCTCCCGGACTGAGAGCGACTAGAGGGAGCAAATGATCCTTGCAGCCGACTACGGCCTGGCACTGGCGCCAGGAGAGAATCGGCGGAGGGGGCGGCGCCGGGTGCGGTCTGCAGCAGGTTCACGCGCGCTTCCAGTGCATGCCACGCACCAAAGCCTCTCACACTGCCGATTCAGGCGCCTATCTGTGCACCCTCCCCCGGTTCTCTGCCGCTCTCAACCGCTTTATCTGGCTGCGCTCCTTCGCTTCTTACTCGCCCGTCTTCAAGCGCTTGCCCGCCAGCATTCCAGTGCCTTATAGCCCGCCTTCCAGTGTTTCCCAGTCAGCCTTCGAGTGGGCAGCTCAGCCGCAAGTGGGCGTCAGGAAAATGAACCAGCACCGTTCGCAGGTGTCCAAATTTCGACACCATACCTGCGAGTGCTTCCCGGCTCACCGTGGTATATATCGCAGGCGCGCCGCTGTTTTCGAGGGAATTTCTTCGGAATCGCACGCTTGGCATCAGGCTTGCTCTTGGGTGTGTGGCATATGGACCCGCTGACAACAGCAGCCGCAAGTGGCCTGCAGGCTCGCTTAGATGCGCTCGATATTTTAGCGAACAATCTAGCGAACACATCCACGAGCGGCTTTAAAGCTGATCGCGAGTTCTACAGCACGTATCTGGCTCCGGAGCTGAGCAACAGCATCGATCCCAGCGTAGGGGAGGCTCCGGTCGTAGAGCGGCAGTGGACCGATTTCTCGCAGTCGACCCTGGTCACGACCGGGAATCCGACGGATCTCGCGCTATCCGGGCCAGGCTTTTTTGTGGTGAATGGACCGAACGGTCCACTCTATACACGCAATGGAAGTTTCCAAATCTCGCCGCAGGGCGTGCTAGTAACCGCCGAGGGTTACGCCGTGAGGCTTGCCGGAGGCGGCACCTTGCAGACAGCTTCTGCGAGTCCGATCCAGGTGCTGCCGGATGGACGGGTGCTGCAGGACGGCAATCTGCTCGGTCAGCTCGAACTGGTGGATTTTGCAAACGCCGGGCAGCTCGCCAAGGCAGCAGGCGCCTACTTTCAGAATCTTTCGCAGCAGACGCCCGCACCCGCAACCCCAGTGGTCTATCAAGGGAAGCTCGAGAGCTCGAACACCGGGCCGGCGGAAGCGGCTGCGCGTATGGTGACTCTGCTGCGCAATTTTGAGATGTTGCAACGGGCCGTAAAGATTGGCGGCGAAATGGAGCGCGAAGCGGTGGAAGAGGTGGCGCGAGTTGCTAGCTAAGTACTTACACAGGAGGTTGCATCCATGATTCGTGCACTGTATAGTGCGGCATCGGGAATGTCGGCTCAGGAGATAAACCTGGACAATATCGCAAACAATCTGGCAAACGCCAACACGGCGGGCTATAAGATGCGCCGCGCCCAGTTTCAAGATCTGATCTACCAGAGCATGATCCAGCCAGGCGCAGCCGCCGGACAAAACACTACGGTTCCGGCGGGACTGCAGCTCGGCTTGGGGACGCGGGCAGCCGCCAATGAAATTATCTTTTCACAGGGCACATTCACGCAAACCAACAATCCGCTCGATCTTGCGATTCAAGGCAACGGCTTTTTCCAGATTTTGCAGCCAAACGGCACCATCGCCTACACCCGTGCGGGTCAGTTCCAATTGGATCAAAACGGCAACCTGGTCACAGCCAACGGAGATCTCCTCCAGCCTCAGATCACGATTCCACCCAACGCGCAAACCGTTACGATTGCACAGGACGGCACGGTGAGCTACACCCTGCCCAATCAATCCGCTGCCCAGCGTGCGGGCCAGATACAGCTCGCTCTGTTTCAGAATCCGGCGGGGCTCAACAGCATAGGAAATTCACTCTATCTACCCACAGACGCCTCTGGGAATCCGCAGGTAGCAGCACCGGGCAGCAGCGAAGGGCTGGGCACCTTGATGCAAGGATACATCGAACAATCGAATGTCGATGTGGTTGCGGAATTTGTCAATCTGATACAAAGCCAGCGCGCCTATGAGGCCAATTCGCGAGTGATCAAGGCGGCTGATGAGATGTACCAGCAGATGAACCAGATCGCGCAATGATCTTTCCCGTGTTGTTATCCCTTGCGCTCTCGCCGGATGCCTGCCAGCCCGTGTACTCGGATCGCATCTATGCACGCGATCTGGCTTCGGCAAACCCGACTTTTTCCCTGCTGCCTCCCGACCTGCCGGTTGGGTTTTCACCTGTGCCTGGCATGAAGCGGCTGATTCCGTCTGCTGAGCTGCGCCGCATGGCTGCCGCCAACGGACTCCCGTCCTCGGGCCCATTTGCTCCGGTATGTTTCGCCTGGCCCGTCGCCCTTCCGTCGCGGCAAGCCCTGCTTGAGGCCATGCAGAAGACCCTCGCTGCACGCCATCCCAAGATCGAAATTCTCGAGCAGACTCAGGCGCTTGCGCCCCCGGGAGAGATCGTGTTTCCCGTATCGGGCTTGGGTGCGTTCTCGGATGCACCGGTTATCTGGCGGGGATATGTCGAGTATGCTCCTGCGCGCCGTTTTTCACTCTGGGCGCGGGTCTTGATCCATGTGCAGGAGAACCACATTCTCACCAAGGAGACGGTACATGCTGGTGAAAGGCTGCGTGCGGACCAGCTCCGGCTAGAGCCCTATGAAGGTCCACCGACGCTCGATCCGCCTGTTGCCAGCCTGCAAGACGCCGTCGGAATGGTCGCGCGTTTTGAGATCCGGGCGGGGACGGTTCTCACCGGCCGTCTGCTGGAGCCGCCCAAAGAGGTGGAGCGTGGTGACACGGTTTCCGTGCTGGTACAGACGCCGGGTGCGCGCATCGAGGCGGCAGGCGTGGCCGAGCAGAGCGGCGCGCGGGGCAGTTTGATTGTCGTGCGCAATGCCAAGAGCGGGAAAAAGTTCCGGGCTCTGGTCGAGGATCAGGACAAGGTGGTAGTCATACCCCAGGCGCCCATTGGCCTGGCAACAGGAGGCATTACACCATGAAAGGCCGTCTTTTCAGGTACAGCATGGCAGCGGTGTTTTTGCTCGCAGGAATCGCCGCGGAAGCTAAAAAGAACGATAAGAAGCACCCGCCCCAGGAATCCGCACTGGACCGCTACGTTCAGGAGGCGCATCAGCACGCAGCCGCCGCACAGCCAGAGAGCCCCGGCTCACTCTATTCCTCAGCCGCGGTCTACGCCGATGTGGCCTCCGACGTGCGCGCCCGTCACGTGGACGACATCGTGACCATTGTGGTGAATGAACAGGCCTCGGCGGTCTCTACCGGACAGACCAAAACCTCAAGAGCCTCAAGCGCCAATGCCTCGGTGACCTCCTTTTTGAGGCCGCTTCCAGCCAACGGCAAGCTTGCCAATCTGGTGAATTCCAGCTCCAACACGGCGCTTGACGGCGAGGGCACGACCTCGCGCCAGACCACCTTAACCACGACACTGACAGCACGAGTAACGGATGTGCTTCCCAATGGCGATCTGGTGATTGAAGGCACGAAAACGGTCATGGTCAATTCCGAAAATCAGGTGATTACTCTGCGGGGCGTCGTGCGTCCCGCCGATCTCTCTAATGCGAACACGGTGCTCTCGGACAATGTGGCGCAAATGGAGTTGAAGATCAATGGCAGGGGTGTAGTCAATGATGCGATTCACAGACCGATGTTTCTCTACCGTCTGCTGCTCGGGTTGCTTCCCTTCTAGGTGAGAAGATCATGAACAGAATTGGGCAGCTTTGCTGTTGTGCGCTGGCTCTGCTCGTACTCGGCCTGCCGCTGGCCGCCGACGAGGCCGGAGTGCGGCTAAAGGACTTGGTTTCGATCGAGGGCGTGCGCTCGAACCAACTGGTTGGCTATGGGCTAGTAGTGGGCCTGAACGGGACCGGCGACAGCCAGCAGACGTTCTTTTCCGCTCAAAGCTTAACCAACCTGCTGCAGCGCATGGGCGTAAGCATTTCGCCTACCCTCATCATGGTAAAAAATACGGCTGCTGTGATCGTCACAGCGACGCTGCCGCCCTTTGCGCAACCCGGCTCTACGATTGATGTAACGGTGGGGGCCATCGGCGATGCCAGGAGTTTACAGGGCGGTTTGCTCGTGCTGACCACCTTACGCGGCATCAATGGACAGGTGTATGCGACGGCTCAAGGTCCTGTGGTCACCGGCAGCTTTGTGGCGGGCCGGACTTTGAATTCTCAAACCGTCAACCATCCGACCGTAGGCCGGATTCCGAACGGAGCTTCGGTGGAGCGTCCCGCGCCCTCCGTATCGCTGGGCGATGTCATCCATCTGCAATTGAGGCAGGAGGATTTTACTACGGCCTCGCGTATTGCCGCCGCCGTAAACCGCCACTTCAACAGCTCGATTGCACATGCGGACAATGCGGCGCTGGTGACCGTCAATCTGCCCTCACGCTACAGTTCGCAACCCACTGACTTTGTGGCGGAGCTTGAAAAGCTCACCGTGGAACCAGACCGCCTGGCTCGCGTGGTCATCAATGAGCGCACGGGGACCGTGGTGCTGGGCGAAGACGTACATATCGCACCGGTGGCGATCATGCATGGGGATTTGACGGTCGAGATCCAGACGACGTTTACGGCCGCCGAGCCCGGTCCGTTTTCCGGGGCCCCGGCGCAGGTGATCCCCCAGACCACGGTTACCGCCAACGAGCAGAAGGCGCGGAATCTGGTGCTCAAGCCTGGCGTGACGGTGGAAGAACTGGTGAAAGCCCTGGGATCTATTGGCTCCACAACGCGCGACGTGATTGCCATACTCGAGAATTTGCGCGCTGCTGGCGCTCTGGATGCAGAAATCGACGTCATCTAGGAATCTTGCTCATGAATCCACTCACAAACGCCCCGTTCTCGAGCACGGCTCTCGGGATCGATACGGCGGAGTTGGCGCGCACCGCTCCCTCGGCGAAGCTGCACAAAGCGGCCCAGGATTTTGAGGCCTTGATGCTGGGCGAGATGCTCAAGAGCACCCGGGAATCGGGCTCCGAAGGGTGGCTGGGCAGCGGCGACAGCGAGGGGAACGACACGGCCATGGAGCTGGCCGAGAGCCAGCTTGCGCGCGCGCTGGCGCTCGGGGGTGGTCTCGGACTTGGCCGCTTAATTGAAAAACAGCTCGCGCGGCCGGGGGATCAGAACAGGAACGCCATGCCGGGAGACGTGGCTGTGGCGTCGGCGAAATAGTCTGCGTAGCAGCCCGCAGCGGTTACCGGTTCCGCAACAGGGAGAGCCTCCGCACTCTCCGCGGGCAGAGCGGGAACCAGCGCGGTGCTTCTCTCCTCGGCCACCTTATACCAGGCCTCGAGCAGAGTCTCGAGCAGACGCTCCACTTCACGGTAAGCTTCGGCCTTTTTTTGAGCATGCCCTTCCATCAATTTCTGCTGCATGTAGTGATACAGGCGGGCTAAATTGTGGCTGATTGCTCCTCCTTTTTTATGATCGAGCGATGTGTTCAACTCGATGAGAATGTTCATTGCCTTACTGGTCGCCTTGCTGCGGCCCCAGATATCACCCGTTTCGAGGCACGATCGAGCTCGGCGCGCGGCATCGATAGCGCCTTCATAGAGCGCGATCACAAGATGAACCGGGTCGCCGTTCAGCACCTTTCCTTCCAGATAGGCTCCGTAGGCCATGTAGGGATCGGCTTGCTGCATGTATTTCAGTCTCCGCACTTTATATCGAAGCTAAACCCCTGTTTTTAGAGCAGATAAGAGAAACGAAAGAATTGGGTATAAGGCCGAAGCCCGGCATCCGATATGGGGAAAGGAAGGATTTCCCTCGGCCGAAGCATGTTTTCCATCATCGGAGTTGTTGTCGTTATTGGCGCGATTCTTGGCGGTTATCTCATGGAGCACGGCAAGGTGGCCGTCCTAATACAGCCCTCGGAGCTGGTCATCATTGCGGGAGCGGCGCTCGGTTCGCTTTTAATTGCCAATCCGCTGCCGGTGGTCATCGGCATCCTGAAGGGATTCAAAAATGTTTTCTTCCCGCCGCGCTATAGCAAAGAATTCTATCTTGAGACGCTGAAGATGCTCAACGATCTCTTCCTGCGAGCCCGGCGAAACGGATTATCGAGCCTGGAGTCGGATGTGGAAGAGCCTGAAACGAGCGAATTTTTTCAAGGCTATCAGAGCATCGCGAAGGATCACCACGTGCTGGCATTCATATGCGATACCTTGCGCATTGCCATGACGGGAACGATCTCGCACCATGACCTGGACCAGATGATCGAGGTTGATCTTGAGGTGCATCATAAGACTCTGCATGCCCCGGTGGGAGCACTGATGCATGTGGCCGACTCGCTTCCGGGATTTGGAATTGTGGCCGCGGTCCTCGGTGTAGTTATCACCATGGGCGCGCTCGGTGGTCCGCCGTCAGAAATCGGGCATAAAGTCGCAGCCGCTCTGGTGGGAACTTTCTTAGGCATTTTGCTATGCTACGGCTTTCTCTCGCCTCTTGCCGCCAATCTCAACCGCGCCAACGAGCGCGAATCGCAGTATTATCACTGTCTTCGCACGGCTCTGGTGGCGTTCATTCGAGGCGCCGCGCCGATTGTCTCGATTGAATTCGCGCGGCGCTCGATTCCCGCTGATGTGCGGCCGACTTTCAAGGAGATGGAGGATCACTGCCGCGGCAAACGGGAGACGGAGGCGGCCGCCGCGTAGGTATGTCTGGAACCAATCCTCCGGTCATCATCATTAAGAAAAAGGCGGTGCATCATGGCCATCACGGCGGGGCCTGGAAGGTGGCCTATGCGGATTTTGTGACCGCACTGATGGCGCTGTTCATTGTGTTGTGGCTCATGACCGCCAGTCAGGACATCCGTAAAGCGATCGCAGGATACTTCCGCGATCCGCTCGGCAACGCATCGAAAACCGGAAGTGCGATGGGGGGCGTAGGAGAGACGCTGACCGTCACCAAAGACAATATGGACGCACTGAAAAGCAGGATCGAGGAAGCCTTACTCAAAAATCCGGATCTGTCCAAACTCAAGAACTATGTTGAGATGACGATCACTGGCGAGGGCCTGCGCATCGAGCTGCTTGAGAACGCCAAAGGTGTGTTCTTTGAAAATGGTGATGCCCAGCCCACCGAGAATGGGCGCCGGCTGCTCATTCTTATTGCAGGCCAGCTCGGCAAGCTGAAGAACCGCATCCTCATTGAGGGTCACACGGATGCGAAACCGTATCAGGGCGTTCTTTATTCTAATTGGGAGCTTTCGGCTGACCGCGCCAATGTGGCACGCCGCATCATGCAAGAACACGGACTGCGTCCAAACCAAGTTTCACAGGTTCGCGGATACGCCGACCAGCAACTGCGCCTGCCCGATCACCCTGAGGATCCTTCTAACCGGCGCATTTCAATCATTGTGCAGTACTCGCAGACAGAGTTACTCAAAGCTGCCGGAGTTGTGCGCGACCAACCGTAATTTTTGTTCTAAACACGGGCGCTGCTGTTCGATATCTCTGCAGGGACAGCTTTGCCCATGCCCATCCAGCCGCCTCACATCGCTAACATCTCCGTTCTGGTTGAACCAGGAGATTGTCAGATTTCGAGCGAGCCCGCGTGCCGCCTCGCAAGCCGCGGCATCCGCTCCTCGGTGGTGGTGGCCATCCTGGTCCCCAAGTTAAGCCTGGCAGGGTTGACACGTTACCGCTTTCCGCAGGAGGCTGAATCGAGCCTGTGGAACTTGCTTTCTCTCATGCAGGAGCGCGGCGGGACGGCTTCAGAGCTTCATCTCTATGCCGCAGGGGGCGCCTCCCTCCCCGAGGGGGCGGGAGAGAGAACCTGTGGCAAGGCCAATCAACTAGCTTTGAAGAAAGTGCTGTGGCGCGAACGACTTTGGCTCTCGGGAGAGGATCTCGGAGGCGATTTAGTCCGGTCGGTTTCTTTAGAGCCCAAAGCGGGCCGCCTCCTGGTGTGTTCTGAAAAGCAGCTTATGGCCTTCGAGACACAACCCTTACGTCATGCCATTTAACGTTTTGGTCATCGAACATTCTTCCACAATGCAGCAATTTCTCAGGCGCGCCATTGCGATGGCCGGGATGCCCGTCTGGTGCCGAACAACCGGCAGCCAGGAGGAAGCAATGGAGTTGGTCGAAGCTGGCGGACTGGATCTGATTATCCTTGACACCAACATGCTTAGGCCGGAAAAGGAATCTCTCCTCGAGCGACTGCAGCGAAGCGCGAATCGACAGGGCACCCCTTATATCGTCATTTCAGCCGATGCTACGGCATCCCGGGCGCAGAGCATGCTCGATGCGGGCGCCTCTGCTTACCTTGCCAAACCGCTGGACCCCGCCCTCATCCGGTCAGAGATACAGCGCGTGCTGGAGCTCCGCCATGCGACATAGTGAGATCTCGGCCACTCTGGCGCACAGTGTGCAATACGTGCTCGAGATGATGTGTTTTGCGGAAGCGACTCCCTCTGCCGGTTTATCCCTTGGTTCCGGCAAGCGCGCGAGTATCCCGTTTCGCGGGGGCATTAGTGGAAAGCTTGAACTGGATGTGAGCACGAGCGCTGTACCGGGATTGACCTCCGCGTTTCTCGGGCTGCGGCCTTCTGAAGCCCCCTCAGAGCGTGATGCTCATGATCTGATCTGCGAGTTAGGAACTGTGGTGTGCGGGCGGTTTCTTAGCGCGCTGGATAGTGGAGCCACACTCGAGATCGGTGAGGCGCAGCTATGCGATCTTCCCTCTGGCGCCCCTGCATCGAGCGGCGTGCAACATTGTTTTCAACTCGATTGTGGGCATCTAGCCGTCTCGCTGCAGCTTGACTAGACGGAGGCTAAAGGGAACGGGTCTTCCGGACGATGAAGGATTTGAGTTTTGTGAGACGAATCCCGGGCTATAGCGCGTTGGCGCCACTTCTATTGTTTGCCGCGGCGGGTCAGGCTGCACCGCCGGCGAAACCGGCGGCTCCGAGCGCCCAAAGCGCATTCCAAGCTTCGATCGAAAAACAACAGGAATCTTTAAAACAGCAGCGGCACTCCCTGATACAACAAACCGGCCTGGATCCGGCCGAGGATGATTTTATTGCACCCCTCCCTTTGCAGGTGCAGGCAGATTGCGCGCCGCTGCCAGCGGATGATGTGGAGCCTCTGATCCGGGATGCGGCGCGCAAGCAAGCACTGGATCCCA
>Ga0209062_1004478_pt1 | contig 14552 bp, 11 predicted proteins | sample Coa_R2_2_FD_187158 | JGI IMG/M metagenome (GOLD analysis project Ga0209062, IMG submission 187158) | Surface soil microbial communities from Centralia Pennsylvania, which are recovering from an underground coalmine fire - Coalmine... | ecosystem: Environmental > Terrestrial > Soil > Unclassified... | reverse complement strand
ACAAGCTTCTTACTCTGGCGACGCGAACTATCAGAGCTCTTCCGCAACCGCGTTTATCAGCGTCAACATTCCTGATTTCAGTCTGGTTCCAGCCGGGCAGCTAAACTTAACCCTGGGGCAGGCCGGATCGGTGCAGATCAGCGTGCAGCCAGCGAGTACGATCACAACGCCGGTGACCCTTGGGTGCTATGGGGTGATTCTTGCCGGATATTCATGCAGCTTGCAACCCGCCTCGCTGACTCTGACGAATGGCATTGCGGGCTCAACGACGTTGACGCTAAGTCCCGCTCCGGCTTCCATGATTGTGCAAAGCGCCGTGAAATCGAAGCGCAGCTTCGCCATCCCAAGCGTCCCTCTCTCGCGCATTCCGCTGTCCCCTTCCGCTCTGCTCGCCTTGCTCGGCAGCATGTTGCTGCTCGCGGCGCGGAATCCAGCGAAGCGCGCATACGTGAGTGTGGGATTTGCTCTCGTTTGCGCAGGCATCCTTATTGGGTGCGGCGGTGGAAATAGCAGCTTCGTAGGGGGCGGGGGCGGGGGCGGAAATCCCACTCCGCAAGCGACAACGACCACTATCACAACAGCGGGCGGCAAGGGCGCGGCTGGAACGCCGATCACCGTTGCGGCGAAGGTCACAGGCGCTAACAAACCCACAGGCGCCGTGGACTTTTTTGCGAACGGAGGAGGGGTCGGAACTGCCACTTTGGCCGCGGACGGCACTGCTTCCACGACGATTAACCTGGTAACACCCGGCATCTACACACTAACGGCTTCTTACGAAGGAGACGGGCGGAATCTGGCCTCGACTTCGGCTGGAGTCAGCGAATTGATGACGGGTACGACGACCGTTCTCGTGAACGGGCAGCTGAGCACGAACAACCGAATCGCGAGCGTAACCGTAAACGTACAGTAGAAGCACGAAATCAATCGAATTGCTTAAGCTTGGGCGCTTGGAACGCAGCAGTTTCGATTCTGCCCAGGACGAGGCTGCGCCTCAGGGAGCGCTTTCAATCGCTGGAGCGCAGGGAAGGCTTGGCGGGCCGGAGGCAAGCCGGGGCGGTGGATTGGCGGAGGACAAATTCGGGGGCGATGGCGATTTCGGGAACGTACTTCGCATTCCCTTCTATGCGCTGGACGAGAGTTTCGGCGGCGATGCGGCCCATTTGCACGAGCGGCTGGCGGACGGTGGTGAGTCCCGGATTGGCGTAAGCGGCCGCGGGAATGTCGTCGAAGCCCACGACGGAGATATCCTCGGGCACGCGAAGACCGGCTTCGCGAAACGCCCAAATGGCCCCGATAGCAGAGATGTCGTTGTAAGCGAAGAGCGCGGTAAAGGGAACGCCGCGCGCGAGCAGCTCCTTTCCATACGGGTAGCCGACTTTTGGCGTGGGGTCATCGGCTTCAATCTGAACGGTAAGCTCGGGCCGAATTTTAAGGGAGAGGCTATCGGCGGCTTCGCAGATGGCAGCCCAGCGGACCGCGGAATCCGAACTGAAGCGCTGGCCCTTGAGAAAAGCGATTTCCTTGTGGCCGAGATTTTTCAAATGCTCGAGAGCCAGGCGAACGGCGCGCTTGTGGTCGAGAACAATGTTGGTCACGCCAGCGACGGTCTGGTGCCCCGCAACAGCAACGGTGGGCAACTGCGGCTCTTCCGTGATGGACGTGTCCACGGTAATGAAGCCTTCCACGCCGCGCGAGAGCAGCAGTTGCGAATAGGATTGCAGCAGCTGCGGATCATGCCGGTGAATCACCGTAAGAAAAAAGAAATTGTGCTTCCGAAGATACTCTTCGATACCGCTGATGATTTGCGAGCCGTACACGTCGCCGATTTCCTCGGCAATGACGCCGATAGTGTTGGTGCGGTTGGTGCGCAGCGTGCGAGCGAAGAAATTCGGGCGGTAGTTGAGCTCTTGAGCCGCCGCGAGGATGCGCTGCTTGGTGTGCTCGGGAATGGAGCGAGCCGCCGGAGAATTGTTGAGCGCGGCGGAAACCGTCCCGGGCGTGAGGCCGAGGTGATCGGCGATGGTCTTTAGCGTGACTTTGCCGTCTTTTGCGGATTCGGGCTTTTTCTTTGGAGGGGGCATGGCGTCCTCCCAGAAACCAAGGTTGGAGGCAGGCGCGACTTTGCCCTCAGAGAACGACGCCCCCGTTGGGAGAAAAAATAGCGCAGTCGCCCGGAAGATTCAAATGACCGGCAGGGAAAGGGAAAGAAATAGCGCGCCGGTTGACTTCGCATTTTCTGTCTCTTACATTCCTGCTCGCTGTGTTCCATGCCGCTCTGACAAGATCGAGGCGCTGTGGCTGAACTGGTTTCCTTGCGTGATGCGATTTCGGAGTTTGTTCGTGACGGCTCGGCCGTCGCCCTCGAGGGGTTCACGCATCTGATCCCTTTCGCGGCAGGTCACGAGATTATCCGGCAGCGTAGACGCGATCTCACGCTCATCCGGATGACGCCGGACGTGATTTACGACCAGATGATCGGCGCCGGGTGTGCTTCGCGGCTGATTTTTTCCTGGGGAGGGAATCCCGGAGTCGGCTCGCTGCACCGTTTTCGCGACGCGATCCAGAATGGATGGCCAGCGCCGCTTGCGATTGAAGAGCATAGCCACGCGGATATGGCCGCGCGATACCAGGCGGGAGCTTCGGGACTGCCCTTCGCGGTGATGCGTGGTTACGTTGGGTCGGACTTGCCAAAGCACAACTCGAAGATCAAAACGATTGTCTGTCCTTTCACGGGCGAGGCGCTTGCGGCAACTCCGGCATTGCAACCGGACGTTACGATCGTGCACGCCCAAAAAGCCGACCGCAGGGGCAATGTGCTGGTTTACGGCATTGTTGGCGTGCAGAAGGAAGCGGCGCTGGCGGCGAAGAAGGTGATCGCGACAGTGGAGGAGATCGTGGATGAACTGGGTGCTCCGCCGAATGCGTGCGTTCTCCCCTCTTGGGTGGTATCCGCCGTCGCGCACGTGCCTTTCGGAGCGCAGCCTTCCTATGCGCATGGCTACTACAAGCGCGACAACGCGTTCTACAAAGCTTGGGACGCCATCTCCCGCGACCGCCGGATTTTCCTTGATTGGATTAATAAACACATCCGTTCGACGGCGGATTTCGGCGAGTACCGGCGCAGTGTTGGAGCCGCGGAGGGAATTCATGCATGAAGCCGCTTACTCTCCGCAAGAGATTATGACCATTGCCGCGGCGCGCCGGCTCAAAAATGGAGCGGTGTGTTTTGTGGGGATTGGATTGCCGAGCGCCGCGGCGAATCTGGCGCGAATCACACACGCCCCCGGCGTGGTCCTTATCTATGAATCGGGAACCATTGGAGCGAAACCGAACGTGCTGCCGCTTTCCATCGGAGATGGCGAACTGGCCGAGACGGCGGACACGGTGGTTTCGGTGCCGGAGATTTTCCGCTACTGGCTGCAAGGCGGGCGAGTGGATGTGGGATTTCTCGGAGCGGCCCAGATCGATAGGTTTGGAAACATCAACACCACGGTGATTGGCGGGACCTATGAGTCGCCGCAAGTGCGGCTGCCGGGCGCGGGAGGAGCGCCGGAAATCGCCACGTCATGCAAGGAAGTGACGATTATTCTGCGGCAAAGCCAGCGCGCATTCGTGGAACGGCTGGATTTCGTCACGTCATCGGGATACGTAAGCACTCCCGAAAGCGGCGGGCGGCAATCCGCTTGGGCGCGGGGACGCGGCCCGACCACGGTGATTACGGATTTGGGAGTGCTCGCCAATTCGCCACGAGATCGCGAGCTTGCGCTTACGGCGCTGCACCCGGGAGTAACGGTGGAGCAAGTGCGGCGGGCAACAGGATGGGATCTAAAAGTGCCGGCCAATCCCGGCTTGACTCCGGCGCCAACCGCCGATGAGCTGGCAGCCTTGCGCGACCTTCACGCACGGACGGCTCTAGCCCACGGAACGTTAGCCGCGGGCGAGTAGGAACCGCCGTCAGCCATCAAGAGCGCCCTCCATGGAATCTGGCGCGGAAGGCACCTTAACGCACCTTTTCCTGGCGTGCCGCCATCCAATTTTGCCGGTCTTGCCTCCGGCAAACGATGATGGTGTGCCCGTTTCCCTTGCGAGTGTTACTCGTCGCCGAAGAATCGGCCGGCGTCCAACTCTTGCAAGCGGTACATGACTCAAGGTTCCAGATTGCGGCGGTGATGGCTACTCCGCCCCGCGACGGTCAGGCGCGAGGAGCAGTGTGGTCGGCGACCCGGAAGCGTGGCATTGATCTGTGGCCCGCCACTCTCGTCAGAAATATCGCGACAGCAAGGCGCATCCGCGAAGCGAAAGTCGACATCTTGCTAAACGCACATTCCCTGCACGTCATCCCGGACGAGGTTCTTCAGGCTCCTCGCATCGGAGCATTCAATCTTCATCCAGGACCTCTGCCGCGCTATGCTGGGCTGAACGCCGTGAGCTGGGCGATTTACAACGGCGAACAGGAGCACGGCGTGACGGTTCACCGGATGGATCCGGGCATCGATACCGGACCGATTGTGGATCAAGCGATGTTCGCGATCGAATCCGATGACACCGCTCTGTCACTCGCTGGGAAATGCAGCCGGTTCGGCATTCCGCTGATGCTTAAACTACTGGAACGGGCAGCGACTGACCCAGGGAGCATTCCACTCGCTCCTCAGGACCTGCTGGCGCGCCAGTATTTCGGTCGCCAGATACCGAACCACGGAGTGATCGACTGGACGGCGCGCGCGGAGCAAATCAGGAATCTTGTTCGGGCATGCGACTACGGCCCGTTCCGCTCACCCTGGGGACACGCGCGAACGTATATCGATGGGATACAAGTGGAGATTCTCAAAGTTGCTCAAACCGGCCGCGCTTGCGATCAACCCCCGGGAACCGTCGGTGCGATAGGCCCCGATGGAGCGCTTATTGCTACCGCCGACGAATGGTTGCGCGTCGCCAAGCTTAGGCTCGGCGAGCGGACCTGTCATCCGGCCGATGTGCTCGGAACTATGCAGCGACTACAGGATTCGCCCTAAAGGATTAACCCGGTAGCATCCGGCCAAGTCGGCAGCTACGATACGCGGCGGGTTGTCCTTCTCTCCGGTGTTTGCGGGACATCCTGACGCAGCCGTCCCAGCGGCAAACGACGCTTGGAAGTGTGGTGTGCCCATGTCGCACGCGGATGGAATCGTTCACATCTACTCGACCGCTCCGCAGTCCTCTCGCTTTGCTTCAGCGGATTACCGGGAACGCCTGGTCCGCGTTTCTCGCTGGAGCGAAGCAGCCGGCTGCACAGGCATGTTGGTCTATACCGACAATAGCCTGGTGGACCCCTGGCTTGTTACTCAGATCGTTCTGGAAAACACGCAACATCTTGCACCTCTTGTTGCCGTCCAGCCCGTCTACATGCACCCGTACTCCGTCGCCAAGATGATTTCTTCGTTGGCCTTTCTTTACGAGCGCAGGATCTGCCTGAACATGGTCGCGGGCGGCTTCCGCACAGACCTCGCCGCGCTGTGCGATGACACGCCGCATGACCGCCGATACGAGCGGCTGTTCGAATATACCAATATCATTCAGATGCTTCTGAGCCAGAAGGCGCCCCTCACCTTCGAGGGCGCTTACTACGAGGTGAAAGACCTCGTGCTTCATCCGCCGATGCCGGCTGAGCTGGCTCCGCGGATTTTTCTCTCCGGCTCGTCCAGCGCGGGCAGCAGCGCCGCGAAGCTGCTCAAAGCCGTTGCCATCGAGTATCCAAAGCCGGGCGAGGAGTATGAACGCTCGGCGCCAAGCGAAAATGCCGGAATTCGCATCGGAATCATCGCCCGCCAGGAACGTGAAGAAGCATGGCAAGTAGCGTGGCAGCGTTTCCCCAGCGATCGCAAGGGCCAGCTCGCTCACAGGATGGCCATGAGAATTTCCGATTCAGAGTGGCATCAGCAGCTTTCCGCGGTGGAACGCGAGATCCGCGGGCAAGAGACGATTTATTGGCTCTGGCCCTTCAGGAATTATCAAACCTTCTGCCCCTACCTCGTGGGCAACTTCGATGAAGTCGCCGAAGAAATCGCCAAGTACGTGCGAGCGGGGTTCACCCACTACATTCTCGATATACCTGCGGAGGAGGACGATCTGCTGACCGCCGGCTTGGTCTTTCAGCGCGCCGCGGAAAGAGCGGCTCTTCCCGCGCTGGTTCCCTGCGGGGAACCGGCCCCTTTGGCAAAAACATTTTCGACAGATTCGCAATCACCCGCCGCCTGATTTCGAGCTGCCCATTCAAAGCAAATGGTAGAGAGATCGACGCGGCCCTCCTTGGCTTCGGGGTTTTGGCGTTCGTGCGAGCAATTTCCGCACCGCCCGGCCCTTGAGGTGGGCGGGGCCGTCTTGACGTACCGGGAGTTGCAGGACCGAGCTGCCACGATTGCGCGCGCAGTGGAACAAGCCGCGCCGCGGACTGGTCCGCCGTTGCTGGGCGTCTTCGCCTATCGTTCCGCGACCTCGTTTGCCGGCGTCCTTGCGGCGCTGTTTGCGGGCTGGGGATACGTACCGCTGAATCGCACATTTCCGCCGGCGCGAACGCGCTTCATGCTCGATGCCGCCGGATGCAGGGTTTTGCTGGCCGATCGGGAGTCGGCCCGCCAACTCCCGGAGATCCTCGCCGGAAAAGAAGAGCCTCTGCTCATTATTTTGCCCGAGCATCAGGAAGCCGTTGAATTTTCAGCACGCTGGCCGCAACACAAATTTCTCTTCGCCGCGGATCTCGTCGCGGCAAATCGCACGCTCCCGCCGCGGCCCGTTGCCTCAAACTCGATTGCCTACCTGCTGTTCACGTCGGGTAGCACCGGTACGCCAAAGGGTGTAATGGTTTCGCACACCAACGTGCGGCACTTCGTGGACTCCATGGTTCGCCGGTATTGCATTACGGAGCGCGATCGCCTTTCCCAAACGTTCGACCTGACGTTTGACCTCTCCGCCTTTGATATGTTCGTTGCCTGGGAGCGTGGCGCATGTCTGTGTTGCCCATCGCAAAAGGCGCTGATCCATCCGGGCCAGTTCATCAATGAAGCGCGCTTAACTGTGTGGTTTTCCGTGCCTTCGGTCGGCGGGTTCATGCGGCGGCTTGGGATGCTGAAGCCGGGCCGCTATCCTTCGCTTCGCCTCAGCCTGTTTTGCGGCGAACCGCTCTCTCTCGAGCTTGCGCGGCAGTGGGCGCTCGCCGCTCCCAATTCCACAGTCGAAAATCTCTACGGGCCCACCGAGCTGACCATTGCCTGCACAGCGTTTGCCTGCGGGAATCTGGAATCGCTTTCGGACGGCGAATTGGGATTGGTTCCCATTGGGTGGCCTCTTCCGGGCATGAACGCGTACGTTGCCGGCGAAGGTTTGCGCGAGGTGCCGCCGGGCGCAACAGGCGAGCTCTTGCTTGGCGGCCCGCAAGTCAGTCTCGGCTACTGGCGCGACCCTGAAAAAACAGCCGCGGCCTTCGTAGTCCCTCCAGGCAAGAACGAAATTTACTATCGCACGGGCGACCGCGTGCGCAGGCCTGTAGGCGAGGAGCCTTTGCGGTATCTCGGACGCACGGATCACCAGTTGAAAATTCTCGGACACCGTGTCGAGCTCGGCGAAGTGGAAGCGGCATTGCGCCAAGCGGCAGGCGTGGAATCCGCCGTAGCCATCGGCTGGCCGTTCACCGCGAGCGGGCCGGCCGGCATTGTTGCGTTTCTGGCCGGCGCCAACATAAATACTCACATCATTCGCGAAAGGCTCAGAACCCAGCTTCCGGCATACGCCGTGCCACGGGAGATTCGCGTTCTGCCCGAATTGCCCCTGAACGCAAACGGTAAGATTGACCGTAACGCCTTAGCTCGCTCTCTGGAGACCTCAGCATGATGGTTGTTTCCCCTGAAGAAGTCCGCGGTGTGGTTCTTGGCCGCCTCTCGCCCGCTTTGGCCGCCAAGGGTCTCGATCCTCACGATGTTCCTTACGATTTCGATCTGCTTATGGAAGGCATCATCGACTCGCTTGGAATCGTTGAGCTGATCACGGATATACAACAATTGTTTGCCATCGAGGTGGATTTCGATGGCTTGGCTCCGGAGGAACTGACGGTCATCGGCCCGCTGTGCCGCTATATCGCGAACGCCACCGGAAAGGCGGGGCGCGATGCTTCCGAGGGGCCGGCCGTTTTTGTCAATCGAGGGCCGGCACGATGAAACCGGACCATGAACTCAATGTAGCAGCGTCGCGAGAGCGCCTTCTCATTTCCTTGCGGAATCGCTTCTTGCAGTCGGTAGCGCGTTCGGCGCCCGGCGCGGGCTCTCTGCGAGTGCGCCTTCACCGCTGGCGCGGCGTTCGAATCGGCAAAGATGTAAGGATTGGGCTCGATGTGATCTTCGAGACCGCGCATCCGGAATGGATCTCCATAGGCGACCGGGTGCAAATCGGCGTGCGCACGCTGATTCTCGCCCATATCCACGGGCTGCCGCCCAATCGCGACGAGCTGTACGGCTACCTTTCCGTTCGCATTGAGGACGATGTGAACATCGGCCCCGGCGTCACAATTCTTCCGCGTGTCACCATCGGACGAGGTTCCGTTGTGACCGCGGGAAGCGTTGTCACGCGTTCCATCCCGCCGCTTACACTGGCGCAAGGAAATCCTGCGCGCCCCATTGCCACTTGCCAGGTCCCGCTCCGCTGGGATGTTCCCCTGAAGGAGTTTTACCGGGGCCTGCGCCCGATCAGCGCCAAATCCTCGCTTGGAACCACGCTCGAGGAGCCCGCCTCGGTTGTGCACGAGTCTGCCTGATGCGACCGGGCGCTGGCGAGCAGGCAAAGCTCCTTATCGGCCGTTTAACGTTTCGGCTGCACGCCCGGCCTTCGAACCGCACCGGCAGCGCAAGCGAGCGTCAATCCACCAAATCAATCACCATTCCGTCTCTTCGATAGACGAATCCCGTGAATTGCCCGAACGCCGGAGAAGCTACGTTGTTGAACACGGAAGTAAAATTTCCGTGGTTCGTCACATTTAAGCTGTAAATCCCCAATCGCAGATGATGCTTCTTCAGAATCGGCAAACGAAAAGCACGGTACAACTTTAAGTCCAGGGAAAAATAAGCCGGAAAGCGCAGCGAGTTCGGTATGCCCGCGTATTCCTGTTCAGCGTCTATCGGCGAATACGGATAGCCCGAGTGAATGTCCGCCAAGGGACTGAAGGTCAGTTTCCATGGCAGGGAGAAGATTCCCCACGCCACCACGCGATTGGGGACATCCGAAGGCAGGATACCGTACAGATCCGGACGGATCACCGGCGGTGCAAATGGAACGTAAAGCTCGGAGAGCGTGTTGAGATCGCCCCGCGACCGGCTCCAAATGTACGAGGCGTTGACCTGATCGCTCCTGCGAAGCTGAAAGCGCAGCGACACCTGCGCTTGCCGATAGTGGGAAGAACCGTTGTTCCCGAGCCCAAGAAAGGAATCGCTGCCGAAGCTGGAAGTAAAGGGATTCACGACAAAAAGATAGGTTGTGTGGCTATCCAGATAGCCGATGTGTAGCTGCGTGTTTTTCCGGAGTTCTTCGTCTATTCCGGCATTCCAGGTGATATTTCGAGGCGAAGTACTCGGTCTCGATGGCAACACAGGAGTCCGCAAAGGATCGAACGGCCCGGCAAAAACGTTCTTATAGATCATGGCGGGCGCAACCGGCAGGCCCTGCGCGTCGAACTGCGTGATGCTGCGTTGCGGATTATCCGCAAAGGATGGGGCCAGAAGCGGCACAACTCCGTAGAACACACCGCCGCCAATCCGAATTGTCGTCCTCTTTTCCCGGCCCGCTGAATACGCCACTCCAATGCGCGGGGCGATGGCCGCGGGCCATCCGAACGTTTCCGTGGATACCCGTGCGCCCGCCTCCAGGCTCCAGCGGGAGCGAATGGCCCACTGGTCCTGCGCGAACACGGCGAACAGCCGGTCCGATACGGTCTCCCGCTGCGCCGGCGAAAACAGCGTCTCCTCCGCAAGGGATCCGTTTTCATTCAGAATCCGGATCGGATGCGAAGCGGTTACGCCCGCATAGGAGCGCCAGTCGTACTCTGCGCCCACACGAATTGCGTGCGCCCCCCAAAGCCTTCTGGTGAATTCGTACCTCGGGAAGAACTGCGCCTCTTTGCCGCGCCGCGACCACCGATTGAAGTAGTTGCCGCCCCAGCCTTCCGGCGTGATCAACATGTCCTGGTTCCCCTGTCCGTGCGCGTCGCTGTCGAGTCGTGTATACGCCGCCGTGGCGGAAAAGAGCGCGCCCGAGCGAAATTGATATTTGTCCGAAAGGCTCGCCGAAACGCCGCTTTGGTTGAGGTCGTTCGACGCGGGCTGCGGAACCAACGCGCTAATGTCAATGTGCTGATAGCGGTTCGGGAAGACGTTTGCCGTCACGCTGATCAGATGGTTGGGCGCGAGAATCGCCTCGAGTGTTGTAAACGAATTGAATCCTTGCCTTTTTCGAATGTCCTTCGGCCACGGCAGTCCCTCAACCGTCGTCTTTTTCATTTCGTATTGAAACACCTCGGAAAAGAGCAGCTTGTGCCTGACGATGGGCGTATCGAAAACCACGGAGGGGCTTGCTGATGCGATACCAACCATGTGGCCGTTCTTGCCCATGATGGTAAGGCCGAGCCGCGTCAGCGCGACCTGCCTCTTATCCGCCGGAGGCCGTGACTCTACCGATGTCAGCCCCCCGGAGAAACTTCCCAAGCTGGCGTCGTAGGGCGTCGTGAACACCTCGAACTGCTCTACCGCGGCGCTCGGTATGGGAATCCAGAAGCTCCCCGTCACTGGATCCGTGGCGCGCACGGAATTGATCTGCAACAGGCTTTGCGTTTCGTCGGCGCCTTTGAAGACCAGCCTCCCTTCCGGCGTCGCGATAACCCCCGGCGTCAGCGGGATCACTTCCTGGACTCTTTCTTCTCGCGTTGGCAGCGTAACGAGCTGCGATTGACGGATGCTCGCCGCGGGCGCGGAGACGCTTTTCGTCGGCTGCGCGGATTCCTTGACCACCACCTTCTCGGAAATGGGCTTTAGCTCCAGGACAAAATTCTGTACCGCGCGCTGACCTGCGCGCAGCACAATCGGCTGCCGTATCGGCTTGAATCCGCTGGCATCAATCGAAATCACGTAGGAACCCGGAGGCAGGCCGGAAAATTCGTAGCGGCCGTCTTCGTCAGTCTTGGCTTGGACGAGACCGAATTGCGGCTCGCCGCCAGAAAGAGTGATCGTAATAGTGCCGAGTTGTACCTTCGAGTCGCGCAGCCGTGCCGTGATTCGGCCCTGCAGCAGCGCCTTCTCAGCCTGCTGCTGCGTACGCCCTTGCCTCTGCTGATGTGTCCCTTGAGGTGGAAGCTGTTGTGCCTCCGTTCGCCATCCCGGCAGAGCCAATACAAGATAAATGGCCGCGAGACCTGTCAGGCTCTTCGCGCCGCCGATCCCTTCCACCCGCCGCGTGCTTGCGGAAAGGCGCGCGGCCGCCCCATCGCAGCGCTCCAGGACCTGCTGCAAACAGCTAAAACAACTCGCCCGCGCCCAAGGAAACCGTGCTCGCATTCCCAACCAGAACAAACCCGCCTGTGCCCTGCTTACGCCAAGGCGAGCGCTTGGACGCGACTCCTATTTCCGATGCCGCTACTGTGAGGTTTGATAGCCCGGCAAGGTCCTTGGTTTCGAGACTCATTCGGCGATGCACTCAAGCGCAGCCCGCTGGCTTTTCCCAGACCAGCGCGCCGGCGCATCCCGCGCTTCATGTTTCTGGCATCCTGGGACATAATGTCCAAGACTCCCTTTTGAGCGCGCCATGGATCGAGTTTTTCGCGGAGCGCCGCATCGCGGCGCCGGCTACACAACGCTAGGACATCCACTCGCAGGTTTTTTCTTCCTGCTGGCTTGTATTTGCTTGCCGGCTCGCTCGCCCGGTGCGGAAATTCGGCGCGTTTCCCCCTCGCTCCCGGAACCCGGACTCCGCTTTGCCATTGCCGATCTCGACGGCGATCAGCGGCCCGACTTGGCGACCATCCAGGCTGGCCAGGCAAGCTCGGCGTTCACGAATGACTATTGGGTTCAGCTCCGGCTCTCTGCTCGGGAGCCGCGATCCTTCCGCTTGGTTGCGCCCCAGGGGGGCCTCTTCATCGAGGCGCGGGACGTCAACGGCGATCACGCGCTCGATCTGGTGCTCTCCACCGCCTGGCAACGGGAGCCTGTCGCCATCCTTCTCAACGACGGCCATGGAAATTTCTCGCGGGCCGCGCCGATGGACTATCCGAAGGCGTTTGTCCAGTCCAGCCAAAGCTGGGGAACAACGTCAACCCAGCAAGACTGTCCGGTAGCCAGTCCACCGCAATCGCGGAGCGATTTGCAGGCCAACCGTAAAACTTTGCCGGTAACCGATTTGTGTTCCGCGTTCTCCACGCATCCGAATCCTCTGCTGATCTCGGGCGGGCATTCTTTTCCGTATGCTGGCCGGGCGCCCCCGGCTGCGGCTCGCCGCTAACGGCCCTCTTACTCCACTGAATACAGCACGCGTCGCCTCCGTATGGGCTTCCGTCCTCGCCGCGTGGGTTTGTGTTCGCCTTGCTGAGTTGATTGCTCCGCAATCCGCTCAGCCAATTTTTTAACAAGTGATGTTGATGACGAGAGGTAAGCATGAGGAATCTCGCAAATGCAGGCCTTGCTTTGCTCGCCGTGTTGGCCGGTTCCGGCTGCGACAGCGGCAGAGCGAATCCCGCCGCGGAAGCGCCCCCGCCCGCGCAGGTCATACCAGAGCCGGATGGAGACTTCGTTCAGGTTAGCGAGCCCAGCCAGTTTCCCTTAGCCGTCGCCGTCGAATACAACGCCGCCCCAAAATTGGTCGTGACCGGAAGCGTGAGTCCGGATGTTTCGCGCACCGTGCCCGTGGTCACCTTGGCCTCGGGGCGCGTCGTCGACGTTCGTGCCCGGCTCGGCGATACCGTGAGGAAAGGCCAGCTCTTGCTCCGCGTCCGGAGCGACGATGTATCAGCCGGCTACTCTGATTACCGCAAGGCAGTCGCCGACGAACTGCTCACTCGCAAACAGCTTGCGCGTGCCACGGACCTTCTGGCGCACGGGGCGATCCCCCAATCCGCCCTCGAGGCAGCTCAGGACGCTGAGGACAAAGCTCTCGCCACCCTGCAAACCGCGTCCGAACATCTGCGTCTCCTCGGCAACGATCCCGATCATCCTTCGGCAGTCGTCGCGATCACCGCGCCGGTCTCGGGCGTCATCACCGACCAACAGGTCACCCAGGGCAGCAGTATCGAAAGCCATTCGGCAAACCCGTTTACGATTTCCGATCTTTCGCGCGTATGGATTATTTGCGACGTCTACGAAAATAACCTGCCGCAAGTGCATATAGGGCAAGCCGCTGAAATCCGGTTGAACGCTTATCCGAACCAAGTGTTCACCGGCCGGGTCAGCAATATCGGCGCCATCCTCGACCCAAACATCCGAACCGCCAAGGTGCGCATTGAAGTGCGGAATCCGGGCATCATGCGCATCGGCATGTTCGCAACAGCGACCTTCCGTGGCGCGAAGAAACTCCCTCGCGCCGCTGTTCCAGCCGGCGCGATCCTGCATTTGCACGATCGCGACTGGGTTTTTGTCCCGCAAGGCGATCGCCGCTACCGGCGGGTGGCCGTGGTCGCGGGAGACTCTCTGCCCAACAACATGCAGGAGATTCTCTCCGGCCTGGCAGCGGGCCAGCGCGTCGTGGCGAACGCTCTCACGCTTCAAAATACGGCTGACAATGAGTAGCGGAAAAGCATCGATCCGCGACAGGGCGGCAAAATGATTCAGCGGCTTGTTGACTTCGCGCTTGAAAACCGCTTTTTGGTATTGGCCCTCGCCGTTTTGTTGTTCGGCTGGGGCGCGCTTTCCTTTCATGTGCTTCCGGTGGAAGCGTATCCAGACGTCGCCGACAACTACGTCGAGATCATCACCCAGTGGCCCGGCATTTCCGCCGAACAGGTCGAGCAGCAGGTCACGGTGCCCCTGGAGATTGCCATGAATGGCATCCCCCACGTCGCCCATTTGCGTTCGTTTTCGCTCTTTGGCCTTTCCGACCTCAAGCTCATCTTCGATGATGTGGAAGCGAATGCCTGGAACCGCGAACGAGTTCTCGAGCGGCTCTCACAGGTTGCATTGCCGCCTGGCGTTACTCCGCAGATGGGCACGGACTGGAGCCCCGTCGGACAGATCTATTTTTATACGCTCCGAAGCACGAATCCCGCGTACGACGTGATGAATCTGAAGTCGCTCCAAGATTGGGTTGTTCAAAAAAACTTCAAGGCGGTGCCGGACGTCGTGGATGTCTCGAGCTTCGGCGGGCCTGCGCGTGAGTATCAGATCCGGCTCGATCCCGATAAGCTGGTTGCCTACGGCCTCAGTCTTGCTCAAATCGAGCAGCAGCTCGCCGCCAACAACGCCAATGCAGGCGGCAGCTTCATCGAATCAGGACTGCAACAAATCAACCTTCGGGAAGTTGGGCTGTTCACCAGCGCGCAGGATATCGCGCAAACCGTG
>Ga0209062_1004475_pt1 | contig 14572 bp, 14 predicted proteins | sample Coa_R2_2_FD_187158 | JGI IMG/M metagenome (GOLD analysis project Ga0209062, IMG submission 187158) | Surface soil microbial communities from Centralia Pennsylvania, which are recovering from an underground coalmine fire - Coalmine... | ecosystem: Environmental > Terrestrial > Soil > Unclassified... | reverse complement strand
CAACGCCGGCAGGTCGCAATGCCAGAGGGTCCAGGTATCGGACTCGCCCTCGCACAAGTAGACGCTTGCGGCTTTATTGGCATCTTCCAGGCGGTTCAACCCATAAGGGATTAACTTTATTCCCTTTGGTTGCACGAAGCGCGGATTCTTACCCGGAGGATTTCGGCGCCGGACAAACAATTCCGCGCCGGTTTCGTCGAGGTAGGGTATGCCGATCGCACCGTTGTCCAGCTCACGCAAATCGCAATGACTTCTCAGCCAATCGAGAGGCAGTTTTTTCGCGGCGGCAAGGTCCACGAGGTTGTACGGACGTGATTTCCGTGCCATAGTCTATGGATGTTTCCAAGATGTTTGTCTTTATGGATTCCGCCTGCTGTCGTGTATTAGCGCCGGCCGTTGGCGTTTCGTATCGCCTCCCAGCGCTGCAGATCCGGCATCCCCGCCGAAACCCATTCGCGTATTTCGGACGCATCCCATCGCAGTTGTCCGCCGAGCTTGCGGGCGCGGGGCAACTTGCCGGCCGCCTTGAGGCGGTGGAGCGTCGCAATGCTGACGCGCAGGACGTGGCACAAGTCCGCGGTGTCGTACACCAATGGTTCGGGCGCTGAACCGGCAGGCGAAGTCGAGGGGGGCGCCAAAGTGTCGGCGATCGGCAGGATTTCAGCCATCCTGCACCACCTTTCGGCAGCGGCGGGCATCGATGGCGTTCAATTCATGGCGCACCGCGGCGATGGCGCGCCGGTCGTACAGTCGTAGGGTTCCGGCGCGGGCGGCGGGACGAATGTGTTGCCGTGTGGCCAGCACATTCAGGACGCGGTGCAGCGGTTCATGCAACTCGGCGGCGATAACGCCGGCCGTAATGAGTTGCGGTGTAGGTGTAACGGTATTCACGGTGATCGCTCCTTTCAGTTCGGGACTTGTTGCCCTCACTAAAAGGCAGCGCTCACGGGAGGATACGCGGAAGTGCTTGCAGGAATGGGAGATAATTCTTGTGAGCGCTCACAACAGGGCCGTGAGCGCTCATGGGATCTTGTAGCAACGAACCCTCTTCGGTCGTGAAAACGGCGTGTCTTCCTCTAGTGGGCTTGGTTCGTAATCGGCTTCCTGCTCGGCAATCAACCCTTGCAACGGATCATCCTGCTCGCCGATGGTGTTTTCAAGGGCTTTCGTGAAGCTAACGGCCTTGGATGTACCCCTGCCTTTTCTCCGCCGTCCAGAGAGCTGCATCGTCTTTTGCCAAAGGGGTAGTTTGCTCACGAGACCATCGCTACAGCCGATTGCCTCCGCCCATTCTCTTTGGGAGCGCTTAACAAACTCTTTGTCCTTGTCTGCCAGCTCTAGCGCCTTCGCGTTCGCTTCCCTGGCACTCATCGGCTGCCGTTTGTGCGCTTCGGGTTCTTTGCCCTCGTCATATCGCAGCCTGTCGCACAGCGCTTCCAGGTGCGGCAGGATGTTGTCTACGATTTTTCGGGCAGCGTCGAAGTCCCTTTTCATCAAGACACAATGCGCGATTTGGCGTAGACTGAGGGTCGATTCGCCTGCGCGCACCAATTCCGGCCCTAGTTCCTCACACATGGATTTCATTTGTTGCTCAATTTCTGATAGCAAGCGGCTCCATTTTTCTATGTAGCGGAGGTCATCCCCTTTCGGCCATTTCGTAAGAATCTTCAACTCCTCTTTGTGCCATGATCGCAACCTCTCCACCCAATCTGCGATTTTCGAGATCTCGCTCATTGCTCTACCCGCAAGCTTTGTGCGGTTTTCCAGGCTCCGTTGTTGTGCGTGATCGCACCAATCACTATTTTTCCCGCAGCAGAGCAACTCAACCATAACAAAAGGGCAGGGAGCGCGCGGGAGAGATGGACCACGGTTCATGTTGGCGCGGTAGTATCGATCGTGCGGGCCTGCCGTCGATGGGGACAACCGGCTACATTTCGACGTTGAGGGTGCGGGCGGATCGCAATCATCAACGCGCAACTGCTCACGGGGATTTTCAGAGGGAAGGCGTGAAGATCGAGCGCAAAACTACAGTGAGCAAGTTATTGAGAATTGAGCATTTCGGAAGATGGTGCGTATCATCGTCTCGATCATCGGACAGTTTGGTTCGTATTCACCCTCCTCCTCCTTGAACAAAATAAAAATGGGGTAAACACTGTCGAACAACCGAGGGCAAGCATGACGTTCCGGATTTGAATCTTGGATGACGATGCCCATGACTGATTGGGGACCGGCGCAGCTGCAACCGACCAGGTACTGCCAGTGGAGAACTTCAAGCCGGGTTTTAAAGCCCTTGAGATCCTGCTCGGATGTCTTGATTTCGATGATGCCGCGACAAAAGGCGGGATGAGTGACCAAAAAACTGCCTTCCCGAATGATCGCTGGACCTAAACGAGGATCGTAAACGATCCCGTCAATCTGCTTCGGAAAGCATCCCTCTGGCCAAGGGGAAGGGCCTGGCGGGAGCAACTTGTATGTATCGTGAGGGTAGAGCGTCCCGTGCATAAGGAGAGAAGGACTAATCCAGGTTCCCACGAATCCTCGAACGAGTTCTTCGACAAAGGCTCCTGTCAGTGCCGAATTAGAACCCTTCGGGACAACACGCCGAAACTGCTGGAATTTCAGTTTTACCGTCTCGCAGAACGCCTGAACGGCAGGAGCAAGGACATTCTCCTCCTCCATCTTGTTCTCACTCCTTTAACTCATCGGTGATTGCCCGGAATTGTAGCAGCGCAGTCTCCAGATCATCGGCGATTTCTTCGGCCAATTCATCCGGGTCCGGCAAGTTCTCGGCGTCTTCCAGGCTCTTATCCTTGATCCAGAAGAGGTCGAGGTTCAGCTTGTCGCGCTTGGCCAACTCCTCGTAGGTGTAACAGCGCCAACGGCACTCCGGATCTTTCTCGCTCCAGGTCTGTCGCCGATCGTGCCGGTTGTTCGGATTGAAGCACGTCACGAATCCGTCGAGGTCGCGTCGCTTGAGCGGCTTCGTCTTCAAGGTGAAGTGCATGTTCGTCCGCAGGTCGTACACCCATAGCTTTTCAGTCCACGGCTTCTCCCGCGCAGGCCGCGCGTCGAAGAAAAGGACATTCGCTTTGACGCCGGGCTTGTAGAAGATACCGGTTGGCAGGCGCAGCAACGTATGCACGTCGCACGACTCCAGCAACTTGCGCCGGACGGTTTCGCCGGCACCGCCCTCGAAGAGCACGTTGTCCGGAACGACGATGGCGCAGCGGCCGTTGATCTTCAAGAGCGTCCGGGCGTGCTGGAGGAAGTTCAGCTGCTTGTTCTTTGTCGTGGTCCAGAAGTCGGCTCGTTCATAGGCGATGTCCTCTCGCTCGATGTCTCCGTCGGCGCCGACGATGGAGATACTGCTTTTCTTGCCAAAGGGCGGATTTGTCATGACCAGGCTGAAGCGCTCGGCGGGATCGCTCTGCAAGGCATCGACTCCCGAGCGAATCGGGCAGGGATCGGCGTCGATGCCATGCAGATAGAGGTTCATGATGCACAGCCGGCCGGTGTTCGGCACCAATTCCCAACCGCGGACGAAATCGCGGCGCAGGTGCCTCTTCTGGTCCGGGTCGAGGTCTCTGCCGTGCTGATCGAGGACATACTTGTGTGCCAGGATGAGAAAACCACCAGTACCCGCAGCCGGATCGCAGAGTGCGTCATCGGGCGTCGGCCGCATCACATCTACGATGGCCTTGATGAGTTCGCGGGGCGTGAAGTATTGCCCGGCCCCCTGCGGCACTTCTTCGGCGCCGCGTGCGAGCAACCCCTCGTAGATGTCACCCTTCACATCCGCTTCCATCGCCGACCATTTTTCCTTGTCGATTAGGTCTACGATAAGGCGGCGGAGAAGCGCCGGGTTTTGAAACTCAGCTTTGGCCCGCTGGAAGATGGCACCGAGCATCCCCGGTTTGCGAGAAAGTTGTTCGAGGATATGACGATAGTGGTTCAACAACGCTTCACCGTCGAGGGCCACGAGGCTCGACCAATCCAACCCCTTTGGTATGATGGGCTTGCGGTTGTAGGGCGGCCGCGTCTGTTCGTCGGCCATTTTGAGGAAGAGTAGGAAGGTGATTTGTTCTGTATAGCCCAAAAACGACAGCCCGTCGTCGCGCAGGACATGGGCGAAGTTCCAGGCTTTAGCGACGATCTGCTGAGTATCGGTGCTCATCAATCAGGTCATTCTCGTGTTCTGCTACGTATCGGTGAACATTGTCGATACTATCTTGTTTTAGGGTGAGTCTGTTAGCCTTGAGATCGCACAATGGCCAGTACTTGCGTAAGGTTGCGCACCGGTATCCCAATCCCTGCAACGATCACAGGATAATCGTCGTGGAACGCCTCAAGCACGTCCTCCAAAAACCCCTCCTCGAAAACGAATCTTTGAGAGACGATCTCACCCTCGATCTCGCGCAACTCGAACGTATAGCGATCTTTATCCACTTCTCGAATCCGCCCGGTGAGTTGGACGAGAGGTTCGCGTCCAGAGGGCAACCCGGCAAGGGCGGTGTTCGTGGCGCGCCGCGAATCACGGGTCAGCCGCACAGGGCGAGCCGGACTCTTGACGAGGGCACCGCGGAGTTCGACTTCGCGGATTGGCCCTTGGGAGGAAGGTGTTATGTTCTTGATCGCTTGCAGGATCAATCGGCTTTCATCGGAATTCTGACCAATGGCAGCAGGTGAAGTGGGTTGGGAGGATAGCAGCCAGTTCAGACCAGTCTGGAGTAGTGCGCCGACTCGTTGGAGTGCCTCTTGTTCCTGACGGAGTTCATCGGCTGTCAGATCCGCGAATAGTTCAGGCGGGCCAGCCAGGGGAGAGCGAAAGGCAATCTCAAAGCTACCGAATGCAAGTCGCTGGGTCGGCAAGTCGAAGAGGCGCTTGACGAAGGCCGGAGGACGGCCAGTTTGCGTCGGTTGCTCCAAGACATACTCGGCCAGCATCTTGATGGTCTTCTGTACCCCTTCAACCAATCCTCTGATGACGCTACCGGGTACGCGACCATCCTGGATTTCCTCCCCTTCTGCTCGGAGGCTGAGAAGTGGTTCCAGCGAAGGCAGCAGCATCGTACCGGGATGGGGCAGTATCTCTTGCGGAAGGTCGCTGAATTTGACAATCCATGCTTCGTGGACATCGCCGGAATGTGCCACGTCAAGCACCCAAAAGCGCGGCTGATTCAGTGCATCGCGTAGTGTCGATTCCCCTTCTTTGAGCTTTTTGACCAGCTGCTCCGTGAAGGGGACAACGAGGAAGCGAGTAACCTTGTGATCCTCATCACACCAATGGGAAAGGCATAGCTGTCCATCGCGATCTAGGTGCGTAAAGGTGCGCGGACCATCGAAGTCGTAAAGCACTTCTTCCGGCTTGAAGGGCTGAAACAACCTCCCATCAACAGGTTTTCCCGTCACCTGCCACATCTAAACGATTTCCTCCACACTGGCGAAGATCGCCCCTCGATCCACACCCTCATAAACCCACCAGGTTGTGTGCGTGGGCTGTCTCCCCTGCGTTCGTTTCGTGACGCCGTGTTCCGACTGAAGCTCTCCTTTGGCGATGAACTTGCCGAGCTTCGGATACGCTCGGTACTGGTGTTCCGCGTCCTCTCGCGTCCGAAAGACCGACAAGCCGCATCGAAGGCAAGGCGGGGCATTCGGCAGTTTGTCCAACTCATGAGCGGTCAGAAAGTCCGCTGCCGCGTGAGGGTTGCTCTTCACCAGCCGGTAAACCACGCCGATAGCTGCTTCCACATCGTCTGGAGGGCACTCAGCCGGCCAATCATCAGGAAAATCCATGCCCAACGCATCCCTTTAACAGTTTGGCCCCGCACGGCAAATCCGTCTTGACCGTGCCTCTTGCCCTGTCTCCGACCACCCTTACGGATATGACCTAGTTTAGCTTTTTCCGGTTCATTTTTGTACACCCGTTCAGAGCATGCGCCACGGCAATTTCTACTTAGTTTACCGCGCGAGATTTGGGCGAAGGAAATGCCAGAATTCGGCGAGGCCAGGCTTGGTGTCGGTGCCCATCAGCCCTGCTCCGCGGGAGAGAGAGCATTTAGAAGCCCCTTGCGGCTCAATTCCTCGATCTTCTCGATGATTTGCTGTTCGGTGAATCGGGGCTTAACTTCGCCTACCCTCTGTGCCAATTTCTTCACCGCGAGTTGTTCCCCTCGCTGCACCGCTTCACGATCCGCGTAGATGATCGTCGTGAGCAGTTCCAACTCTCCAGCCGACCTCCCTCCGAACTCCTCCAAGGCCCAATGGATGTCCGGCTCATAATTGCTCAGAACCTCTTTCGCCCTCTGGCGCACAAATTCCCCTGTTGAACCTGGGGTGAACTCGTAGCCGTAGCCGGAACCCGAAGAGAATGTCACCATTTCGGATTTCACGGCGCCAAGGGATTCTGCTGAGCCGAGGTCATTGAGCACATCGCTGTCGAAAGGGCCATAGGTGTACAGACGAAAATCGTATCCCAAAGGCAGCCCCTTCGCAGTCTGTAGCAAATATGCCAACTTCATGAGGGCTGTCCGGCCGAGTTTCGCGGAAGCCAGCCCGACCAGTTCGGTAAGCAAACCCAGACGAAGCCACCACCTCTCTTGATCTGTCATTGCTCGCCTCCCAGAGTTTTTTTCACGATCTCCCGAGCACGTTCTTTATCCTCTTTCCGGCAGTACAACATGACCATTCTGCTCGGTCGCAGTTGGGCCAGCATGTTGGAAAACGCGGACAAGGGACGCACCGGGCGGCTGGGATTATCACTTCGCACCGGAATGTCGGGAATGCCGACCTTATACCAAGACTTCTCGGCCTTTTGTTCGGCCTGTACGATCTCGCCCAACTCTCCTCGCACACGATCCAGAGTGGCGAGATCTTCCGGGCCGGGCACTTCTGGGGTGTGGTACACTTCACGGAAGTGATCGCGGCCAGCAAGACGCTTGCCGTGATCTCCCCCCTCCCCATTGGCCAGCGCTCCCAAAACGCGCCAGTCGTCCCATTTCAAGAAATCCTCCAAATCTTTGCCAACGGGTGCAGGAAAATAGCCTCCAGGCAGGATCGACTTCAGCGCTTCCTGGAGGTGGTGATCGTAGGCCATCCGAGTCTTATGGAAATACACCTGGGTGAACATGAAATAGCGGGCGAGAACCAACCCCTCGGCCGCATGGTAGCCGCCCTCGCTGACACCCAGGCCTGGCGCACGTCGTTCGGGTCGCGGTACCACTTCGACCGAATTCACCAACCGCCGCCAGTCAAACTTACCGTAATCCACCCCGGCATGAAGCGAATCTCTCTGGAGATAGTCAATCCGATCTGCATCCATCTGACCGTCGATCAATTCCCGCCAGAATATCGCCCGTCCCGCGCCGGTCCCCCCTTCGAGCAGGGCAGCAATGGATTCGGCGCGCAGTTCCCAGTTCTGATTAAGCGGATGGTTCTCGATCACGTCGCGCATGTGCGTCCGAATAATCGCCGCCGAATAGTTCTCGTGCTTGTAGCGGCCTTTGCCATCGGGACGCATAGGAAACAACTCCTCGCCAGCGTGCGAAAACGGCGTATGCCCCACGTCATGCAACAGCGCGGCTAATCGCACCAGTTTGCGGTCGCGCTGAAAGCCACTTTCCGTGTAGGTCAACTCCACGCGAAGCACTTCCTTCGACCGGTCTACGATGGCGTCAAACAACTTCGTGGCAACATGCATCACGCCGAGGGAATGTTCGAACCGGGTGTGCATGGCGCCAGGGTAAATCTGATCCGTCCACGCCAGTTGTCGGATGCGTCGCAACCGCTGAAACACCGGATGATTGATGATCTCCTTCTCCCAATCATCAATGGGGATGAATCCATGCACCGGGCAGCGGATCTCATAAGTTCGGTGCGGATCGGCCATTCCTCCTTTCCCTCCCCACTTATTCTTATCAAGTGTACAAATTTACACAAACAAGAAAAGCCCAGTTGTTCCTTTTTCTTCAGAGAGCCGATGCTTTCTGTTTCCGGCGTCTCGCGGCGTGGCCGCTTTCTCCCTCTCGCCCTTGCCGAATTTTCTGCAACAGGTGTTCCGCCGGCTCGTCGTCCGGGTCTTGCGGTACCAGCCGGCCCTCGAAGGCGCGCTTTAGGATGCTCTGCCGCAGCCGGGACGCGCGCTTCAAGTCCGTTTCGATTTGCGCTTCGATCTCGTCAACGACGGACAGACGGCGATCAACTTCATCGACTAACTCTCGCTGTTCATCAGACGGGGGAAGCGGTATTGGGAGTTGGAGGATTGTTCCTTGGTCAATTTTCGGCATACTTCCTGCCAACCCCTTCGCTCGTTGGCGAAAGTACGCCCTGGCAAAATGGGATTGGAGGAAAACGTCCACATATCTGTCAACAACCGCGAGACTCACTCGAACTCGGATAAGCAGATCCGGGAATATGGCGAAGTTCGTCGGTCCTTTATACATTCTGGCTGTGCCTACCAGTTCGGGCGTGTTGGACCGCTCGATCAAGATGTCTCCACCTTGAAGCCACAAGTCCTGCACCTTGTCCGGCTGCGCTGTCGTCAACTTTGTGTTCTTCTCGGAAAAATCCCCTACAGTTACAGCTGTTAGGGTCAGCGTCCGCACTCCCCTCCCATCCTTGGATGCTCTGGCCGAATGTCCGTTCCGCAGAGGTTCGCGCAGCAAAACATCCAACGTCGCCCAGCACCAGCCCTCCGGTAACGCCGGCAAGTAGCTTGTATCCGGCCCCGTCGGTTCCTTGTATTTCGCTTGCCAACCCTTCGGTGGTTGCTTGCCGGCCTTGGCGTACTTCGCCCGTTGTTCCTGTTCCCACTTGCGGCGCCGCTCGTCCAAAATGCGCCCCAATAGTTGCGCTCCAGTTTCCTTGGCCGGATGGTGTGCCCGCCATTCCGCCGTCAACTTGCCTTCGACCGCCGCTTTGAGCACGGCGGCGCGGTAACGCTTCAACCCCGCCTTGACGCGCTCCAGCGCCGCTACGCCCGCATCGAGCTTGCTGAACAGTTCTTCAATCTTTTGGACGATACGTCGCTGTTCGTTAAGAGGAGGAATCGGGAAAAATATTTGCGACAAAGCCGCGCCGGTTAGGTGCTTGATCGTCGTGCCAGTATAGTATGGCGCGAAGCGATGAGTGATCGTCCCAAAGTACAAGTAGTACATCGCAAAGGATGGGTCGTACTCATCGGATCGAAAACGAACTCGGTGGAGAGCCTCTTGTATCTTTGCGTGTTCGGATTGCCCCTTCCAAACAGCCGCCCGACCAGGTTCACCTCCTTCACAGATCACGAGGTCGCCCGGTTGAAGTCCGTAACGAGTCGCTTCGCCCTCTTCAAATCGCATCTCTTTCAGATCATTGGAGTCAAACGAAAACCACCGCACATTTACATTTCGTAGGTAAGGTTGAAGTGTGCCACGGTTTTTCTGCTTGTCGAGCATCTTGCCGAGGCACAATTCACTGGCGAGAGTACCGAGAGGCAACACAGGCCAAGGTTGTACCGGATTACTCACGCCGCCAGACTCCCGTTGAGTTCATCCAGCAGCATCGGCAGCTGGTCGCCGAAAACTTCATGCGCCTTTCCCAGCCCGCCCATCTCGCGCAGCGGCGGTTCGTCGAGATCATCCATCTCGACGCGCAAGCTGTTGGCGATGTGGTCGCGAATGGCGTCGAGCCATTTCCGCTGTTGAGGTGTGAACGTGACGCCGGCTGCCTGCTTTTCCGCCAACCATGCCTGATAGCGTTCCTCGACAGTCAGAATGAAAGGGACGATCGGCTCGGCCGGATCGATGGCGTGGCGCACCAGGGCGATGAGGTTCACCACCGGCTTGCCGCCCTTGCCTTTCACGACGGCCGGCTTGGCGGTTTCAAAGGCTCGCCACAGGCGTTCCGGTTGGGCCGACAACGGCGGTCGCTCCAAGACGGCTGCCAATTCTTTCAAATGCCGGTAGCGCAAGCCGCTCCGATAAGGCTGGCTGTACAGCAAGCGGATCGCTTCCAACTCGTCCTTGTGGTCGTGGATGAATTGCCGAAAATCCTTGATTAATGCTTCCGCCTTGGCCTTCGCTTGGGCGCTGAAACCCGCTTCCATCAGCTCATCGGGCGTCACTTCATCAACGATTTGTTCCAGCGTTTTGTTGATGGATGCCACCAGGTTGCGCAGCTTCGGGTTGTGGAATGGCCGGAAGGCGGCGGCAACCATCTCTTGCTCCACTTTGTCGAGCTGTTCCGGCGTGGGAACTTGTCCCGGCGGCAATTGAAACTTTTCGACCGCGCGCTGAGCCTGGGCGTCCGCGTCTATGCTGCGCAACAGCTGGCCGATCAGAGCCGGCAAGTCCTGCCCTCCTGCCTGGCTGACGATTTCTTGACGTTTGGGAGCATCGAGCTGCCGATCCAGCCGGGCCAGCCGGACCGCCAGCGTTGAAGCCAACTCCGGATCAACAACGCCGGTCGCCACCAAATTCATGATCTTGTCGAACGGGACCGACGGTTTGCGATCGAGCGGCTTCGACTCCGTTTTGTCGTGCTCACAAACGCCCACGGCATCAACGATGACGAACCGCGTTTTCCCGTTGGCGTCCAGCGTAACGTTGCGCAAGCTGTCCACATCGATGACCCGAACGCCTCGACCCTTCATCTGCTCAAAATAACCGGCTGACTTGACATTGCGCAGAAAGATGAGGCACTCCAATGGCTTCACGTCCGTGCCGGTAGCGATCATGTCTACGGTCACGGCAATGCGCGGGTTGTACGAAGTGCGGAACTCTTGCAGCAGGTCTTCCGGCTTCTTCCCCGTCGTTTTGTAAGTGATCTTCTGGCAGAAGTCGTTGCCCTTGGCGAAGACCTCGTGGGTGATACGGGTGATGTCATCGGCGTGAGAATCGTCCTTGGCAAAAATCAGCGTCTTGGGCACCTCGGTACGTCCGGGGAAAATCTCGGTAAAGAGCCGGTCACGGAAAGTCTGCATGACGAGCCGAATTTGGTTCTCGGCCACAACGTCCCGATCCAGCTGGTTCGCGATGTAGGTCAAATCATTGTCGAGTTCCGCATAACGCCGCACACGCGTTCGCCGGTCCCGATGCGGCACGAACAGCCCCGGCTCTTTCTCCAGAGTGGCTCCCTGTCGTGTGATCTTCGTAGCGATGCGATACACGTCGAAACCGACATTCACGCCATCGGCAACGGCCCGCTCGTGACCGTACTCCATCACGAGATTGTTCTGAAAAAAGCCGATGGTCTGCTTCGTCGGGGTCGCGGACAGGCCAATCAGGAAGGCGTCAAAGTATTCCAACACTTGCCGCCAGAGGTTGTAGATGCCCGGTGGCATTCGTCGATGACGATGAAATCGAAGGTTTCGATGGGGATGTTGGGGTTATAGACCACGGGTACCGACTCGCGCAGCAGAGCGGTAGCCGTCTCGTACATGGACTGTTCTTCGTTGCCTTCGTCGAATTCCTTTTCGCCTCTGAGCATGGAATAGAGACGCTGGATGGTGGTGATGCAAACCCGGTTCACCGGGGCGAGGACGTTGGAACGCAAGTGCTGGACGTTGTATTCTTGGGTGAAGTTCATCCGGGAGTACGGGCTGAGGTACTGCTGGAATTCTCGATAGGTCTGCCGTCCCAGGTTGGCCCGGTCCACCAGGAACAGGATGCGCTGGGCGTCGGCGAATTTGAGCAACTGGTAAACGAAGGCCACCGCGGTGAGTGTCTTGCCACTTCCGGTCGCCATTTGAAGCAAGGCACGCGGACGGTTCGCTGCCAGAGATACTTGCAAATTGTTGATAGCGATGACCTGCATGGGCCACAGGCCTTCGGCGTTGAAGGACGGCATCCTCCTCAGTGAATCCCGCAATTGCCGCTCCAGGGCGGCCAAGCGCAATAACTCTTCGGGGCGGTGGAACGTGAAGACAACGCGGCTGCGTGGCTCGGGGTCGAGTCGATTGGTGAACTGCGTCTCCTTGCCCGTGCTTTCGTAATGGAATGGCAGCGGCAGATGGTGTGCTGGCACGCCGACGGGAAGGGCACCGCTATATGCGGCGGACTGGACTTCGACACCGGTGAGGGTATGGCCTTCCGGCTTAGCCTCGATGGTGCCGATGGCCTTCCCATCGGCATACAGAAGGTAATCAGCTTCGCCGTCTTGGAGCGGAAATTCGCGGGTAGCAACCCCAAGGCCAGCCGAGATGTTCATTTCCTCCCGATCCTGAATGGTCCATCCGCACTGTCCGAGTTGGCGGTCGATTTCCTTGCGCGCTTTTTCTTCGGGAGTCATGGTCTGTTGGCTCGGTGCGAGCAGTGTCAGGGATGCCGGCCATAGAACCCCACCGGAACACCGATACTCACAGTCTACACTCGACTCAAAGTCAGCGATATTAAAAATTGATACTGTTTTTTTCTCTCACGACCACGGCCAGCGAATATCGAGGTTATCCCGGCAATCGCGACCGCCCAGCTCGTCGTCGAGGATTACCCCCCGGGGCGCGGCTGATGACGGACCGCGCGTCGGGATCGTAGGGCACGTCAAACAGCTCGACAGCGCCCAAGGCAATCTTCTGAAATGCACCGGCGACAGCGACCGGATCGTTCTGCACGAAAGACCGGGTGTAACGGAGTAGTCAAACTCTGAAGACATCCAGCGTCGTCTCTTCGTCGTCGCACGGCAGCCGCGCGAACATCAGCATCACGCAGCACAGACCAAATGCCACTGCCCGATCGTCGTGCTCGCCCTCGGGCGCCCGCAGGCTGCTTCCCTCGATCGAACCGAGTTGCATCCGCGTGGCGAAGCTGTACAGCACCACGGCCCGCTCGCGGCAGGCGTCGGCCACCATCGACCACATCATCGCCTTGGACTGCGCCGTGGTCAACCAGCCCTCACGACCGTCAAGGCCCAACAGCCGCACGAGCGGACTGATTTGACTCAACGCCAACAAGACGGCATGACCGTGGTTGTTACGCTCGACCAACACCGGCGCCGCGTTGTACCAGCGACCCACCGCGTCAAGAAGGCCGGCGAACACGCTGGGCTGGAACTTGCCCGACAGCGCCGCCGTCTGCTCGCCCGTCAGAAGGTCCATCACTTCCAGCGCGCTGTCGTCGGAGGTCGGATTGCCCTCGGCCGGATCGCCGCAGACCGCGTAGCGACCGCCACGACGCGGCGGCGCGTACACTTCCAGGCCAGCGATGGCCGGGGCGCCTACCGGCGGTGGCATCAGCGGCGGGCGATCGACGAAGCACTGGTCGAGCCAAGGGGAGGGGATGCGCTTGTCCAGCGTGCGGGCCGAGAGCGCCTCCGTGTCCGTCGCCGGGTATTGTTCGTAGAGGTCGTCGAGCGAGCCGGTGCGGTGCAGAATGTCAACGCGTTGCTCCTGGTACCATGCCGCATCGCGGTCGGACCGCGCGTCCCAACTCAGGAAGATCGGATGCCAGCTAGATTGGCCGAGCTTGGCCGAGCGATAAATACGCTTGAACTCGCTCACGGGCTTGGTCTTGTCCGCGCGAGAAAGCAGCACCAGCTGGCCGCCGCCGTCGATGGTCGGCTTCACGGAGCGCATGAGCTTCCCCAGGTCCGGGCACAAGTCCGCCTCATCGACCAACGCCCATGTTGCGGTATAGGAATCGCCGGCGGTCGAGGGGAAGGCGCGGGCGATCGAGCCGTTGGCCAGGCCCCACATCGTCGCCGAATCGGGCGCCCTTTCGGGCGAGCGGAGCCAGGCGGGCAAGCGCGCGTACATGCCGCGCAAGCGCTCGTCGCCTAACAAGTATTTCGACTCGGTTTCGCGCTTGCTGAACAGCAGAATCGTGACCGATGGCTTGAAGATCATCAACCACAGGGCATAGGAGAGGCAAAGCCAGGTCATGCCGAGCTGCCGGGCCTTGAGGATGACGGTGAGCCGGTGCTGCGTTAAGGCGTCGAGGACGGCGATCTGCTCGGTCCAGAGTCGAAAGGGAATCCACGCGCTTAAGGTGGCGTCGTAAATCTGACAGTAGTTATCCACGAAGTAGAAGGGATCTTCAGCACAGGTCAAGATCTCCAGCGGGCGGTTGAGGATTTCTGCTCGGTTGCGCGAGGCGTTCACGTCGATAGTTCTCCGCCTTGTCGCGTGCTTTCAGCACGACATCCACGGACACATCCAATTTGATGGCGTCGCCATCCTCGCCGGTCACTTCGAGTTTCTTGGCCGCATCCAGCCCCCAGAGTTTGCGGAGGTCGGCCAATGCCTGCCGGGCCTGCTCCAGATAGCGGGGGTCGCCGTCCTGATCGCGCAAGGTCGAGTGGCTCTCCAGCACTTTTCCCGGTTGGCCATTTTCTCCCGAGGGGGCGTGTTTGGTGGTGAGAGATTTCTGCGGTTTCTTCGATTCTTCCCAGGCCGCCATCGCGGCGTGGTAGATTTTCCACAAGGCGGCTTCATGGCGAATCTTCTTCGTCTGGATCTTGGCGCTCAGCTCTTTCAGCATGCGTTCCTCGATGCGGATCAGCATCTTGGAGACCGCTTGCTGGGTAACTTCGCCCAAGCCCTGCTTGGCCAATTCCGCCGCGATCTGCGCCTCGCTCAGCCCCTGAAGCGTCAGATCAAAGGCCGCCT
>Ga0209062_1004474_pt1 | contig 14574 bp, 13 predicted proteins | sample Coa_R2_2_FD_187158 | JGI IMG/M metagenome (GOLD analysis project Ga0209062, IMG submission 187158) | Surface soil microbial communities from Centralia Pennsylvania, which are recovering from an underground coalmine fire - Coalmine... | ecosystem: Environmental > Terrestrial > Soil > Unclassified... | reverse complement strand
GAAGGCGGTCTTGGAGGCCGTCGTGAAGTCGCTCAGGCGCGTGCCCACGGCGATGACCAGGTCGGCCTGGGCGGCCAGGCGGTTGGCGGCCAAGCCGCCGTTGGAGCCGACCGGCCCGACGTTCCACGCGTGGTCCCAGGGCAGAACGCCCTTGCCGGCCTGCGTCTCGCACACCGGAATGCCGCAACTCTGGGCCAGCTCGGACAAAGCCGCGGAGGCCTCGGAGTAGATGGCGCCTCCGCCGGCAATGATCAGCGGACGGCGCGCCTGCTTGATGCGCTGCACCGCCATGGACAGGGCGCTCGCCGGTGCCTCGACGCGGTGAATACGGTGGACGCGCTTGGCGAAGAACGCTTCGGGGTAGTCGTAGGCCTCGGTCTGCACATCCTCGGGCAGGCAGATGGTCACGGTACCGGTCTCCGCCTGGTCGGTCAGGATGCGCATGGCTTCCGGTAGGCTGGCCAGGATCTGTTCCGGACGATTGATGCGATCCCAGTACTTGGAGATGGGCCGGAAGGCGTCGTTGACGCTCACGTCCTGGCTGCCGGGGTATTCGAGTTGCTGCAAGACGGGATTGGGCATGCGGTTAGCGAAGATGTCGCTGGGCAACAGCAGCACCGGCAGGCGGTTGACCGTGGCCACGGCCGCGCCCGTGACCATGTTGGTGGCGCCCGGGCCGATGGAGGAGGCGCAGGCGAAGGTCTGCATGCGGTTCTTCGTCTTGGCGTAGGCCGCGGCGATGTGCACCATGCCCTGCTCGTTCCGTCCCTGATAGTACGGCAGATCGGCCCCCACCTCTTCGAGGGCCTGGCCCAGGCCGGAGACGTTGCCGTGGCCGAAGATGCCGAAGACGCCGGCGAAGAAGCGCTGCTCCTGTCCATCTCTGGCCACGTATTGCTGCGAGAGGAAGCGCACCAGCGCCTGTCCCATGGTCATGCGTACGGTTTTCATTGTCTTCCCCTTTCTGTCGCCGGTGCCTGGCATACGAACGCTTCCCGGCGTGGTGGGCTCTATCATTCTAGCGCATCACGGGTGGTGGCAATACATTTGTCACACACCATACCCATTTCTTTGATAGGCTCAAGGAGACCCCACGTCTCTACACGAAGGACAGGCAATGAAGCACTCGACAATCAGGCGCGCCGGTCTGCTGGCCCTCGCCGGCAGCTTTCTCCTCCCACTCGGCATGGTGCAGGCCGCTCGGCCGGCCGCTGGCAGCGTCCTGCTGCGCTACCGTTTCGCGCAGGGCGACACCTATTCCTACAAGGTCGTTGCCAAGCTCGCCATCGGCGGAGCGGATACCAGCAGCGGCGGCGGTTCGCTCGCCGCGGACGCCCTGGCCGTGGTCTTCGGCGCGCGCGGCCCGCTCACTATATCCGGCACGGTACGCTACCACGTCTTGAGCGTGGACACGTCGGGGACGGCCACCGTAGAGATTAGCACGTCGAATCTAACGCGTACCACGGTCAAGAAAGGCAAGATCGTCAGCACAACGCTGCAGGCCACGCTGCCGTACACCGTGCAGATCGGCGCCGATGGCAGCCAACAGGGTTCATCGACCATCGACATGGGAGCGCTGGGATTGACCGCCCTAGGGAGGCTGCCCTCGGCCCCGGTAGCGCCCGGCTCGCACTGGCCCGTGGCGGCGACCCTGGCCCTGCCGGCCGATCTCGGGCTGCTCCTGCCGCCCGTGCAGGTGCCGGTGACCTATACCTTCAGCAAGGTGCAGGCGGCCGGCAGCCAGCAGGCGGCGGTGATCGACGGGACCGGGCCCGTGCAGTACGTCCTGGATGCGTCGTCCGGAGATGCGCCGATCAATGCCTCGTTCAGCGGAACCATGACCGAGCATGTCCTGTACGGCTTAACGACCCATCGATTTGTCTCCGGCCAGGCCACCGTCGATACGCTCGCCACGCTCGGCAAGCGCCGCGCGCTCGGGCTGCGGCGTCCGGTACGCGTGACCATGGCCGTCACCATGCAAGCCATTCGTTAAGCGGCATCTCGCACCGGAGTCCGGTGCCGGCCCCTGACGTTCGCGAACGTCAGGGGCCGGCGCGTTCTTGTACCATGTACGCAGACCCATGGTGATGGGACTCGCGCAGACACAGAAGGAGCCGTCTATGTTGCTGGAACAGGGAGCCGGCCAGGCCGCCGAGCTGCTCTCGCCGGTATGGGCCAGGTATACCACGCTGGTGGCCGATCACGCTGAGGGGTGTTATCTGTACGACGACCGTGGCGATCGTTACCTCGACTTCAGTTGTGGCATCGGCGTGACAAACACGGGGCATTGCCATCCGCGCGTAGTGGCCGCGGCGCAGGAGCAAGTGGCGAAGCTGATCCATGGCCAGGCCAACATCGTCTATCACAAGCCCATGTTGCGCCTGGTGGAGAAGCTCGCCCCCATCGTGCCTGCCGGCTTGAGCCGCTTCTTCTTCACCAACAGCGGCGCCGAGGCCATCGAGGCGTCGATTAAGCTGGCGCGCTACGCCACGGGCCGGCCCAATATCATCGTCTTCGAAGGCGGCTTCCACGGGCGCACCATCGGAACCATGTCGCTGACTTCGTCGAAGGCCAAGTACAAGGCGCATACGGGGCCGCACATGGCGGGCGTTCATTTCGCGCCGTATCCTTATTGCTATCGCTGCATTGCGCGCCGCGACGGCTCCTGTTGTCAGGCCGGGCTGCCTTCGTTGCGCACCATGCTGGCCACCCAGGTCTATCCGGAGGACGTGGCCGCCGTGCTGGTCGAGCCTGTGCTGGGCGAGGGCGGCTACGTGGTCCCGCCTGCCGGATTCTTGCGCGATCTGCGCGGTCTGTGCGACGAGATCGGCTGCTTGCTGATCGCGGACGAGGTCCAGACCGGCTTCGGGCGCACCGGCAGCATGTTCGCGGTCGAACAGTTCGGCGTCACACCCGACATTATGGTGATGGCCAAGGGGCTGGCGTCCGGCTTCCCGCTCAGCGGCATCGCCGCGCGGCCGGACCTGATGGAGAAGTGGGCCCCCGGCACCCACGGTGGCACCTACGGCGGCAACGCCGTGTCATGCGCCGCTGCCGCCGCCACCATCGACGTGATGCTGGACGAGGATCTGCCGGCGAACGCCCGTGCGCAGGGCAAGACGCTGCTCGACGGCCTGCGCTCCCTACAGGCAAAGTATCCCTTCGTGGGAGACACGCGCGGCCTGGGCCTGATGGTCGCTGCCGAGATGGTCAAGCCCGACGGCTCGCCCGACGGCGCGCGCGCCAAGGCGGTGATTCAGGCCTGCCTGGAGCGCAAGATGATCGTGCTGAGCTGCGGCCCGTGGGACCAGGTGGTGCGCCTGATCCCGCCGCTGATCGTGACCTCGGCCCAGATCCAGGACGCGCTGGGCACCTTCGAGTCGGCTCTGGCTGCCGCCTAAAGCGAATGCGCGTAGATGCCCGGATCACGCCGTCCCTTATCCGGGCATCTTGGCTCCCCGCATCAATACCGGTTGAGACGCTCGCGGCCAGCTGAGCGGAGCGCGGCCTGCACATAGCGTCTCGGGAATCGGGCGAGCTATTTTGCCGTTATCTCAATATGACGCGCGGCCTTCGCTATGCTAGGCGCAAGCACGTCGCGAGCCTGCCTTATTCGTGGCCACCGGGCTAGAGCGCGCTGGGTTATGGAGGAGCGCGGGCGATGCAACCCGACGAACGTGAGCTTCTGCCAAGCGGCCGGCTGGCACGGCGGCTCGACATCGCCCGCCATAATGTGCTGCGGGCAGTCCGCGCCCTATCCGGCGCCAGGCGGCACCGTTCAGCCATCACGACGGAGGGCAAGCTGCCGTCCGCTCCCGCCGGCGGAGGCGCATCCTCAGTGGCCGACGACGCTCCGATCGGTCTCGTGGTCCAGGACACCTCCGGCGCGATCCGCTATGCGAACGCGGCCGCCGAGCGCCTCCTGGGTCTCTCACGCGGCCAGATGCGGGAGACAACCCGGCTCGACTCGCGCTGGCGAGTGACGCGCACGGACGGGACGGACCTGCCGCGAGACGAGCACCCGGCGCTGGTGGCGCTGCGAACGGGTCAGGCCCAATTGGGAGCCATGATAGGCGTCGCCTTGCCGGACGGCGCGCGGCGCTGGCTCCAGGTCGACGCGATGCCCCGCCGTGACGCGGCCGGTGCGGTCGCGGATGTGGTGGTGGGCTACACCGACTTTACCGCGCACGTGCAGGCCGATCAGGATCTCGCCCAGAGCGAATTGCGTTACCGCCTCCTGGTGCAGAGCTGCACGGACATGCTGTCGCGGCATACGCCGGAGGGCATCATCCTCTACGCCTCCCCTGTCATGGCGAAGTTGCTCGGAGATTCGCCCGATGAGGCCACCGGACGCTCGTTCTATGAATGGATACACCCCGATGACATCGCGGTCGTTGCGGCAGCGCACGCAGCGGTCCTGGAGCGGCCGGACAACATCGTCACCGTCGCCATTCGCGCTCGCCGCAAGGATGGCACGTATATCTGGCTTGAAGCGACCGGACGCGCGGTACACGACGCCCTGACGGGCGCGGTCAGCGAGATTCAGTTCAGCTCGCGTGACATCAGCGAGCGCAAGGGGGCGGAGGAGGTGCTGCGGCAGAGCGAACAGTTCGTCCGCATGTTGATCGAGGCCGCGCCCATTGGCATCACCGGCACTGATGCGAGCGGCCGGCGTGTCTTTGCCAACGACGCCTTCTGCGCGCTCACCGGCTATTCCCGCGATGAGCTGCTTCGGATGGAGATCAGCCGCCTCTATGCCCCGGACGAGCGCGATGCGCTCATGGACGGTTTGCGAAACCGTGGGTGGACACGGGAGCGTGGCCAGCGCGAGTACACGCTGATCACCAAGAGCGGGGAGCGCCGCACGGTTCTCATCAGCGGCATAGCGCTCACCGGGCCCGACGGCCAGGTGCATAACCTCCACTTCACGATAGATATCACCTCGCGCAAGCAGGCGGAGGATGCCTTGCAGCGGGTCAACGCCGACCTGCGGCAGGCCAACGCCGAGCTGGAGAAAGCCAGCCGGGCCAAGTCGGAGTTCCTGGCCACCATGAGCCACGAGATCCGCACCCCCCTCAACGGCGTCATCGGCCTGACCAGCCTGCTGCTGAGCACCTCCCTCACTCCTACGCAGCGCGGGTACGTCGACGCGCTCAGGATCTCGGGGGACGCCCTGCTCGGCCTGATCAACGACATCCTGGACTTCTCGCGGATCGAGGCCGGCCAGCTCAGCCTGGAGCACCGGCCCTTCGACCTGCGCCGGCTCGTGCAGGAGGTGGTCGCCGTGTTCACGGCGCAGGCGCGCGACAAGGGGCTGCGGTTCAGCGCCCAGGTCGATCCGGGGGTGCCGGATGTGTTGGAGGGCGACGCGCCGCGGCTGCGACAGGTGCTGCTCAACCTGGTGGGCAACGCCGTCAAGTTCACCGCGCAGGGAGAGGTGAAGGTTGGCGTTGCCCTGGTGGAGGAGAGCGCGCAGGACGCGCTGGTGCGGGTCGAGGTCCGGGATACCGGCATCGGGATCGCGCCGGAGATGCAGGCCCGCCTGTTCGAGCCGTTCACGCAGGCGGACGGGTCGACCACGCGGCGCTTTGGCGGAACGGGGCTGGGGCTGGCCATCGCCAGGCGCCTGGTGGAGCTGATGGGCGGCGAGATCGGGGTGGAGAGCGCGCCGGGGCAGGGCAGCACCTTCTGGCTCACCCTGCGCCTGGCCCGCGGCGGGGCCAACAACGACCGCTCCGCCTCAGGCGTTCAGCCCGGACGTGCCGGGCCTCCGATGTCGCCGACGGCTTGACTTATTAGAACAAATATACTACTATGGGGATGGGTCGCGAATATCCGCGGCCCGTCAGGTCAGCAGGGAGAGGAGCAAGATACATGGCAACCCACCCCATCGTCCACGTCGAGATCCCCGCACCAGATCCCAAGGCGGCAGCCCAGTTTTACGCCGATGTATTTGACTGGAAGGTGAATGTTGACCCCACCTTCGACTACCACATGTTCCAGGCGGAAGGTGGCCCGGGCGGAGGGTTCGTCTCCACCTCGACCGATGCCGGCGGGATGAGCTACGCCGTGGGCGGCGTGCTGGTCTATCTCGGCACCGACGATATTGAGCGCGATCTCAACAAGGTGACGCAGCGCGGCGGGACCGTCGTGGTGCCGAAGTCAGAGATCCCCAACACCGGTTGGTTTGCCGTCTTCACCGACCCGGCCGGCAACCGCCTGGGGCTCTTTACCCCCATGCAGGGCTAACCCAGCGCCAATATCTGAAAGGTACGGTGGCCCGGTCGCGTGCGTCGCGCCGGGCCACTTTTCATCACGTCACATCCGCTTGCCCAAACGGCAGCCGGGGGACCAAGGCGGCCTGGTATTGAGCGTGGAAGATGACGTTCGCGAACCCGCTGCCCGTCAGCCGGTCTTGATGGACCTGGCCGGTGGCGGGATCGGTGAAGCGCACCATCAGGGGACGCGCGTTGAGGGAGGCGACCACGTGGTAGAAGGTGTCGCCCAGCCGGGGGTAGGCCCGGTTGCAGGCGGCGTCGGCCACACAGCCCTGGGCAGGCGCCTGGATGCCTTGCGAGGGCATGGTCAGGCCACTCACGATACGGCGTGAACGTCTATTACTGGTAGGCAGGCGCTTCGTAAGCCCGGCAGTGCTCCTCCACGGTGCATCGCTTCGGGGCATTTCCTTGTCTGTCGTGTTATGCTTTGCACAGAACCGGAGTGCACGCGCGATGACCATGAACGAGAACTATCCGGGCGCCCAGCCCCGGGGGAACGCGGCCGTCACGGCCGATTTGCCGGATGGCGTGGGCATGTATCTCCGCAATATAGGGCAGCACGCCCTATTGAGCCCGGAGGACGAGAGCCGGTTGGCCGAGGAGACCCAGGCCGGGCAGCGCGTCGTGCAGAGCGCGCAGCGCCATCTGGCGGACCGCCTGCGGGCGGCCCAAGCCGGCACCCCCCCGGTGAGGAGCCTGCTGGAGGATCTGGCCGTCGCGGCAGCGCCGCTGCTGGGCGAACCACCCGAGCGCCTCGTCACGTGGGGGCAGGCCCTGCTGCAAGAGTATGCTCGGGACGTGCCCTGCGACGACGCCTCCACGACTCTGGCGGCGCTGTTCGCCCTGCTCGCCCGCCTGGCCGGCGGCGAACCGTCCGCGGTTGAGACTGTCATTGACGGTGCTGATCGCGCGGGCCTGGAAGCCGCGGCTGTGCGCGCGGCCCTCGAGCGTGGGATGAGGCATCTCAGGCTGGTCAAGCACGAGAGCCTCGCATCGCCGCCGTTCCAGGCAGGCTCTGCCGATCTGGGTGGAGAGGACACACCGGCCGCCGAGGATGCGGTTGATCGCCCCGCGGAGATGGCCGACGCGCTGTACCTTGATGACACGCCGCTGGCCGAGACGCCGCTCGGGCGGGCGCTGTGGGCGCTGGCCGGCCACGGCGACGGCCCGGCTCAGGATGCAGTGGCGGCGGGCGTGGCTGCCCTGGCGGCCCCGACTGCCCAGGTGCGGGCGGTCCTGCTGGAGCACTTTGCTCCGCCCGTGGTGGACCGCGCCCTGGAGGGCTGGAGCCTGGATGTACAGACCATCCGGCGCGCTCAACAGGCCCGCCAGCGCCTGACGGAGGCCAACCTGCGCCTGGTCGTGTCGGTGGCGCGGCGCTATCTGGGGCGGGGGCTGGAGCTAGACGACCTGGTGCAGGACGGTAATGTAGGGTTGCTGCGGGCCATCGACAAGTTCGATCCGGGGCGTGGCTTTCGCTTCTCTACCTATGCGATCTGGTGGATCCGGCAGGCGATCCTGCGCGGTCTGACCGAGCAGGGCCGCGTTGTGCGCCTGCCGGCACACGTGCACGAATTGCGCAGCAGGGTGGCGCGCACGGCGGGTGAGCTGCACGCCCGGCTGGGACGTGAGCCCACGGCGGCCGAGATCGCGGCCGAGCTGGGCGTGCCCGTCGACCGCGTAGACGAGCTCGCACTGATGGCGCAACCGGCGGTGAGCCTGGACCGTCCGGTAGGCGAGGACGAGGAGGCCACGCTGGCGGATGTGCTGCCACTGGAGCAGGCCGAGGGGATCGATGAGGCGGCGCTGGCGCGCGTGAGTGGTGCCCATCTGGCCACGGCGTTGGCGAGCCTGGAGGCCCGCGAGCGCCAGGTGCTGATGTGGCGCTTCGGACTCAGCGATGGGCGGCCGCGCGGGCTGGACGAGATCGGCGGCATGCTCAATGTGTCGCGCGAGCGGGTGCGCCAGATTGAAGTGCGGGCCTTGCGCAAACTACGCCATCCATCCCGCAGCAAATGGCTGCGGGCCGAGTGAGAGCGGCGCCGGCAGGCTACGATACTCCGCTTCGCTTCTTCCACCGCCGCGTACAGCGCGAGGCCACAGTTCTTGGCCGCCAGCTCGATCAGGTGGCGCAGGCGTTGAGGCTGCTCGGCAGAGCTCAGGATCTCCTCCAGGATCGACCGGTTCTCGGGCTGCTGCAGGGTGACGATCTCCTGCCAGTCCGCGAGCGCGTCGTAGATCCAGGCTGGAAGCGGGACCTGTCGCGCCGTTCGATGCCGCGGATGGTGTCAAACTCCGTTGCCATGCGTTGTTAGCCCTGACGGACGGCCTCGAAGTGGATAGATACCTTCACCTTATCGCCGACGGCTACGCCTCCCGTCTCCAGCGCCGGGCTGTAGGTCATGCCAAACTCCTTGCGCGAGAGCGTCGTCTCGGCCGTGAAGCCGGCCCGGTGGCTGCCCGCGCCGAATGGGTCGGGGATCTGCCCTTCGTAGGTGACATCCAGGGTGACCGGGCGCGTGGTCCCGGTGATGGTGAGATCGCCGTGCACGCGGTACTCATTGCCCTCCACGTGCTCGACGCCCGTGCTGCGGAAGCTGATGGTGGGATGCTGCTCCACGTGGAAGAAGTTGGGCGAGCGCAGGTCATTGTCGCGCATCTCGTTGCCCGTGCTCAGCCCGGTGACGTCGATGGTGGCCTCGACCGAGCCGGTCGTCAGGTCTTCGCCGTCGAACTGGAGGGTGCCGCTGATGGCACCCAGGCGGCCCGTGACGGTGGCGATCATCATGTGCTTGACGCTGAATTGGGCAAAGTTATGGTATGGGTCAATCGCCCAGGTGCCGAGGGTGGTCGAAGTGGTCGGAGTGGTCTCCGCGGCCATCGTTGTGCTCCAGTCTCTGGTGTTTATGGTCTGTCTCTCGCCATCCGTTGATTAAACGACGGATGTCACCTGCATGATACGGAGCGCTTCCGGCGACGGGCAACCAGCAAATTGGCCGAGATGTTGGATAGGCAACACAGCGGGCAAAGTGTTGGGGAAGCACGGCGCGGTGGTCAGCCGCCGGCTGCCACTTTGCTGCGCCAGTAGTCGAGCGTGTCGCTCACGGTCTGCTCAAATGGGATGGACGGTGCCCAGCCGGTGGCGTCGCGCAGCCGCGTGGGGTCGCCCACGATCCTGGGTCGATCGATCGGGCGCAGGCGTTCGGGATCGACCTCGACGGTGATGCTCACCCTGGCCAGGGCCAGGAAGGCCTGCAAGAGGTCGGACATGGAGATGCCGCGGCCGGAGGCCACGTTGTAGACCGTGCCAGCTTCGCCCCCGCACAGCGCGAGGGTGTAGGCGGACACGACGTCGCGCACGTCCGAAATGTCGCGCACCGCCTCCAGGTTGCCGACGCGGATCACCGGCTCGCTCAATCCGGCCTCGATCAGGGCGATCTGGCGCGCAAAGTCGGGCGCCACGAAGCCGGTACTCTGGCGCGGTCCCGTGTGGTTGAACGGGCGCACGCGCACGATGTGCATGCCAAACGCCAGGTGGTACTGTAATGCCAGCATCTCCTGGCTCACCTTGCTTACCGAATAGGGGTCGAGCGGGCCAAACGGCGTCGCCTCATCGACCGCGTCCCGTGCCGCGTCGATGCGGCCGTAGACCTCGGAGCTGCTGACCACCAGGACGCGCGCCGTTGGGCAAACCTCGTGGACCGCCGTGAGCACCTGCAACTGGGCGCCGATATTGTTGGTCAGCGTACCCATGGGGTCCTGCCAGGCCTTGTGCACCGAGGGCTGGGCGGCGAGGTGATAGACCTGTTCCGGCCTGACCTGCTCCATCAGCACGCGTACTGCCGCCGCGGCGGTTAGCTCCACGGGGTGCAGGGTGATCCCCGGCCCCGCGGTGTGGGCGCCGTCCGCCGGCCGGGTGGTCCCGTGCACCCTCCAGCCGCGCCGCACGCATTCCTCGGCAAGGTAGCTGCCTGCGAAACCGGCGGCACCCGTGATCAAGACAGTTGTAGTGATGGACCCACCTCCCAGCAATCATTGTAACCGCCTGAAGGTTGCGCCATATTACCCCTGGCTACACTGCGGGAGCCCATGATGAGCAGGTTCCGACAGTGACCGGTGCCGCATTGCTGTTGAGTGCAACGTATTGCGGGCGGTTATACTGTGTGGGGAGGCACGTTGACCATGAATACATCCTTGCGGACTACCAGCTTACGCTTGCCGGAGGATTTGATAGAGCGCTTTGATCGTCTGGCTGAGGCCACCGAACGGACGCGCAGCTATCACTTTCAGAAGGCGCTCGAAGCTTACATCGCGGAACGGGAATGGCTCGTTAGCACGGTCAGAGAGACACTCAACGAGGCCGCGGCAGACACGCGTCGTCTGACGAACGATGAGGTAACGGCCCGTTTGATCGAGCAGGGGCTGCTGCAGCCGGAGGACCTGGATGGTCCGGACCCGGTCAGCGACGAGGAGTACGAAGCTGCCCAGCACCAGCCGCTCTCATGGCGTCCATAACGTGGACGCTGCGGGCGGTCGATGATCTGATTGATATGGGATCGGCCCGTGAGCGGGCGGCAGTTAAGCGCGCAGTCGACAGGCTCGCCCGCTTCCCTGACTATGGCATGCCGACCGATGAGCCCGACGTGCGGGTCATTGTTGTGCCGCGAAGCCACTATCGGGTTGTGTATCGAAGGCTTCCCACCGCTGCCGAGATACTGCGCATAGAAGACGCCCGACGCAGCGGGCCGCTCCGACCCCGTTGATCACGGTCTGTGAATTCTCAGGGTGGGGCGAGGAGGAGGTCAAGAGCGCGGGTCGGATGATAGGAGAAGGAGCGCCGCGCGGCGGCGATGGCGGTGGTGCCGGAGCGGCGGATGAGGGTGAGGGCCAGGTTGCGCAAGGCGGCCAGGATCTGCGGCGCGGCGCCGGTGCGCAGGGCGGAGCGGTCCTCGCCGAAGGTGACATCGCGCACGTAGTGGCGACTCTCGATGGACCAGTGGCCGCGGGCGAGGGCGAGCAGGCGCTCCGGGGCGGCCTGCTGGGGGGGCAGGCTGGTGAGCAGGAAGCGCACCTCCCGGTGGGCGCCGCGCCGATCGGTGACCGCGCTGAGGAGGCAGGCGACTTGGCCGAGCCGGGGGAAAGCGGAGTAGCGGCTCAGGTGCGCGTTGAGCTGGGTGGTGGCATAGAGGGTCCGCGTCTCGGTCCGCCCCCGCCGCCGCTCGACCTGGCGGAAGCGCCCGACGCGGGCGCGCGGGTCGGAGAAATAGGCCGCGCACTCGGCGTACAGGGTGGGCTGATTGGCCTTGACCACCAGCAGATAGTCGGCGTCGTGGTCGAGCAGCGCTTGCGCCGTCTGGGCGTTGGTGTGCAAGGCGTCGGCCGTCACGACCCGGCCCGCCAGGGGCAGCGCCGGCAGGATGGCGCGCGCGACGGGGATCTCGTTCGTCTTCTCGTCCACGCGCACTTGCAGGAATGTCTCCTGGGTGCCGTGGGGCGACACCGAGAGCAGATGGGGCGCGGGCTGCGCTGCCGTGCCCGCCCCGCGCACGCACTTGCCGTCCCAGGCCAGGGCCTCGTGCGCCTCCGCCTGGGCGCTGCCCTGCACCCACACGGCCAGCGCCGCCTCCAGATGCACCACCGACAGGCGCGGCAGCAGGCGGCGCAAGAGCGAGCCGGTGGGCGTGTGGAAGCGCTGGTGCGGGAAGTGGGCCGCCAGCAGGCCCTGGTGTTCCCGGCACCACTGCCCCACCGCCTCCAAGCTGTCGCAGTTGCACAGCAACGCCAGCACCAGCGCACCCAGCAGGAACGGCAAGGGGTAGCGCCGCCCCTGACGACGGCGCGGGTCGGGGACCTGCGCCAAGGCCGTCAGCAACGGCGGAGTGGGCATCTGCGCCTCCGCCCCCTCCGGCAGCGCGGCCCGGATCAGATCTAGGATTGCGGTAGACTGCATGCGGCAAGGCTCCTTCCGACGGGATGGTGTGTGAGACCTTCATCCTACCGTAGGAGCCTTGTCCCCTGAGAATTCACAGACCGTGCCTCAGGCTGCCCCGCGCGTCGAAGCCGTGTGGCAGGTAGGCTATAGTGACGGGAGTTGAGGTCTCACCGTGGCAAACTCTGCAGAGGCACCACTACCTGAGCCGGCGGCGAAGCGTCCGGTTGGTAAGCCCGGCCTGATCATCGTCAACACCGGCCACGGCAAGGGCAAGACCAGCGCCGCGCTGGGCGTGCTGCTGCGCTGTTGGGGCCGCGGCATGCGCGTGGTGATGCTCCAGTTCATCAAGAAGACGACCGGCAACTGGAGCGAGATCAAGGCGGCGCGCAAGATGGGCGTGGAGATCATCCCTCTCGGCGACGGCTTTACCTGGTTATCCGACGATCTCGAAAAGGACAAAGCCACCGCTCGACGGTGCTGGGCGCTGTGCAAGGAGAAGATCGAAAGTGCGGCCTACGACGTGGTGATACTGGACGAGATCACCTATCCGCTCTCGTACGGCTGGTTGGATTGGGAGGAGGTCCGCGCCGTGCTGGCAGATCGCGACCCCGGCATGCATGTCGTGCTCACCGGCCGCGATGCCCTGCCCGAGCTGATCGAGTTCGCCGACCTCGTGACCGAGATGCGCGAGATCAAACACCCCTACCATCGGGGCATCAAAGCCCAGCCGGGGATTGAGTTCTGATGGCAAGCCTTTTGGAAGCCCGGCCGTGCTGAGGGCCCTGCTTCTGCGGACGGCCGGCGACCTGGCCGAGGCCCTGGTCTTCCTGACGCGGCTGCCGCTACCGGTCCGGCGCAGCCCGTGCGGCCTGGGCGCGGTGGTGGCGGTCTTTCCCCTGGCCGGCCTGGTGCTCGGACTGCTGTTGCTGGCGCTCGACACGGGATCGCAGGCCGCGGGGCTCCCGCCCACGACCCGAAACGTTCTCATCGTGGTCGCCCTGGTCGTGCTCACCGGCGGGCTGCATCTCGACGGTCTGATGGACACCTGCGACGGTCTGTGGGGCGGCCACACCCCGCGCCGGCGCCTGGAGATCATGCGCGACAGCCGCATCGGCAGCTACGGCGCCCTTGGCGGCGCCTGCATCCTGCTGCTCAAGGTGGCGGGGCTGGAGGCGCTGCACGGAACCTCACGCGCCGCGGCCCTGGCGCTCGCCCCGGCGCTGGCCCGCTGGTCTATCGTGCTGGCGGCCCGGCTCTTTCCTCCGGCGCGGCGCGATGGCCTGGGGGCGACGTTTCGCGCCGCCGTGACGGTGCCGCGCCTGGTCGGGGCTGCCAGCCTCAGCCTGCTGCTCGCCGTACTCGTCGCGCCGCGGTCGGGCATTCAGGCCTGGGCCGTCTGTACGGCGCTGGCCTGGCTGGTGGGGCGGGCCATCGCACGCGCCATCGGTGGCCTGACCGGCGACAGCTACGGAGCGCTCATTGAGCTCAACGAGGTTGCCGCGCTGTTCGTTTTCGCACTGGTGAGCTAATGGCGGCGCACAGGCGACTCGTTCTGGTGCTGGGCGGTGCGCGCAGCGGCAAGAGCGCCTACGCCGAGGGGAGGGCTACGGCCCTGGCCGGCCCGCACGGCCGGGTGCTATACGTGGCCACCGCCGAAGCGCTGGACGACGAGATGGCCCGGCGCATCGCCCACCATCGGGCATCGCGGCCCGCGTCCTGGCGAACGGTGGAGGAACCGCGTGACCCGGCAGCGGCGATGCGCGCCGCGGCGCCCGACACCCGGGTTGTCCTGCTCGACTGCATCACCCTGTGGCTCTCCAATCTGCTGTCCGCTCTTCAGGCCCAGGACGACGGCACGCCCGAAGAAGCCGCGGCCGAAGAAGCCGTCGATGCGGGCGTGACCGGGCTGCTGGCCGCCTATCAGGCGGGAACGGCAGACCTGGTGCTGGTGAGCAATGAGGTCGGCCTGGGCATCGTGCCGGCGTATCCGCTGGGCCGTCTCTATCGCGACCTGCTGGGCCGGGTTAACATACGCCTGGCTGCCGCGGCCGACGAGGTGGTGCTGATGGTCGCGGGCATTCCGCTCCAGGTGAAGGGTCACGACAAGACATAATCGGCCAAGTCACCCTCGTTTCACGCGGGGAGCACGACATGCCTGGTCGACACCCCGAAACCCCGGGATTCATCCCGGGGAGGCTCATGTCGGGCCAAGCGGTGGGCTTCAGCCCGCCCAATGATGGTGCAGGAGCGGGTTGAAACCCGCGGCTAGCCTGCTTTATTCACGAGGAGCGCGGAATACGCCCTGGGACCGCCGGCATCCCTGCCGGCCTCCGCGTGCCGGCTGGAAGCCGGCGGTCCCAGGAC
>Ga0209062_1004473_pt1 | contig 14575 bp, 9 predicted proteins | sample Coa_R2_2_FD_187158 | JGI IMG/M metagenome (GOLD analysis project Ga0209062, IMG submission 187158) | Surface soil microbial communities from Centralia Pennsylvania, which are recovering from an underground coalmine fire - Coalmine... | ecosystem: Environmental > Terrestrial > Soil > Unclassified ... | reverse complement strand
AGCGATAATACGTCGATGCGGTTAATCACCAGGGCGCTCCCATAGTATTTGCGCAGATCCTGGGCCGGTCTGTAAAGCTGTCCTTTATGCCAAAAGGGCTTGCCTGCCGGACGGCTGGAACTGACATCTGTCTTCACCGGATTGGCTGGGTGGGGCTGCCATGGCCCAAGCGGGTCTGGAGCTTTCCAAATATAAAGTGACCATTTACCCACCCCGCTCGACATCGAATGAAACAGCCACCACGCGCCATAGGCCTCAAAAACCGTTGCATCGACTGCTTCAATTCCCCTCAGAAGTGCGCCTTCATAGAGCCAACGCTGTGCTTCCTCATCCCAGCGGTACAACGGAACCTCTTTGCGTTGGTTGCACTCTGGAATGCAATAGAAGTTGCCGCCATATTGAAAGGTGAAGGGATAGCTCATATGTACGCCTTCATCGATGGCAACCGTTCCGCACGCGAAAGAGCCGTCTGAAGCGGAGCGAATCTCTAGAATCCTGCCTGCCTCCGAAAACCAGTTGAACTCCTCACAAAGAATGCGCAGTCCGTTACGTGAGGGCACCAAACTGGGATCTGCTACCATTTGATACCGCTCGCGATAAGGTAACCATTCGATTTCTGGGTGAAACGATTCGTCAAGAAACGCTGCTGGTGATGCGCGGACCAAACCGATGTTCCAAATGTCGACCCGTTGATCAGAAAGCTTATAACGTATCCGATTCGACAGGATGCGCCACCAGAATTTGAGCATTTGCAGGTCATTGGGTGCGCGATAAATAGGGGCTTTCGGCTTTTCTGCCGCTTTGTCCAGGTAGTCAGCTCTTCCATTGAGGACATCCAGACACACCCAGCGCACCATATGGGCTGAGCTCTCTTGAATGCGTTGGAGATTCGCTGCATAGGAGTTGCCCAGCGTGGGAACCCAAATTTTCTTCAGCACCAGGCCCGCGTCAAGCGTTTCCGTAAGGCGCTGGAGCACGGCGCCTGTAACAGGATCGTTCTGGTAAATTTCCCAGAATGCTGGTGGCCCGCCTCTGTATTTTTGCTCATCATCATGGTGAAATGACCAGATACCATATCGGGCTGCCGAAAGAATGTCGCCTCGGATGATGCCGTAACCAAATTTCAGAATGAAGTCGAGCTGATACTCACGAATTCGAGCGATATCTTCCGCCGAGAAATACTCGCTCCATTTTCCTTTGCGCGTTACTGCACAAGGAAGCACCGGAACATTGGGGAAACATTCGCTGATTGGCTTTATTCGATAGGCTGGAATTTTGGAAACAGGAAACAGGCGATTCTGTAAGAGCCATAAATTGCCTTTGAGGCAGACAGCCTTCTTGGCTTTTTCTCGCCAATCGCTGCGGCGCGGGGGTGAGACGTCCACGATCAGCAGTTCCAACTTCGCCAGATCCTGAATCTGCTGTATGCATGCAAGCGCAAATTCCTTAATGCCCCGCGCAGGACACATTACTCCAAAGCGTAATGGTGCGGATGCGTGCATTGCGGACGGCATAATAAAATCAGCCTACTAAAAGTTGCAGGAACCCGCTTAGATCCCCATCAAGCCCTTGCGCGAACTACGGTACCATACCCCGCAATTCTAGTACCACCTTAGAGGCAAACTAAACGATGCTGTATTCTGAAAAGGATGTGCGGCATCGCTGGCTTTGTCGGTGCGCATCCGTCTCAGGCGAAAGCCGCGGTTTCCGCCATGATCACGGCTTTAGCGCGGCGGGGTCCGGATGCCGAGGGTTTAGAGGTCTGGGACCAAGCGGTTCTAGGGCACCGGCGCCTCTCTATCTTTGATCTGAGCCAGGCCGGCCGGCAGCCAATGATGAGTCCCGACCGCAGGATCGCGGTTGTCTTCAATGGGGCTATCTACAACTTTCGCTCTCTCCGTTCCGAGCTGGAGCGTAAGGGTTTTCTTTTTAAAAGCAACACCGATACCGAGGTTATTCTCCACGGTTATCGCGAGTGGGGCATTCACAAACTCGTTGAACGGCTGCATGGCATGTTTGCCATCGGTCTTTGGGATGACGAGATCCAAAAGCTGTATCTCATTCGCGATCGTCTTGGCGTGAAACCTCTCTATTACACGCTCCGCCCCGATGGCGCACTTGCGTTCGCCTCGACGGCTCGTGCTTTGCGGGCAGCAAGCCTGGCGGGAGATATTGATCCGCTAGCTCTGGCCGAATTTCTCGAGTTCGGCTATATCACGGAGCAGCGCTGTATCTATGAAGGCATCCAAAAACTCAATGCCGCTGAATTGCTTGAGTGGTCGGCTGGTTCAATCAGTCGCAAAAAATATTGGCAGCCGTTTTCCGCTCATCAGCATAAGCCGATACGTTTTCAAGATGCGGTAGATTGCACCGAGCAGCTTCTACTGGATGCAGTGCAGATGCGCCTCTTTGCTGATGTGCCTGTGGGCTCATTGCTAAGTGGTGGGGTCGATTCAAGCCTCATCTGCTGGGCCGTCGCCAAGCTCGGTGCCAACGTAACAGCCTATACGATCGCAGTCCCCGGAGACCCGGCCGATGAGAGCGCAGATGCCCGGGAAACCGCCAGAAGTCTCGGTATCTCTCAAAAAATACTGATTGCCGACCCCGAGGAAATGGCGCGGAGAGGTATTCACGAGCTCGTTTCCGCCTATGGGGAGCCGTTTGCCTGCAGCTCTGCCTTAGGCATGCTCCAGCTCTCGCGCATGATCAAGCCCGAAGCGACTGTGCTGCTGACGGGCGATGGCGGCGACGATGTCTTCCTTGGTTATCCCGAGCATAGAAATTTTTGGTTGGCTCAGGGCTTGGCGCAGTGGATGCCTCAATTTGTGGCGAATCAGTGGTACTACATACGGAAATATATTCTGCGCTACTCTCTACTTCGCCGCCCTGCTCATTTCCTGGATTATGCGACAGGTGGTTTAGGCGCAGTCGCGGTCGCACATGATGGCTGGCCCTATTATGAGCGCTATCACATTCTGGGAGATCGTCTGCTCGATGTTTCTCTGCCACAACGCAAGATGAATTGGTCGGTGTCCGCCGGCCGGCGAGTTCTTACGGACATATTGGACTACCACAGAGAAGGCCAATTTGTCGCCGAATACCTGACCAAAGTGGATGGCGCGACGATGTATTACGCACTGGAATCGCGGTCGCCCTTCTTGGATCAAAAAATTTGGGAATTCGCGTCAACTTTGCCTTATTCCGTACGTCTGCATAGATGTCAGCTAAAGGCCGTTCTACGTGAACTTGCGAGACGCCATCTCGGCCAGCGGGTGGCGCGCGGTCCCAAGCGTGGTTTTACTATTCCGGTACGGCGATGGCTTGTGACGTGCTGGCTCGGTAATGCGCGTGAATTGTTCCACAATTCCTTACTGGAAACTGAGGGCTGGATCCGTTCTTCCGCTGTTTTGCGCCAGCTCGAATCCGCCGCGCAGCGGCGATGGGCACCACTGCAACTTTGGTATCTCTACGTCCTCGAAAACTGGCTCCGATATGAGCGTACAGGCGCTGGAGCCGCAGCCGAGTTCGAACATATCGCAAGATCGGTCGCTTAACGAGCCCTGGCCGGTCCTGTTTATGGTGCGCGAACTTAGCATTGGCGGATGCGAGCGGGACTTGGCAAAACTGGCCAAGCATATCAACCGTTCTCGCTTTAGCCCGCATGTCGGTTGTTTCCGGGATGTGGGTCTGCGTCGGGCTGAACTTGAGGCCGTAGGTATTCCGGTTGTCCGCTTCCCGGTCAGGTCCTTTCGCTCGCTCTCACTTTGCAAAGCTCTGGCTATGTTTCGGCGTTATGCGAAGTTACATCGCATAGCTTTGGTTCACACCTTCGACGCTCCGTCCAATTTTTTTGGGGCTCTAGCTGCTCGTCTGGCAGGTATACCCTCTGTCGCCAGTCAGCTTTGGTTCGCTGATACCATTGACCCAACTGGTTGGCGTCTCCATCTGTTAGGCATGCGGGCGGCAAAGGCGATTGTTGTGAATTCCAAGGCCGTCTCCAACCGTATTGCGCATGAGCAACCGGCTCTCCGCGACCGGATCTATGTCTCCTACAACGGGGTCGAAACGGAAATCTTCCATCCTGGGGAGATGACTCGCGGCCGAGATTCGCTCGTCATTGGCGCTGTCTGTGCCCTCCGACCAGAGAAGCGCCTGGACTTGCTTCTTGACGCATTTGCCCGACTCCGCTCCAGCCACCGCGGTATTCAGCTTCGGATTGTTGGCAGCGGCGAAATGCTTTCTATACTCGAACAACAGCGCGACCGCCTGGGGCTCGGCGCCGATTGCATCTTTGAGCCTGCTACTCCAGATGTTGCGCCGCGCATGCGCGACATCGACATATTTGTCCTCTGCTCAGACTCCGAGAGTTTCCCCAATGCCCTTTTAGAAGCGATGGCTTGCGGCTGCTGTGTAGTCGCCTCACGCGTAGGCGGTGTGCCGGAGCTCGTTGTAGATGGCCGTAGCGGCCTGCTATTTGAGCCGGGGGACGTAAACGATTTAGTGGCAAAAATCGGTCTCCTGCTCGAAAATGGTCCGCTTCGCCGTCGGCTCGCCTGTGAAGCGGCTCGGGTTGCCCGCGAAGACTTTTCCATGGAAACTGCTGTAGCGCGTATGGAAGAGCTCTACACACACGTGATCATGGGCTAAGCCATCTCAAGCCCGTTTGTATCCGGAACGCTCAGGCTCGCCCTGCTCCCTCTTGCTCCCTCGGAGTCTGCGATGTGGGCACCAGCCCCCTCTACCCACCGAGAGATTCGGTGGGCGCTGCAGCGTGCGATGATACCCTCGAATTTATCCGCAAGTATGAACAGTTATACCGTTACTCTGCCGGATGGCAGTCAACAGTCGGTTCCGCAGGGGACCCGGCCGATCGATATCGCACGATCGATTAGCCCGCGCCTGGCTTCCGATGCCATTGTGGCTCGCGTCAATGGAGAATTGTACGATCTTACTCGACCGCTCGAAGGGGATGCTCGGGTCGAAATCCTGACCGCAAAGAACCCCGAGGCGCTGCAGGTCCTCCGCCATTCCACGGCTCATCTGCTTGCTGCCGCTGTACTCGAGCTTTACCCGGAGACCAAGCTCGGTATTGGCCCTCCGACCGAAACAGGATTTTATTACGATTTTCAGCGCGAGACGAAATTCACGCCCGAAGATCTGGAGAAAATCGAGGCGCGCATGCGCGAATTGCAGGCAAAAGATCTTCCTTTTGAGCGCAAACTGACTCGAAAAAGTGAAGGCCTTCAAAAGTATCGGGACGATTGGATGAAGCGCGAGCTGATCGAGGAGCGCGCCGGAGAGGTCTTTTCGGAATATACTCTGGGCCCAAACTTTATCGACTTCTGTCGAGGACCTCATGTACCTTCAACGGGGAAGCTAAAGGCTTTTAAGCTGCTCTCGATTGCAGGTGCGTATTGGAAGGGAAATGAAAAAAATCCGCAGCTTCAGCGCATTTACGGGACGGCATTTTTCACACAGAAAGAGCTGGAGGATTACCTGCATCGGCTCGAAGAAGCAAAACGGCGTGATCACCGCAAGCTAGGCAAAGAGCTCGAACTCTTTACCATTAACGATTTAGTGGGCGCCGGCTTACCATTATGGCTTCCTAAAGGTGCCACGGTGCGGCGTTTACTGGAAGAATATATCCTCGAGCGGGAACGTGCTGCTGGCTACCAGCACGTCTATACGCCCGCCTTAGCAAAAGTCGAGCTCTATCAGAAATCTGGTCACTGGGAGCATTATCACGAAGACATGTTCCCGCCCATGGACCTTGAAACCGAGCGGATGGTCCTGCGGCCAATGAATTGTCCGCATCATATTCTGATCTACAAATCAAAGATGCGGAGCTATCGCGAGCTGCCTATACGGCTCGCCGAGCTGGGCACCATGTATCGTTATGAACGCTCCGGTGTACTGAGCGGTCTTAGCCGCGTGCGGTGTATGACGTTAAATGACGCCCATATTTTCTGCACACCCGATCAGATCAAATCAGAATTTACGGCGGTCATGAAACTGGTCGAGGAGGCGTATCGCACGCTCGGTATCACTGAATACAGCTATCGGCTCTCGCTCCGTGATAAATCCAACAGAGAAAAATATGTCGCGAACGACGAAATGTGGGACTTAGCAGAGCGAGTCCTCCGGGAAGCTATGGATTCCCTGGGGCTCCGCTATACAGAAGCGCCTGGCGAAGCGGCGTTTTATGGTCCTAAGCTCGATATCCAACTCGCCGATGTGATGGGCCATGAAGAGACCTACTCTACCATCCAGATCGATTTTCACCTGCCGAGCCAGTTCGATCTCGGCTATATCGGGCCTGACGGCCATGCGCATCGGCCTGTCATGATTCATCGCGCCATCATCAGCACGATGGAGCGAATGGTTTCTTACTTAATTGAACTGTACGGAGGAGCATTTCCGGTCTGGCTGGCGCCAGTTCAGGCTATCCTGCTTCCCATTTCTGATCGACAGAACGATTATGCCCGCGAGGTTCAGGCCAAGCTTGCGGCAGCCGGTATCCGTGCGGAAATTGATGACCGTGGCGACAAAATCAATGCCAAGATCCGGGATGCTCAGCTTCAAAAGATTCCCTATATGCTCGTAATTGGGGAGCGGGAGGTCAGCGCCGGACGCGTCTCGGTACGGAATCGAAAGCACGGTGATCAAGGGAGTACTTCGATTGAAGAATTCATTTCACACTTGACACAACTCTCTTCTTCGAGGAGTCTTGAAGAATAAGAATTGTTATTTGCCGTCTTCGTAGTGCTAGCTTCTTGTATCTATTGCTTGCTCGCGGTGATTGCGGCGCATAGACAGCGGTGCCGTCGCCGTCCGCAGGGCACGTGTGTCTGCACGCCCATCAGCATTCTTAAGCCGCTTGCCGGTCTCGACGACGGGCTTGAGGCCAACCTGCGCAGCTTTTTTGAACAGGACTATCCCTGCTTTGAGCTGCTATTCGCAGTGCGCCACGCTTACGATCCCGCTGCCGCAGTGGTTCAAGATCTGATTTCACAGTATCCGCACGTTGATGCCCGTCTGATCGTCACCGGGGAACCGCCCTTCCTCCATGCCAAAGTCTATAGCCTCAAATGTATGCTGGACCAGTCCAAATACGACCTGGTGGCGATGAGCGACAGCGACGTTCACGTGGGCCGTGATTTTTGTCGCGCAGTTGCGGCTGAATTTGCGGATTCCCGGCTCGGTTTACTCACCTGTCCTTACCGCGCCACCCCCGGCGAGGATGTCTGGTCCCGGCTGGAGGCGGTGGGTATGAACACCGATTTTCATGCTGGTGTGTTCACCGCGGTCATGCTTCTGGGGGCTAAGTTTGCGGTCGGACCCACGATGGTGGCCCGCAAGCAGGTGATTCAAGCCTTGGGTGGCATAGAACGTGTCAAAGACTATCTGGGCTGGGAAGACTTTATGCTAGGCAAAATGGCAGCGGAAGAAGGGTTTCGAGTCAGTTTTTCATCTTATGTAGTTGAACATCGCATCGGCACCCAGACTGTATCGCAGAATTTCGCCCACCGGCTGCGCTGGGCCAGAACCAATCGCCGCTCCCGGCCAGCAGGTTATATCGGTCAGTTCTTTACCCATCCGGTGCCGCTTGCGTGCATGTTTTGCCTGCTATTTCCGAAAATCTGGCCGCTTGGCATCGGCGCAATCCTGTTACGCGCCCTTCTTGCGTGGACCGTGTCGCAGCAAGTCTTGAACGCACCCGTGTCTTGGCGGCTCCTCATACCCCAAGATTTTCTTGCGTTCGGTTTCTGGATCGCTGGGTTCTTCGGTTCCTCGGTTGAATGGCGCGGCCATCGCTACGTTTTGAATCGTGATGGTACGGTCGAACTCGCACCTTAACGGTCCTCCGATTTTGGGTAGGTAATTTTCAAGCCTTCTACTCTCGCCCAAGGAGTGAGCTGGTGCGGTCGTGCATGCTTTTCATCGAGGATGTCTTGGACATCCACATGTCGCACGACTAAGGCATCTCCCACTAAGGAGCGATGACACCTCCACGGTACTGCTTCAGCGCAGAGCAGGGCCGTAGTTTTCCTGGAAGCTCTTGCGATTAAATCATCGATCGCACGCGCAAATTCCTGCGTTTGCATGTAGTCGGCGTAGCCGCGAAAGGAGGCATTCCGCCAGCCGGTATTGGGCGAACCCTTTTGCGGATGCTTCAAACCACCGAGTGCGGCCAAGTGGACATATTCGATTCCTTCGTTTGCCAACAGGCGGTTCAGCGCATGCTGATCGTATTGCGGGTTATGCCGCGAGCGGGGAATTGTGCGTATGTCGGCAATTAACTCGATACGGTAAGCGCGCAGGATTTGTGCGAATTCACTGGCGGAACGCGTGGAATGGCCAATGGTGTAGACGACCATGTATACCTAGTTGAGCGGCTGTACTCGCAAGACCTCTTTTGCGTCGATGTGGTCGAATTCCATAGGGAAGCTCTTCCCTGTGTAGAAAGCCGGCCATTCGTCTTTATAGTGACCCGAAGCCACCATGCCAGATTCGCCAGCCACTAAGTTCTGTACCGATTTGTCAAGGTCTCCCAGATCTACGACCATCCGGAACGAGGGCCCCATCCCCGAGGTGGTCTGTTTCACAGTTGTACTGGAACCGCTCATCGGCACGGGCCCGATGTTGAAAAAGCCCGATGCAAACGGAATCTGGTTGCCTACTGGCTGTACGAGTTTCCATTGTAAGAGCCGTCCCCACTTCCAATGTGATACAGGCGTGCCTTGCGCCTTTCGTCCCCGCTCGAGCGCCTCTGTCAGTCTCTCCACCAACCATGCATTCCAATCATCGTGGGGAACCCAACCCGCGGGTCGAGTTTCTAACAGATTTTGAACCACCGCCGGCCGGGGAATGATGTCCGGCACGAACTCCTGAGCGAGTGTGACACTCCGTGTTCCGCTTTGCTGGCTGCCGCCCGCAAACGGCCATTCTTCCTTGAGCACGCGCTGCGCGTCTCCGGGTTTCAAAAGGGACTCTGTGAGCCAGGTAGCGGCCTGATTGTAAAGTAGCTGGGTGATCATCGGGGCGGCCATATCTTTGTCCATTTGCCCATTCCACTTTTTGAGCACAATGACTGCCTCGTTTACAAGCGAATTTCTGCTGCCGGATTGCGTTACCGCTGCCACGGCCTGCTTTGCCAAAAATGTATCGAACGCGGAATAAACATCTTTTTGAATGGCAAGCATGGCATCCACATTCAGCTTCTTTGGGGCACTAAGCAGCGCTCGAATCTGCTGCACGCGATATCGATCGGCGAAATGGCCTGGCACTCGATACGGGTACGTGGGCGGAAATGGATTTTGATTTGAGGTGACGATGATTCCTTCGCGGGGATCGAAAATGCTAGGCAATTGATCATAGGGAATGTACCCGCTCCATTCAAATTTTCCGGACGCGCCGTCTAGCGGCTCTCCTCCGGTGAAATCTCTACGGATCGGAATTTTGCCGCTAATCTGATAGCCGATGTGGCCGGCCCGGTCTGCATAAACGAAGTTCTGTGCCGGTCCCCAAAAATCTTCCAATGCCGACCGAAACTGCTGCCAGTTTTGTGCGCGATCGACATCAAAAAAGGGATACCCGAATCCTTCCGCAGCCGTCCATCTCATGCTGTAGCTCTTGCCGTTTGCATGGGCGATAACCGGCCCATGCCGCGTGATCCAGGTATCTATTTCGACAGGCTTCGATCCGCGCACGCCGATCCATTCCCGATCGAGCTTCGCCAGTTCGATTTTTCCTTCATAGACATAGCGCCCCGTCCGTTCGTCAATTTGCTCGATGTAAAGGTTCATGGCATCGGCTTCCAGATTGGTCTCCGCCCAGGCAATGGAGTTGTTGTGGCCGATCAGCACGCCGGGCATCCCGGGAAGCGCCGCCCCGATCACATCCAAACCGGGCGATTCTATGTGCACCAGGTGCCAAATTCCCGGCAGACTATATGCCAGATGTGGATCCCCTGCCACCATTGGTTTACCATCTTCGGTACGATCTCCCGAGACTGCCCAGGCATTTGATCCGGGATTCACGTAGTCGCCCTCAACGGCAGGGAACAACTGATGGGCCTTAACCGAATCGGTTGCATTTTCGAAAAATCTTCCTTTGTCGAAATCGAAGCGTGCGAAATCGGTCAGGTCGCGATACATCACGAGTCCTACAAGTATGGAGTCGGAGATACGCCAGGGCCGCGGATCATAAGCGTGACCCGGTAACGAGAACTCGAGCGAGTAATTGCCACGATGCGTTTCAATAAAGTAGTTGACTCCGCGGGCATAGGCTGCGAAAAGCGCGCGTTTTTCCGGCGGCAGATGTTCGGCATCCGTCTCTGCGATAGCTCGCATCCTCATTCGCCGTGATCGTTCATCCAAATTCAGCGCTGTTCGCCCGAAAACTTCTGCCAGTTCGCCCGCCCCAAGCCGTCGCAGTGTGTCCATCTGCCACAATCGATCTTGGGCGGTAACATAACCTTGCAGGAATATCGCATCTTGCCACGATGCAGCCTCGATGTGCGGGATTCCGCGCGCATCTCGCTCAATCTTGGCAGCGCCGCCAATCGGTGCTGCAATTTCACCGGATACTTTCGGCAGCGGACGTACCGCATACCAGTACGCCGCAAAGATTACCGCCGCAGCGATAATCGCTAAGCTCACATTAATGATTCGAACCAAACGCGACAACACGCACCGATTGTACTCTTACTGCTATTTGTCCCGATATTCTCCTCTATGCCCGTCCGTTTCTTAGTTTTGCTCCTGATCCTGGCGACAAATGCCTTTTTTGCCGCCGCCGAAGTGGCGTTGGTGTCCGTGCGGCAGACCCGTCTCCGTGAGCTCGCGTCTGAGGGGCAAACGGGAGCACAGAGCGCTCTGAATTTATTGGCCAGACCAGATCGCTTGCTCTCGGTCACTCAAGTGGGGGTTACGCTCGCCAGTCTCGGATTAGGGTGGGCCGGAGAAGACACTTTGTATCTGCTTTTTCGGAATGTCCTGGCGTCACTTGCTATTCCGATATCTCCGGCGCTGTTGCACGGATTTGCATTTTCTGTAGCCTTCCTGATCATCAGCTATGCCCACGTGGTAATTGGTGAAGTTGTTCCAAAGAATGTGGCGCTGCATAAAGCCGACCGGCTCGCCACCCTGATGGCCCCTGCGCTCCTTGTTTTCTACCGGCTGTCCCAGCCATTTGTGGTCGTCCTTGAACGCACGTCCAGCTTGTTGTTGCGTGCGCTTGGCATGGGCAGAAATCAATATCGCGGCGGACACACACCGGAGGAGCTGAAATACATCATCCAGTCGAGTCGCCGTGCTGGCCACTTGCAACAATTCGAGCAGAATGCCATCGAGCGACTGATAGAGCTGTCAACTTATTCAACGCGGGAGATCATGACACCCCGAAACAATATGATCGCTCTGCCGATCAATGCCACTTTCGATCGCGCACTCGCGGTTCTATCGGCACATAAATTCTCCCGGGTACCTGTCTATGAAGATCGGCCCGAACAGATTGTTGGCGTGGTGCACTACAAGGATCTAATGCGGGTCTGCGAGGAGCGCCAGTTCGGCACGGTCGGCCGCCGTGCGTCGACTTTCCGCCTCCGGCGTTTTCTGCATAAGCCGTTGGTAGTGCCCGAAACCAAGCCCATTAATCAATTAATTGATGCCTTCAGCAAGAGCCACACCCATATGGCGTTGGTAGTAGACGAATTCGGCACAATCGCTGGCCTCGTCACCCTGAGCGACGTCCTGGAGCAGATTTTTGGCGAAATCGCCGACGAATTCGACATCATACGGCCTGCACCCTCTCAGCAGGATGCCGTATTGGAGCTCGAAGGCAGCATTAGCATTCGCGACCTCGAGACACGATATCGCATCACACTACCCGGAGAAGCCGGTGTTGAAACACTCGCTGGATTCCTTCTCCTCCAGTTCGGCCATATTCCCAAAGAAAACGAGTCCGTCGAATATGGTGCCTATCGCTTCACGGTGAGGAAAATGGATCGCAATCGGATCGCGAGTGTGCGCATCGAAAGGGCGGGGCAGTCTCAGTGATTTGATAAAAAGATTCTGATTAACTAAAGTTAATGCGAAATACCCACTTTATTTTAGGAATTTTGTATACAATAGACGCTTTGTGCTCAGTATTTCCGGATCGAAATTCACTTCCTGCATGGTGCCTCGCCACCACGTAATACAAATTCTGCTCGTTGAAGACAATCCTGCCGACGTTCGCCTGTTCAGGCAAGCTCTTCTGGAGATCGCCGCCCCTCACCGGCTGGCCGTTGCGAAAGATGGCGAAGATGCCTTGGATTACTTGTTCCGGCGTGGCGTGCATTCCGCGGCTTCGGCTCCGGATCTGGTGGTGTTGGATTTAAATCTGCCGAGAAAGAGCGGTTTTGACATTCTTGAAGAGATTCGTTCCGACCAAAAGCTGAAACGCACGCCTGTAGTAGTGTTCACCTCTTCCGGCAGCCAGCCTGATATCGACTTGGCCTATGAGCTTGGAGCAAACATGTACCTGCAGAAGCGGCAATCGCTTGAAGGTTTTGAGGAGCTGGTCCGGTTCATCGTAAACACGTGGATGGAAACCGCAGCGCTTCCGGCACTTACGTAATAGTATCTGTCGCTCGGGTCCTTGCCCTAACGTTGAAGTAACTCGGCTCATGCGTCTTTCCATGATGCGCCGATCTAGAAGCGCATGCCGCGTGATGCATTCCTCTAGGTTCCATCTCAATCTATCGCGAACGTAATCGATTGTGAAGAAGCCGCTGCGTGAAGAGGTTTTTTGCCAAGGGGCAATAATATTCGCGATATCAGGACTCTGAGCATCAGAGAGAGCGTTTTCTCGATTCTTCTGTGATAAAATCCTGGCCGCTCCGAATAGGAGGGAGGTGTGAGGTGAAAATCGTATCGCTAGTTCTATTGGTGGCTGCGTTTTCAGGCTTCGACGCCTTCGCGCAAGCGCCGTCTAACGTTGTGATTCCCCCAGACTACACAATGAGCGCTGTAGCCACGGGGTTGAATTTCCCCACCGCGATGACCTTTCACGGCGACTCGATCTGGGTGACAGAGGCGGGGATTATAACGCCGCCCGCAGTGAAGGTGATCGATCAGAAGGGGAACATCACGACAGTACTAACTGCCAGCATGCTTCCGCCCGGCGTGCTTGTGGCCCCGGTGACGGGCATCACTTACGCCAAAGGCTGGATGTGGCTGGTGCATCGCGAGACGGCAACAACCAATGGGGTGCCGGTAGGCGCTATTTCAAAATTTAAGCCAAACGATCCTGTCGGCACATTTCAAACGGTGATTGCCGGGCTGCCGTCGTTTGGCGATCATCCTGCTTCCTCGATCGTATTTGGCCCTGATGGCCGAGCATATACAGCAACAGGTCTGCCGACGAATTCGAGCGTAGTCGGTCCGGATAACGGCTGGTCGATCTCCTATCCAACCTTTCACGATTTTCCGCCGGTAAATATTGAGCTAAGCGGTATTGGATACAGGACCGCTAAGCCGTTTGCCCTGGACCCAACGGCTACCAAAATCACTGAACCATTTATGCCCTTTGGAAGTGGAACGGTCCCGGCCAACACGCCAGTGCAGGCGGCGACGCCTTCCAACCCGGGAAACGGGATTATTATTGCAGGCGGGGGTGCCGTATACTCTTTTGATCCCGATGCCAGTAATGTGGCATCTACACTCCGGCTTGAGGCATGGGGTTTCCGCAACGATTATGGCTTGGGTTTTGATCCTGCAAACCCCAAGCTGTTGTTTGTGAGTAACAACGGCGCCGATGATCGTGGCTCCCGTCCCATTGAAAACGACTGGGACGATCTGTTCATCGTTCATCTCGGCCAAGGCGTGCAATTCTTCGGTTGGCCCGATTATTTTCACGATCCGGTGACTCGCGAGCCACTTCCGGTAACCGACCCGTTCTTTTGCCCACCAAATCCACCATACGGAATGTGTCCGCAGTTTGCCTTTTCGGACAGGTTCCGAGCAACATTGACCGTACAACCCGCATTTGCAGAGCTGACCAATCATTCCTCCGCCAACATGTTTGATTTTTCGCCCAATGACGCCTTCGGTTTCCATGGTGACATTTTTATCGCGGAGACAGGCTCCATTCCTCCAGGAACCGGTGCGACTTCGCTGATAGGCTTTCAGGTGTCTCGGGTGGATCGGAAGACGGGCGAAGAGATTCCCTTCATCTACCACCCTTCCAATGACATGGCGACCATCTTTGATCCTGCCGGTTTCAATAAGCCAATCGATGTGAAATTCCGGGATGTGCGAATGTTCATTGTGGACTTTGGCGTTTTTGCGCCCGCTAAACCGACGCCCGGAACCGGCAAGATTTGGGTCGTTTCGCACCTCATACGGGAACATACATCTCACTAAGAAATCGGAACCGAGTTGGGCGCGCCAGTGAAGCGGCCTATTTGCGGCGACATCTTGACGCCTTATAGGCAGCGAGAGTGCACAAACTGTACGTGGCCCATGCGGGCCGTGACGCGGGGTTATGGGGTTGTCGTCTTTGTGGTAGGGGCGGCAGGAATCGAACCTGC
>Ga0209062_1004470_pt1 | contig 14579 bp, 14 predicted proteins | sample Coa_R2_2_FD_187158 | JGI IMG/M metagenome (GOLD analysis project Ga0209062, IMG submission 187158) | Surface soil microbial communities from Centralia Pennsylvania, which are recovering from an underground coalmine fire - Coalmine... | ecosystem: Environmental > Terrestrial > Soil > Unclassified... | reverse complement strand
CGCGCGAAAAACGACATCACGCCGAAACTTCCAACCATCCCAATCGATGCCGCCCTCGGTCCGAGATCCGCGCCCCCGGGCTTAGCCTCGGTGAGATATCCGGGCTAGCCCGGTAGCACGAACCGCACGCCCTGCCGGGCGAGGCCGCCGCCCATTCCGACCGCCGCGCCGTCGGCCCGCCAACAGGCGGCGCCGGTCATGGTGCCGTCGGCGTGGAAGTGGATGCCGTTCATGCCGCCCGACACGGTCGGCATGCGAACCAGCTTGTGGCCGCGTGCTTCGAGTCCCTGGCGGATGTTTTCCGGGATGCCGTGCTCGACCTCGAGGAACGGGCCCTCGGTCCAGACGCGTGGCGCCTCGACGGCCTCCTGCAGGCTCATGCCGTGGTCGATCAGGTTGATCAGCGCCTGCATGGCCGCCGGAAAGATCTTGCGACCGCCGGGCAGGCCCAGCGCATAGACGACCTTGCCGTCGCGCAGTGCCATCATCGGCGACATCGAGGTGGTGACCCGCTTGCCCGGCGCGATCGAGAGCGCGTTGCCCGGCCGCGGATCGAAGTTCGACATGTAGTCGTTGGGGATCATGCCGGTGCCCGGCACGATGAAGCGGGCGCCGAATAGACTGTTGATCGTCTGCGTGGTGGTGACGACGTTGCCCTTGCCGTCGGCGACGGTGAGATGCGTGGTGTCGGCGCCTTCCTTCGCCAGCAGGCCTCCGGTCCATTGTTCGGCTTTCGCCAGGTCGATACCGGCGCGGCGCTGGTCGGCATAGGCCTTGGAGGTGATGCGCTCCACCGGCACTTTCACGAAGGCCGGGTCGCCGCTCGCCTCGGCGCGATCGGCGAAGGCGATCTTCAGCACTTCGGCCAGCAGGTGGATCGTATCGACGGTGCCGAAGCCGAGCTTGGCCAGGTCGAAGCCTTCCAGGATGTTCAGCATCTGGGTGATGTGCACGCCCGAGGCCGCCGGCGGCGGCGGGCCGACGATCTCCCAGCCGCGATACTGGCCGCGGATCGGCTGGCGCTCGACCACGCGATAGTCGGTGAGGTCCTTCCTCGAGATGAATGCGCCGCCGCGCTCCATGCACTGGACCAGCAGGTCACCGAGCGGCCCGCCATGCAGTGCACCTTCGCCGTCCGTGGCGATCAGCTGCAACGCCTCGCCGTAGTCGGCCTGCACCAGCTTGTCGCCGGCCTTCAAAGGCGTGCCATCGGGCACCAGCCGGTCCGCGGCGAAGGGATCCTGCACCAGGTCCGGCGCGGCGTCTTTGATGCAGTCGGCGAGGTACGGCGTCACCGTGAAGCCTCGCGTGGCATGGCGGATCGCGGGCTGCATCACGTCGGCGAGCGGCAGCGTGCCGTAGGTCCTGAGGGCATGGGTCCAGGCCAGCAGCGAGCCCGGCGTGGCGACCGCCTTTGGCCCGAGCTGGTTCTCGCGCCGCTCGACGTCATAGACGTTGGGTGGCGTGCCGGGGATGGGCTTGAACATGGTCGGATGGCCCGCCAGGGGCACGGCGCTCATGCCGTCGATCACCCGATGGCTGCCGTCGGCGAGGCGGATATGGCAGGTCGTGCCGCCGATCAGCCCGACCATCATCGGTTCGACGACGGTAAGCGCGAACTGTGCGGCAACGGCAGCATCGATCGCGTTGCCGCCCCCGGCCAGCATCTCCATGCCGGCGGCAGAGGCCAGCGGGTGGTTGGTCACCACCATGCCGTTGCGGCCGTGGGCCGATTGCTTCTCGCATGTGAACACGGTGCCGGCCCGTTGCCGCCAGTTGGACTCGCTCATTCGCTTCGATCTCCCGGGTTTCCGCTCAACAATAGCGGCAAACCGCCGCGGTCCTGCATCCCGTGTAACCATTCGCAGGGAGCGGGTGTTGGGTTCGCATGGTGATTCAGTGGCCCGGCCGTTGCGCTCTGCGTCGCGAAGAGACGCTCGATCTCGAATCCGACAAGTTCGAGCTCAAGGCGGAAATCCGCACGGCCCTTGCGGCATTGGCCGCCCGTCACGGCATTGCCGAAGGCGAGGTCGACCACGTGATGTGGGCCTATATCGACCAAGCCGTTCGCGACCTGACCTTCTCGCACGAGCACGGCCTCAGCGCCGAAGCGTGATCAGCGCCGCGCCGCCGCGGCTGTAGTAGCGCAGCGGCGGTGGGGATACGCCGAGGCCCGGCGAGGTGTAGCCGACCATCGCGCCTTCCCGCCAAATCCCCGACGCCGCGTGCCGGCAGCGCACCAGCTGGGTGAACACCATGCGGCCGCCCGGCAGGCAGACCTGGCCGGCATGGGTGTGGCCGCACAGGTACAGGGCGCATCCCGCCGCCGCAGCGTGGTCGGCCATCTCGGCGGAATGCACCAGGGCGATACGGCAGCCGTCGACCTTCTGGCCGAGCGCCGCGCGGGCGGCCGGTGAATAGAAATTGTGGACGTCGTCGAGGCCGGTGACGTGCAGCCTCCCTTCGCCGCGCGACAGGGTGATGGTGCGGTTCACCAGCGTCTCGATCCCCAGCGCCTCCAGCGCGTCGATCATCTCGACCGGATCGTGATTGCCCAGCACGGCCAGCCGCCGGTCACGCACGACCACGCCGGCCAGCGCGCGCTTCAGCGGCTCGACCGACTGGCTGAGCGCATGACGCTCACGGCCATGCACGTCGCCGGTGAGGGCGAGCAGATCGACCTCGACGCCGTCGAGTAGCCGCGCCGCGACGTCGGCGACCGCCGGCAGGATGTCGAGATGCGAATCGCTCACATGGAGGATACGGTAGCCGTCGAACGCCGCCGGCAAGCCCGCCACTTTCAGGTCGAGCCGCGTCAGCTCGAGATCGAGCGCATTGCGAATGCCGCGCGCGTGCCACGGCGTGAGCGCCAGAGCGGAGCCGAACATGTCCAGCAGCAGCGAGAACGCGCCATGGCGCCAGCGCGGCCGCAAGCCGGTCGGGCTGCTCCAATGGCGACCCTTCAGGATCGCCTGCCGCCGTGCCGCCCACTCCTCATCGCGAACCATCTTCATCGGGACCGTTAGCGCGGTTCGGCGGCCGAAGCAGCCACGGCTTCGGGCCTTTGGGTCGCAGCCTCGACGAGGTTGGAATCACGCAAACGTGAACCGTCGATATATTTCATCGGAACCGCGATATATTGACAATACAATTGAGGCGACACACAAAACCGCATCTCCGATGCGAACATTGCACTCGGGCTGTCACTTGGATTCCTCAAGAGAGTCAACGAGTTGATGCATTTAAGCCCATGATTGCAGGCGCTTAGCTTCCTTTCCGGGGGCTGGACGATCAGTATGATCTGCGCACATCTGAAACCCATTTTGGGCAAGAATCCGCTGGCCTTCCGATCCGGGGGAGCATATTACTGCTACTCAAGTGCAGACACATATGGGATGGGGCTGCACGGAGTGGGTCAGGGGCGATCGGGCGGTTGAGCCTGGCAGCCGGAGTTTCTGGGGACGGTGTGAAATGCGTCACATCATTGTCGCGACAACGATGCTGGTCGTTGCACTGGGGGTCACCTTCGCCGCGGCGAGCGTGCTTCAGGGTGTAGCCGTCGCCAATGGTCGGGCGGACAACGAGCCATATGTCGTCGTGGAGGCGGCCAAGCCGCCGGTATTCCTCAAGGCGGCGGGCGGCAAGGAGCGCCTCACATCGCAGTTCCGCGATCGGGGCACTGTTCAGACCGCCGCGCAATTCGGCCTGTAGGACACGCAGCGGGGAATTGGGGCCCAACTGACGTCGCTTTGACAGGCTGAGCAAGAGCGTTCCGGATGAGAGTCCGGAACGCTTTTTGCTGTCCGGGCCCGAGCGACAGGAGGAACCCCGGACATGGCCAAGGAAATACTGTGCGGCTTCGGCGTCGACGTCGATGCGGTGGCGGGCTGGTTGGGCAGTTACGGCGGTGAGGATTCGCCCGACGACATCTCGCGCGGCCTGTTCGCCGGCGAGGTCGGCAGTCCCCGGCTGCTCGGGATGTTCGGTCGGCTGGGCATCAAGACCACCTGGTTCATTCCCGGCCATTCGATCGAGACCTTCCCGACGGAGATGAAGGCGGTGGCGGACGCCGGCCACGAGATCGGCATCCACGGCTACAGCCACGAGAATCCGATCGCCATGACGCGCGAGCAGGAGACCGAGATCCTCGACAAATGCATCGATCTGGTCACACAGCTCTCGGGAAAGCGGCCGACCGGCTATGTCGCGCCGTGGTGGGAGTTCTCGCCGGTCACCAACGAGCTGCTGCTCGAGCGCGGCATAAAGTACGACCATTCGCTGATGCACAACGACCACACGCCCTACTACGTGCGGGTGGGCGACAGCTGGACGAAGATCGACTACGCCAAGCGCCCGCGCGAATGGATGATGCCGTTGAAGCGCGGGCAGGAAACCGACCTGATCGAGATCCCGGCGAGCTGGTATCTCGACGACCTGCCGCCGATGATGTTCATCAAGAAATCGCCCAACAGCCGCGGCTTCGTGAACCCGCGCGACATCGAGCAGATGTGGCGCGACCAGTTCGACTGGGTGTATCGCGAGCACGACTATGCGGTGTTCCCCATGACCATCCATCCCGACGTCTCGGGCCGCCCCCATGTGCTGATGATGCTGGAGCGGCTCTACGACTACATGAAAGGCCATCCCGGCGTGAAGTTCGTCACCCTGAACGAGATGGCCGACGATTTCGCGCGCCGCTTCCCGAGGAAGAAGTGACCGCCCATCGTCCCGACCGGAGCGAAGCGGAGTGGAGGGACCTCTTTTGAGGCCCGAACCACAAAAGAGGTCCCTCGGCTTCGCTCGGGACGGCGAGTGATGTGCGCGCTGTGCGGCGTGCTGGGCGGCGCCGGCGACTGGACGGACGCTGCCGCGCGGCCAGGCGTGTTCACCCGGAACGTCGGATCGCTGGAGCGGCGGCGGGAGCGCGTCAATCGCGTCGCCTGCGCGCAGCGGGTGCTGGGCTTCTATGGGCTCACCTTGTCCGATTGGCAGGCCTCGTCGTTCATGCTGTCGACGCTCACCGGCAAGACGGAGATCGTCGACAATCTCACGCACCTCTGGGCGGCGGCGGAGAAGCTGACCGGCCGGCCGTGCGATCCCCTCGACCCGACGCTGATCGAGCGGCTGGAGGCAGGCGGTGGCTGAGTTCACGCCCGTCAACCTGATCACCGGCTTCCTCGGCTCGGGCAAGACCACGCTGCTGCAGCGGCTGCTGGCCGATCCGGCGCTCGGGGACACGGCGGTCCTGATCAACGAGTTCGGCGAGGTCGGGCTCGACCACCACCTGCTGGGCCGCATCGACGAGACGATGGTGCTGCTGGCGTCGGGCTGCCTGTGCTGCACCATCCGCGGCGAGCTCGCCTCGGCGATCAAGGATCTCCAGTCGAAGCGCGAGCGTGGCCTCGTGCCGTCCTTCCGCCGCCTGATGGTCGAGAGCAGCGGCCTGGCCGATCCGTTCCCCATCCTCTCGACCGTGCAGGCCGATCCGGTGCTGCGCCACCACTTCCGTCTCGGCAGCGTCGTCACCACCGTCGACGCGATGAACGGCATCGGCCGGCCGGAGAGTGTGAAGCAGGTGGCGGTCGCCGATCGCCTGGTGCTGACGAAAACCGATCTCGTGGACGACAGCACACCGCTGGTCGCCGAACTCCGCCGGATCAATCCCGACGCGCCGCTGTGGACCGCCGCCGAGCAGCCCGGCGCCGCCGACCTGTTCGACGACATCGCCCGCTCGCCCCTGCGTGCGATCCCGGCCGCGCCGGACCAGCCGCACGGCTCGGTGCAGGCCTTCGCCGTCGCCTTCGAGGGCGCGCTCGACTGGACCATGTTCGGCGTGTGGCTGACCATGCTGCTGAACCGCCATGGCGCACGGGTGCTTCGCGTGAAGGGCATCCTGAACGTCGCCGGCTCGGCCACGCCGGTCGCGGTGCATGGCGTGCAGCATCTGGTGCACCCGCCGGTGCACATGGCGGCCTGGCCCGACACGGACCGCCGGTCGCACCTGGTGTTCATCGTCGATGGCCTCGACCGGACGGCGATCGAGCGCTCGCTCCGAGCCTTCCTGGCCAAGGGACCAATGAGAGCGCCGGCTGTGGCCTGACGGGCCCTTGTGTTAGAGCTAGTGTCAGCCTCCGGGCCCAACACGAGGACACCATGACCGTCACCGTCTCCAAGGCGCCGCGCAAGCTGGGCGGCTCGAGCCTCAGCGTCTTTCCGATCGGCCTCGGCTGCATGTCGCTCTCGGGCGCCTACGGCAAGGGCGACGATGCCGAGAGCATCAAGGTCGTCCACCACGCCATCGACAGCGGCGTGAACTTCCTCGACAGCTCCGACATGTACGGCTGGGGCCACAACGAGACGCTGCTGGGCAAGGCGCTGGCAGGCGGACGGCGCGGCAAGGTCGTGCTGGCCACCAAGTTCGGCCAGACCCAGCAGCCGGGCGGCGCCAATGGCGTCAACGGTCGGCCGGAATACGTGAAGCAGGCGTGCGAGGCGAGCCTCAAGCGCCTGGGCGTCGATGAGATCGACCTCTACTACCAGCACCGCGTCGATCCCTCCGTGCCGATCGAGGAGACGGTCGGCGCGATGGGTGAGCTGGTGAAGGCTGGCAAGGTCCGGGCGATCGGCCTCTGCGAGGCCAAGCCCGAGACCATCAAGCGCGCCCACAAGACCCATCCGCTGGCCGCGGTGCAGAGCGAATACTCTCTGCTCTACCGCCAGCACGCCGAGGAGACGCTGGCGACCACGCGGCCGCTCGGCATCGCCTACGTCGCCTACTCGCCGCTCGGCCGCAGCCTGCTGACCGGCTCGGTGAAGTCGGCATCCGACATTCCGGAGGGCGACGGCCGCGGCCGCCATCCACGCTTCGCCGGCGACAACCTCGCGCGCAACCTGCAGCTGGTCGCCGCGGTCGAGGCGATGGCCAAGGCGAAGGGGTGCACGCCCGGCCAGATCGCGCTCGCCTGGCTGCTCGCGCAAGACAGCGACATCGTGCCGATCCCGGGCACCAAGCGCTCTGCGCGCGTCGACGAGAACGTCGCCGCGACCAACGTGTCGCTCACCGCGGACGAGGTGGCCAAGCTCTCCGCCGCGCTGCCGCCCGGAGCGGCGGCCGGCGGGCGCTATCCCGACGGCGGCATGAAGGCGGTCTATATCTAGGTGGCGGAAACCGGCTCCGGCGGCACGCGCCGCCTCGCCACCATCCTGTTCGCCGACGTGGCGGGCTACAGCCGCCTGATGCGCGCCGACGAGGAGCAGACGCTCACCGATCTCAGCGCGCATCTCGCCGAGCTGGTGGCGCCGGTGATCGCCCGCTTCCACGGCCGCATCGTCAAGACGGCAGGCGACGGCGTGATGGCCGAGTTCGGCAGCGCCGTCGAGGCGGTGCGTTCGGCGGTCGAGCTGCAGCGCGGCATGGCCGAGCGCAATGCCGGCAAGCCGGCCGACCGGCAGCAGAGCTTCCGCATCGGCCTGCATCTCGGCGACGTCATCCATACCGACGACGACGTGTTCGGCGACACGGTGAACGTCGCCGCGCGCCTGCAGGCGCTGGCCGAGCCGGGCGCGATCGTGCTGTCGGCCGGCGTGCACGAGCAGGTGCGCGACAAGCTCAGCCTGCCGTTCCGCGACCTCGGCGCCCGGTCGCTCAAGAACATCGACCGCCCGGTCCGCGCCTTCGCCCTCGACAGTGCGGCGCCGGTCCGGCGCGCCCGGCGGCGCTGGGTGCTGAGCGCCATCGCTGCGGCGCTGCTGCTGGGCATCGTCGGCGTCGGCGCGTTCCTGCTCTCGCACCGAACGGACGGGCCGCACGCGGCCATTGCCGCCAACGGCCAGTCGGTCGCCGTGCTGCTGTTCGCCAACCAGAGCGGCGATGCCTCCCAGGACTACTTCGCCGACGGCCTGACCGAGGACATCACCCGGGCGCTCGGCCGCTTCAAGCAGCTGACGGTCCTGGCGTACGCCGCCGTCCTGCCCTATCGCGGCAAGCAGCTGCCGCCGATGGAGATGGGCCATGCCTTGAACGCGCGCTATCTGGTGAGCGGCAGCGTGCGGCGCGCCGGCGATCAGGTGCGCGTGACGGTGCAGCTCACCGATGCCGCCAACGGCACGCAGCTGTGGGCCGAGCAGTACGACGAGAAGTTCACCGACATCTTCCAGCTGCAGGACAGGATCGCCCGCAAGGTCGCCGGCATGCTGGCGACCAACCTGCAGCAGATCGCCCTGCAGCAGAGCCTCAAGAAGCCGACCGACAATCTCGCGGCCTACGACCTGCTGCTGCGCGCGCGGGCGGCGGCCAACGAGACGACACGGGCCGGCAACCGCATGGCGCGCGAGATGCTCGAGAAGGTCATCGCCATGCAGCCGAACTACGCGGATGCCCAGGCCGAGCTCGCGGACGCGACCTTCCAGCGCGCGTCGTACGGCTGGTCGGAGTTCGCCGGCCAGGACATCGAGACCGCAATCAAGCTGGCGCAGAAGGCGCTCGAGATGGACGACGAGAGCGCTCTGGCGCACAGCGTGCTTGCGCGGGCCTACACCGTGCAGCAGCGCTACGACCTCGCGCTCGCCGAGTCCGAACGCGCCTTGCAGATCAATCCCAGCGACGCGGACGTGCAGGCCACGCGTGCCGCCGTCCTGCTGTGGACCGGCGACATCGACGGCTCGATCGCGGCCGGCGAGCTGGCGATGCGGCTCAACGCCAATGTCGGCCCCGAGCACGCGCTCAACCTCGGCATCGCCTACCTGCTCAACCAGCGCTTCGCCGACGCGGTGAAGCTGCTCGAGAACGCACGCATCCGCTATCCCGGCTATCCGACGCTCGATTTCCCGCTGGCCGGCGCCTACGCCGAGCTCGGCCGCGATGCCGAGGCGGCCGACGCGTTGGAGCGCGGCAAAGCCAAAGACCCATACCAGGACCTCGCGGGCTTCGGAACGCGCTTCCAGGATCCCGCGCTCAAGCGTCGGCTCGACCGGACCATGAAAAAGGCCGGCTTCAAGTAGTCTTTTGCCGGGGGCGCGCCACTCCAGTGGCGCGTCATGTCTTTTGGGCATGCGAAGACGCGCCACTGGAGCGGCGCGCCCCCAGCGCAAGAGCCGTTTACGACCGTTTTCACCGTTTTTGTCGAACTCTCCGTTTTTCGGCGGCGCGATCGAACGCGCCTTCATCGTGACCTCCTGCATTGAAGTGCAGGATAGGCACAATCGTGGCGCACACCCTATTACGGGCAATGGACGCGCGATTCAGGGGCCTTTTATCGGCGAAGAGTCGCGGTCCATTGCCCAACTGGGCTCCGCGTGAAAGTGAGTTATCCACCGCTATTGGGTGACGCTGGCTTTGATCGACTTCCAGTTGGTATTGGCCCTGGCGGTGAAGGTCGCCGGATCCTTGGTGAAGTTCTGCTGCCCGGTCTCGCTGGCGAAGACGTAAAGATTGCCGTTCGAGATCACCCAGTTGTGCGGATCCGACTCGCGCTTCACGCCGCGCGACAGGTTCATGGCGCAGAGGCCGCTGAACTGCGGCGCGTACTTGTCGGGATTGGCCTTGAACAGGTCGCGATGGTTCGCGCTGGCGAAGCGATAGCGCTGGCCGTCGAATACCACTTCGTACTCGGCCAAACCCTGCACCGGCTTGCCGTCGGTGAAATAGGCGACCGGATCGTAGCCCTTGAGCACCAGCGGCCGCTCCTGCGCAAAAGCGGGGGCCAGGGCCGGCACCGACAGGATGGCCGAGAGGGCCAGACCCCGCAGGATCGTACGACGCAACATGATGATCTCCCGCACTTCCGATGACGAGCACGCACTTCAATTGGGGCGACAGCGGGGCGTCATGCGGCGTCCGACCGCACGACCTCGCGATCACCCGCGACGTTGGCTTGTTGGGGCCCTCGTGGAGAATGCCATGAGCAACCAGACCGTGCCATCCGACCTCTCCTCTACCGATTACCGATCGTGTGCCGACCGGCCGCCGGACGTCAGGGCGATTCCATCCTTATGTCTATCGAATACTGGCGGGCCTTGCCGCATGGTTCGTCATCTCGGCCTGGTGCTTCGCCGGGGGCGGGCGCACCGACCTGACGCTGGTCGCGGTCACCGGACTGTTCGCGATGATGATCGGAATTCCCACGCTGCTGGCGCTGGCGCGACGCACCCATCCGCCGGGTCCGCCCGCCACCCTCGAGGAAACGACGGGCAAGTTCGACCAATGGGCCGACCGGGAGGTCGACCTGCAGACAGGGCCGGTGAAGGGCAAGTATGCCGCGATCGAGACCGCTCTGCCGATCGCTGCCGTCGCCTTCGGCATGACGGCCTTCGCCCTGGTGCTGCACTTCTCGGTGTAGCGATCAGGCGGTTTCGCGGGCGTCGGCGCGCTCCAGCATGCGCTCGGCGATCTCGCGTTCGCCCAGCACCACCAGGTTGGCGCCCAGCCGCTCCAGATGCTCCACGGCCGCGTCGGAATGGGCGCGCGCCAGGATCTCCAGCAGGGGATTGATCGCGCGCGCCTGCTCGACCACCTGGCCGGCCTCGAACGCCTCGGGGATGGTGACGAACAGCCGTCGCGCGCTGGCGAGATTCGCGCTGGCCAGGATATCGGGATCGGCGGCGTTCCCGACGAACACCTCGGCGCCGTCGCGTCGCGCCTTCTCGAGGCCGTCCTCGTTGGTTTCGATGACCACCAGCTCCGCGCCCGAGCGCCGCAGCGCAGCGCCCACCAGCGAGCCGACGCGGCCATAGCCGATCAGCACGTCGTGCTTGGGCTGCTGCGCCGGTGTCGGGGCGGCCATCACTTCCTCGCCTGCAGCAAGCGGCGCCGGCTCGGGCTGCATCCGCTTCACCAGCAGGGCGAAGACCAGCGGATTGAGCACGATCGAGATGATGGCGCCACCCAGGACGAGATCGCGGGCGAGCGGCGGCACCAGCCCGAGCTCGAGGGCGAGCCCGATCAGGATGAAGGAGAATTCGCCGATCTGGGCGCGGCCGGCGGCGACCGCGAGCGCCGATGGATTGCCGAGCCTGAAGACGCGCACGATCGCCCAGGACAGCGCCGCCTTGGCGGCGACTATGATGATCACGGCGGCGCCAAGCGCCAGCGGCGCGTCGATCAGGACCTCGGGGTTGAGCAGCATGCCGACCGAGACGAAGAACAGCACGGCGAAGGCGTCGCGCAGCGGCAGCGCCTCCTCGGTCGCCTGCTGGCTGAGGGTGCTCTCGCCCATGACGACGCCGGCGAAGAAGGCGCCCAGCGCGAACGAGACATCGAACAGCTTGGCGGCGCCGAATGCCACGCCGATCGCGAGCGCATAGACGGCCAGCCGGAACAGCTCGCGCGAGCCGGTATGGGCGGTGTAGTGCATCAGCCACGGGATGACGCGGCGGCCGACCAGCAGCATCACGGTGACGAAGATGCCGACCTTGACCAGCGTCACCACGAGCTGGAAGGCGAGGCGGCCCGCCGGCACTCCGCCGTCGCCGTTCGCCATCGCCGACACGGTCGGCAGCAGCACCAGGGTCAGGATCGTCACCAGATCCTCGACCACCAGCCAGCCGACGGCGAACCGGCCGCGCTCGGTGTCGAGCATGTGACGCTCCTGGAAGGCGCGCACCATGACGACGGTGCTGGCAACCGACAAAGCGAGGCCGAACACCAGGCCGGTCGTCCACGACCAGCCCAGCAGATGGCCGAGCTCGGCGCCCAACAGGGTCACGATGACGATCTGCACGATCGCGCCGGGCACGACGAAGCGCGCCACCGCCATCAGGTCCTTCAGCGAGAAGTGCAAGCCGACGCCGAACATCAGCAGGATGACGCCGATCTCGGCCAGTTCGCCGGCCAGCGCGCTGTCGGCGTGGAAGCCCGGCGTCGACGGGCTGACCACGACGCCCGCCAGCACGTAGCCGGCCAGCGGCTGGATGCGCAGCCGGTGGGCCAGCAGGCCGAACGCGTAAGCGAGCAGCAGGCCGGCGGCGATGGTGGCGATCAGAGGCGTGTGATGTTCGGGCATCGGAATTGCAGCGTTGACGAACTTTTTGACCGCTATTGATACTCGGCACAAGAACTGGGAGGGGAATGATGACGATTGGAAGACGCGGCTTGCTCGCCGGTGGCGCGGCGATGCTCGGTGCGCCTGCCTTTGGCCCGGCTTTTGCGGACGCTTTTCCCTCCAAGCAGATCCGCTGGGTCATTCCCTTCGCGCCGGGCGGGAATTACGACGTCACCTCGCGGCTCGTCGCCGATCCGATGGGCCGCGATCTCGGCCAGACCGTGCTGATCGACAACAAGCCCGGCGCGGGCGGCGTGGTCGGGCTGGAGAACGCCGTGCAGGCGCCGGCCGACGGCTACACCATCGTGATGGCGAGCTTCACCGTCGCCTATGTCGCGCCGATCTTCGCCGGCAAGCAGCATATGCTGCAGGTGCTGGCGCCAGTGAGCATCCTGACCACGGCGCCGACCCTGATCGTCACCCGCGCCGACAGCCGCTTCAAGGACATCAAGAGCCTGCTGGCCGAGGCGAAGGCCAAGCCCGGCACGGTGACGATGGGCCATTCCGGCAACGGCACCACCAACCACGTCGCGGTCCTGCGGCTGCAGCTCAACGAGAAGATCAAGTTCAACATCGTGCCGTACCGGGGCTCGGGCCCCGGCATCAACGACCTGCTGGCCGGCACCATCGACTGCTTCGCCGACCAGCTCACCAGCTCGATGCCGCACATCCAGAGCGGCAAGCTGCGCGGCCTGGTCAATTTCGGCCTCGACCATATTCCCGACCTGCCGCAGGTGCCGACCCTGAAGGAGGCGGGCTGCATCCCGTTCGAAGGCGGCACCACCGCCGGCGTGTTCGTGAGGAAGGAGACGCCCCAGCCGCTGGTCGAGCGGCTGAACAAGGCGGTCGTGTACGGGTTGAAGGATGAGACAACGGCCAAGCGCCTACGCGAGCTCGGCGCCATCGTGCGGCCCTCGACTCCCGAGCAGTTCACCGAGGCGCTCAAGGCCGACGAAGCCAATGTGGCGGAGCTGATCGACAAGGGCCTGCTGAAGCCGGAGTAATTCTTGCCAGACCGCGGGCGTCTCGCCCGCTCATGTTTCATCGGACCGCGCCACTCCAGTGGCGCTCGGACTCATGAGCGCAACTGGAGTTGCGCGGTCCAATGAGCGGGCGGGACGCCCGCGGTCCGGCAAGACAACAGCATGAGCGCCACGAGGTGGCGTCATTCCGGCGGCTGGGCCATCTTACGGGCATGGCCGGCGCTTCCCCCCATCGCATTCCCCTCCACACCATCATCCTGCCGGCGCTCGGAATCCTGACGTGGCTGCTCGTGGGCAAGGCGCAATCGCCGGTGACGGCGCTCGTGCTCGCGGTCGTGCTGCTCGGCAACGTCATCTCGGCCGTGCATCATGCCGAGGTCATCGCGTTGCGCATCGGCGAACCCTTCGGGACGCTGGTGCTGGCACTCGCCGTGACGGTCATCGAGGTCGGCATGATCGTCGTGCTGATGGTGGGCGGCGAGCCCAACCCAGCGCTCATGCGCGATTCGATCCACGCCGTCGTGATGCTGGTGCTGCACGGCCTTGCCGGCCTGTGCATCGTCGTGTGCGCCATCTATCACCGCGAGCCGGAGTTCCACGTCGCCGGCGCCAACGCCTTCCTCTCGGTGCTGATCCCGATGGCGGTCCTGGTGCTGGTGATGCCGAACTTCGTGGCCTCGGTGCCGGGGCCGTTCTATTCCAATCTCCAGCTCGTGTTCGTCTCGGCCGTGTGCCTCGCCCTCTACGGGGCGTTCCTCTTCATCCAGACGGGTTGGCATCGCGGATACTTCATGCCCGTCGGCGACGATGACGGCCGGGCGGCCGAGCCTCCGGGCACCCGTATCGTGCTCGCCTCCTTCGGCCTGCTGCCGGTGGCGCTGGTCGCTGTCGTGCTGCTGGCCAAGAGTCTGACGCCGGCCCTGGAAGCCGCGCTCGCCGCCGTGCAGGCGCCGGTTGCCGTCACCGGCATCATCATCGCCGCCATCGTGCTGTTGCCGGAATCGGTCGCCGCGGTGCGGGCGGCGGCGCGCAATCGGCTTCAGTCCAGCATCAACCTTTCGCTGGGCAGCGGCGTCGCCAGCATCGGGCTCACCGTGCCAACGGTCGCCGTGGTGTCACGGTTCATCGACCAGCCCTTGCAGCTCGGCATATCGCAAAGCAACAGCATCCTGATGGGCCTCGGTGTGCTGATCGCCGTCATCACCTACGGCACCGGCCGGACCAACGTCCTGGCCGGCGTCGTGCACCTGACCCTGCTGGCGGCGTACCTGTTCCTGACCTTTGTGCCTTAGAATCACCCGTCGTCCCGACCGAAGCGCCGCAGGCGCGTAGCGGAGGGACCTTTTTCGACCATTAGCCGCAATCGCTGGAAAAAGGTCCCTCCGCTGCGCCTCGCTTCGCTCGGCTTCGGTCGGGACGACGGAAATGCCCTAGCAGGCTGTTGAAGAAGTCGGTTAACGGCGAGCGATGAAGGCAATGTCATCACCGTTGTCGAGGGAGATCTCGCCCTTGAGGGAACCGTCGTCCTGCAGTTCAGCCCAGCCGCGGCCGCCGGCCG
>Ga0209062_1004469_pt1 | contig 14582 bp, 16 predicted proteins | sample Coa_R2_2_FD_187158 | JGI IMG/M metagenome (GOLD analysis project Ga0209062, IMG submission 187158) | Surface soil microbial communities from Centralia Pennsylvania, which are recovering from an underground coalmine fire - Coalmine... | ecosystem: Environmental > Terrestrial > Soil > Unclassified... | reverse complement strand
ACATAGAGGAATTCAAAGATCCCTTTCTGGCGGTGACGATTCCCGGCTCCGATACCCTCTTCGTCATTGAACGGTGGGAGGAGCCTTCCTTCCGGTAAATATGCGTCCTCCGGGGTTCACAACTCTGTAATGACTCGGCGAATACACTTGAGAAATCTGGGGCTTCAAAGGGGTAATTTCATGCGAAAAGCAATTCTCTGTTCGGTTGTTCTCTGCGCAGCGTGTGCATTTCATGCCGTTGCGCAAGTGGATTCGGCGAGCTTGGCGGGTCTGGTGACTGATCCGAGCCACGCGGCTGTTCAGGGCGCGAAAGTGGACGCGGCTAACCAGGCAACCGGCGTTAAACGTTCGACGGTGACCGATGCCAGCGGATACTACACCTTCCCGAGTCTTCCCATCGGTTCCTATCGCGTGACGGTCACGCAGGCGGGTTTTTCACCCCTGACGCATAGCGTGACGTTGGACACATCGAGCAAGGCCCGACAGGATTTCGAGCTGCAGGTGGGATCTACCGCTACGGCGGTAGATGTTCAGTCAGAAGCACCGCAACTCTCGCGCGATGATGCCTCCATCGGGACGGTGATCGAAAATCAGGTGATCGTATCCACGCCACTGTACCAGCGGAACTGGGACGATTTGATCCGCCTGGTGCCAGGCGTTCAGCAGAATCGCTATACCCAACAAAGCGGGGCGACTGATGCCGGGCGCACTGGTGATTTCAATGCCCACGGCGTTCATTCGCTTCAGAACAATTTCATTCTGGATGGAGTGGACAACAACACCTTCTCCGAAAACGTGCAGGAGCTGAGCACGTCGGCGACGCGGCCGTCCGTAGATGTCATCCAGGAATTCAAGGTCATCACCAATCCGTACTCGGCACAGTATGGACGCAGCCCCGGAACGGTCGTTGACGTTTCCACAAAGAGCGGCACGAATCAATTTCACGGACTTCTCTTCGAGTATTTGCGAAACCGCATCTTCGACGCGAACAGCTACTTCGCGAATGAGTCCGGGCTGAAAAAAGCGAAGAACATCCAGAATCAGTTCGGCGGAAGCTTTGGAGGACCGATTCTCAAGAACAAGTTGTTCGGCTTCTTCAATTACGAAGGCACTCGCCAGCGGCAAGGCGTCACGCGCATTTCAACAGTTCCGCTGCCCAACGAGCGGATCGGCGATTTCAGCGCCGCGGCGGGCGCTGCAAATGGGGTGGCCTATCCCACCATCTACAACATCAAGACGGGGCAGCCGTTCGCGAACAACGTTGTTCCGCAAAATCTGCTCGACCCGTATGCGCTGAAAATCATGAGCCTTTTCCCGCTCCCGAACCTGCCCGGAGAATTCAACAATTTCGCCCGCACCGGCGCGATTCTCGACGACACCGATAGCTATGATGGCCGGCTGGATTGGAATCCAACGGACAAGGATCTGATCTTCGGGCGAGCAACGGTAGCAAATCGAACGCGCGACATTCCGGGCTACTATGGCGGCATCGCGGATGGCTCGCCGACATCGGCTTGGGGAAATTCGACGCTGAAAGCGGAGGGTATCGCACTCGGATGGACGCACATCTTCAACCCGACCCTCGTGAATGAATTGCGGCTCGGGTTTGTGCACAACAACGCTTATGACCAGCAGCAGCCGTTCGGCCTGAATCACGCCTCCGAGTACGTACCGGGTATTCCGCAAAACTCTGCGACCGAGGGCGGTCTACCTATGATCAATTTCGCGAATTACACCTTCATCGGCTCGCCGGACTTTCTGCCGAAGCAGCAGAATCCGCAGCAATGGCAGTACGTCGATACGCTTGCAATTACGAAGGGCTCACACGCGCTGAAGGTGGGAGTTGACGTGCGCGCGCCCATGCGGAACATCTACGAAGACGAGCCTGATGTGCGTGGAAACCTGCAGTTCAGTGGCATCTATACCTGTCTGCGCGATCCGCTGACGCGTCAATGTACGGGCGATTCTGCGGGCAATCCGACCGGTAGCTCCTATGCCGATGCGCTGCTCGGGTACGTCCAAGCGGCGGTGCTGTCGAACGTGTATTTCGTGGATCAGCGGATTCGAATGTTTTCCGGCTTTGTTCAGGATGATTGGAAGGTCACACCGAAACTGACCCTCAACCTCGGACTTCGTTACGACTTCTCGACGCCGCCGCTCGAGGCCAAGAACCATCTGGCGAATTTCGATACCGCGGGCTCCGGTTCCCTCGTGTTCGCTAAGAGCGGCTCCTTGTCGGACCGGGCGCTCGTGGACATTCACAACAAGAATTTCGCGCCTCGATTCGGCTTCGCCTACTCTCCAAATCAAAGCACTGTACTGCGCGGCGGATACGGGATTTATTACCTGCTCTTCGAGCGCTTCGGAAGCGAAGATCAGATGGCGCTCAATCCGCCCTTCTTAATCGAGAACCTGGCCGCCGCTCCCTCAACGGCGCGACGGCCGGTGTTCTTGCTGCGCAATGGGTTTCCAGCCGATTATCTTGACCCGAACAACATTCATTACCAGCTCACCCAGATTCGAACGGTCGATCCACATTCGCCGATTCCGTACGTGCAGGAATGGAGCTTCGGGCTGCAACAAGCGTTGCCGGCGCATTTCGTCGCCACGATCGATTACGTCGGCACGAAATCCACGCATCTGGATGTGCTCACGGATTTGAACCAGCCGGCCAACGGCGTTCTGCCCTATCCCAACTTCGGTTATCTGGAGCGCCAGACAGCGCAAGCGAGCGGGGTGTATCACGGGCTGGAGGCCTCGGCGGAGCGGCGGTTTAGCAACGGCTTGTCCCTCAAAGCTGCTTACACCTGGTCGAAGAGCATCGACGCAGCGCCGCAGGAACTCGAAGGCAACGGTATTGCCGTTCAGAATGGAATGGCGGTCGGCGCGATCCGCAGCGTCAGTGATTTCGACGTTCCGCAGCGGATTGTTCTGAGCTACGTGCTCGAACTGCCATTCGGAAAGGGCAAGCCGCTTCTGAACTCGGGTATTGGTGCTGCGCTGCTCGGCGGGTGGAGAACGTCGGGAGTGTACACGTTCGCCAGCGGGCTGCCGTTTACTGTGACCTCGGGCGGCAATTACGATTCCGCAATCGATCCCTTCGGCGCGGCCACTTCGTTGCCGAATGTGGTGGGCACGCCGCGAATTGTGGGAAGCACAAACTGCTGGTTTTATGTCTCGTCTAATCGGGCTTGCCAGGCGCTCGCTCCCAAGGTAAGCGATGCCTTCGCGCTGCCGCAGCTCGGAACGTTCGGGAACTCGGGGCGAAACACGCTGCGCGGTCCTCACACGAACGTATTCGATTTCGCGCTGATGCGCGATTTTCGATTGATGGAAAAGGCGCAGTTGCAGGCGCGGTGGGAGGTGTTCAACCTCACCAACACGCCTCAGTTCGCATTGCCGAATAGCACGATCAGCGACAGCAGCGTGGGTACGATCACCTCGCTCGCAAGCGATCCGCGCATCATGCAATTCGCGGTACGCCTGTCGTTTTGATGAGTTATCGCTTAATCAAGCGGTTGAACGACTTGGCTGGTAGATCGCGCTGCGGATTGGGATATATGATCAGCCCGGAATGCTCCTTGAACGTACCGTTCGCGGGATCGATTTCTTTCCCCACAACGGTCGAGGGATCGCGGTAGACAATCCCGACCAGCTTGCCCTCTGGATCGCGCAGCGTGGGAAATTCCGCCTTGCGCGATCCGAAGTAATGGGCTATCGGACAAGCAACGATCAACAGAACAAAAACAGCGCTCACGACGACAAGGAGTCGCGCCTTGGATCTCATCATGTAGGCCGCTATTGCTGTCGTCAAGGCCACCCCTGCTGCCGCGTAGAGCAGGAAATGCCTTGTGATCGGACTCATTAGTCCTGGAATTAGGACGCTCAGCGGGAAGTTATCACCTGTCATTCCGCTGAAGTACGACTGTCTTACTTGAGGGATGCCGTAAAACAGTATGCCGCCCGTGCACCATGCGGCGAGTGAAACGGCGGCCGTCCGATTGCCGGCGGCCAGGCTGTGTTTCGAGCGCAAGCGAATATTTTATCGGCCTGGTGGCTGCCCGATCCGGAGCGTCGAACGGGAACATGAGCCCAAGTTCCAGAGCGGGATGTCGGCTCCAATTCCCGCCCGCGAATGCCGTAGTACGCTAAATTCCGTATACCAAAACCTATTCACAGCTTTACCGATGCAGAAGGCATTGAATACCGATTCTTTCTGAGGCCGCATGACCCGGCGGATTTTGAAGTAGGCGAGCTGCCGGACAACGAAAAGGAATTCCCGTGGTACGCCGTACTCATCGAGGCTCGAATGGGCGGTGCTTCAGATTCATGCGAGATCCCGCCACAACCAATTGGCGATCTGGACGCCTTTCTTGAAAACCGGGACGCTTGGCAGGCACCGTTGGAGATTGCCCGAGATGGATTGACACAGAGGCTCGAAGCGGCTGCCTATGCGTACTACCGGCTGGTTGCACAGCGTGGCGCGCGCAACAGTGATGAACGCATGATGGCCCTGCTGCACAAGACCCGCACTTTGCATGAAAAAACACTGGCCGAGTCCGAAAGGTGGAGAAAGCAATCGGCGGCATGGAAAGAGCAGACTGCTGCAACAAATGCAATCTTGCAGGATCTGCTGCGCAAGGCGTTGAATCGTCTTGAGCCGCCTCCAGCCGAGCAGAACTGAAGCGTATGAAAAAGTTCGCGGTGCATTTGAAAGGCGTGAGCGAGCCGGTTGAGGTCGTCGCCGAATCCGGTCATTACACGCGCGATCTGTTGACCTTTTATGGCGAGGACAGCGAGACGGTTGCGGAATTCCTTGCGGATGAGACGCAAGGGTATCGCGTAATCGAGGATGCTGAGTGAACTGATACGCTCAGTGACACATGGCTTTAGAAACTTCTGAGCCGCATGATTGGATTGAAGCCAGACTCCGCCTGTTGTCTGCCGAACTGGACGCCGCCCGTATCCTTCTGCTGGACGCGTTCGCGCATCGTGAGGATGCGGATCTCGTACAGCAGAACCGCCAGCAGGTTCGGCAATCCTATGAAACGATCACTCGGTACCTGCCTCGGCTCCCGTTGTGCGAACGAGATGCCTGGGAATTCAGATGTGTTGCGCTCAGAGCGGAACTGCGCGATCTCGGCGAGGACTTCGTATAGAAGACCGTTACGCCGTAAACTCGCGCAATTCCGGGTAGTGCTCCAGAAGCGGCGGCGGTGCTTTCACGGGTTTGCCGGTGAGTAACGATGAAATCTCAAGCGCATTCGTGACAGCCTTGCCGACATGGTGATTATTTGTAACGGCATACGTCTCTTTCGTTTTGCGCGATACGGCCTTGATGCGATCAACCCACGGTTCCAGCTCATCCACAGTATAGAGATAGTCGTACCGCGCGCGAAGATCAGCATTCGGCGCAAACCAGTTTTTGTAATTCCTACCGTGTAGCCGGACGTATCCGATCGATGCTGTGACCTCCGCACCCGGTTTGATCGACCGTTTGAATAGTGGCTGATCGATGTTTGCCAAACCGATATCGAGATCCGCAAGCATATCCAGTACCTCCGGCGCGGCCCAGCTCGCATGGCGCACTTCAAGCACGAGCGGAAACTCCCGAAACCGATTCTGCAATTCCAGCAAATAGCGCCGGTTCTCGTTGTCGAAGCGAAACGACCACGGAAATTGCAGCAAAAGCACCCCGAAGCGATCTGCTTCGAGAAGCGGCGCAATCCCTTCTTTGAATGCGCGCTCGTCCTCCGACGAAGCGTTTCGTTTATGGGTGAATGCTTCCCAGAGTTTGGCCGTGAATCGGAACCGCGGATTGCCTTTCACCCGCTTGGCCCAGGTCTTTGCTGTTGACGGCCGCGGCGGACCGTAGAAGCTCGAATTGATTTCGATGGTGTTGAAATACTGCGCCAGATATGCGAGCGGATCAAAGCCTTTCGGCTTTGCTGTCGGGTAAACGATTCCTTCCCAGTCTTTATATGACCACCCCGCCGGACCGATGCGAATCATGTACTCATGGTGACGGCCGCAGGTTTCACACTGCTGTCCCGATGACGACCTTCATTCGAATACCTCGCCCAATTCCTGTAACTCGCGGTGGATCGCGACCACCTTCATGTCCCAGTTCTGCTGCTGAGTCTCAGCCAGCTTCAGACGCGGCAGGTAACGCACGATCGTTTCGTAAGAGCAGCGCGCGTGATGGCGATTGTAATAAACCAGCGCTGGATCGGAATCGTGATGTAAGAAGGCGTCGCGTAGAAAAAATCTGAGCGGCATCGAGTTCCGCGTGCACCAGGCGAAACATCGCGTCTTCCATATCGACCGCTTCACTAAGCGGACCGGGAGAGCTCATACCTAAATGGTAGGCCGTGGGTGTGAATTTGTGAATTGGGCGGACGTGGATCGAGATGAGGTCCCAAAAAGCGCGTTTCACGGCGATCTGCGTACTCGCGCGGCGGGTGCTTAATGGGCGGCCGAGGCGTCTCCTGCCTTCGGGAGAACCTGTTTCAGTTCAACGGAGGCAACGGAAAGGACGACAGCATCGCCGACCGACTGAACGATGCGGATAGGCAACTCAAGTGTGCCCCCGTGAAACATGCCCCGTTTCGCACCGAGCTGGTCGGCGACTTCGTTGCGAAGTTTCACCTGCAGCGATTCAACGCGCCATCCGTCGCTGTCAAGGAATAGAGCAGCGATCTCGCCGATCGCCTGACCGTCTGCTGCAATCACGGTCCGCCCTCTAAGGTTTTCGTCGGACAGTCGCATCGCTGAACCGCCTTTCTCGTTGAAGTCCATTATAGGTACTTCAAAATAGTGGCTCTTGCAATCCCACTGGTGATTGAAGGACGCCGAGGATCTGCGAATAAGCGCCGTTGCTTCAAGGATGCGGTGTAACTGATGGCGGCTCCGGCGCTTCGACATAGACGCCCGTAAGGGTGTAGCGTCCCAAGATTCGTACAGTGGCTATAGCGTCCAGAGAAACGGGCATCCACATTCCGTTCACATCGGCGTATTGCAGAGTCAGGTGGATGTCCTTGATCCATAGCGAGGGGCTTTTGACAGGCACTCCTTCAATTCTTCGGATTCGGAACGTTTTTTCATCTACCCAGATGTGTCCCAGTATCAGGCGTTTTTCCTTGCGTTTGGGGACAATACGGAATACATACTCAGGAATGAGCCCGAAGTTCTCCTGCCTAAGAAAAACGAAATCGTAATTCGTCCGGTTGATGGCCCCATTGTGACCTGCCGTCGCAGGTGCCGTTTCCTGCTCTAAAATGTCGCGCACTATCTTTTCTCCCCTTGGGTTACCGCTCGCCTGGATGATCTGAAATGTGCTCCTGTCAGGAGGAGTGAAACTCATCCGAGCGGTGATCTCGGCGCTGGGTTGTGTATCGTCGCCGTAAAATGCTTTGTAGCGGCGCGTCACTTCATGGGCACGCGAGAGAGCGGGGTTCTGCTGCTCCACTCGCTCTATGGATTGCAGAACCAGGTTCAGATCAGGCGGAGGGGCAGTTTTAACTTCCGCGACAGGCGCTTCCGACTGTGAAAATGTTGCAATCGTCACGAGGAGTACGAGAACGATTAACCTGGTTTGTTTTATTGCCGAACCAAGCAAGTATGCTGTAGCCATGTCCTTCAGGCTGAACCTGTTCAGAAAAGCTGCCGGTCGATTTTCACCGAGTTGAAGCGTAGCTCAGTCTTCGGCAGCTCCCCGGCCCTCGTCTATATTGTGGGCACACCGCCTTGCGCAGTTCGTCATGTTGACAGAGTTTCCCGGAAGAATGGCTTTCGAGCGTTGTGGAACCTTCAGGACGCGTCAACGCGAACCGCACTGGACGACAGCCGTCAAGCAGTATTTACTACTTGTCTGGTCCCTCCTTATCGTGTCGTCGTTCCCGCTTTACGCACAGGATTTGCCGGCAGGTACAAGCTTAGAAGTCCGCTTATCAACACTCATCGGTTCTCGCATTTCCCACCCTGGAGATCAAGTAGAAGCAGCGGTGATTGCGCCGGTCTCTTTGCGTGGGCAGATCCTGGTTCCGCAAGGCTCGAAGCTGATCGGGTCTATCGAAAGCGTGAAGCGGTTTGGCTTCGGTCTCAAACAGGTAACGGCCGCAATCCGATATCAGTTCCATACACTCCAATTGCCAAGTGGAAACACACTCCCGGTCCACACCGAACTCCTCGAAGTGGAAACCGCGAAGGAGCGGGTGGCTGTGGACGGCACGGTGCGTGGGATTCACCCGGCAGCCAGCCTGTCTTCGAGCTTGTCCCTGGTCACAGTTCCCTTGCTGTTTATTGCGCCCACTGTAGGCGTGCCGGTAACGGCCATAAAAACCGTCATCGCGCCGTCCGCAAATCCGGAGATCTATTTCCCGCCCGGTACCGAACTCATTCTCCGCTTGACTGCTCCTCTTAAGGTGCGATCGAGTGCCGCAAAGCCGGTCGGCATCACATCATTTTCAGCGGATGAAGTAAGTGAAATTCATCGCCTGCTGAAGGGTTCCGCTCAACGCACGCTAGAGGGAACGCATCCGTCCGATCTCGTGAACGTTCTGTTTCTCGGTAGCCGCGCGCAACTGGACCGCGCCTTTCATGCCGCCGGGTGGTCTCAGGCTGAACGAAAGTCCCCGCTCTCCCTGTATCGGATGTACTACGCTCTCACGACCCGAGTGGGTTACCGAAGGGCTCCGATGAACACACTCACGCTCAACGGCGTGCGATACGATTTCGTGTATCAGAAGAGCCTGGACACCGTTCAAAAGCGTCATCACGTGCGGTTGTGGAAAGAACCTCATCAGGCGGACGTATGGCTGGGAGCTGCGGCTGAAGATATCGCTTTTCGATTTGAATTGATGCATTGGACGCATTCCACTGCTCCCAATGTGGACGTTGAACGGGCGAAGGTCGTGAATGATCTCGCTTTCACCGGATGCCTCGACGCGGCCGGGCTGGTGCCACGCAGTTCCCCGGAGCTGCTGCAGCCCCGTAAAGGTGAACGCATAATTGTGACGGACACCGATATCGCCGTCGTCCGATTGAACGCTTGCAACAACCCGAAGATTATGCCGGGAGTGAACACTGCCTCCGGTGTGAACTCGCCTGGCCGACTGGCCCGCGAGTGGGCCTCCTTGCGTACTGATCTACGACTAAACGTGTTTTTCACGACCTACAACACAGTGAAGTTTCTTGCCGAACGCAAGACTTTAAAACCGCTCAGAAAAGCTCAGAGCAGCGACATCAATCCGCCAGGACTGGGTTGGCTAAGCTCCCCGCCACGGCTCTCTATCCGTTAACGATCCGGCCCGTGATTGCGCTGGAAGCTCGTTGCGAATATCGGCTCTCAGCTCACCTGAGGTGGCGCTGGCATCGTCTTGTGTCGGCCAGATGGGCGGCTCTTCTCCCTTCCGCCGATTTCAGCTCCCGCGATTTCTGTTTATGGGCTGCTCACAGTGCACTGATCGAGATGTAGTATCCGTCCGGATCTCGGAGCGAAAACTCTTTCTTTTTGGTGTTTGGATTCAGGTGCGGCTCCTGTTCCAATCGGTTGACGAGACGGCGTGCCCTTTGAAGCGCCGCTTCGAAATCATCGACGCGGAAGAACAACAGCAGGCCATTGCCGGGTATCCCGCTATCGGGGCTCATCAAGGAGGGATGTTCGTGAACGCCCCACGCGTGAAGGCAAAGCAAGACAGTTCCATCCGAATCAAGGATCCGCCCAAAGCCGTCATGGGAAGGAACGGTAGCCGGTTGACCGAACAGTCCCTGGTACCATCTGAAGCTGGCAGCCACGTTGCTAACCCCGATGATCGTCCACGTACGCTTCATTCGAATCTCCCTCTGATCGTCGCAGATCTGCTTTGAGCGCAGCAGGATGAAGCTCTTTGCAGGTTGACCCCGCGCCGGGCTGTCGGCCGCGGGCGGGTTCGTTCGCAGCACCTTCTCTGCCGAGCTCTTTTCACGCCACATAATCCGCAGTAGCTGATGCCTGCTTCACCGAGTGGAAGCGCGATACATCGCCTATGGCGAGGCGGCGCCGTTGGAGCAGCCGAGTGTGAACTACGATAGTGAGTTACAGATGGAAACGATACGGATTATCACAGACGTCAGTACACACGCAGGCTGCGGCGGATTTTTGGGCATGTCACAGGAAGCTCCCCAGTACATTGTGGAGCACGAAGGATTGGAAACCCGAATCCCGGGGGCCGAAATGGTATGCCTACGATGTGGAGAAAGAATCCGCTCGCAGGACCAAGTGGAAACACCAGAGGAATAGGCCCCCGAAATTCGACCGCTCAGGCGGCTGGAGCGTAAGACATGAGAACCCGTCCTCTCTCGATAGATAGAAATCCGATTCCTATCGCAGCACATGAAGTGGATTGGCTGTTGCAGGCTTCGGCCTTCTGTGCGGCACTTCTAAATCAGGAAGAGGTTTGGCCTGAAATAATCGCCGTGTTACCTTTGCGATACGCCTAGCCCACAGAGTAGCCCGTTCGCGCCGTGCGCTATCGGTTGCTATGCCGGTGCTGGCATACATCTGGCGATACAGCTTCGAGATGAAAACGAACGCCAGGCGCGCGCGCAGCGTTGGTGTACACGCGGAGCGTTTCCAAATCGCAGGCAGGCTGTAAAAATTGTCCCAGACGCGCTGTGTTCTGATTCGCATTTCGTCGGAGCTCATCGTGGGATGGGGCATAAACATTTTGGGCCTTTTTTCCGGCGGGATAAGCCAGTAACGTGTGATAGGAATCCCATCGACTTGGGGCGGATCATCGCCGAGGCTCTTTTCCCAGCGCTCAAAATCGACTGTGCCACAAAACGGGGTAAGCATCACAAATTGGGCGAATGCTATACCCGAGCGCTGCGCAAGTTCTTGCGTCGCTTCAAAAGTATTCTCGCGATCGGTGGGCAGTCCGAAGATGAAGGACCCGAGTACATGAACTCCGTGTTGTTGAAACTGACGGAGGCGGTGCACCAGGTTTTCACCAGACAAATTAAAGTCCTTGAATACAGCTTTCAGACCCTCTGCTGTGACCGCTTCAATACCGACCAGTGCGCCCATGATGCGCGCTTTGCGCATGGCTTCAAGAAACTCAGGATCCTCGGCGGCCTCCATCGTGATCTGTGTAAAGAACACCATCCCTTTGGGAAGGTCGGCTAAGCGCTCCATCAATTCAAATCGCTCTGCTCGGATGGCCTCCAATCGCGCGACTCTTGCAGTATTGTCCTGACGTTCCGCCAGCCGGATGTCCGTGAGCGAGACGGGGTAAAAGTTGTCATCCGCAAGTGCGATGAAACGGAAGCCCCGGCGCCGGAGTTCGACAATCTCCTCGATGACAGGGTCGGAAGGCCTTGGCCGGGGACGTTGACCGTCCGTGCGCCAAACAGAGCAGAACGAACAGTGCTTTGCGCATCCTCGGACGGTCTGGACCGAGGCCCACATGTATTTGGATGAATCGAGTAGGTCCCAACGCGCAACTCTAAACTGCTCGGCTTCGAGGCGGCCACCCTCATAGATACGTTGGGCATCTCCGTTTCTATGATCGCGAAGAGCTTGGCCCCAAGCCAAGTCCCCGTCTCCGCGAATCACGCAATCCGCTCCGCCTCGCTCGAAGGCTTCCTCGGGGAACAGGGTTGAATGGATACCCCCAAAGACAACGAACGCGCCTCGCTGCTTTGCAAGGTGCCCGAGTGCATAACCCCGCAGTGCATTCCCGGTGTGGATGCCAACGCCGACGATATCGTCGGCATCAATCGAATCCAACTTGAGCGTTTCCAGAGTTTCGTCATGCAGGAGCGGATCCCCAAACTCGTCAGGTGTAGCCCCTGCCAACACAAATAGCCAACGCGGGGTGATAACGGCGGTGCCGAAAGCGGTATCGCTTGGATTTACTAAATGAACTCGCACGGTGATCCTCTTCTGCCGAATCGGAGAGACCGGCGCTATCACTGATCGAGCCAGTCACTCTGCTGACGCGGATTTGGTGCTTCGCGTGTCGCACGAACCATCACGCGACCGGAACGAGCAGCAAGAGGACAGGATGCTGAGTAGAACTGTAATTTCTACGGATGACAAGTTGATCGATTCAGTGATCGTCAAACGGTGTCGTGCGTTCTGCAGGTCAGAAGCTCGAATCAGCTGCAGGGTACTTTCGACGCAGCGAGAGAATGGGGACGACATTTTCATACACAAACGTGCGCAGGCATGTTAGCCGAGAGGGAATATGGCGCAACTGTGGAGCCTTCGAGGGCTTTCGTGGCGAGAGTGGGTGAAACGAACATGCCGCAGGAGCTGGGAGGACGAGGTCTTCGGACAGGCCGCGCGGCTCGCGTTCTATTACTTCCTGGGACTGTTCCCGGCCTTGTTATTGCTGCTTCTTCTGCTAAAAGCTCTTGCCACCACCGGATCCGAGTTGCGCAACATGCTGCTCGATTCCTTTCAGCAAGTTGTTCCGCGGGACGTCGGTGCGCTCATAACGAGAACCAGCGGCGAACTAGACGCGAGAGCCGGTATCGGGGCTGGCGCCCTATGGGCAGCATCGGGTGCAGCCTGGGCCACTCTGAACGGCACCTGGGCCATGATGGCCGGCCTGAACAAAGCGTATGGGATCAAAGAAGAGCGCCAATGGTGGAGGATTCTATTCATCGCTTTCGGACTGACGATTTCGCTGGGGGTAATGGGCCTGATCTCGCTCGGAGCAATGCTTTATGGTAGTCGGGCGGGGACGACTATCACGCAGCATTTGGCGCTGCACACTCCGCTCCCGCTTCTCTGGCGCATCTGGCAGTGGCCGATCATTATAATTCTGCTCCTGTTCTCCTTGGCTTCCCTCTATCGCTTTGGCCCGAACTTAAGAGATCAAAGGTGGCAGTGGAGTACGCCAGGCGCGTTTGTAGCAATCGCGCTGTGGGTGGCGTCGACAGTATTGTTTCGAGTCTATGACGAGCACTTTAGCTCCGGGTGGAGAATCTACGCCGAACTCAAGCCAGTGGCTGCACTTCTGCTGTGGCTATATTTCACCGGTGCGGCTATTCTCATCGGCGGCGAGGCGAATTCTGAGATTGAGAAGGCCGCAGCGGAAGCGTGTCACCCGGACGTAAGAAGACCCGAAGAGCGCCGCAGCGGTGGCGTCGATGACGGGAGCTGAGTCGGGTTTAACCTTCCTGAGCTAGCTCCCGACCGCGCACGGGCCGCAACTGTCGGGAGGGTTGACAAGTGAAATAGAAGCTGAAATGGTTATACGCTTCGCAATGAATTCTTTGAAAACACAGTTACTACCAGCGGTGTGCTCGGGGCGGGTTGCCGGCCTGCTGGTCAGCATTACAATGCTCTACTCCGGCGCACTCCTGGCGGAATCGATACCTGTGCTCCACATGCAGGGTACAGTCCGTGGATTTCTCGTGCTGCGCAGCATGGAGGGCAAAACGCTCGCCTCCGGTGATCTCACTCAGGTCGCACGGGGAGACCGGCTCATATCGAATTTAGTCTTCCACTTCAAAGACGGCTCGATTGACGAAACCACGGTCTTTACGCAACACGGTGAGTTCCGGCTTGTGAGCGACCGTCATGTGCAAAAAGGCCCGTCGTTCCCGCATCCGATGGATATCTCGATCGATGTCTCCAGCGGGCAGGTGACGGTACGTTCGAGCGATGGTGGTCACGAAAAGATCGAAAAAGACCACCTCGACCTGCCGCCCGATTTGGCCAATGGCCTGCTTCTCACGTTGCTGCAAAACCTCCGGCCTGGTGCGACGGAGACGAAAATCTCCTACCTGGCCGCCACTCCCAAACCCCGGCTGGTGAAACTCGCGATCACGCCTCAGGGACAGGAGACGTTTCGGACGGCTGGCGAACCTCACCGAGCGACGCGTTATGCGGTGAAGGTGGAGCTTGGCGGAATCGCCGGGGCACTGGCGCCGTTGATCGGGAAGCAGCCCAAAGACATTTACATTTGGATTCTCGACGGTAAGGCTCCTGCATTTGTACGTATGGAGGGCCAACTCTACCAGGGCGGTCCTGTGTGGACAATCGAACTGTCGAGTCCGGTGTGGCAGAAATCAGAACGTTCCGCCCCCTGATATGGGAGTGCTTTGGCTTGGATTGCAGCACTCTGTCGGCCCGAACCTTGGGGGCATGCAGTTGTCACTTTCTGAATTATTTGGCGTAGAACTTTCGGTGATATTTGGCGTACCCTTCCATTGTGGACGAACTGGCCGGTCTTTCGGAAGAGGCACGCAAATCGGCACTGGAAAGATTCCGGCTGCTGCAGCCACACTTGGAGCAGCCAGGACGGGGCCCAAACCCAGGCCTCGCCCAGCCCGAGAGATGCAAGTGGCTCAAGAAAGTCCTCCCTGCGGCCTTCGGTATCGTGCGCTTCGATCCAGGCCGCCAGAGCCTTCCGGTCGAGTTTGTGCAGCACGCGCATTCCAACCAGAACCTCTACCTGCGTGAGCACGTCTTTGTTGATGACCTGTGCGGACGTTGCGTGATGAGTGTGACGCCAATACCGCTGGTACGGCCTCGCCGGACAATCCGATCAAAAGCCCCAAACATCGCTTCGTGGCCGTGAGCCAGGCGC
>Ga0209062_1004468_pt1 | contig 14584 bp, 10 predicted proteins | sample Coa_R2_2_FD_187158 | JGI IMG/M metagenome (GOLD analysis project Ga0209062, IMG submission 187158) | Surface soil microbial communities from Centralia Pennsylvania, which are recovering from an underground coalmine fire - Coalmine... | ecosystem: Environmental > Terrestrial > Soil > Unclassified... | reverse complement strand
GATCGCCAGAATTACTAGAAACACAATCAGGCCCAGACTCATCTCGCCTCCATATTTGCGGACGTCTCCCGCAAATTGTCGCACATCAGCCACACGACTGGCCTATGCATAAGGAGGTACGGAGGTTGGAGACTTCTTGTTCCAAAGCTAACCCTGAGACTCCGGACTTCGTCTTACCCACTGGGCGCTCGCTCCAAATAGCGAATACCTGAAGAAGAAACAGCCTTGGCACCGGAGATGCCACTGTGTGGGCTTTTCTGGGCACATTAGCAGCCCAATCCGTACCTGTTCGAGTTCCTGTTCGCAAGCTGAGTTGAGGTCTACACCTTTGGCATCCGCAATTGCACCTGACGGCGCTTCTCCTTGTATTTTTCGGAAAACTGTGAGCGATTTACTTCAGACAGGTGGCGGCTGCCGGAGTGATAGCTAAAGCAGATTTGTGTTGATTGATGGGTGCGATGGCTTTCGCCGCTCTTTGGGCTTCTCCGTGCCAGCTCTTCTCGTAACACGAGCGAAGAACTGTTAACTCAATCGAGAAACTCGGACCTCCGGGGATTAGTACCGGCCATCTAAATCGAACGCGGAGGCTGCAATGGCTTCCAAATCCGATGCACTCATGGCTCCGATCCTGGAAGGGGCCTTGATTCTCGCCGCGGGCGTAATTGGCCTCGCCGCTGGGGGACCATTACTCTTCAGCAGCCTGGGTCCAACCGTTTTTGAGCAGGTCGAGTTTCCAGAACGCAAAAGCGCCAATGTGTACAACATTCTGGTAGGTCACGGCCTCGCTTTAGGTGCTGGTTTCGTATCTCTCTATGTTACGGGCGCCTCGGCGGCGCCTGAGGTCGTTGCGTCGGGGCATGTGACTTGGCCTCGCGTGTGGGCCAGTGTTCTTGCGGTTGCACTCACTGCGCTGGCGACACTAGTCCTCAAAGCCACACAGCCTGCCGCGCTCTCTACGACACTGCTGGTTTCAACCGGAGCATTCGACACCGCATGGAAAGCTATGATGATCGTGCTCGGCGTGGTTGCGGTGACGGCTATCGGCCAGCCAGCCCGCTATTTGCGACTTCATCAAAAAGAGAAGTCCAAACAATCGGAGGCCCATCCCCCGGAACGCGAAGCTGCCTGAGTCTCACGCCGCTTCTTCTTGCCACTCACTTCTTTCCTGCATCTTCCGTCGGCCCCGGATTAAGCCGAACGCCGCCCCCGCGAGTCCCAATCCAGCCGCTATGGCCAGCAACTTCGGATGTGTTTCCAGGAGCAACTCTACGCTGACGTCGCGGGAGCGGTCGTCGAACATCCCGTGCGCCCCGTGATCGCCCGGCAGAGGTTCCCACAAGTTATTCGGCCGATTCGGATCCTCCGGACCGTCATGCTGCTGCGCCTCGTACCCGTTCTTTGCCAGGTATCGGTCCGCAAACGACGGCGCAATCTTGTTTCCCTCGATGGCATACACCGCCGACCAGGCAGCGTAGTATTCGCGCTTCTCCGGATGATGAGCCGCGTAATAGATGGCACGAGCCGCAACTTCCGGCTGATAAATTGGTGGGACCGGCTGCGCTTTATGCGGTAAGCGGCTTTTCACCCAGCCGAACTGTGGCGTGTTCAAGGCGGGCATCTGCACCATCGTTGTATGCACGTTGCTCTTGTCGTGCAGCAACTCGGTCCGCAGCGAGGCTTGAAAACCCAGGATGGCGTGCTTGGAAGCACAGTAGGCGGCCTGCAGCGGAATACTGCGATAGGCCAGTGCCGAGCCGACGTGCACGATGGTTCCGCGATCGCGCGGGAGCATTCGCTTCAGCGCCGACAGCGTTCCATACACATATCCCAGATAAGTGACTTCTGTTACTCGCTTGAACTCTTTGGCCGTCATCTCTTTGATCGGCGAAAATACAGAGGTCATCGCGTCGTTCACCCAAATGTCGATAGGCCCAAGTTTCTTCTCAACCTGTGCTGCTGCATCTTCAACCTGCTCGGCATCAGCGACATCGGTCGGAAGCACCAAGGCTTTCCCTCCGGCTGCCTCGACCTCCCTTTTGGCTGCTTTCAGGCCATCTACTCCCCGAGCTACCAGTCCGATCCAGGCTCCGTGACGCGCAAACTCCCGAACTGCTGCTCGTCCCGCCCCCGCAGAGGCGCCGGTGATTACCACAATCTCATTCTTCTTTGTTTTTGCCATGAGTGTAGTGATGCATTCCGCTCCTTCTTTGTTCGCCGGTCCGAGACGTATTTGCAGACACCCGCATTCGTCAGACGGACATCGAAATAATAGAAAAGACGGCTCATATATCTTTTGACGATACTTATAAACAAGCGCTCTTCATCAGAAACGAGATTTTCCCCTGAGATCGGCGCCGATCTTGGATAGATCAACCAGAGCGTCACAACCATCAAAGCAGCCTTTCCAATATGCCGCCAAGGAGTAATAGATGTCTGTCAGCAGAATCCTTTCCGTCGAAGAACTAACCGCCCGCACGCGTAAGATTGAAGACACCCAGAAGCCAAACCTCCTACCGCAGGCCGAACGCGATCTGCAGGCAGAACTGCAGAAGAGAGTGGAAGGAGAGGTCCGCTTCGATGCTGGCACAAAAGCCATGTATGCCGTCGACGGTTCCAACTATCGCCAGGTGCCGATTGGCGTTATCATTCCCCGCTCCAAGGAAGACGTCATTAACACGGTTGCGGTGTGTCGCGAGTTCGGCGTTCCACTTCTCTCACGCGGCGGAGGAACTAGCCTCGCCGGAGAATGTTGCAACACCGCCATCGTGATTGACTGGTCGAAATACATGCGTGGCGTGCTGGAGGTAAACGTACAAGAGCGCTACGGTCGGGTTCTGCCGGGCACCGTCTGTGATGAGTTTCGGGACGCTGCGTTGAAAAAAAGCAACAACCTGCTGGTGTGGGGCCCGGATCCCGCTACACACAACCATTGCTGCTTTGGAGGCATGATCGGCAATAACTCCTGCGGGGCACACGCGCAGATGTCGGGGAAAACAGACAACAACATTGAAGAGCTGGAGATCCTGCTTTATGACGGCACTCACATGACGGTTGGCTGGATGACCGACGAGGAACTGACATCTGCGATCGACAAGGGTGGACGCATTGGTCAGATCTACTCGTCTCTAAAAGCGCTTCGCGACCGCTACACCGATCAGATCCGGAAGAAATATCCTCCAATTCCCCGCCGCGTGTCCGGCTACAACCTTGATCAACTCATCCCAGGACCCGACGGCCGCTTCAACGTCGCGCGCTCGCTTGTAGGCAGCGAAGGCACACTGGTCACGGTTCTGGAAGCAAAATGTCGCCTCATCGATGCCCGTGCGCAGCGCGTCATCGTAGTCCTCGGCTATCCCAGCGTTTATGAGGCTGCCGACCACGTTCCGGAGCTGGATCGGTTCAATCCTACCGCCCTCGAAGGTATGGATGATCGCTTGTACGACAACATGGAAAAGAAGGGAGGCGCCGATCGCAACTACCTGCGCATGCTCCCCGAAGGCAAGGGATGGCTGATGGTCGAACTTGGTGCCGACGAACACGAAGCCGCGCTCAGCACTGCGCACGAATTGATGGACTCGCTAAAAGGCAAGCCGAACGCTCCCAGCATAAAGCTCTTTACCGACAAGACAGAAATGCAGAATCTCTGGAACATGCGCGAGTCCGGTCTGGGAGCCACTGCTTTCGTTCCGGGTGAGCCTAATACGTGGCCTGGCTGGGAGGATTCCGCAGTCCCTCCGGAGAAGCTCGGCGGTTATCTGCGCGAACTTCGTGGCCTGTATAACAAGTACCAGTACAATCCTGCGCTCTACGGCCATTTCGGACAGGCCTGCGTACATTGCCGTGTCGACTTCGATCTCACCTCCGAATCCGGCATTCGCAAGTTCCGATCTTTTATGGAGGAAGCCACCGATCTCTGCGTGAAGTACGGAGGCAGTCTGAGCGGTGAGCATGGCGACGGCCAGGCGCGCGGCGAATTCCTCTACAAGATGTTCGGCGAGGAACTAATTCAGGCATTTCGCGATTTCAAATCCATCTGGGACCCCGATTGGAAGATGAATCCGGGCAAGGTGATTGACCCATATCGAATCGATCAGAATCTCCGACTTGGTGCCGATTACAACCCGTGGAAACCAAAAACGCATTTCCAGTTCCCCGACGATCACGGCAGCTTTGCCCACGCGGCTTTACGTTGCGTAGGAGTCGGCAAGTGCCGGCGTGAACACGGCAAGAGTCCTGACGATGACGTGATGTGTCCCAGCTATATGGTCACACGCGAAGAGCGCCACACCACTCGCGGGCGTGCTCACCACCTTTGGGAAATGTTGAACGGCGATGTCATTGACGGTGGCTGGCGCGACGAGCACGTCAAAGAAGCACTCGACTTGTGTCTCGCATGTAAAGGCTGCAAAGGTGATTGCCCTGTCAACGTCGACATGGCGACCTACAAGGCCGAATTCCTCTCCCATTATTGGGAAGGCAGGCTGCGCCCCCGTTATGCCTACGCTTTCGGGCTCATCGACCAGTGGTCGCGCGCCGCTACCCTCTGGCCCGGACTGGTAAACCTGACAACTCAAACGCCCGTGCTGAGCCATATTGCCAAGTTGATCTCGGGCATGCCGATGGAGCGCAAGATTCCGCAATTCGCACCGGAAAACTTCCAGAGCAAGTTTCGCAAGCGCGACTGGCGCGGACGGCAACCGAAGGGCAAAGTCCTGCTCTGGCCCGATACATTCAACAACTATTTCTTCCCGGAAACCAGCATGGCTGCTGCTGAAGTGCTCGAAGATGCCGGCTTCAACGTGGAAGTGCCCGGTCAACACGTCTGTTGCGGACGTCCGCTTTACGACTACGGCATGCTTGATTTAGCGAAAAAGTACCTCCAGCGCACCATGCGGCAATTCCGTCGGCAGATCGAGAGTGGCGTTCCCTTCGTTGTACTCGAACCGAGTTGTGCATCCGTGTTCCGCGATGAACTGCATAATCTTTTCCCCAATGATCCCGTAGCCGAGAAACTCCGCAACCAGACACTGCTTCTCAGCGAGTTCCTCGAGAAGAAGGCTCCCGATTATCAGGTTCCTCAGCTAAACGCCCGCGCGGTTGTGCAAGGGCACTGCCATCACAAATCCTTGCTGAAGTTCGACGACGAAAAGTCGGTTCTCAAGAAAATGGGCATGGACGCTGACATTCTCACCTCAGGTTGCTGCGGAATGGCGGGCTCCTTCGGCTTCGAAAGCGACAAGTATGAGGTCTCCGTAGCAATCGGAGAGCGTGCGTTGCTCCCGAAAGTCCGAGAAGCAGAACGGTCCACTGTCATCATCGCCGACGGGTTCAGTTGCCGCGAGCAGATCGCGCAAGACACCGACCGGCACGCCTTGCATCTGGCTGAAGTTCTTCAGCTCGCGCGCCGTGGCGATCACAGTTTCGGCAACACCGCTGAAGAGCCCATCGTCGCCCGCAGAAAGGCTGCCCTGCGGAAATCGCGTTACAAGACGTTGGGCATTCTGGCGGGTATCAGCGTGGCTGCGGGCTTGCTGATCAAACTCGCAATTGACTGAAGTTAGGCGTTCACTTCAGGTGATAAAAAATGCCGAGAATAGCGCCGAATACCGCGTGTGACAGGAAGATTGCGAATGGCGTGCGCGCGCCATAGTTCAGCGCCAGGAAACCAGGCGGTTCCAGCAGGTTCGCCGATTCGGGCCCGTGCTGCTCGCTGGCCATTCGAGGATGCAGTCCGGGTAGAAGATTAACCACCGCAACCAGCAGGAATACCGCCTGGACCAGGCCGATAATGACTCCGCGCCACCATCCCGTTTCATGCAATGCTTCGAAGATTAGAACGTAGACTAAGGAGAAACCCCAGCCCCAGAATACATGGATAAAAAAACCGTACAGCTTCGCCCTGTCGCGGTCGGGAGTGATCATCGTTCCCAGCAGGTACGGCATGTTCATGCGCGTCAATCCGAGTCCCTGTGTCACCTCGCTGATCGTGGTCAGCACCAGCGTTGCCAGAAAACCCCATAGCAGCCAACTCGACCAGTTCATGCGCTCATTTTCCCCAAAGCTTTGCGATCAGTATTTGTCGCCATCTGATTTCTCTTCTCTGCCGGATGTGCTTCTCCGCGCGCACGCTCTTTGAGCGACAGCGCCGCGCTGATCAAGCCTACATGCGTAAATGCCTGAGGGAAGTTACCCAACGCGCTGCCGGTTCTCGGATCAATCTCTTCGGCAAAAAGTCCCAGATCGTTCTGGTAACTCACGAGCTGCTCAAACGCACGATGCGCTTCATCCAGCGTTCCCCCGCCAATGCTTAGAAACTCCGAGCCCCAGAATCCGCAGATGCCAAACGCGCCCTCCGGGGGATTACGCTTATATCGGTATAAAAGATGATCTCCGGCGCCAAGTTCGCGTCGCACGGCTTTGTACGTGCTCTGCATACGCGAAGAATTAGCCCTTTCGAACCCATACCATGGAATCCGCAGCAGGGTAGAATCAACATCTTTCCCATCTAACACGCTGACATAACTTCGCATGTCTTCATTCCATGCCCGCTGCTCGATCTCATCGCGAATCCGCTGCCGTTCCCGCTCGAACAACGCCTGCGGCAGCGATTTGATGCACTTTTTCGAATGCAACTCGAGCAAGCGGTCCAGTGCCGTCCAGCACATGAGACGTGAATGCGTGTGATCTTTTTGTCCCGAACGTGGCTCCCAAATACCCTCGTCCGGACGATTCCAGTTGTCGGCCACATATTTGCCGAATCCAACCAGTACCTTCTGCATCGTGCGATCAAAACCGCCCCCGGCACGCGCAAACTGCGCGGCAGCATCGATGACTTCGCCATATGTATCCAACTGCAGTTGGCTGCGTGCTCCGTTACCGATTCGCACCGGCCTGGAATCGCAATACCCGCTAAGAAAGGAGAGTTCCCGCTCGTGAGGTACGTTTTCGCCGAAAACGTCGTACATGACGCGCAGTTCAGGTTGCGTAAGGCGAGTTGCGATCAGAAGCCACGTAAGGAAGCTCTCCGCTTCCGCCGTGTACCCCAACCCGAGCAGAGCGCGAATCGTAAGTGACGCGTCTCGCAACCAGCAATAACGATAGTCCCAGTTCAAAGAGCTCCCGATGATCTCTGGCAACGACGTCGTCGCTGCCGCCATGATCGCCCCCGAGGGCGAATAGGCCAGCAGCTTCAACGCCAGTGCGCTTCGCATTACAGACTCACGGTACGGTCCATCGTACGACGACTTATCCACCCACTGCTGCCACCATTGCACAGAACGCTCGATCCACTCGGAAAGATGCTTGCCTAACGCAGGAAGCACGCTGGGCGCTCCTTCCGTATACGTAAAAACGAACTCCAGCCTCTCTCCAGCCTTCAAACGAAACTTGCCGAAGGCTCGATCCCGCTCAAAAGATAACGGAAGGCTGCTGCGCAACCAGTAGGCGCCTCGGCCTACTTCCATGCGTAATCCCAGCTTGCCGCTGTCGCGGATTCGCACAGCGTCTCTGCCGTACCAGGCACGGGGCCGAAAATCGACCTCTATTTCCACCTCTCCACTGACGCATCGCATCTCGCGAATTACTTCGTGATCAGGAATCAGAATGGTTCGTCTGAACGCCTCGGACGCGGCGGGCATTAGATCGGTTAGCGATGCTTTTCCGGAATTACAGTAAAAGTGGGTCTGTAGAACGTTTGAATCACGAATATAACTGCGCTTTACTTCAAATGGCTCGGCGGGAGCAATGGACCAGTGGCCGCCGCGCTCCGGGTCCAGTAGGGCGGCGAAAATAGAGGGGCTGTCAAATCGCGGCCAGCATAGCCAGTCAATGGATCCGGTTTTGGACACCAGAGCAGCCGATCGGCAGTCCCCGATAATCCCATAATCCTGAATTTTATGGGCAGATGGTGTGCGTTTATCCACTTGCGGTAAGTAGTCGTCCACTCCTACTAGATGAGCCGGGCAGACGAAGATGATGCCAACCGGCAGTCGTACCCACAACATCGTGCTTAGTCGTACCCACAACATCCGCGCTTAAGGTTGCGAACCCGGTTCGGCCTTCTGCATCCAGTACAAGTCCAGCTTCTGCGGCACATCTTCGCCCAGCTTCAGCGCGCTCCAACCCGGGGCCATCTTCTGGGCTTCGTCTATTTTTCCTTGCGGAACAACAAGGATGTGAGGCAATTGCGGAATCTCGCCATTCTGATAATTCAGAATTTGCTCATTGCGGTAAAAGTTGAGCCCATACTGGATTTCACGTTTTACGCCGTACACCGCTACCGGAGCCCGTGCGGGTTCCATGCTATGAATTTCTGCTGCCAGCAACCGTGTTGACAAGTGAAGATCCATAACCGGCGCACCCATCTTGATTAGAAAAGCCATCCCCAGTACCACCGGCACTAGTGTCATAAGCCGTAACGCGGCCACCCCGCGCAGCATCATCACGACAATCATGACTAGTGCAATGGCGGCTCCCACGATCCCTGCTGCCACAATGGCCCCCGAGATCGGTTTCACTCGCGAGATCCAAAACCACACCAGCAGCGCCCCGGAAAGCATGGTGCCACTCAACAGCGAATGCAGGATCACAAGCACTACCGGAGCCCGGCGCGACTGCTCCCGCTTCTGGAGAAGGTAGTCGGCCAGAAGAATTCCGAAAGCGGGGATCGCCGGGAGTATGTAACCAGGCAGCTTCGATTCCGAAATCGAGAAGAAAACAATGGGCAGCACTCCCCAGAGCAGCAGAAACAGTTCGAAGGTCGCTGCACCTCCCAACCGAACCTGCACGACCCGGCGCACGCTCCGGAATAGCGCGATCAGAACAACGATGGTCCAGGGGAGCACGGAAATCAGCAGCACAGGAATGAAATACCACCAGGGTTGCTGATGCTGGAACATGTTCGTCCCGAACCGTGCCAGATTGTGCTCCAACAAGAAGACGCGCAGGAACTGCGGATTTCGCACTTGCACCAACACGTACCAGGGCAGCATCACGGCAAAGTACAAGGCCAGTCCGGGAGCCCACAACATTCGCCCGAGCACTTTAAAGTCACGCAACAGCGCGCAGAACACCACAACGATCAGAAGTGCCAGGAACGGTGCCACCGGACCTTTGGCCAATGTCGCCAGTGCCAGGAAGATGTATGCTGTAGCGAGCCAGCGCTTCTGGTCAGTTTCCAGCCAGACATACCATGCCAATAGGGAGATGCCGAACATGGACGCAAGCGGCATGTCGGTCGAAGCGGCGCGAGCAAACCCGATGATGCTGACGGAAGTTGCGACAATCAGCGCGCCATCCACCTGCGATCCTGGACGAAACCGCCGTAAAAACAAGTACACCGCGAGCACCAACCCACTGGCCATCACTGCCGATGGCATTCGCGCTGCCCAGTCGCTGACCCCAAACGCCATGTACGACAACATGGCGCCCCAATAATAGAAAATTGGCTTCTCCAGCCACGCGGAGCCGTTCAGGACAGGCGTCACCCAATCATGACGGGCAAGCATCTCGCGGGCGATCTGTGCATAACGAGGCTCGTCAGCCCCAACCAGCCCGAAGCTCCCGAGTCCGTAAAAGAAGAGGAACGCACAGAATCCCACCACCGTAACCGACTCCACAATCATCGCTGAAATCGGCTGCTTTGATGCGGCTTTTGATTCACTCATGCGCCGGCGCCCTTTAAAGAAAACAGGGCGCCTGGAGCCGTTCGACTTTTAGAGACGTTCAAGTTTCCTCATTCTGGGGTTGGCGGTCGGAAACATACGCTATTGTACTGTTCTGCTCTGGCCGTCCCGACATAGTGGGCAGCCCGTGTCGTCGGCTGGTACAATTTTGGGCACGAATGCACCCTGCCATGGAATCCGCAACCCAATTCAAACCTGGTGATCGCTGGGTAGCCGAACTTACCGCAAGGTCACTAGTGCTGGTGGCTTCGCATAACATCTATCGACGTTGGACCGTCACCATTTACAACCAGAAAAGCCAGTCATATCTGTTCGAAGTGCATGACGAAGAGACGCTCGAAGGCGCCATGAAATACGCCGAAGGCTACGTTTGCGGAGCCTTGCACGAAGAGCTTGGACCGTTTCACTGGAAATTGCAGTCCGACCAGTAAACCTCAGCGCGGCCACTGGCTGCGTTTCTGCACGCCGGTGTTCGTCTCACCCATAATGCGAAACTGGGCCAGCACTCTCTCGACGGCCACGGAAAGCGGGCCATCGAGCGAGAGCCCACTGGCGCAATTGTGACCGCCACCGCCAAAACGTTCCGCCACCTCAGATACATCGATGGACCCTTTACTGCGCAAACTTACCCGGAAGCGACCATCGCCCAGCTCGCGGAAGAATACGGCCACCTCCACTCCCTGGATGGCCAGCGCGTAGTTCACCAGCCCTTCACAGTCTTCGTCGACAGCATCGACGCGCTCCATCTGTTCCCGCGTCACGTACATCCACGTTAACCGGCCCTCGCGATGCATGTTTGATAGCGCCGTCCCCAGTAGCCGCATTTTGGAAGCTGAATGGGAGAAGTAAACGCCTTGCGCAATGCGTGCGGGATCGGCTCCGTATTCGACCAACTGCTTGGCGAGCTCGAAAGTGTTCTGGTTCGTGCCCACGAAGCAGAACGATCCGGTATCCGTAAGAATAGCGGTGTAAAGGCACGTCGCGATTTCCGGCGTAATCCGCACGTTGGCCTGGTTGGCCAGCCAGAAAATCATCTCAGCTGTTGCGCAAGCGCTCGGCTCAATCCAGTTCACGTGGCCGAACGGTTTCCCGGTTGCGTGATGATCGATATTAATCAGGAACTGCCGATCGAGCCCTTGCAGTCGCGTCCGCTGAACGCTGTCGCATTCAAACAGAATGGCGGCCTGGTATTGGCCATTCAGCGAAGATGCCTGCACCACCCTGTCGGCAAATGGAAGATGGCTATAGATGCGAGGAATAGGATCGTACAAAACAACTTCGGCCCGCTTACCGAGATGGTTAAGAATTCCGCAGCAAGCCAATGCTGATCCCACCGCATCGCCATCCGGACGGGCATGCGACGTGAGGACGAAGCAGTCTCGCTTTTCGATCGCCTGCAGAACTTCGTGCAGCATTCCTGGAACCTTGGCTCGTAATCGACCCTTGCAAGCTCCGCTACCACAACTTAGATGCTATCGACCGCGCTTCTTCGAGCGCTTCAAAAGTTCCTCAATTCTAGACTCAATTTGATCCGATCTGTCCAGACGGAAAAACAGTTCCGGCGCATGCCTTAAACGAAGCCGATCCACGATTTCATGTCGGATGTAGCCCACGGCGGATTCAAGGCCTTTGAGGCTCTCCTTGGCTTCTTCTTCCGTACCAGTAACTGCAACCAGCACATGCGCCGACTTACCGTCGGGTGCCAGTTGCACATCGTTCACCGTTACCAGTCCTATGCGCGGATCACCGAGCTCGCCTTCGACAATGGTTGCGATCTCTTCTTTCAGTGCTTCGCTCAAACGTTCCCGATGATGTTGTTGTGCTCTGTTTTCCATCTCGTCGTAGCGCCGGCAGCCTGCCCTGAACAGTCGAAGGGTCCCGCCGGCTGTTGCGCGAGCATCCTCGCCCGCATTCTGAATTTCAGATTACTCCTGTGGTCGACGCGAACTTTCGATTGAAACTCGACAGCTACTCGCCTCCAGCCACCCCATCGAGAATCTCGAGATACGAATCCACTACCTCGCCGCCCGCATTATTCGCGATGCGCGTCGCCGCCCGCTCTACTTTATCCATTAAACCTTGCAGATAGTCGCGAGACTCGGAAACGCTCACTACGCCAATCGTCGCGCGCTGCCATAGATTAGTTTGATCGAGTTCTGCAACCGCGACATTAAATCCCGCTCTCAGCTTGTCCTTCACGCTTCGCACCACCTGCCGCTTGTCTTTCAGCGAAGCCGCAGTTTCAATACGAATTTCTAAAGTCAAATGCGCAATCATTTGTGGCGCGGAAGCCCCCGCCCGCGTTGGTGCATCTGGTGCCCGACATCTTGCCTCATTTGGCAGATGTCGGAAACTCACCACCGACCATGACGCAAAGATAAAGGCCAGCATCAGCCGCTTTCGCTGCTCAACACTGGCCTGAACTTATTTAAGCGATTGCCTCGGCGGCAACCTTCTCTGTCACGAATGCCTCGATGACATCACCAACCTTCACGTCACCGTACCCGGCAATCGCGATACCGCATTCCATGCCGTTGCGGACTTCCGCGGCATCTTCCTTGAAGCGCCGCAGCGAGCCGACCTTGCCTTTGAAGACCTGCACGTTGTCGCGTAGCAGGCGAACTTCGGAGTCGCGCTTGATAATCCCATCGAGCACATAACAGCCGGCTACCGTTCCCACCTTCGGGATGCGGAACGTATCGCGAACTTCCGCGCGTCCCTGGTAGGTTTCCTTGATCACTGGTTCGAGCAGGCCTGTCATCGCCTTCTTGATCTCGTCCTGCAGTTCGTAAATGATCGAGTGCAGCCGGATATCGACCTTCTCCTGCTCGGCCAGTTCCTGCGCCATGCGTTCCGGACGCACATTGAAGCCGATGATGATCGCATCCGAAGCCGACGCCAGCAGCACGTCACCTTCATTGATCGCGCCCACGCCGCTGCGCAGGATCTTGATCTTCACCCGCTCGTTCGAAAGCTTCGTGAGCAGGTCGTTGAGCACTTCCACCGAGCCCTGCACATCGCCCTTGAGGATGATCGAGAGCTCTTTTACGCCTTCGTTCTTGATCTGCTCGGCCAGGCCTTCCAGCGAAACGCGCGAACTCTTCGCCAGTGTCGCTTCACGAGCTTTCTGTTGGCGATACTCGGCGACACCTACGGCCTTATCGCGATCGCCAACCTGAATGAAGTTATCCCCGGCTTGCGGCAAACCTTCGAGTCCGAGGATTTCGACCGGAGTTGATGGTCCGGCCTCGTCGAGCGCGTTGCTCCATTCGTCGAACATGGCGCGCACGCGGCCGAAAACGTTGCCAACCACGAAGTATTCGCCGGTCTTGAGCGTACCGTTCTGCACCAGCACGGTCGCAACCGGTCCGCGTCCCCGATCGAGCTTCGCTTCCAGCACAACGCCAGACGCAGGACGATCCGGATTGGCCTTCAGATCCTGCAGATCGGCAACGAGACAAATCATTTCCATCAGCAGATTGAGATTGGTCTTCTTCTTCGCCGAGACCTCGACGAATACCGTCTGACCGCCCCAGTCTTCCGGCATAAGGCCGCGATCGGCGAGTTGCTTCTTCACGCGTTCGGGCAGTGCTTCCGGCTTATCGATCTTGTTCACCGCAACGATGATCGGCACGTTTGCCGCGCGCGCGTGATCAATAGCTTCCAATGTCTGCGGCATCACGCCGTCATCCGCTGCTACAACCAGCACGACGATGTCGGTGACCTTCGCTCCGCGCGAACGCATGCGGGTAAACGCTTCGTGGCCCGGCGTGTCGAGAAACACAATCTGGCGTCCGTATGCCGGCGAATCCGGATCATTGATCGTGACCTTGTACGCGCCAATGTGCTGCGTAATACCACCCGCTTCCCCCTCTGCAACCGAAGCGTGTCGGATCGCGTCGAGCAGGCTGGTTTTGCCGTGATCGACGTGGCCCATGATGGTGACCACTGGCGAGCGTGGAATTAGGGCCTGCGCGGCTTCTTCCGGAGTGCCTTCTGAAGCCATGTCCTTCTCGGCCTGCTGCTCGAAAGTGATGACACTGGTATCGGCACCGAACTGCCGCGACATATCCGACGCCAACTCTGCGTCGAGCGTCTGGTTGATGGTGGCGAATACGCCCCGAGCCAATAAGCGGGCAATCAGGTCCTTCGCGCGAATGCCCAGCTTCTCGGCAAGGTCTTTTACGCTGATACCTTCAGCGATTGTGATAGTCCGCGTGATTGGAAGCGGCTCGTTCGAAATCACCATGCGTGGTGGTGGAACGAAACCCTTCATTGGGCCTTCCTTCACACCACGGGGGATATATCGCTGTCCCGGTCGCCGCGATGGTGCTGGTCTTCCCGCGGGACGCCCTGTCGGCGGTGGCGGAACAGCACCAATGCCGCCGCCCATCGGACGTGCGCCGGTTGGAGCTGAACGCGTCGGATGCATCGGGCGGCGTTCACCCGGACGCAGTGGCGGGCGATTGCCCATCGGAGCACCCTGTCCACCTTGCGGACGCGGGCGTTGGAAAATCGGCTGACCGGGGACTGGACGTCCACCTTGCGGGCGCGCACCCGGCGTGCTGCTGGCTGCCGGATTCACCGGACGCACCGGCGCGGAATACACCGGCCGTGGTCCAGTCTGCGGAACAATCAGCCGCCGAATTGGCTGGCCCGGGACCGGGCGCACCGGCTGCCCGGGTCCACCTTGTGGAGGACGCTGCGCCGGAGCGCTGGGGGTAGCCGCTGGTGGCTTTGCAGCGGCTGCAGGAGCTGCGGGTTCTGCGGCTGGCTTTGCCGGCTCCACTGGCGCTGTCGGCTCTGGCGCTTTCGCAGCTGGAGGCGGAGACGGCACAACAATACGGGGCGCTTGCCGTGGCTGTGGCGTAATCAGTCGCGGAGCCGGTGCCTGCTGGGCG
>Ga0209062_1004462_pt1 | contig 14607 bp, 13 predicted proteins | sample Coa_R2_2_FD_187158 | JGI IMG/M metagenome (GOLD analysis project Ga0209062, IMG submission 187158) | Surface soil microbial communities from Centralia Pennsylvania, which are recovering from an underground coalmine fire - Coalmine... | ecosystem: Environmental > Terrestrial > Soil > Unclassified... | reverse complement strand
ATGGGGAAGTGTGATGAGAGACATTTAAAGCAGAAAGGAAGTGATTTTACCGGTCAGAAAACTTATAATTACAAGACAGATCATTCGTATCTAGCAGGAAATGCAACTCTCACATTAGGAAAAGAGTCTGTCCCTCTTGAAGAGCTTATTTCAGTGGAAGACGTGAAGAGTGTTGTGCAGGATAAAAGTAAGCTCTGGCTTGTTCGTACTCTGGCATTTTGCCATGGATCTGCCCATACAGAGAAAGAACAAGCCTTTCCTCTTAAGGAACAAACTGTTAAGGATACGCGGTTAAGCGATCCCTTCGGATATGAATCTGGGTATCTTACTGATCTTGCGAGGCGGCTGGATAAGCTTCCTTTTAACCTGCTTCTTGATAGTAATCTTCCTTTACAGAAAAGGGTTCAGAATAAAAAAGTTGTAAAGGAGAAGGTGGAAGGACTTTTTGAAATCGCCTGTGCTGATAGTCGTCGGCCCATTAATGATGTGAATCTCTGGGATTGGTCAAATATTGTTGCTGCTCTATATAAATCTGCACTGGCAGCGGCTTTACTGGGATACAAGGAAGATCCTCCAGATATGCATTGGAGACTTCTCTGCGTTCGTTTCAATGGAGCGGCTTTTTCTGAGTGTGCGGTACGTATACCCGATTTGCTGGTTCGCCGAAAGCTTATTACTGATGGTCTTGATCGAGTTCGTACACTTCTTGAGGATACGTATCCTTTAGGGACAGAGGTATATCGTGATGAAAACGGCAGTATATTTATCGTTCCTAATATTTCTGAATTACTTGAATTGAAAGACAGGAAACAAAAAGAGCTTTCTACCCTTATCAGAGAAGCATTTAGTGCCGGTACGGTAGATAATAAACCTTCTTTATCGCTGGGAGGAGAAATAATCCCATTTGTTGAGCGAGATGAAAGTGAATGGACCAGGCTCATGGGAGATGATTTTCTACATCAGAAGCCATTACCGATCGCTGAGCATGTCAGAACTGAGAAGATAGCATCATTAAGGGCTGATGTTCATGCTGTGAGGAGTTGGTGGGAAAACCAGAATCAGTCCCCTTGCTCCGTTTGCCAGTTGCGCCCTCAGGGCTGGGACGTATCAGGTAAAGTAGATCAAAAAGCTCGTGAGCGTAAGGTCTGTTCAATTTGCGAACGCCGTCGCGAAAACCGCTCTGAGAAGTGGGCTACTGAAGAAGATAGGCTGAAAACGACTATCTGGATAGACGAGATAGCAGATGCCAGTGCAACGCTTGCATTAGTAGTTGGCAAATTTGATTTGACTCGGTGGCTTGACGGGACGATGGTTTTTTACCCCCGTGGAAAAGGGGGTAGCTGGCCACCAGCCCATGTGGCTCTCCGCGTACAATGCCTGAATGACAAAGTGATGGTGAAGGGAGGGAATGTAAAAATACGAAATGGTAGATACATGTGGGATCATTTTCTGGAAAGCCTCAAGAGCTTAGATGTAGTTGGGAAGAGCCAAATTCCCAACCGTTTTTATGAAGACCAGTTGCTTGTTGATTCTCCGTGGCAAAGAAATGTCACGGTAACTGATGTACAGAGGCTTCCAAGTGGTAGATACAGTCTGTTATTAGATATGCTCCCCCCAGGACTTGCTGCTGGCAGTCATCTCAGCATCCAAAAGCAAGATTTTCAGGTGGCAGAAGATGGTGTGCGAGTGGAAACTGTGAGCGTCGGCGCAGAAAGAGTAGTGGAAGGTAAAGTTTTACATGCCAGGGGTCTCATAGTTGAAGGATATTTCAGGTTATGGGAGATGGAGGAGGCTCATACACCAGCACGTTTACAGCGCGTCTGGGAAACAACGCAGAAATTCTGGAAGGACTGTGAGGATCAGTTAAGCGACAAAGATATCGTTGGTACAGTACGCCTGCGTTTGCGGATAAAGGGAAGCGTGCCGGGAGGCAACAAAAATACTCTCGGTCGTTATCATACCTATGAAATCAAGCTGGGCAGCATCCGGGTGAGTGTGGTTTATGTCGAGAAGGATGATGACTTCGTGATCATTGATAACCTGCGGTGGGTTGCCGTTCAGTTGAAGGCTTCAGAAAACTGTCAAAAAGATGAGGTAGCTGCTGCTGCCTTTATCAAAGGTCAGCTTGAAAAGGAAAAATCGCTTCTGTTGGAGACACCAGCTGGTTATGGAAAGGCAAATGAACCAGCAGGTTCTCTCCAGATCGACGCTGTTCAAGAGGAATATATAGCTTATCTCCCGGCTCTCACTATCCTTAAAGAGCCTACAATCTTTATGGCACTCGTCCCTGCTGATAAGGCGCTAAAGGTGGCTGATGCCATTAAGAGGCGGTACGAGGAGGAAATGGGCAAGGTTCGTAACCGATTACCACTGACGGTAGGTGTAATTTTTACCAGCAGCCGCACTCCTCTGCCTGCCATTCTTGACTCTGGTCGACGCATGCTGAGCCAGCCAGCAGAAGATGAGGAGTGGGAAGTCAAGGAGATTGTACCGCTACCAGACTCTCAATTCTGGCCGAGCGAGGTGCAGTTGACGTTGCAGCGCGAGCAGAGAAGCATATCTATGACTGTGCGAACGGTCATGGGTGATAGGCAGACTCGTGATGAATGGTATCCCTACTGGCGTATGGCTTTTCCTGTAACGGATGCATGGGTACATGTCTGTGATCTACGAAAAGGGGATAGGGTTCACCTCATGCCTTCACGCTTCGATTTCGAGTTTCTGGATTCGGCGGCCCGGCGCTTTGAGGTAAGTTACGACGGTGGCAAACGACGAGGGGACACTCATCCCGCTCGGCCTTACTATCTTGAAGAGCTTAACTCGTTCCAGGAACTGTGGATAGTACTTTCTCATGGGCTTACCACCACGCAGATACATAATCTTGTTGGTCTGATCGAAACGAAGCGGCAGGAGTGGCGACCAGAGAAAGACAATGTGGCGTTTGAGCATCTCGTTCGCGATATTCTCAATACTGCCGAGTGGAAGCCACGTCCCGGGAAAGCGGACTTTGACCGGCTTGTGCAGGCGGCTGTAAGTGGGCAACTGGCAGATATAGTAGAGTTCTACTCATTCCTTGATGAACAGTTGAGCAAATTAGTAGCTGACCAGAGGAGAGGAAATGTATGACAACAGGTAATGGCAACACGGGAGATATTTATACGCAGCAGCGATTTCTTTTTATGACGCTTGACCCTGTTCATGTGGGAGCAGGCGGCTATCGATTGGGCCGGGTGGATATGACAATTGCTCGCGAACCGGGGAGCAGATTACCCAAAATTCCTGGGACGAGCCTGGCAGGCGCTATTCGTCATTATGCCTCTATGCGCTATAACAAACCAGAGGCAGCCGGGCAGCATAAAAATTTTAGAGGCGAGAGAGAAAAATGCCCGATTATCTACACTTTTGGCACGGTGAAAGAAGCACCGTCGGCAGCAGAGGCTACGTCAAAAGCAGAACCTGCTTCGACAACTGAACCTCCTCCGACGGCAGAAGCTAGCTCGTCAGCAGAACCCACGTCTACACCAGAGACTAAACCGGCGACAGTGGCGAAGAATGGACAGGCGCCGCAGGAAGTTACCCGAGCGGGAACGGTAAGTATTGGTGATGTCTGCATCTTGTTCTTTCCGGTGTATTCTATGGCCGGCCCCGTCTGGGTGAGTACAGTAGAAAAAGTGACCGAAGTCTGGGGGACAGGCAGCGTCACGTTGCCTGAAGATAATGGGCAGCCGGTGAAGCCCAATGATGAACTGGTAGTGACAGGTCTGGATTGGGATAAAAACCTCAATGTCGGCTGGCTCCTTTTTCCGGCGAAAAAAGGTTTGCAGATAACACCGCCATCGGAAGACGTGAAAATAAGCCCGGAATGGAAAGCCATTGCCGGTCGTATCGTTCTTGTCACTGAGAAGCTGTTCTCACAGATTGTCAACAGCAATCTGGAGGTACGTACTTCTGTCAGCATTAAACCTGAGACGGGTGCTGCCGAGCCGCATGCACTCTTCACCTATGAGGCAATCCCCCGTGCGACATGGCTCTGGTGCGATGTGATTGAGGACGATTATAGAAAAGAATTTCCTCATACAGAGCGGCAGTTCAAAGTAGTCAATGGCGTTGGTAAGGAGAATGCCGGAGACGAACTCAAGCCAGCATGGACTCGTCCGCTCGATGTCGTTACGGCTGGAGTGACATTGATCAAATACCTGGGAGTTGGAGGCATGGGAACTCGCGGGTTTGGCCGTATGTCTTGTGTTGCTCAGTGGAAGGAAAGCTAGAGAGGTTCGTCGTGAAAAACCTGGATATGTTTGCAGCAGAAACTGCTCAGGCGATTATTGGCGATACGGAATCATTAGATGCCGGGAAGGTAGATACCCTCGTGTCGAAAGCATTGGGAGTGCTTCAGGAGAATGGAGTCTATGCCGGATTGCTCTACCTCTATTCGCGTACCGAGGAGCAGGATAAGGTTATCGCAAAAATGACACGCGAACGCTTACTTTCCCTTTTGCCTCAGTTAGAGCTACGAGCAGTAACCGGCATGGAAGCTAGTGTTGCTCTGAATCATCTCATAGAGAAGGTTTGTAACGATCTTGATACATTGCTACTTGTGAAGCAAGTCTGGGAACAAACGTTGATCTATGCACGTTACGGAGCAAAGGCGCGCAGTGTAGAGGAAGGGCAATCATGACGTGGACGGCTTATCTGGTGACGTTCAAGCTGCTTTCCCCGATACATATTGGCTGGCACAAACTGGGGAATTTACAGCGCACGCGCCCCTACATCACGGGACGGAGTTTGTGGGGAGCTTTGACGGCAAGGCTGACACGCGAAAGTAACAGCAATGAGTACGAGGGCTTCGGACGGAAGGTTGATAGCCAGCTTGCTTTTACCTATTTCTATCCATCGACGGAGCCGGATACGGTGGAACTGTGGCCGTGGCGCGATGAACGGGAGGAATGGGATAGGTTTGCCTGGACATTTCTTGGTAGTTATGCAAGTACTGCACTTGAGAATGGGCGTAGCTCTGAAGCCGGGAGTTTACACGAAACAGAGTATATTGCTCCCAGGACACGAGCAGGAGAGCCGGTTTTCCTCGTAGGGTACTTCTTTGAGAAAGATGTCTGCCGATTGGAATGGAAGAAGGCGCTGGGGAAGTTGCAGTTAGGTGGCGAGCGCGGCTATGGGTGGGGAAGAGTTAAATTAGTTCGATTACAGAAGTGTGAAGAAGCAAATTCTGTCGTATGTTTCGGATATGAGTTTAAGGGAGAACAGGCATATCCCCTTCTACAAGCTCCCAAAGTAGCAGGAGCCACTGAAGATTCAAAAGAGAAGATACGCCTGCTGGCTCATACCTATGCCAATGATGCTGATGGCACCAGGGGAACACTAGAGCCATTGATCGGGCGGGAGACCACAGATAGAACAAGTTTTGGGAAACTTGTCACCCGCGCAGCGATCTGCTGGGCACCTGGGAGTAAAGCTGAGCAGGGTGAATCGTTCCATATTCGAGAAAAGGGAATATGGGAGCAAATTTCCAATAAAAAAGAGGATCTGCTTCCTGCTCTTGATGAGAATGCAGCCTCTGTTGAGCAGTAACCCTCAATCAGATTCCTTTCCACTCCTATCCAGGATTTACCGGTTTATCCGAGCCCGATTCCGAATCGCCTGCAAATTCAGCAACTCCGCAACCTCATAAGCCGGTACCGGCCCCGGTTTCGGTCGCATGCGGATCAGCGCCGGAAAATGCCCGATGCGTCCATGCAGTACGGCCAGCAGCACAAAGGCAGCCGGAGCATAGCCAGGCGGGTTAATGAGCAATGGCCTTGTCTGCCACTCATCCGATGATAAGCCAACAGCATTCACCACCGCCGTAATTTGCGGCTCCAACGGTTCAGTCTGGTCGATCTGCACAGGAATGGTGCGCACCTCCTCGATCGGCGTGCCAGTCATGGCCTCAATCTGGGCGCGCTGCTCGTGTGTGAGCGGGTGGGTGAAGTTCAGGATGAGCATGAATTCTCTCCAATCTACCTGCTTTTTAGTATTCTATCACGTTTCCTTCTTAGCACATTCAGAAGCGGTTCTGGTTTTTTCAGAAGCAATTCTGATCCTGACGGGTCTGTTATCTGTTATAGTCTATCGTGTAAGCTGGACTGAAAAGACAGTGAATGATAGAGAGGCAGGAGGTGAGCTATTCGTGGGAAAATCGCTGATAGCGTTCGATACCGACCATATTAAGGGATATGTTTTCGGTACGGATAGGCTCAAAGAGATACGAGGGGCCAGTTCACGGCTCGATTACCTCAATCGCATCACGATGAAAGCCTTGGGTGATCAGCTGGGGGCCAGGTGTGTCTACGCGAATGGTGGATCGGGCTTGTTTGTGATCGACTCGGATAAGGCCGATGCGTTTGGTATGGAGGTGCAAGAGGCGTATCACAGGGAGACAGGAGGAACCGGTTCGATTACCTGGGTGGTGCAGAAATTGCCGGATGATTTCGTCCAGGATCAGGACGAGGATATCAAGCCATTCCTTGATCTATTGAGCTGGAAGATTCGCGAGGCAAAGGGGGTCGGCGCTGAAACTGTTGCCTTGCTATCCCACCCGTTTCTGCGCCCCTGCGCGTCATGTGGTGTGGAATATGCCCACGACTATGACAGGCACGCGGGACCCGATGAACGTGATTTACTCTTTTGCGCCAGTTGTCTGCAAAAGCGTGAAGAGGATATGCGGGTGAAAAGGCGTATAGATACGCTGCTTGGTCCAAAGGCGAAATCAACGGCGCTTGAAGATACCCTATGGGATCGGGTGATCGAGGAGCTAAGGAAGAGGAATTACAAATTTTTCGATTGGGCCGAGCGCCCGTCGGATTTTAATGAGTTTACTAGCTTCCGAGGGGCGAAAAACTATTACGGCTTGATCTACGCTGATGCCAATAGTATGGGGAATATCTTCGATAGACCTGCATACGGGCGGCTGAGTATACGCAAACGGATTGCTAAAGGGGTGGATGACTCTGTCTATGAAGCAGTTGCTGACGCCATTGCACGGTATCTGAAGATGGAGGATCATCTGAAGCCGGGAACGAGATGGTCGAAGGAGAATCCTCCTCCCTTCCCGTTTGATATCCTGCTGCTGGGCGGCGACGATATCATGATCGTTGTTCCCGCCACCGTCGCACTCGATGTGGCGTTGTTCATCTCAGAGAAGTTTCACGAGCTTACAAAGCCGGTGGATCCACTGGGCATTGGCTATACGCTTTCGGTTGGGGTGGTGCTGGCTCCGGTGAAGTATCCGTTCGGGTTGTTGCGCAAACTGGCGGAAAGTACGCTGAAATTTGCCAAGAAAGAGGGAGCAAAGAGGCGCGGCGCGGAAGATGTGAATGGAATAACGCTGATCAACTTTCTTATCGTCACAGGCGGCGTTCCTCATGAATTCAAGGCCACGTATAAGGAGGTGTTCTACAACAAGCAGGAGAAGACCGGAGAGAAGTTCTATGCCACTTTGCGTCCCTATAGCCCAGAACATCTGAGTGCCTTATTGAAGATGATTCGTGATGGCAAAGAAAAGGAACTGGGCCGCACGAAACTGCATCAATTGCGTGAGGCGGTACTGAAAAAGAATCTAACGACTTCAGTGCTGGATGGACGTATGGCTTTGAGGAACTGGAAGGACAGGCAGCGTTCTTTTGTAGTGCCACTAGTCTATGCATTTGCCGCGCTTTATCAGGAGTTGCACTCTAACCCACAGAATCTGTCTTCCCTTTTCCCCCACGTTACTTTCCCCTGGTTTGCCGATGGCAAGGATCGCTACCGGACACCGCTGCTCGATTTCGTGGAACTCTATGACTTCGTTTCCCAGGAGGAACATGAACTGATGCGAGAGGAGGCGACAGGTGGCAACGAGGACTGATCGCATTGCAATAGACTATACGCTGACATTCGAGACGCCATTTCATTTTGGCACAGGCTTGAGCGCGGGTCTGATAGACCGTACCATTGTGCGCGACCATGATGGCTTTCTCTACGTGCCAGGCTCTACTTTCAAGGGTGTGTTGCGTGAGCAGTGTGAGATACTGGAGCGCCTCTACGAAGCTTTTGACCCCGATATGTTGGCGTTAACCGATAGCCCCCATAACAATCGGATTGCGTTAAGCGGGCTGGGACGGTCAGTGACGATGATTACCCGCATCTTTGGTTCGCATCACCATCCCGGTCACCTGTTCTTTGATGATGCGTACCTGACAGATGATGAGAAAGAGCAGTTTACCGACCCGAACCCTGACCGGGCAAAAGAGAAGCCAGATGGCTACCGGCAGTTGCAGGTTGATCTGTATACACAGGTGCGGCTTGATCGCCCGACGCGCACCGCTGTTCCGGGTGCGCTCTATACCAGCGAGTTTGGCGTGCGGTCGATGGACTTTGAGGGCAAGATCAGCGGCTGGTTGGAGTGTACGCCTATAGAAGAGAATCAAGATGGCCCGACGTATTCGCTGCTGCTGTTGCTGGCAGGGCTGCACATGATCGAGCGTATGGGGGGCAATAAGTCGACGGGCAAGGGAAAATGCACGTGCGAGATCAAGAAGCTGTCCGTCAATGACCGCATATATTCGAAGGAGCAGTGGCAGTCCTGGCTGGATTCTCTAAGCGCCCTCTCGTTCTATTCAGAATACGGTGCGAAGCAGGAGGAGGAAGCATGAGATACTTCTCTATTGATGTGCGGGCAGTGTCTCCACTGGCTCTGCGCGCCGATCACGCGGCGAAAGGGTCGCGAACGGCGGAATACATTTCCGGTACCGTTCTCATGGGCGGTCTTGCCGCCGTGCATCGCCTGCTGTATCCTCACGATACGCCTGATTTTGAGGATTTGTTTCTCAAAGACCGGATACTGTATCCCAATCTCTATCCTGCCATGTTTGGGGATGAGGGAATGCAGGAATCAAATTTGCCTGTCTACCCGTTTCCGCGCACGGCGCGTACCTGCAAGCGTTTTTCGGGTTTCCTCTACAAATTCAAGGACGAGGATAAAGACGAGGACGAGGAACGGCATGGGGTGCGTGATGCCTTGCTTGACTGGGCTATGTTCAAGTTGAGTGAATCTTCAGAGGAGATAGATTCCCAGGCAGTGGCTAGATTGATTGGTGAACTGAAGGCTCATAAATCCTGTCACCAGCCGCGAGGAACAAGAATCTGTCTTGAAGCGATGGATGAGATGGAGGGGTATTACCGGCGAGAGGATGATGAGCCATACCATATGATCGCGGCGGAGTCGACGCACAGTTCTATGCGTTTGCAGACCTACACAGGCATCAATCGGGAACTGGGGACGGTGGAGGAGGGCATCCTGTACAACCGCGAGGTGTTTGAGGAGGGAAGCCGTTTCTGGGGTGTGGCGAAGCTGCCAGATGATGAGAAGCTGGTCGACAAGTTTAAGAAGTTGATCTGTGAGGCAAACAAAGAAGGGTTGCTGCGTGTGGGGACTGGGCGCACGCGCGGGCTGGGCAAGGTCAAAATCGTGACCAATACGCAGAGTAATGGAAACGAGATGTTTGACGCTTTCAAAGCGCGGCTGCTCAAATTTCAACAGGCGTTGGAGAAACGGGCGCAGGCAAAGGGCGTGCAGCTTTCTCACCCCTTCTACTTTACTCTGACGCTGCACTCACCGCTGATTCTGGCCGATGAATCGCTGCGCTATCGTGGGCGCATCGATGGAGAGACGCTGGCGAAAGAGGCAGGTCTGCCGGAGGGGTCATTGAGGCTACTCTATGAAGCGGCAGGCGGGCAGCGCATAGCGGGCTGGAACGAATTGTGGGGCATGCCGCGCACGGCTGAATACGCGATCGATAGCGGGTCTGTTTTTCTGTTTGCCAGTGCGCTTCAGGTAGAGGATGCATGGCTAGAGCGCCTGTTTGCGCTTGAGGAAGCAGGTATGGGTCGCCGACGGGCAGAGGGCTTTGGCCGCGTCTGTTTCTCCGACCCGTTTCATCTGCAGGAGGAACTACAGTGAACCAGGAAATGAAGATTGTACGTGAGGTCAGCGTGCAGGCGGAGGGCTTTTACAGTGATGCTGAGAGCATGGGCAAACACGCTGCTGAGGCTCTGGGTGGGAAGCGGCGCGCTCAGATGACTGGTCTGGAGAATATTGCGGAAGGCGCGTTCAAAACATCAGATATCTTTGATTATATCAAAAAGCAGACGGCCCGTTTTGAAGAGTGGCGTAGGGGCTATACAGAAGGCGACCAATCCTATGGGTCGTTCGGGCTGCGCCTCAAAGATTACCTGGAGAGAAACATTGCTGGCAGGCGTGATACCATTTGCGGCCCGAATATCTTAAATTTCAGCAACCAGACCGAGGAGGGCAAGCGCGAACGCCAACGTATCTACCTGCTACTGATTCGCCAGTTTATCCGGCAGATGGTAGCGCAGTACGAGTTCAGTGTGAAGTTTGGCTTTGGAGAGGGAACGGGCGATGGCAACAGACGACAGCGATAACGCGCAGCGAGAGCAGTTGAAGAAGCTGCAAGCATGGCAGCGCAAGGTACAGTTACTCAGCGATACGGAACTGTATCCCGGTGCGGTCTCCTTTTTGCAGAAGCTTGTCGACGAGGAAGAATTTTCGGCGCTTCCTAACAGTCAGGTTGCCGGTCTCTTCAGCGTCAGCCTCTCTCCAAAGTACAGCGACCTGTATGATTTTGTCAAGCATCAGCGCGACCGCAACTGGCCGGAATCGAAGCGCGATATCAAAACATTTTATACCGCGTTGGAGCGATACCTGGCTGAAATGCATCGGCGCTGTTTACGAGATGATTTTCACCTGCTGGAAGGCGAGCGTGATACCAGGCAGGCAGCGAATGAGATAATGGTATTGCTGGCACGTGAATTTATCCAGCACCTGCTGGCCGAAAATGGTTTGCTGGCGCTGAGGGTGCGACCGAGAAGGAGTAGGTGAGGCAAATGAATGAGCAATTGAATCGCTATCAGTTACGCAACCGCTACCAGTTTAAGGGTAGTCTGGTGATGCTGACCGCGTTACATATTGGCGGAGGCAATAAATATACGCTGAGCCAGAGCGATAGCCCGGTTGTACTGACACCCACTGGCGTTCCCTTCATCCCCGGCTCCAGTTTCAAGGGGGCGTTGCGCAGTACGATTGAAAAGCTGGTTCCCAGTCTGCCCACAGCGGCGAAACTCACTTCCTGCGGCTTACCGGGCAAAGATGAGCCGCAAAATCCCTGCCCGACCGCTCACCAGCAGTCTCTTGCTCAATGGAGGCGGAATACACAGATGGAGAAAGGTCCTGGGGCTGTTGAGGAACTGATGGACAATGAACTGCGGCAACTATGTCATACCTGCCAGTTGTTTGGTTCGCCTTTTGCTGCTGCTCATGTCAATGTTCAGGACCTCTATATTCCGATAGAGCAATGGAGCGGCGTGATTCAAGTTCGTGACGGTGTAGCGATTGACCGCGACAGCGAAAAGGCGAAAGATCACCTGAAGTACGATTTTGAGGTAGTACCGCCAGGCACCGCTTTTGGCCTGACCATTACTCTGGAAAACGCGACTCTGCAAGATTTGCAGTTGATCAGCGTGGGTTTAAGCGAGTTCGTGCATGGCGAAGGTGTTCTCGGCGGTCTGCGCTCGCGTGGTCTGGGCGCGTGTCGCCTTGAAAAGCTCGTGGTCTCTACGCTCGAACTGGACAATGTTGATGAAGCTGTGCGCAACCGGCGCTTGAAGAATTACCTGCTCAACCGCCAGTTCGCAGAGGAGATCGAGGGCCAGAAGTTCCTGGCGCAATATATCGGGACGCTGTTCAACGATTAGAAGGAGCAGATGTGTTATGTTAAAGAAAATAGTGAACGAAGCATACTTTACTCTGCAGATTACGACGACGGGTCCATTATTGATTCGGTCCGGTCGTGCGACAGTCAGCGGCCCGGATATGACGCCTGTAGTGACCTACCGCGATGGTTTCTATCAGGTGTTTCTGCCTGGCAGTTCGCTCAAAGGAGTATTTCGCAGCCACCTTGAGAAGGTGATCGGTAGCCTGAGGCCGCACGTGGTCTGCTACCCGTTCGCCGTGAACGCGAGCCAGGAGGCTGACCCGAATCAACGGCAGCGCGACTACCGCGACTCGTGCGGAACAAAGTTTGAGCGTGGGGGCGACCGCTATGCTGATCGCAGCGATCTCGTCTATGCCGATTCCTGCCCGGCCTGTCGGCTCTTTGGCTCGACGGGCTTTATCGGGCGCGTGGCTATCAGTGATGCATATCTGGCGGGCAATCCGTTGAAGGAGGAGCGCAAGGAATCGCGTGATGGCGTGGGCATTGATCGCCTGACGGGTGGGGCCAGTCATGGAGCAAAGTTTGAACTGGAGGTTGTCAGTTCAGGTGTGACATTTGAGACGGATATCCACCTGCGCAACTTTGAACTCTGGCAGCTTGGCATGCTGTTTGTCGTTGTGCAGGATATGGAAGATGGGCTGATTCGCATTGGCTCTGGCCGCTCGCGCGGCCTGGGCTGGGTGAAGGCGAAGATCAGCCAGCAAGGCCACGACGGGCGAGCGGGCGGTGTGGTGACAAGCGCCATGCGCGAGAGTGCAGAACCTGATAACCAGCTCTGGGGCCTGGGTCGCTGGCTCAACGATGGCAGCTATGGGACGTGGAAGGACGATTTCGTGGAACTTTCGCCGCCGGTGACCAGAAGCAACAGGGGCATTCGCTCGCAGCGTGTATTCAAAGACGAGGCGCTGGCGAACCTGCAAATCGCGGCCATCAACCACTTTGTTGACCGTATTCGCCACTGGCCGGACGAAGTATCAGTCCCTGCCCAGGCGAAGAACCGCTAGCGGTTGTTCAGGGGAGAGAGGGATATCCTGATGCAAGAGAACGATATCGTATGCGCTGGTTCTGTCAAGGATTCTGAGGATCTCGCGGCTCTGATTCAAGCCTGCCAGTTCCCGACAAAGTCGCTGTTTCTCGCGGAGAAGCTTCCGACCCACGTAGTCGTGAAAGCGCAAGCGCGCCAGGATTTGTTGCGTTTTAGCAGCTTTGCTCCTGACCTGCCGTTCGCGGAATATACCTCTGGCCGTATCTTTTGCTCTCAACGCGAACTGCGCTGGGAGAATCATGGACAGAGTAGCCAGGTTGTCTATACGGGTGATAAACGCGATCTCCCGCAGCTATCGATGACAATGAGCGTTGACCTGAGCCAGTACCGTCAGCCACCCGACAGGTACTACTACCTGTTTGGAGAGCGGCTCCGGCCAGAGGAACTGAAGCTGATCGGCGCGCCCGCGCAGGAGGGAGATTACGCGGAGGTGCGGATTCCCCGCCTGCTGCGCTATCCAGTGGAATCGAACTGGCGGCGTGTCAGATTACGGGTAGTCGAGTATAGTGACGAGAAGACGGGGAAGGTGGAGTTCTTTCGCTTTCAGGGCCTGGAATCAGGAGAGGAGTAACGATGAATCCCTATGATTTTGCGCGCATTGATCCGAACACGCCACCTGCACGCCGCAGGCCGATCTGGCACCACCGACTGACCGGTCAGGGGACGCAGCGCCTTTATGCCGGGCAGATCGAGGTAGATATTCTCGCCGAGACGCCCATGTTTGTCTCTGATCCGCGCACCGTTCCCAACGACCCCACGCGACCCGCACAGTCGATTAAAAATCAGCAGGGAGAATACATTATCCCGGGCAGCTCTCTCAAAGGAATGCTGCGGAACGTCGTCGAGACTCTGGGCAATGGCTGCTTTACCCTCTTCGATGGACTGTATGAGCGAGGCAGAGTTGATTACCGGGGAAAAATTCCACCCGGTTTTGAACACTGTGGCACCAACGGAGACCTCTGCATTGCGTGCCGTATGTTTGGCATGCTCAAAGAGCGCGCCAGGGGCGTGTTTATGGGTAAAATCAACATTGATGATGCCTGTGCCTATCCCGACGAAGTGTATATGTATGAACCCATTTACACCATTCTGCTGGGAGAGCCGAAGCCACACCATCAGGATTTTTATCTTGATGTAAAAAACCAGTATATCGCAGGCCGCAAGTTCTACTTCCACCACTCACCAGATCAGGGGCCGCTCGTTGAGAGGGGACCTCGTCGTGGCGGGAACATGACAAATCGCTATATTCAACCGCTCGATAAAGATACGCGCTTTTCCGTGCGTATCGATTTCACCAACCTTGAGGCCGATGAATTCGCCGCGCTGTTACTGGCTATAACGCTTGAAGAGAACATGCGCCACAAGATCGGCTTTGGCAAGCCAATGGGGCTTGGCTCTGTTCACCTGATTCCCACACGCCTCACGCTGGTCGACTACGCAAATCGCTATACGACAATGGGTGAAGGTAAGGGCAAAAGCGTACTGGAAGGTGAGGCACTGGATAGTTTTGTGAATCCTCACATTGCCGATTTCTCGCGCACAAAACTTGCGCGCACCGCCATGGCCGACCTGCGCCGCATCTGGGCCTGGCCCCCCGACCCCGATGTCGAATATTACTATCCAAGCAAACGCGACTGGTTCGATACCGATGAGAGTATCGGGAAGCGCATCGCGGATACGAAAGATACGCCGTAGTTCCGCTTGTTGGGACGAGAGAATCTGTTAAGGAGGAAG
>Ga0209062_1004461_pt1 | contig 14617 bp, 16 predicted proteins | sample Coa_R2_2_FD_187158 | JGI IMG/M metagenome (GOLD analysis project Ga0209062, IMG submission 187158) | Surface soil microbial communities from Centralia Pennsylvania, which are recovering from an underground coalmine fire - Coalmine... | ecosystem: Environmental > Terrestrial > Soil > Unclassified... | reverse complement strand
CCGGCGCCGCCGGTGGCGGAGTCTGCGCCGTCACGGCAGCCCACGCCAGCAGAATCGCGGAAAACCGGATCATAATTTGAGTGTAATCTCCCATGGATGAACTTCTGCGAGCCTTGCCGGCCGGCGCCCGCGTCCTCGACCTGGGTGCCCGCACGGGCAGCTTCCAGACGGTGCGGCGCGACCTGCACATCGTTCGGCTCGACCTGGATATCCCAACCCGGCGCGAGGCGGGAAGTTACGTTGCCGCCGATGCCGCGCGCCTGCCGTTCCGCGCGGGCGCATTCGACCTGGTCGTCAGCAACCACAGCCTGGAGCATTTTGCCGAGCTCGACGCCGTGCTGCGGGAGATCGGCCGCGTAGCGCGTCCGGACGCCGCGCTGTTCGTGGCCGTGCCGGACGCCGGGACGCTGGCCGACCGCATCTACCGCTGGATGGGCCGCGGCGGCGGGCACGTCAACGCATTCCGCTCGCCCGAGGAGGTGATTGCGCTGGTCGAGCGGCTCACCGGGCTGCGGCATCGCGGCGCGCGCGTCCTCATCAGCTCCTTCTGCTTCCTGAACCGGCGCAATATTGCGGGCCGCCCGCAGCGGAAGCTGGCGTTATTCGGCTTCGGCGGCGAGCGGTTCGTCGCGGCGATGGTGTGGCTCTTGCGCGCGGTGGACCGGCGCTTCGGCACGCGCCTCAGCCACTACGGCTGGAGCTCCTGGTTCGGGAGCGCCGCGCCGGAACCGTCCGAACCGCCATGGGTCAACGTGTGCGTGCGCTGCGGCTCGGGACACCCGCCGAAGGCGCTGCCGCGAGCCTGGACCTATCGATGCCCGCGCTGCGGCGGCTGGAACCTCCGAAGCGGATGAGATCGGCGGGGCGCAACGCCCGGGTCGGGGAGGTCCAGAATCGTGACGCTCTCCTGATCGTTCGGATCCGTCCGGGCCGCGATGCCCACGCAGGGCTCGGTCGCGCTGGCGTTGTACGCATGAACGTCGGAGATGCGCACGCAGCTCTGCCTGGCCTTAACTGGCTCTGGCAAGGATTTCCATCCTTTCTTCTTCGGTCAGCTCGATTGGGTTGCCTTTCATGCTGCTGGCGCGCGCCGCGGCGGCGGAGAGCGCGGTCCAGTCCGATTCGCGGACGCCATACTCGCGCAGCGGCGGGATGCCCAGGCGGTGCGTCAGCTCCAGAATCCACCAGACTGCATCGCCCGCGGTAGCCTGTGCCCGGCCGGTCAGCAGACGGGCCACCGCATCGTAGCGCCGCAGAGCATCGCTCGCCGGCGCGCGGGACTGGAGCGCCTCCACGTTGATTTCGATGACGTGCGGCAGCAGCGCGGCGCACACGGCGCCATGCGGGGCAGGAAACATGCCGCCGATCGGAGCGGCGAATCCGTGCACCGCGCCCAGTCCGGCATTGGCGAGCGCGAGCCCGCCGAGCAGGCTGGCCCAGCACATCGAGGTCCGCGCGGCGCGGTCGCGGCCGTTCTCCCATGCCTGCGGCAGCGCCGTGGCCGCATGCCGCAGGCCCTCGCCGCAGAACATGTCCGTCATCGCGTTGGCGCGGCGCGAAACATAGGGTTCGATGAGCTGCGAGAGTGCATCGAGGCCCGTCGCGGCCGTCAGGGCAGGTGGCAGATCGAGCGTCAGCTCGGGATCGACCGCGGCCAGGACCGGCAGCATGCCGGGGCTGCGCAGGCTCGCCTTGACACGCGCCTCGGGCGACACCAGCACGGCGTTGCGCGTCACCTCCGATCCCGTGCCCGCGGTGGTCGGGACGGCGATCAAGGGAGCCGACCGGTGGGCGAGCGGCTGCCCGCGGCCGATCACTTCCAGGTAATCGAGCGGTTCGCCGGGATTGGTAAGCAGCGCCGCGATGGCCTTGCCGGCGTCAATGGCGCTCCCGCCGCCCATCGCCACCACGAGGTCGCAGCGCTCGTCGCGCGCGAATTCGGAGGCCGTGCGGATCTGCTCGACCGCGGGTTCGCCCGCGATCGCCAGCGGCAGCGCGACCAGACCAGCGGTTTCGAGCGCGCGGGCTAGCGGCGCGGCGCGCTCGCGGGAGGCGCCGGTCACCAGCAGCGCGCGGCTGCCCATCTGCGCCGCGGCCGGCGCGACTTCCGACAGCACGCCCTCGCCGAACAGAATGCGCCCGGCGGTCGCGAACTCGAAGCGCATCGCCTACCAGCCCTCGTCTTCGGGGAAGATGTTATGGCTCAGCACGCGCGTCCGCGGCTCGGCCAGCCACGGCTCCACCTTCTCCGCCCAGGCGTGATAGTGGGCGGTCTCCTTATGCGCCGCGACGGCCTCGCGGCTCCGGTACGCTTCGACCAGGATGAAGCGCGTCGGATCGTCCACCACCTGTACGACGTCGAACCGCGCGACGCCTGGCTCGCGGACGCTGTTGCTCGCGTTCACGATGGTGGCCTGCTTGAAGGCCTCGATGTGCTCGGGCAGAACATGGACATGAACGTGGAGGATGATCATGTCTCATGGTAGCTTGCGCGCAGGCCGCGGGCGCCCTATCTTTGCGCGGAAATCGGCGCTTCGAGCGCGGACACACGGGAAGCCAGCGACTCGATGAGGCGGCGCTGCTCCTCGATCGTCCGGTGCTGCTTCTGCAATTCGCTCGGCAGCATGGCGACGAGCTTGTAATATTGAACCGTCTCGATCTGCCCGTCCTGGTTGCGCGCCACGAGCTCCGGGTATCATTCGTTCACCTCTTCGGCGATCAAGCCGTATGCGAGCGGCTTGGAGCCGTCCGCGATGGGCTGCTTGTATCGGTAGGTGATGGGGATCGCGCGACCCTCGTGTACCTGAACCGGGACCCGTGCTACGACGCGATTCGCGCCGACCCGCGGCTCGGGGGAGCGCGCGGCGCGCATCGGCCTTCCTGCTACGCCTACGACGGGTAGTAGCCTTCGCGCGTCTGCACGATGAGCCCCTTCTGCTTCGTCGTCAGGTTGATCCGGCGGAAGCCGGAAACGGCGTTGGCGTCCGGCGTGTAGCCGATGCTGTACTGGTTGCGCAGGTCCTCCTCGATTGCGGCGAAGATCTTTTCGATCGGCCTGCTGTGGCTGACCTCGAAGAATCGGCCGCCGGTTTCGCGGGCGATCTGCTCCATCACCCTTTTTCCGTCCGGACGGTCGTAAGCCGGGCCGCGCGGATACCCCATCCCGCCGTGGCGGCCCATCCGCGGGCCGAAGCCGCCAGCGTCGAAATACGGGTCGCTGAACAAGATCGTGTAGACCAGGGTATCGGAGCGCTGGGCGGATTCGATCGCTCCGAACAGCGTCTTCTTACTCCCCTGATCTTCGCCATCACTCAACAGAATCAGCGCCTTCCGCCCGCTCTGCTTGTGCATGATCTCGTCCGAGCCGAGGAAGACCGCGTCGTAGAGCAGGGTGCCGCCGCCTTGCCGGCCGCGCCCCTGGCCCCCGCCGGGGTACCCGCCTCCTCTTCGCGGATATCCGCCGGGGTAGCCGCCGCCCGGATAGCCGCCCCCTCCACCCGGATATCCGCCCCCTCCGCCGCTCCGCCGCAACTGCGGGCTATCGAGCTGCCCGAGGGCCTTTTCCAGGAGGTCGCGCGAGCCGGTAAGATCTTGCAAAAGTTCTACTTCGAAGTCGAAATGAATAATAAACGCGAGGTCCATTTCGGGGCGTAGAACCTGGTACAGAAAGCGGTCGCTGGCGTCGCGCTCGTCCGGCAGAACGCGCTGGACGCTGCGGCTCGTATCGATCAGCAGCCCGACGGTCAGCGGCAGATTGCTTTCCTGGGAGAAATATCGGATCGTCTGCGGCCGGCCATCTTCCTCGAGAAGGAAGTCGTCCTTGGTCAGGTTTTTGACGATCTGGTCCTTTTTGTCCCGAACGGTGGCAAACAGGTTCACCACTTTGACATCGGTGGAGTATTTCGGGTTCTGCTCCTGCGCCCGCAGAATGCGGAGGGCAGGAAGCAGGGGAACGGTGGCAAGCAGGGTACGGCGGGTCATTTGGGTGTGCCTTTTGGTGTGGTGAGATGCGCGGCCGGCGCGTGCGGTTACGGGGAAATGGGACGGCACCCCGCCGTCTTTTTGCAGAAAACACCGTACTTGCGCGCCAGGGGGGAACATTTTAAGATAACGATGTAGCGTTACTCCGATTTTCCGCGGGGGATAGGGATGATTTATTCTCGTTCGTCCGAATACGCGATCCGGGCCTTTGTCCACCTGGCTCAAGTCCCGGAAGGCAAATACGCAATGGTCAAGAACATTGCGGAGCAGGAAGACATTCCGGCTCATTTTCTGGCCAAAATCCTGCAACAGCTTGCCCGTAAAGGCCTGCTTCGTTCCAGCAAGGGCCCCACGGGCGGTTTTGCCCTGCGCGTGGATCCCTCCGAAGTGCGGCTGCTCGATATCGTAGAGGCCCTCGACGGCCTCGCCCCCTACCAGCAGTGCGCGAGCGGACTCTCCGAGTGTTCGGACGAAATGCCCTGCTCGATGCACGATAGCTGGATCAACCTCCGTTCGCGTATCATGGATTATTTGGGGCGGAACACGATCGCCGACCTGGCCAAGGCGCTGGAGATGAAGAAAAAGGCTCTGGCGGCTAACAAGAAGAGCAAACCCAGGAAGGCTCCCGTCGCCAAGCGGGCCTGACCCGGCAACGGGCAAGCGGGCCGGCTCCGGTTACCGGAGTCCGGTCCTTTCATTTAGATTGCACCGGAGGTTCGATGAGCTCAGTCCTCGTCCCCATGGTCGTCGAGCAGACGTCCAGGGGAGAACGCGCATACGACATCTATTCCCGTCTGTTAAAGGAAAACATCATCTTCCTGGGGACCCCGATCGATGACCAGGTCGCCAACCTGATCATCGCCCAGCTCCTTTTCCTGGAAGCGGAGGACCCGGAAAAGGATATCTCCATTTACATCAACTCGCCCGGCGGCTCGATTACGGCCGGTCTGGCGATTCTCGACACCATGGCCTTCATCCGGCCGGACATCGTCACGATCTGCGTCGGGCAGGCGGCGTCGATGGCGGCGGTGCTGCTCGCCAAAGGAACCAAGGGCAAGCGCTTCAGCCTGCCGAATTCCCGCATTATGATCCACCAGCCCTCCATGCAGGGTCTGGCCGGACAGGCGGCGGATATCGACATCTATGCGCGGGAAATCCTGCGCATGCGCGAGATCCTGAATACCATGCTGGCGGAAGCCACCGGCCAGACGGTCGACCGCATCGCCAAGGATGTCGACCGCGATTACATCATGGAGCCCGAACAGGCCGTCCAGTACGGCATGATCGACCGGGTGATCGCCAGCCGCGATCTGGCGCCGGTAGCGGTAAAAGGTTAACCTGTAGGGGCCGGGCATGCCCGGCCCTCACATGAAACCTGTCCTCCTCATAGCGGCCCTCGCGCCGTCTCTCTTTGCCCAGAATCCCCTTACCCTCTGGTACAAACAGCCCGCGAACCAGTGGGTCGAAGCCTTGCCCGTCGGCAACGGCCACCTCGGCGCCATGGTCTTCGGCGGCGTCGATCACGAGCGCATCCAGTTCAACGAAAGCACCGTCTGGACCGGTGAGCCGCACGACTACGCCCACCACGGCGCTTATCAGCACCTGAACGAAATCCGCGACCTGCTCTGGGCCGGCAAGCAGAAGGAAGCCGAAGACCTCGCCATGAAAGAATTCATGAGCGAGCCGCTGCACCAGAAGGCGTATCAGGCACTCGGGGACCTCGTGCTCGATTCTCCGGGCGCGGGCCAGGTCACCAATTACCGGCGCTCCCTCGATCTCGATACCGGGATCGCAACGGTGGAATTCAACAACGCCGTCCACCGCGAGGTATTCGCCGATTATCCGTCCAACGTGATCGTGGTGCGGATTACCGGCGAGCCGAATTACAAGGCCGCGCTGAAGAGCGCTCACCCGGCCGCCACCGCCGCGGCTGACTCGATCTCGGGGGCGATCGGCGCCATCCGTTATGAAGCCCGCATCGTCACCATTCCCGATGCGACCGGCACCACGATCCTCCTCGCCGCCGCCACCAATTTCAAGAACTACCGCGACGTTTCCGCCGACCCCCACGCCCGCGTGGAAGCCACCCTCGCCGCCGCCAAAGCCAAAGGCTACGCCGCCCTCCGCGCCGAACACATCGCCGATTACCAGCGCCTCTTCCGCCGCGTCTCGATCGACCTCGGCCATACCGATGCCGAAAAGCTTCCGACCGATGAGCGCATCCGCAACTTCGCCCACACCAGCGACCCGTCGCTCGTCGCGCTGGTGTTTCAGTACGGCCGCTACCTGCTGATCGGCTCCAGCCGTCCCGGCGGCCAACCCGCCAACCTGCAAGGCATCTGGAACGACTCCAATAACCCGCCCTGGGACTCGAAATACACCGACAACATCAACACCGAGATGAACTACTGGCCGTCGGAAGAAACCAATCTCTCCGAATGCCAGTTGCCGCTATTCGACGCCCTCCAGGACCTCGCCGCCTCCGGCGCCATCACCGCGAAAGAGCAGTACAACGCGCGCGGCTGGGTCGTGCACCATAACTTCGACCTGTGGCGCGGCACCGCGCCGATCAACGCCTCCAACCACGGCATCTGGCAGACCGGCGGCGCGTGGCTCTCGACGCACCTCTGGGAGCACTATCTCTTCACGGGCGACAAGGCCTTCCTGCGCGAAACAGCCTATCCGCTCATGAAAGGCGCCGCGCTGTTCTTCGTCGACGCCATGGTGAAGGACCCCAAAACCGGCTACTGGATCACCGGCCCGAGCAATTCTCCCGAGCAAGGCGGCCTCGTCATGGGCCCCACCATGGACCGGCAGATCGTGCGGTCGCTGTTCGGCGAAGTGATCGCGGCCTCGCAGATTCTCGACACCGACCCGGACCTGCGCGCGCAACTCACCGCCATGCGCGCCAATATCGCGCCCAACCAGATCGGTCGCTACGGCCAGTTGCAGGAGTGGCTCGAGGACAAGGACGACCCCAAGAACCACCACCGCCACCAGTCGCACCTGTGGGGCGTATATCCCGGCTCGGAGATCACGCCGTACGGCACACCGGACCTGTTCAAAGCCGCCCGGCAGTCGCTGATCTTCCGCGGCGACGAGGCTACCGGGTGGTCGATGGGCTGGAAGGTCAACCTGTGGGCGCGGTTTCTCGACGGCGACCACGCCTGGCGCATCCTGCAGAACCTCGTTCAGCCTGCCTCGGTCAAGCCGCCGCACGCCGGGCTATTCCCGAACCTGTTCGACGCGCATCCGCCGTTCCAGATCGACGGCAACTTCGGCGCGACCGCCGGAATTACGGAAATGCTTCTGCAAAGCGACGATCCGCACGGCACGCCTACCAGCCTGACTCTGGTGCAGTCCGGCCAGGCGGCGTTCGTCAACCTGCTCCCGGCTCTCCCCGCCGCGCTTCCAGACGGCAAGGTCACCGGGCTGCGCGCCCGCGGCGCGATCGGCGTGGATCTCGAGTGGAAGGGCGGCAAGCTGGTCCGGGCAGTCCTGCGCGCGGACCGCAGCGAGCCCGTCAAGGTGCGCTACGCCGGCCGCGAGATCGCTTTTCAGGCGCAGGCGGGGCGGACGTACACCTTCAACTCAGAGTTGACGCGGAGGCGCTGAACGGCCTCAGTACTTCACCTTCCCCGGCCGGCTCACCCACTCCTCGAACGGCCGTGTCGCATCCTCCTCGATCACCCGGAGCATCGGGATCGAGCGTTCCGAAGGTGGAATCTGTAGCTGGCCGTAGATGAACGCGTCATCGAAGCCCGCGGCGGCGGCTTCGTCGTGGGTGGCGGCGAACCACACGCGCTCCGGCCGCGCCCAATAGAGTGCGCCCAGGCACATCGGGCAGGGCTCGCAGGAGCAGTACACCTCGCAGCCGGTGAGCTGGAAGTGGCCGAGCGAGCGGCAGGCTTCGCGAATGGCCACGATTTCAGCGTGCGCCGTGGGGTCGTTGGCGCGGGTCACCTGGTTCGCGCCGGTGGCGATCACGGTTCCTTCGCGTACCACCAGCGCGCCGAAAGGGCCGCCGCCCCGCCGCACATTGTCGATTGCCAGTTCGATCGCCTGCCGGATCCATTGCCGGTTCATCCGCGGTCAATGTAACACGCTGCGCCGCCGCTGCTACGGCTCGATCAAGCCGGAGCGGATGGCATACCGTACCAGTGTCGCGGTCTCGTGGCAGTCCAGCTTTTCGAGAATCCGGCTGCGATGGGAATCGGCGGTCTTGTAGCTGATGCCGAGCTCCTTGGCGGCGTCCCTGGTGGACTTGCCGGTGGCGATCAGCGCAAGCACCTGGCGCTCGCGCTCGGTCAGCGTCAGGATCAGCCGGACGGCCTCCTCGTCCGGCGTGAGGATGCCGTGCTTGTGATCGTCGATGTCGATCGCTATGCCGATGAAGCCGGCGAATTCGCCCGGCCCTTCGTACCGCGGCATCCCGGTGTCCTCCACCCAGCGGTACGCGCCGCCCTCGCGCTGCAGCCGGTACTGGATCCGGAACGGCTTATGCGTGCCGAACGAGCGGAGATAGGTCTCCAGGCGCAGATCGCGGTCCTCCGGGTGAACGCCATCCAGCCACCGGTTGCCGACTTCGTCTTCCATGCGGCGCCCGCGGAAGTCCAGCCACGCGCGGTTGAAAAACGTGCACAGGCCGTCTTCGCCGGACATCCAGATCATCGCCGGCGCGGCGTCCGCCAGCAGGCGGAAACGGGATTCGCTGTAGATCAGCCTCTGCTTGTATTGGGCCAGTTCGAGTTGTAGTTCGGCGATCTTCGTGCGCAGCGCGGTTGCTTCGTCCAAATGTTCACCGGGTGACATGGCGATTCCCACCCCGTTGGAATGCCCCATCATAGGCAACTCCTCTGATAGTCGTAAAGTACCAAAAAGCGCTGATTCATGCTCTCCCGCCGCCGTCCTCCGAGGTAATATCCCCTTACCCCCGGAGGATAATGGAACTTATTGACAGGGCTAGAGAATTATGGATGAGGCCCCGATGACCACGCCGGAGACGGACGAGGATCTGTTCCTTCGTATGCATAGTGGCGACGAGCACGCGTTCGTTTCACTTTACCGGCGGCGCCAGGCCGGGATTTTTCGGTTTGCTTTGCATATGTCCGGTTCGGAAACTGTGGCTGAAGACGTTACCCAGGAGGTATTTCTGGCGGTGCTCCGGGAATGCGGGTACGACCCGGCGCGCGGCACGCTATCCGGGTATCTCTATGGGATTGCCCGCAAGCTCGTGCTGCGCCATCTGGAGCGCGGGCGCACCGATCCGCTCCTCGAGTCCGATTTGGAGGACTCCGGGCTGCCGGAAGTCGCCGCGGGCGAGGATCCGCTCGCGGAGCTGACACACCGCGAGGGCATCGAATGCCTGCGGCGCGCGGTGCAGGCGCTGCCGCGGCGCTACCGCGAGGTGGTGGTGCTGTGCGACCTGGAGGAAGTGGACTACGCGGAAGCGGCGGAGGTGTTGGGGTGCCCCATCGGGACAGTGCGGTCCCGGCTCCACCGGGCGCGCGCGCTGCTTCTGGAGAAGCTGAATCAGGAAAGGCGGAAACGGGCGGAGGTGCCGGTGCTGAAGCCGGCGAGGTACGCGATATGAATTGCCGGGAGTTTTGGGACAACGGAGCGGAGGCCCCGGAGCATCTGCGGGAATGCCCGGTGTGTGCCGCGGCTTACGATCGGGAGCGGCGGCTGGCCGCGGGTCTGAACGCGCTGCGGCCGCTGTGGCGGCGCGAGGAAGCGCCGGAACGCATCGAGCGGCAGCTCGTGGCCGAATTTCGCCGGAGTTTCCGCCCGGCTCTTCCGCCGCGCACGGCAGGCTGGATGCCCGCTTTGGCGTGGGGAATGGCAGTGGCCGCGACGGTCGTGCTGGCGCTGGCGCTGATCCACGAGCGGCAGCCGCGGCAGCTTCACCAAGCGGCGCCGCGCGCCGTCGAACTGGCCGCTGCCAACGCCGTCGACCCCGCGGATGCCGTCGTGAGCTACGGCGAGGGGTTCATTCCTCTGCCCAACGCGGAACAGATCGATCCGGAGGAAGAAGTGGACATGGTGCGGGTGGAGGTTCCGCGGTCGGCGATCGTCGCCATGGGGATTCCGGTCAACGAGGATCTGGCGCCGGAGCAGGTGGAAGCGGACGTCGTTTTGGGCGCCGATGGGATGGCGCGGGCGGTGCGGGTTTTGAACAATTTTTGAACAGGTTTTTTCACAGATTTTCAACAGTTTTGAACAGCTTTTGAACAGCTTTTGAACAGCTTTTGAACAATTTCGAGGAGGATACATGCGGATTCAGTGGACGTGGATCGGGATTCTGGCGCTGGCGGGCGGCGCGATGGCGCAGCCGCCGCAAGGGCGGGGCAGAGGTCCGGGCGGCAGAGGCGGTTTCCTCGGCGCGGAAGTCTTCGCACCCGGACAGGTGGTGAAGAACGCGCCATTTTCAGCGGACGTCGTCACGCAGACGACCCAGACGCTGAGCGACGGCAGCCACATCAAGCAGTCGAATACCGTGCACGTGTACCGCGATTCGGAGGGCCGCACGCGCCGCGAGGAGACGCTCAACCTCAACGGTCTCGCCGCCGGCGCCAATGGCGGCACGCCGCCGCAGGTCGTCTTTATCAACGACCCGGTGGCGCAGGCGAACTACGCGCTGGACCTCACCAATCGCACGGCCACGAAATCCGGCCGCAGTCCGCATGCATTCGCGATCGAGGGCCAGCCAATGCCCGACGGCAGCGGCCGCGGTCCGCGCCCGCAGTTCGTGCCGGGGCAGGCGCGCCGGAACCCGGCCAATGTGAAGACGGAGTCGCTCGGCACGCAGACGATCGAGGGCGTGCAGGCGCAGGGCACGCGGACCACCCGCACGATCCCCGCGGGACAGATCGGCAATGAGAACCCGATCCAGATCGTGACGGAGACCTGGTATTCGCCGGACCTGCAAATGGTGGTAATGCGCAAATCCTCGGATCCGAGGCGTGGCGAAACCGTGATGCAAGTGCAGAATATCAGCCGCGCGGAGCCGTCCACCACGCTCTTCCAGGTGCCCGCCGATTTCAAAGTGACCGAAGGTCCGCACCGCGGACCGCGGCAGTAACGGGCGAACCCCAAGCCGCGATAGAAAGACGAAAGCCCCGCCAAGCCGGTCCGGTTGGCGGGGCTTTCGTTTTTGCGGAGGGTTGAACGGCGAACTATTCGATGGCCGGCCCGAAGTATCCCTGCGCGAGCGCGGGTTCGGCCTCGAGCGCGCGGCTCCAGCAGGCGCGGGCTTCCTCGGATTTTCCGGCGGCTTCGAGAATCCTGCCCAGGTTGAGCAGCGCTTCCGGCATGTCGGGCTGGCCGGCGAGGGCTTCGCGATAGAGCTTGGCCGCCTTATCGGGCTGCCCCGATTTCTCGTACATCAATCCGGCGTTGTAGAGAACCTCGGGCGAGCGCTCGCCGAGGTCGATCAGCCGCGTGTGCAGCTTCAGGGCGGCCTCGTAATCGGAGGCCTGGATGGAGAGGGCCGCCAGGCCGCGCAGCGCGTCGAGCGATTTGGGGTCGGCGTCCAGCATCTTTTCGTAGATCCGTTCGGCTTGCGGGCGGTCGCCGAGGCCGGCATAGGCGAGCGCCAGATTGGCCTGGGCCTCCGGCCACTGCGGCCGGTATTTCAGGCAGCCTTCAAAAGCCTCCATGGCGCCGCGGTAATCTTCGCGCTGCAGGCGCAGGTAGCCGAGGCGGAAGCGGGCCTCTTCCTCTTTGGGCGCCTTCTCGAGCACGGTTTTGTACCACCGCTCGGCATCGTCGAACTGGCCGCCGTGTTCGAGCAGCAGGGCCATATTCCAGATGGGTGCGAGCGAATCCGGGTTCGCGGCCAAGGCGCGCTCGTAGGCGGCGCGGGCGCCGGCGCGGTCGCCCAGTTGCTCGCGCACGATCCCGAGATTGGTATGCGCTTCGCACGATTGCGGGCGGAGCTTGATCGCCTCTTCATAGGCTTCGGCCGCGGGCTGCCACCGGCTGAGCTTCTGGTGCGCGAGCGCCAGGTTGAACCAGCCCTCGAAGTGCCCGGGGACGGCCGAGACCAGCAGCGTGCAGAACTTGGCGGTGAGGGCGTGTTCGCCGGCGGCGCAGCTCCACGCGGCCAGGCCCTCCAGCGCCACGCTCGAATCGGGCCGCAAATCGAGCAGCCGCTCGGAGTATTCCCGGACCATGTCGAAATCCTCTTTCGACATGCCGATCAGCACGAGGTTCGAGAGCGACTCCTCCGATTCCGGGTTGGTGGCCAGGATGCGCTCGTAGATCGCCGCGGCTTCCTGTGTATGGCCGAGCGCCTGCAGCGCCGAGGCCTTGCCGAATGCGGCGTCCTCGTGATCGGGCGCGAGCTCCAGGCAGCGCTCGAAGGCGTAAAGCGCGCTCTTGGGATCTTCCAGACGCAGGTGGCATACGCCGAGCCCGAGCTGCGCGTCGATGTGCTTGGCGTCGAGAGAGGCCGCCTTATAGAACGCCTGCGAGGCGTTCTCCCAATCGCCGACGCGTTCCAGGCAGACCGCCAGGTTGAACCATCCCATGGCGTACTGCGGTTTGGCCTGGGTCAGCATGCGGTAGGTCTTGGCCGCCTGCTGGTAATCCCCCATTTCGAAGAGGATATGGCCCATGGCGCGATAGATCTCGGGCGATCCCTGGCTGCCGGTGACGGCACGCTGCAGGTGCTGCAGGGCCTCCTCGCGTTTGCCGGCGAGGTGCAGCGCGACCGCGCGGGCCAGGAAGTCCTTGGTTGCCGCGGGGCTTTCGGCGCGCGGGGGAACGGGCATCGGAATCGTCTTAATTGCGGTACTCATAGGGATGCTCCTGGACGGACTCCTCATTCGGAGTGAACGGTACGGCGCCCGCACGGTGCCGCACGGCGTAATCAGAGAATTTCAACGGTATTTCCATCGCTCCGGGCCAGTGAAAGACGCCCTGGAAATCGGCGGGAGGAGCCGCCGGCACACGCATTTCGGGCGGCGCGATCGCCGCATCCGGCGGCACGAGCGGAGCCAGCGGGCGTTCGCCCGGCTGGTAAGGCTCGATGCCGAGCTCGTGCAGGCCCGGCCAGCGCAGCCCGGCCAGCACCGGGCCGGCAAATTCCAATTGGGGCGTCTGGCGCGCCGGAATGCGGAATCCCGCGGCCAGCGAGACGCGTAGCGCTCTGCCTTCGGCCGCGGTCATCTTCCGCAGGGAATTGGGCCGTGCCTGGCCCTCGAAGGGCCGAAGCTGGTCCGGCCGGATGCAGCGCGGATGGCGCGCCGGAGCGGGAAGGGTCGCGCCGGGCCGCGGTCCATCGAGAAGTTTCTGATCTCCGCCGGCGCGCGCCGCGAGAGCGCGGGTGCTGCCGAGCCCGCGCGGAGGCGCGGCTTGCGGCTCGGGCGCCCGCATCGAAAATGACGGCCGGAGGGGCGCCGCCGCAGATCGCAGGGCCGGGGGCGCGGGGCAAACGGTTTGGCTCGCTCCGCCGATTCTTGCATTGGCGAGCGCCACCGCGCCTGCAGCGTCGAGCCGCGGCCGAAGGCGCGGCGAAATGCGCGGCACGGCGGCCGGCTGCGGCTGGGCGAGAGGCCGGGCTTCGGCGAAGCCGCGCGGCTCGCGCGGTCCTCCGTTGACCAGCTTGGAACCGGTGAGCGGGCGCGGACTTTCGCGGCGGCGCATGACGCTGGCCACCTTGTTGGCTTCCTGCAGGCGGTCCATGCTGCGGCGCAAGCGGTACTGGTTGCGGTGCTCGCGCGAGCAGAACTCTTCGCCGGCGCCGGCAAAACGGCCCAAAGGCCGGCCGCACAGCAGACAGGAACGCACGCTCATGATGGGGCATTATATAGAAATTCCCGCGATAATTACCAGGATCATTCCCGGCAGTATCGCATTGCTAACTTACGTTAATTCGTTGTGCCGATGAAGGTTATGGACCTCGCTAGTCATACGTTATCTTTGGTAAATCAGGCAAAATTTTTCGAAAAATCGCGCGAATTTTCGTATAGAATCTATCGTGAACAGGAGGCCATTCCCCGATGACCGATTCGACCGCGCGCGCGGAACGCTTTGAGCGCGAGTCCCCGGCTTCTCCTTCCTTCACCTGGATGGTGCCGCAGAAGCCGGTGGCGGTGCGCATTTCCCTCGAGGTGATTGAGAAGCTGGAAAAGGAGGCAGTCGAAACGTACCGCTCGCTGACCTCACGTGGCTCCGAGATCGGCGGGCTGCTATTTGGCTCGGTTGCGCCGGGTCACCCGGCGATCGTTGCCGTCGACAGTTATGAGACGTTCCCGTGCGACTACGCGAGCGGGCCGTTGTATCACCTTTCGGCGGCCGAACTGGCGCGGCTCGACCGGGTGATCGAGGAGCGGCGCGCGGCGGGCAAGCGGCCGGTCGGCTTCTTCCGCAGCCAGACGCGCAAGACCCTCGCGCTCGATAGCGACGACCTGGCGCTGCTCGACAGCCGCTTCAGCGGAGCGCACGATATCGCGCTGCTGGTGCGGCCCTCGGCCACCAAGGCGAGCACGGCCGGCATCTTCATCCGGGAAGACGGCAAGATCCGGAGCGAATCGAGTTACCTGGAATTCCCGTTCCGCTCCGCCAATCACCAGGAGACCAGCCAGCCGGCGGAGGAAGGCACAGTAGCCGGCCCCAAGACGGTGCCTGCCGC
>Ga0209062_1004460_pt1 | contig 14618 bp, 11 predicted proteins | sample Coa_R2_2_FD_187158 | JGI IMG/M metagenome (GOLD analysis project Ga0209062, IMG submission 187158) | Surface soil microbial communities from Centralia Pennsylvania, which are recovering from an underground coalmine fire - Coalmine... | ecosystem: Environmental > Terrestrial > Soil > Unclassified... | reverse complement strand
AGCGGCGGTGAGGAGGAGTGCAGACACGGTGATCAAGCCCAGTCGCGGCAGCATTGCGTTCATCGTCGCCGATTTTATCGCAACCGCCGGGCGGCGGCGGCGCTGCCCGGCGCAGTCCTGCAGAACCACCGGAAAGAAGTGTGCCTGAGTACCGATTTCCGTGAGGCTACGCCCTCCGGAGAGTTGACGGCGGTGGTCATTCACGCATAGCATCGGCTCGTTCTCCGGGGAGGAGTCGAGCAATGAAACTCGCCCTCACCATCCGTGTCAGTGTCACCACTCTGGCTTGCCTGATTGGCTATGCCACCAAAACGCAAGCCCAAATCGATCCCGACCGGCTCGCCCAAATCGGGAGCCGCCTCGCTCAGATCAAGGCAAACCTGGAAGGTCTCCCGGAAGCCCAGCAGCAGACGCTATCGTCCGCCGCGGAGAACATGCTCCGGCTCGCCAGAAGTTGGGATCAGGTGTCGGCGGGTCTGGGGGCGATAACCGGCGCCGACGTTCAGTCAGCCGCCAGCCTTGCCGCAGGCCCGACGGGCAGGCTGCCGTTCGGCCCGAATTTTGCAGCCGTCAGCAACCCGTCCAGCGACTTCGCGTACTCCATCACCGCCGGTTTCACCCAGAGCGAGACCTCGACGGCGTGGTGCGGCAATCAGGTGGTGGTCGGCTTCAACGACTCGAACAGCCTGTTCAAGAGCCTTCTCTTCGGCAGCGGCGGAGCGAGCTTTACCAGCGCCGGGATTTCATCCGACAGGGGTCTCAGCTTTCGCGACATCGGATTTATCAACGCCGGCACGGATCCGAACAACTTCCTGCAGGGCGATCCCGTGGTGACCTGCGTTCCCGGTTCGACGACCTTCTATTTCACGCAAATCTTCGGCACCGGACCGGCTTCCGCGCCGATCAGCGCCGTCGCGATCTCCCAATCGGCCGACGGCGGCGCGACCTGGGCCAATCCGATCGCGGCCGCGCAAAAGGACGGCTTCACCCACTTCCTCGACAAACCCTGGAGCGCCATCGATCCGGCCGATCCTACCAGGATATTCGTGACTTATACCGACTTCGACTCCTCCGGGGCGGTTTGCGGGTCGTCCGGCGGCGCGGCGATTCAGAGGACCGCCATCGAACTCGTCCGGTCGACCGACGGCGGGCGCACCTGGAGTAGTCCTCAGGTGTTGGTGCAAGCCTGCTCGAAGGCCCCCAACTATCCTTCGGTGCAGGGTTCGCAGGTGGGGCTTGATCCCCAGGGCCATGTCTATATCGCCTGGGAGGACTTCTCGGATCCGGCCGGATCGACACGCGACCTGAAGATCCGGCGATCCTCGGATCATGGCGTCACGTTCGGAGCGGCCGTGCTGATCTCGCCGGTGGCGTACACGGGCGATGGCTCTGTGCTTCAGGGCGGCATCCGCAACAACGAGTTTCCGCTCATGGCGTTCGGGCCGGCGGTCAACGGCATCAGCCCGATCTACATCGTCTGGAACGACGGACGAAACTTCCGAATCACCGACTTTGCGGGCGCGGCCGGCAAGTACGGATTCGCCGACGTTCTGCTGAGCAAGTCCTTCGACGGCGGCGGGAACTGGACGGCGCCGATTCGTGTTAACAGCGATCCCAAGTCTCACTCCGCCGCCGGGCGGATTCTGGGAACCGACCATTTCCAGCCTGGAATCGCCGCAGATCCCACCGGCGCGATCGGTGTGTGCTGGTACGACCGGCAAGCAGACCCGCTGAACTACATGATCGGGCGGGTTTGCGCGGCCTCGTTCGACCAGGGCACATCCTGGACAGAGATTGCGTTTCCCCAGACGTGGCAGCCGATCCACGCAGCCGACGGATTCATCAACCCCTATTACCTGGGGGACTACGACAGCGTCGCGAGCGATGCCAGCGGAGCCAACACCGGGTTCCTGGGAGCGTTCGGTCCGGTGATCAGCGGGCCGGAGGTTTTGGTTCCGAACCAGGACGTGGTGGCGTTCCTGTTCCCGAGCGCCAGCCGGCGATAGGAGGAAGGACACCGCGGCTAACTCCACTCCGCGACTGCGGGCAGGCGCAGGCGGGCGATGCAGCCGGAGCCCGCGGCGCGGTTTTCGAGCGTGAGTGCGCCGCCGTGGCCTTCGGCGATCTGCCGGCTGAGGACGAGTCCAATGCCGGAGCCGCCTGGCTTGGTGGTGAAGAACGGGACGAACAGGTTGGCGGTGTTGGAGAGGCCGGGGCCGTTGTCTTCGATCCAGATTTCGAGCATGGATGCATCGCGGCGCCAGCCGATGCGGACCTGCGGACCGCCCGGCGACAGTCCGGCGAGGGATGCGTCGGCGGCGTTGCGGAGCAGGTTGATGAGGACCTGTTCGAGCTGATCGGGGTCGCCCTGGACGACCATCGATTCGCCCTTGACGACTTCGACGGGAGCGCGGGTCTCGAAGGTGGCGGCGCGCTCCACGCAGGACGCCACGTCGAGCGGCTGCAACTGCGGGCGGGGCAGCTTGGCGAGACGGGCGTACGCGCCGATGAAGCGGCTGAGGCTATCGGACCGGCCGGTGATGACGTTGAGGCCGCGGAGCATATCCTCGCGCCAGTCCTCGGGCAGCGGGTCGCGGCCGATGATGGCGACGAGGCTGCCGGCGATCGACTTGATGGGCGCGAGCGAATTATTGAGCTCGTGGCCGAGGACTCGCACGAGGCGCTGCCAGGCCTGGAGCTCCTGCTCGCTCAAAGCCTGGGTGAGATCGGAGATGACGACCAGCTCGAGAGGAAGGCCGCGCTCGCGGATACGGGTGCGGCGCACGCCCCAGCGGCCGGCGCCTCCGGGGAAGCTCGTCTGCATGGTGGTCTGCTCAGGTCCTTCGAGGCAGCGGTCGAGCTGGAGGTCGGCGGCGGTCTGGCCGAGCAAGCGTTCGGTGGGCGCGGCGAGGAGGCGCTCCCCGGCGCGGTTCACGAGGCGCAAGCGGGTGTGCTCATCGAAGGCGAAGATGGCGACATCGATCTCGCGCATCACGGTGCGGAGGAGCATGGTGGCTTCCATGGCGCCGAGGCGCTGCTCGCGGAGGGTCGCGCCGAGCGTGTTGACCTCGCGCATGACTTCGGCGAGGGCGTCATCGGGGCGCGGAGAGCGGCCGCGGACGGAGTAGTCGCCCTCGCGCAGCGCGCCGAGGAGATTCGAGAGCGTCTGCAAGGGGAAGACGACGCGGTCGCGGACGGCGATGGCGCATCCCAGCCAGACGAGGACGATGACGGCCGTCAAGGTCCACTGGACGCGGGGTGTGACTGCGCCGGTCCAGAGCAGCCACAACGCAACGGCCGAGCCGGGAAGCGCGGCGAGGAAGGTGAGGAGGACGATGCGGCCTTCATGGCCGAAGCGGGCGGGTTTTTCGTCGAGCTGCATTTTAATTCACCGCCGAGACGCAGAGGCGCCGAGGAATTCCTGGAAGGGTTCTTCTTGGCGTCCCGGCGTCTCGGCGGTTCATAATCCATACCTTTGCAGGCGGCGGTAGAGGGCGCTGCGGCTGAGGCCGAGGGCGTTGGCGGCGTGGCTGACGTTGCCGTTGAAGCGGGCGAGGGCCTTCTTGATGAGCAGGGCTTCGACGTCTTCGAGGCTCATCTCTTCGAGGCGCGGCGGGCCTTCGCGGCCGGGGCGGAGCGCGAGATCGGCGGCGCGGATGGAGTCGCCGGTGGACATCAGGACGGCGCGCTCAACGGCATGATCCAGCTCGCGGACATTGCCGGGCCAGGGATGGGCGAGCAGGGCCTTGATGGCGCTTTCCTCGAAGCCGCAGACGGGCTTGCGGTAATGGGCGGCGTGCTGGCGGAGAAAGTGGGCGGCGAGGACGGGGATGTCCTCGCGGCGGTCGCGCAGCGGAGGCAGGCGGATCTCGATGGTGTTGAGGCGGAAAAGGAGATCCTGGCGGAAGCGGCCTTCGGCGACGGCCGCCGGCAGGTCGGCGTTGGTCGCGGAGAAGACGCGGACATCGACGCGGCGGGTCTTGGAGGAGCCGACGCGCTCGAAATCGCCGGTTTCGAGGGTGCGGAGGAGCTTGGACTGGAGGTTCAGGGAGATGTTAGCGATTTCGTCGAGGAAGAGGGTGCCGCCGTCGGCCAGCTCGAAGCGGCCGACGCGGTCGGTCTTGGCGTCGGTGAAGGCGCCCTTGACGTGACCGAACAACTCGCTTTCGAAAATGCCCTCGGCGAGGCCGCCGGTGTTGACGGTGACGAGGGGGCGGGTGGAGCGGAGCGAAACGGAGTGGAGGGTCTGGGCGACGAGACCCTTGCCGGTGCCGTTTTCGCCGGTGATGAGGACGTTGGCATCGGACGGGCCGACGCGGCTGATGACGTCGAGCACCGGGCGCATGGCGGCAGACTGGGCGATCAACTGGGGGAAACGCTCGGCGCGGAGGGCGCGGTTTTCCTCTTCGAGCCGCATGCCCTTGCGGAGCGCACGGCCGAGCTCGATTTGGGTCTTGAGGATGGCGGAGACGCGGGCATTATCCCAGGGCTTCTGGATGAAATCGCGCGCGCCGCGGCGCATGGCTTCGACGGCGAGCTCGACGGAGCCCCAGGCGGTCATGACGATGACGGGCAGGGTGCTATCGAGGGCCTGGATGCGGTTGAGGAGTTCGAGGCCTTCCTGACCGGAGGTGGTGTCGCGGGTGTAGTTGAGGTCCATCAGGACGGCGTCGAAGTCGCGCGATTCGACGGCGTCGATGGCGGCCGCGGGGGAGTTGACTGCCTCGGCCTGGTAGCCCTCACCCTTGACGAGAAATCGCAGGGCTTCGAGGACGTCGGGCTGATCGTCCGCGATCAGGATAGTGGGGGTGCGGGCATCGGCTTTCATGGGTCGAGTTCACATGGCACTTGCACTGCCAGAGGCTATTTGATGACAGCACAGCCGCTTATCAGTATGGCACGGGTGGAGTAAGTGTCCGAATTTGGGACCGGAGGAAGCGGGGATTGGGGATAGGGGGTTGGGGATTGGGGGTGCGGACGGGCGGGACGGGTTGTGAGCATTTTGCAGGAACGAAGCCAATTTCGGGGGAAGGGGTTGTGGAGTCAACGAGTTGCGGCGCAGGTTCGGCCGGTGGCTCGGGGCGTTCGGCCTGGAGCTTGCGGAGCAGGGTGTTCGATGCGGGACATGCGGCTCATATACCACTGGCTGTGGACCAGCATGGCGACGAGGTCGCGCTCGGTGGCCGTGGCGGGGCGGCATTCGGCCTCGTGTTCGGCCGCGAGGGCGTCGAGCTCGGCGGGACCTTCGCCGGGGATCAAAAGGGATTCGGCGTAGAGGCCGGATTGGAGGCCGTTCAGGCGAGCGTTGGATTTGCCGGCCTCGGTGCGGGGGCCGGTTGACTTGAGCGAATTGCGGCGATTGGCGGCGATTTGAGCTTCAGTGGCCATGCCAATGAGTGGAGCACACGCGGGGTGGGAATCTGAGGGCCAGGTTCGGGAAGTGATTGGAAACGGAGCCTAATAAATTTTTGAATTTCGCGTTACGGGAGTTTCCAGTCGAGGGCGTAGATCTCCTGGTGGCGGACGGCGCGGAGGACAAGGAGGCTGCCGTCGGGGGCGGGGGCGGACCAGGTCACGGCGACGTCGGGAATGCCGGTCAGGTCTTCGAGGCGGCGATCGGAGAGACGGAGACGGAAGATGCCGGTGCCGCCGGTGAAATAGATGTAGCGGCTGTCGAGCGAGAATTCGGCATTGTCTATATAGGGCATGGTCGCGAGCCGCGTCCACGCACGGGCGGATATGGAGTAAAGCCAGAGGGCGCCCATATCGGCAGAGGCGGCCAGGATGTAGCGGCCGTCGGGTGACCAGCGGGGGGACCACTTGCCGGCGGAGCCGGGGAGCAGGGCGACGGAGCGGTCGCGGAGATCGAGGACGCGGATCGCCATGGACGCGGGGGGTTGGCCGACGCGCGGCTCGCCATACACCAGATAGCGGCCATCCGCGGACCAGGAAGGCACGCCCTGATCCAGTGGGGCATCGGGTTTGGCGGGTTCGGGGGAGCCGCCGGATGCGGAGATGAGATACGCACGCCAGGGCTCGCCGGTGCGATGACCCATGAAGGCGATGCGGCGGCCGTCGGGCGACCAGTGCGGCTGGAAGGCTTCGAAGGGCGGCTCGGTCAGCTGGTGGCGATTGGCGCCATCGGCATCGGAGACCCACAGGGTGTGCTCGGGGTAGCGGCAGAAGGCGGCGCGGCGGGCATCGCGGGTAAAGGAGATGTCGATGGCGGGGATGCCATCCCAGAATGGGAGCCACTGGCGTGAGCGCGAATCGAAGCGAGCGGTTTCGCCGCGGACTATTGTGCCGATGGCGAGGAGGGCGGAGCCGTCGAGGGTGGGGACGGGTTCGGAAAACCGGATTGGGGTGTTGGTGAGGCGGATGGGGCGGGAAGGAGGGCTGCCGTCGCGGACGGCCCAGATATTCGCGGTCTGTTCATCGGGGCCCAGATCGGAAAAGACGAAATAGCGGCCATCGTGGGTCCAGACGCCGCAGCAGACGCCGTAGGGATCGCCGGGGCGGTCGAGGGGGAGATAGCGCGGGTTATGCCCGTCGCGGGCGACTTCCCAAATGGTTTCGCGGAAGGTCTTGGGATCGCGAATGCTGAAGCGAATGCGCCGGCCGTCCGGGGACCAGCGAGGGGACCTGGCGCCAGAGACGGGGACGCGCAGCGGCTCGCGCGAGCCGCGCGATTGGATCAATAGAAATCCCGCATTGAGATAGGCGACCGCGCGGCCATCCGGCGAGATGTCCGAGTTTCCATCGCTTAGGAAACTGGCGGGGCGCGCCGTGCCGGACGACGGATTCCAGTAGAGAAGCGGGTGTGGAGGAAGGGCGTTGTCGGTCAGGACCAGGCTGCGGGTGGACGGCATGAAGGCGATGGGGAAACCGTTGGGCAGCGGGAGGACGGCGGGGGATGACTGACCGCCGGCGAGCGGGACGGAGGACGCGCGCGACGGGCTGGCCAACGACGCCGATTCCCGGAAATAAACGAGCGAGCCGTCCGTGACCAGCGGCGGGTCTTTGCGGAGGCCGTCATCCGTGAGCGGGCGGTAGCCGAGGATGCGGGGCTCGGCGGGCAGGCGGGCGAGGGCCGAGGCGGTGAGGAAGGCGATGGCGGCGAGGAGGGCGGCGGCGGCGAGGGCGGGCCAGAGGCGGTGGGAGCCGGCGGATGGGGAGGCCGCGAGTGCCGGCGCAGGCACCGGGGTGGGGGCTGGGGCGGGTTCGGTGGTCTCGGCGACCGAGGCGGTGAAGCACCATCCGCGCCCGTGGCGGTTCTGGATCACGTCGGCAGGTGCGCCGGCTTCGGCCAGGCGCTTGCGGATTTCGGCGATTTTCTGATCGATGCCGTTGGGAGATAAGTGCTGGCCGGGCCAGACGGCGGCTTGTAATTCGTCCCGGGAAATCACCTGACCCGGATGCGTTACGAAGTAATGGAGGGCGGCGAAGCCTTTGGGGCTGAGCTTGATTTCAGCAGAGCCGCGACGAAGGACGAGTTGGGAGGCGTCCAAGAAGAAGCCTTCAAACTCGTACGCGGGTTGCGAATCTGCAGGCATAAGACCAGACAGATTTCAGAAAACTTTCAGAGTCACCCGGCGGGCGCGGAGTGGTACGCTCCGGTCACCGGGAGACAGAGTATCATCGCCATTTGCCCACCTGCAATAGGACTCGGGCGGCGACGGGCTAAGGAGTTTCCTGGTCTCGCCAGCGTAAGCGGCGAGGCCGCCGCGGTGCTGAGACCGCGGCTGCGGCCACCACGGCCGTCCCGCGGAGGAGGGCGGCCGCTGGTCGTGCCGCAGTTGTGGGGCGCCGGGCAATCGTGCCAGTCCGGCGCCCGCAGCGGCGGTTTTCAGAAGGTTTTCAGAAGAGGATTCGCTATGTCTCCTTTAAGTTGGACTCCAGACCCGATGTGAGCCAGTTGTATTTCGATGGCTTAGAGCGGGAAATAGGAGACGACGATGACAGAGCGAAGATTGGAAGAGGATGCCCGCCGGCGGCGAACGGCCTCCGGGGGAATTCTGGCGGTATCGTTACTGGCCCTGCTGGCCGCCGGCAGTGCGCGGGCGACGGTGGTTTTTTCCGATAGTTTCACCGAAGCGACACTCAACCCCGAGTGGCAGGTGCTGGGCGGACAAGGGTCGTATACGATGACGGGGAGCAGCCTGCGATACTTCAACGACGGGCCGCTTTCGAGTCCCACGACCTGGAGTACGACGAGCATGGCGCTCGCGCTGCCCTTCACCGGCACCCGTTGGACGGCGACGATCGAGGCGACCTACAACCTGTATTGGCTGCTGCCCGGGTATGGTTCATATAACGGTCCTGCGCAGCCGACGTACTCGGGCTCGCCGGGAGCGCAGGAGCCGCGGGTGCTGATGGCATTCGCGCCGGTTACCGCAGGGGACCGGAGCGCATTGACGAACCCGAACAACGTGGCGACGTTTGCACGCAACATCGACCCGTACTACGGATCGGATACGCTGACGGCGCAGTATGGCGGTTCGACCAGCGCCAACCTGCTCACTCCCGCGGAAATGATGATCACGAACACGATCGCGGACGGAACTTACTGGCTTCAGTTCACGCGAAACGGCGGTTCGCTCACGATGAGCTACAGCACCGACGGTACGAACTATCAAACAGCGTATTCGGCGATGCTGGCGGACCCTTCGAACGACTATAACGAACTGCTGCTGACGGGGCTGACGTACCTGACGGCAGGGTCCTTTACGGATTACAAGGACCTGACGATCACGGCGCCGGACGCGGTGCCGGAACCGGCAAGTATCGGTTTGCTCGTCACCGTAGTGGCTGCCTTGGGACTCCGGATCCGGCGGAAGGCGCGGGCTGCGTAGCGCCGGGCAGAGCCGCGGCGGGGTTGCGCGCGGAGGTGGTATAGGAGACACTGGCGGGTGGGGTATCACCACTCTATGCGCCTGAATTTCCGTCTCCGCGCCGGCCTGGTCGCGCTGACGCTCGCCGCGGCTCCCGCGGTTCGCGCCGATGTCACTCTGCGCTACAAGTCCGATGTCAAAATGAACCCGACTATACCGGCGGCGATGACCCAGCAGGCGATGGCGGGGATGGCCGGAATGCCGCTGGACAGCACGTTGCAGTTGAAGGCCGGGAAAGGGTACTCGTCGTTCAGCGGGCTGACGTCGATTTACGACTTCAGCAAGAATGAGATCACGCTGATCGACGCGGCGGGCAAGCGCTACGCGACGCTGCCGGCGGCCGACTTCGCGGACCAGATGGTGGCGGCGATGCCGGCGATGCCGGCGCAGGCGAAGGCCATGATGGCGTCGATGAAGACGCATTTCGATTCCAAGTCGACGGGCAAGGCGGAGACGATCCAGGGGATCGAAGGCGAGGAACGGCAGATGGAGATCACGGTGGATGCGCCGGCGATGCCGAATGTGCCGCCGGGGCCGATGATGCGGATGGTGATCCACTTCTGGACGGCGAAGCCGAGCGAGGCAATGAAGAACCCCGCCGTGCGCGAGCTGGTGGGCTACCACCTGTTCGCCAGCTCGACCCTGAACCCCATCGAGATGATGGGGAAGATGCTCCAGCAGATGCCCGGCTTTTCGGATGCGTTCGAGGGGATGATGAAAGACTTTCAGAAGAGCGGGACTCCCATGGTGCTGCGGACGCAACTCGAGATGTACATGCCGATGATCGCGGCGATGATGAAGGCGAATCCGCAGGCGAGCCCCTTCGGCGCCGGCTTCGACGCGGACGCGCCGCTTATGACGATGACGCAGGAACTGGCGGAGCTCTCAACGGCCTCGGTTCCGGATTCGGTGTTCCAGATTCCGGAGGGGTACAAGCAGGCTCCCGCGAGCGATATCCTCAAAGACATGATGGCCAAGATGTCGAAGGCCAGTCCCAAGCAGTAAGTGGCGATTTCCGCCGCGCGCCGGACGGCGTTCGGAGTACTGCAGAAGGTCGAAGGGGGCGGGTATGCCTCGGACCTGCTGCTGCGGGAGTGTGCGGCGCTCGATGCGCGGGACGCCGGGCTGGCTTCCGAGATCGTTTTCGGGGTGCTGCGGCGGCGGGCGCAGCTCGATTTTCTCATCGAAAAACAGGCGGGGCCGCGGAAGCTGGATGCCGCGGTGCGGACGGCGCTGCGGATGGGAATTTACCAGTTGCGGCACCTGGACCGGGTGCCGGCGCACGCGGCGATCGGCGAATCGGTCGAGCTGGTGAAGCGGGCGCGGAAGGTGTCGGCCGCGGGACTCGTCAACGCGGTGCTGCGGCGGGTGGCCGCGGGCGATTTGCCAACCGCAGAGGCGCAGAGAGCGCGGAGGGAACACGGAGAAGGCGGAGATCAGGGACCGCAACGGATTGAGTGGCCTTCGCGGGAAGTCGAGCTTTCGTGTCCGGAGTGGCTGCTGAGGCGGTGGGAGCGGCAGTACGGCGCGGAGATCGCCGAGGGGATCGCGCGGGCGGCGCTGCGCGAACCGGAGAAGTATGCGCGCCGGGGGCGGATGCAGGACATCGGGGCGCAGGCGATCGTGCCGCTGCTGGGCCTGAGCGCGGGGCAGACGTTTCTCGACCTGTGCGCAGCGCCGGGGAACAAGACGGCGCAGGCGATGGAGGCGGGGGTGCGGGCGTTCGCGTGCGACGTGCATTTTCATCGGATCGCGGGCATGAAGGGGATGGGCGCGGAACTCGCGGTCGTGGACGGGACCGAGCCGCTGCCGTTTGGACGGCGTTTCGACCGGGTGCTGGTCGATGCGCCGTGCTCGGGCACGGGGACGCTGGGGCGGAATCCGGAGATTAAGTGGAAGCTGCGAGAGGACGACCTGGCGGACTTGCAGCAACGGCAAGCGGCGCTGCTGCGCAACGCGCTTGCCGTGCTGGAGCCGGGCGGGGTTCTCGTTTACTCCACATGCTCGATGGAGCGGGAAGAGAACGAGGACGTGGTGGCGGCCGCTGGCGCGCGGGTACGTGAGACGATGCAGCGCGTACCGGGGCGCGATCCGGGCGACGGGTTCTTCGCGGCGGTCATTACTTGAGAGACAGCGAGGTGAACGAGGCGTACCAAGCCGAGAGGAACGGAGCGTTCACGCCGGTGCCGTCCGGGTTGACGGGGGTCGCGTGGGGCCGGAAGGCCAATTGCGCGAAGTTGCCGGCGGGTAGCGCAAGCAGGGCGCTGGGCGGAACGGTGAACGTGCCGGCGGCGGCCGGCGCCGAGCAGACGACGTCCGCGCCTTTGTTGTAGGTGTTATCGGTGGCGCTGTAGACCTCCATTTCGACGTAAGCGGCGGATCCTCCGCCGGACCAGTTGACGGTCAGGCCATCGGCGCGCGTGACGGGGACGGGATTCGCGGCGTCGGGTTGTGGACTGGTCATGGTGGGCATTGTTGGGATCGAGATTGAGGCGCTGAAGGCCGGCACATCGGCTCCGCCAGGTGTGGTGACGGTATAGGTCCCGGGCACCAGGAAATTGCCCTTGGGGTCGATGGTGGTCAGGAACTGGCCGCCACTGGCGGGAGCGTTCTTCGTGCCTCCGGGGCCTTGGACCGAGATCTGCGGGCCGAAGTCGAGGGGCGCGACCGGCGTGAGCGGCACGTTGGAGCCGAAGCCGTTCAGGTTGTTGACGACCGCGCAGGAGCCGATCGGCGGCATATCGGCGTACGACATGAAGAAGGGCTGCACGGCGGGCGCGATATTGAACTTGAGGAACTGGCCGGTGAACACGTCCTTGAAGCCGGGCTGCTGGTCGACGTGCTTGAGGTCGATTTCCGCGTACGAGAACGGCCCGGTCCGGGCGGTCAGCCGCTGCGCAGTTCCGGCGGGGAATTTGGGATCGGCGGGCGTGCAGGCGCGTTGGCCGATAGCGATGGGGAGCGCGACGACGTTGCTGATGACGTTGCCGATCTGGATCGAGAGCGGCACGGCGCAGCCGGTGGGGGCGTTGGCCGGGACGGTGAAGATGATCTGGTCCTCGCCGATGCAGCAGCCGCGGCCCTGGTACGTGGCGGAGACGGACACACTGCCGAGCCAGATGGTGAGCGGGATATTGGGCATGTTGACGCCGAGGCCATCGCCTTTGGCGTCATTGCCGTTGATGGGGCCGAGCCCGGTGGCCCAAATGGTGAGGACGTCGCCCGGATTCGCGGCGCCGCAGGTGGTGTAGGGGCCGCCGCAGTTGGGCGAACGTTCGACCGAGACGAGGCTGTAATCGGGATAAGTGACGATGCCGGCGCCCTGGCCGTCCGAGGTCACGGTGAAGATGCCGAGGGCATTGGGAACGACGGTGATGGGGTACGCGGGGCCGGTCTGATTGTTGTAAGTGACGGTGAGGGTCCCGGTGCCGGCGGGGGTGTTGGAGGGCAGCAGGGCGGCGATCTGGTTGGCAGAGGTGTAATACATCAAGGCCTGGGCGGTCGTGCCGTTCACGGTGACGCTGACAGAGGTTCCGGCGAGGATGGTGTTCTGGAACGTGGTTTTGGTGTCGGTGGTGAGGGTCGCGGGCCCGAGATTATTGCCCTGTACGACGAAGATCGAGCCTTGCGCGATGCCGCCGTTGGGCAGCGAGGGATCGATGTAGCTGGCGGCGTTCGAGACGGTACTGACGATGGGGCCGGTGGCGACGGGGAGCAGGGCCGGGCCGCTGGTGGAGCCGCCGATGCTCACGGTGATCTTCTGGTTGCCGGCGGCGACCCCGGCGGGGACGGTGAAGACGACAGTGTAGATACCGGCATCGGAAAGATAAGCCGTGGAGACCTTGGCGGATTGGCCGCCCACCGCGATGCCGGGCAGCGTGGCGGTGACGACGCTATTATCGCTGGGAATGAAGCCGGTAGCGACCGGCGGATTGGTGGGTCCGAGGCCGTTCACATTGAGAGCGATCTGCTCATTGGGCGATGCGGGAGAGCCGGCGGTGACGGGCTTTTGCGACGAGACGTGGAAGGCGGAGGCGATGTCGTCCGGGAGGCCGTCGGTGAGGACGCCGGGGGCGTACTGGACGAGGGTGATGTTGACCGCGGCGGAGGCGCCGACCTTGAGGGTGGTGGGGCCGAGCGGCGCGTCGACGGGGAGTTGCACATCGAGGAACGTGTTACTGACCGAGCGGACGTAGGCCTGCTTGGAGCCGACGGTGACGGTGGCGGAACTGCCGCCGAGGTTGGCGCCGCTGACGTAGGCGCGCCCTCCGGGGCAGAAAAGGTTGGTACCCACGCCGGTGACGTTCGAGATCGTGGGCGTCTGGGCTTCGAGGCTGGAGCCCGCCAGGGCGAGAGCAAATGCGAACAGCAGCGGGCGGCTTGCGATTCTCATGCGGAACCTCCGTAGGTTTGGCATACATGGACAGGAACGGAATTCCCGCGGAGAATCCTGCGGACATTTTGGGGGCGCCGGGCGAAGACTTGGGAGTGCGCGGGCGGGCGGCAGGCAAGGGGCGGGGCGCCGATCAGGCTGCCGGACGGATGCCCCGCATTTTTCGGAGATCGAAGCCGAGCAGGATTTCGAAGAGCCCCAGCAGGAGGGCGTATCCGGCGACGATCGGGGCCAACTCGATCAGGCTGGCGATGTTGCGGCGAAACAGGATCATTGCCAGGATGATCGTCACCGCGCCGCTGAGGCCGAGCCATAAATCGCCGGTAATCTGGTTTCTCAGGCGGATGGCTTCGGCGACTCTCAGGATGCCGGTGACGAGCGCCCAGGGCCCGATCAGGAAAATGAGCACCGTCACGGTGTTCGAAGCGGCGCGCAACGACACGATCCCGGCGGCGAAGGCGACCGCGGCCTCCAGCAGAAGAAGCCAGCGGTTCCTGCCGGGCCGGCGGTTGGCGACCGCCGCGTAGGTGGAGAAGACGCCGTAGGCCAGGGCAAAACCGCCAAACAGGCGCACCAGCGTAAGGAGGGTCAGATGCGGCCAGGCAAACGCCAGCCCGCCGAAGGCCAACGCCGCCAGGCCGCGTAGAAATACGACCCACCACCGTCCCACGAACAGGTTGCTAGAAGATTGTGGCATGGAGCGCCTTCCTCACACCCTCAGACGGCGGACTACCATCGTTGCTGCGCGGTATTAGCGGCGGCGGCGCGGAACCAGAGCGCCAGCCGTGCCTCCAAGGACTGCCCCGGCGCCGGCCCCGCGTCCGCGGCCCAGGATGGCGCCACCCGCGGCACCGCCGGCCGCTCCGATCGCGGCGTTGCGCGCGCGGCGGCCGCGGCGGCTGCGCCTGTATTTATGGACGACGACTTTGGTGCCGGCGATGGCCGGAGCCACCACTTCGCCCAGGAGCCCCACGGAGACAAGGGCAATCACAATCGATCTTCTCATAACCAGCCTCCTTCTTATATCGAGCAAGATGCCTGCCATTTGGGGCGATCAGAACGGGCATATCCACTTAGTGAATCCGCTAAGTAGGTGCATATGATCGATTACTAGCGCCCGGTATGTCGGGCATTCGCATGCGAATGCCGGCACTGCTCTTTCGTGAACTCACAACGCGAGTGGTTGGGCGAAGGCGGCGGCGCACGTTGTTGGAGGGACCGCTTCCCGATGCGTGAGCCTATGAGAACCGTTGCGGCATGGTCCTTTTCTTCGTCATCCGGTGGATGGTGCGGTTGCCGGCCCGGAGTACGGCCCAACGCGGAGGGATTTTGCG
>Ga0209062_1004459_pt1 | contig 14622 bp, 10 predicted proteins | sample Coa_R2_2_FD_187158 | JGI IMG/M metagenome (GOLD analysis project Ga0209062, IMG submission 187158) | Surface soil microbial communities from Centralia Pennsylvania, which are recovering from an underground coalmine fire - Coalmine... | ecosystem: Environmental > Terrestrial > Soil > Unclassified... | reverse complement strand
AAAAGCATCAGCGAGAAGGTCATGCCCAGTGTCTGCACCCACTGCGGCAAGGCCGTGTAATGCAGGTGGTGGGAGCCCGCCCACATGTAGAAGAAGGTGATGCCCCAGAATGAGATGATCGACAGGCGATAGGAAAAGATCGGGCGGCCCGCGCGCATCGGCAGGAAGTAGTACAGCATGCCGAGAAATCCGGAGGTCAGAAAGAAAGCTACCGCGTTATGACCATACCACCATTGTATCATCGCATCCTGGACACCTGAAAATAACGAATAGCTCTTGGCGCTGCCGAGCGAGACCGGGACGGCGATATTGTTGACGATATGCAGCATCGCCACGACCAGGATGAAGGCCATGTAATACCAGTTGGAGACGTAGATATGCGGCTCCTTGCGGCGGGCGAGCGTGCGGAGATAGATCGTGAAATACGTGACCCAGACGACGACCAGCCAGATGTCGGCGTACCATTCCGGCTCGGCATATTCCTTGGATTGGGTGATCCCCATCATGTAGCCGGTGACGGCGAGAATGCAGAAGAGGTTATAACCAATCAGTACGAACCACGGACTGAGCTGGTCCGGCAGCCGCGCCCGCGAAGTTCGCTGTAGCACGTAGAGCGAGGTCGCGATCAAGCCGTTGCCGCCGAAGCCGAAGATGACCGATGTCGTGTGGACCGGCCTGATGCGACCGAAGCTCGACCAGCCTTGACCGAAGGTGAGATCGGGATTGACGAGTTGCCATGCGACCCAGTCCCCAACGGCGAGGCCGAACACAGCCCATCCGATTGCCAGGACGACACCGGCCTTGATCGGGTCGTCATAGTAGTGGGCAAGACGGTCGTCTGAAGGCTCCGGGCAGTAGTAACTTCTGCCGATGAGAAAGATCACGCCGGTTGCGTACACGAAGATGAGTGCGCCATGTATCCCGAGCGGATCGTTGCGGCCGGCCAATCCGAGCATCAGGCCTAACAAGGCGACGCAAATGCTGATCAGGATTGCGGCCCGGCGCTCATTCAACGTGAGTTGGGCAATCATGGCATCCTCGGTTAAGGGTTGATCACCTTCAATTCGACGTGCCTATCACCAGCCATGCCAAAGGGCTCCACGAAACGGTGGAACAGTCCGTCCAATGCGGCGATGCGCTGCAATTGCGCGAAACGCTGCAATGATCGATGAATTTGAGTGGGCGCCCCGTTGCGGCCGTCAAATGGCTAACATGGGTTATGCCTTCGAGCTAGTACAAAACTGACATCTCGTCTGGCAAGAGCTCGGCGCCAATTCAGCGGCTCACCGGTTTTGCGCTGCAATTGCCATGGCCGGTCCGCTCCGACCGTTCCCCCCTGCGTTGGCGGGCAGTGGCGTCGGACGACGTGGCACGACCCAAGACTGTCGCAAATCTGCGACAGGTCGTGCCAACGGGCTGTTTCACCCCGGCTGACTTTCTCTCCTGCGCACGACATCGTCCCCCGCAGTCGCGAACACGCGACGGGACAATGCAAACAACACACAGCGGGAGTGAACACATGAACAAGCCGGAACTCTTGATAGCAGGCAAATCTCCGTTCGCGGAGCGCTATGACAATTTCATTGGCGGCAAATGGCTGGCGCCGCGTGCGGGCCAGTATTTCGACAACGTCTCGCCGGTCACCGGCCGGGTCGTCTGCAAGATCGCGCGCTCGGATGCGCAGGATATCGAGGCGGCGCTCGACGCGGCTCACGCCGCCAAGGATGCCTGGGGGCGCACCAGTGTCGTCGAGCGTGCCATCATCCTCAACCGCATCGCCGATCGCATGGAAGCCAATCTGGAGCGGCTTGCGGTCGCCGAGACCTGGGACAACGGCAAGCCGATCCGCGAGACCCGCGCCGCCGATGTGCCGCTCGCCATCGATCACTTCCGCTATTTCGCAGGCGTCGTGCGCGGTCAGGAAGGCACGCTCGCCGAGATCGACCAGGACACCGTCGCCTATCATTTCCATGAGCCGCTCGGCGTGGTCGGCCAGATCATTCCATGGAACTTCCCACTGCTGATGGCGTGCTGGAAGCTCGCGCCGGCGCTGGCCGCCGGCAACTGCGTGGTGCTCAAGCCGGCCGAGCAGACCCCAGCCTCGATCCTGGTCTGGATTGAGCTGGTCGCCGATCTCTTGCCGCCCGGCGTCCTCAACATCGTCAACGGATTTGGCCTCGAGGCCGGCAAGCCGCTTGCCTCGAGCAATCGCATTTCCAAGATCGCCTTCACGGGCGAGACCACGACGGGCCGGCTGATTATGCAATATGCCAGCCAGAACCTGATCCCCGTCACGCTCGAGCTCGGCGGCAAGTCGCCCAACATCTTTTTCAAGGACGTGGCGGCCGAGGACGACGATTTCCTCGACAAGGCGATCGAGGGCTTTGTGATGTTCGCCCTCAACCAGGGCGAGGTCTGCACCTGTCCGAGCCGCGCGCTGGTGCATGAGGCGATCTTCGACCGCTTCATGGAGCGCGCGCTGGGCCGCGTCGCCGCCATCAAGCAGGCCGACCCGCGCGACCCCGCCACCATGATCGGTGCGCAGGCCTCCAAGGAGCAGCTGGAGAAGATCCTGTCCTACATCGATATCGGCAAGAACGAAGGCGCAAAGCTGCTCGCCGGCGGCAAGCGAGCCGATCTCGGTGGTGAGCTCAGCGGCGGGTTCTATGTCCAGCCGACGGTGTTCCAGGGCAACAACAAGATGCGGATCTTCCAGGAGGAGATCTTCGGCCCGGTCGTGTCCGTCACCACCTTCAAGACCGACGACGAGGCGCTCGCGATCGCCAATGACACGCTCTATGGCCTCGGTGCCGGTGTCTGGAGCCGCGATGCCAACCGCTGCTACCGGTTCGGCCGGGCCATCCAGGCGGGCCGGGTCTGGACCAACTGCTACCACGCCTATCCGGCGCACGCGGCGTTCGGCGGCTATAAGCAGTCGGGCATCGGGCGTGAGACCCACAAGATGATGCTCGACCACTATCAGCAGACCAAGAATCTCCTGGTCAGCTACAGCCCGAAGAAGCTCGGCTTCTTCTAGCAGACCTTAAGTCACCTCCCTGACTTAAGCCTGGCCAGGATCCTTGGCGGCACAGCGCGGCGGAGCGCGGTGCCGCCTCTTTTTTGTTCGGAGCATCGCCACCGAAGTCCGGCGTAATTTGAATAACCGGATCGAGGGTCGCGCTTTGCAAAACTTTCATGCTCGCTGCATTGCGGCATTGCAAAAACATCACGGTATCAAGCCAATCCTTCCACGCCGGATGGAGTTAGGTTAGAGAGGGCTCGATAACCCCTCCTGATGCCGGAATTGTCATGGCCGCACCCAAAAAAGCCGCAGCGAAAGAACCGAACGCAGAAACGGACAATGGTTCGACTGCGGAGTTCACGACAGAGCAGGAGCTGAAGGCGCTGCGCGACATGCTGCTGATCCGGCGCTTTGAGGAAAAGGCCGGCCAGCTCTACGGCATGGGCGCGATCGGCGGCTTCTGTCATCTTTATATCGGCCAGGAAGCGGTCGTTGTCGGCGTGCAGATGGCCATGAAACCGGGCGATGAGGTCATAACGGGCTACCGGGACCACGGCCACATGCTCGCCACCGGCATGGACCCCAAAGGCGTCATGGCCGAGCTCACTGGCCGGCGTGGCGGCTATTCCAAGGGCAAGGGCGGCTCCATGCACATGTTCAGCAAGGAGCAGAATTTTTATGGCGGCCATGGCATCGTCGGCGCGCAGGTCTCGCTCGGCACCGGGCTCGCGTTTGCCAACCGCTATCGCGGTAACGATTCCGTCAGCCTGACCTATTTCGGCGACGGTGCGGCCAACCAGGGCCAGGTCTATGAGAGCTTCAACATGGCGGAGCTCTGGAAGCTGCCGGTGGTCTATATCATCGAGAACAACCGCTACGCCATGGGCACCGCGGTGACCCGCGCCTCGGCCCAGCAGGATTTCTCCAAGCGCGGCGTCTCCTTCAATATTCCGGGCGAGCAGGTTGACGGCATGGACGTCCGTGCGGTGAAGGCCGCTGCCGACAAGGCGATCGCCTGGTGCCGCGCCGGCAAGGGGCCCTACATCCTGGAGATGCAGACCTATCGCTATCGCGGCCACTCGATGTCGGATCCGGCGAAGTACCGCACGCGCGAGGAGGTCGAGAAGGTCCGTCACGACTCCGACCCGATCGAGCAGGTGCGCAATCGCCTCCTGGCAGCCAAGATGCCTGAGGAAGATCTGAAGAAGATCGATGCCGAGGTGCGCGAGATCGTCAACGCCGCTGCGGACTTCGCCCAGCACGATCCCGAGCCCGATCCGGCCGAGCTCTACACCGACATCTACCGCTAACAGCGCACACTAGCCTTAATTTCCGGAGTCCCCATGCCCATTCAAGTGCTGATGCCTGCGCTGTCGCCCACCATGGAAAAGGGCAATCTGTCGAAATGGCTGAAAAAGGAAGGCGAGACGATCAAGTCCGGCGACGTCATTGCCGAGATCGAGACCGACAAGGCGACCATGGAGGTCGAGGCGACCGATGAGGGCACGCTCGGCAAGATCCTGATCCCCGAAGGCACGGCCGACGTTGCCGTGAACACGCCGATCGCGACCATTCTCGCCGATGGCGAAAGCGCGGCCGACCTTGCCAAGGTCTCGGCAGCGCCCGCGAAGCAGGAGAAGGCCTCGGAGTCCGCGCCTCCCGCGGAAGCCAGGAGCCAGGCGCCTGCGTCGCCTGCGCCCGCAGCACCCGCTGCACCGCAGGCGGTTGCCGCCCCCGATCCCGAGGTGCCCGCGGGCACCGAGATGATCACTCAGACCATCCGCGAAGCGCTGCGCGATGCGATGGCCGAAGAGATGCGTAGGGATCCCGACGTCTTCATCATGGGCGAGGAGGTCGCGGAGTATCAGGGCGCCTACAAGGTGACCCAGGGTCTGCTGCAGGAGTTCGGCGCGAGGCGCGTGATCGATACGCCGATCACCGAGCACGGCTTTGCCGGTGTCGGCGTCGGTGCGGCGATGACGGGCTTGAAGCCGATCGTCGAGTTCATGACCTTCAACTTCGCCATGCAGGCGATCGACCAGATCATCAACTCGGCAGCGAAGACGCTCTATATGTCCGGCGGCCAGATGGGCTGCTCCATCGTGTTCCGCGGTCCGAACGGTGCCGCCGCGCGCGTCGCCGCCCAGCACAGCCAGGACTATTCGGCCTGGTACTCGCAAATCCCCGGCCTGAAGGTGATCGCGCCGTACTCGGCCGCCGATTACAAGGGCCTGCTCAAATCCGCGATCCGCGATCCCAATCCGGTGATCTTCCTCGAGAACGAGGTGCTGTACGGCCACACCGGGGAGGTGCCCAAGCTCGAGGATTTCGTCATCCCGATCGGCAAGGCGCGCGTGGCGCGGCAGGGCAGCCATGTCACGCTCGTCTCCTGGTCGATGGGCATGTCTTACGCGCTGAAGGCGGCCGAAGAACTCGCCAGGGAAGGCATCGAGGCCGAGGTGATCGACCTGCGCACGCTGCGTCCGATGGACACCGAAACCGTCGTTGCGTCGGTGAAGAAGACCGGGCGCGCGGTCACGGTTGAAGAGGGCTGGCAGCAGAGCGGGGTCGGGGCGGAGGTTGCCGCGCGCATCATGGAGCACGCCTTCGATTATCTCGACGCGCCGGTGCTGCGCGTGTCCGGCAAGGACGTGCCGATGCCCTATGCCGCAAACCTGGAAAAGCTCGCGTTGCCCTCTGCCGCCGAGGTGGTGCAGGCCGCAAAGGCCGTTTGCTACAGGTAGAGCCATGGCAGGTCCCAAGGAGCAGCCGTTACCGCCAGATGTGATCGGCCGCGACGACGCCACCGAAGTGTTGCGCGCCTTCGTGCTCGATGGGGGCTTATCGATCGCCTTCACTCGCGCCTTCGAGGAGCCGGAGATGTGGGGGCTGCTCTTGGTCGATATCGCCCGGCACGCGGCGCGCGCCTATGCCCGCGAGAGCGAGTACAGCGAGGAAGAGGCGCTGGAGCGCATCCTGGACATGTTCAGCGCCGAGCTCGAACGTCCGACCGATGTCGGCACCACCACGCCGCGCTCGCAGAAGGGCCACTGACGGTGGCCCTTGATCACGATCATTACGACTTGAGAGTTAGCTTTGTGAGGTCCGCATGCCCATCAACATCCTGATGCCTGCGCTGTCGCCGACGATGGAGAAGGGCAACCTGGCCAAGTGGCTCAAGAAAGAGGGCGACAAGGTCAAGTCGGGCGACGTCATTGCCGAAATCGAGACCGACAAGGCGACCATGGAGGTCGAGGCGGTCGACGAGGGGACGATCGCGAAGATCCTGGTGCCCGAGGGCACGCAGGACGTGCCGGTCAACGATGTCATCGCGGTGCTCGCTGGCGACGGTGAGGACGTAAAGGCCGCGGCCAGCGGCGCCGCCGGCGCGGCGCCGCCCAAGCCTGCCGCCGCCGAGGCGCCTGCACCCAAGCCGGCCGCATCGCCTGGACCCGCTGCATCACCTGCACCGGCACCTGCGCCCGTAGCGGCAGCCGCGCCACCGCCGGCCGCGGCACCCGCGGCGCAAGCCAACGGCCACGGCCGCATCTTTTCCTCGCCGCTGGCACGGCGTCTCGCCAAGGAGGCCGGGATCGACCTGTCGCGCATCGTCGGCAGCGGCCCGCACGGCCGCATCATCGCGCACGACGTCGAGGAGGCGAAGTCCGGCAAGGGCCTGAAGGCTCCGGCAGCCGCGCCTGCTGCGGGGCCTGCGCTCGCGCCCTCGATGTCGGACAAGCAGATCCTTTCGCTGTTCGAGCCGGGCTCATACGAGATCATCCCGCATGACGGCATGCGCCGCACCATCGCGCAGCGGCTCACGGCCTCCGTGCAGAACGTGCCGCACTTCTATCTGACCATCGACTGCGACATCGGCCGCCTGCTCGACGCACGCGAGCAGATCAATGCCGCCGCGCCGAAGGACAAGGAGAAGAAGCCGCTCTACAAGCTCTCGGTGAACGACTTCGTCATCAAGGCGATGGCGGTCGCGCTGCAGCAGATCTCGAACTGCAATGTGAGCTGGACCGAAGGCGGCATGGTCAAGCACAAGCATTCCGACATCGGCGTTGCCGTTGCGATGCCCGGCGGCCTGATCACGCCGATCATCCGCAAGGCCGAGACCAAGTCGCTCTCGACCATCTCCAATGAGATGAAGGATTTCGCGGCCCGCGCTCGCTCCCGCAAGCTCAAGCCGGAGGAATATCAGGGCGGCACGACGGCCGTCTCCAATCTCGGCATGTACGGCATCAAGGATTTCACCGCCGTGATCAACCCGCCGCATGCGACCATCCTTGCGGTCGGCACCAGCGAGGAGCGTGCGGTCGTGCGTGAGGGCAAGATCGAGATTGCCAATATGATGAGCGTGACCTTGTCCTGCGACCACCGCGCGATCGACGGCGCGCTGGGCGCGGAGCTGATCGGTGCGTTCAAGCGGCTGATTGAGAATCCCGTGATGATGATGGTGTAAGCGGCCCCCTCGCATCGGGCCGATCTTGCAAAATATGGTTGAGTAAGGCGGAAACAGCATGGCCGACACATCCTTCGACGTCATCATCATCGGCTCCGGTCCAGGCGGCTATGTCACTGCGATCCGCGCGGCACAGCTTGGCCTGAAGACCGCGATCATCGAGAAATCCTATCTCGGCGGCATTTGCCTGAACTGGGGCTGCATCCCGACCAAGGCGCTGTTGCGCTCGGCCGAGATCTATCACTACATGCAGCACGCCAAGGACTACGGGCTGTCCGCCGAGAAGATCGGCTTCGACGCCAAGGCCGTGGTGCAGCGCTCGCGCGGGGTGTCAAAGCGCCTCAATGACGGCGTCGGCTTCCTGATGAAGAAGAACAAGGTCACGGTGATCTGGGGCGAAGCGTCGATCGACGCACCCGGCAAGGTGACCGTGAAAAAATCGGCGGTCGAGGGACCCAAGGGCGCGCAGGGCGAGGGCACTTATCAGGCCAAGCACATCATCATCGCGACCGGCGCCCGGCCACGCGTACTGCCGGGGCTTGAGCCCGACAAGAAGCTGGTCTGGACCTATTTCGAGGCGATGGTGCCCGAGCGGATTCCAAAAAAGCTGCTCGTCGTCGGCTCCGGCGCAATCGGGATCGAGTTCGCCTCCTTCTTCCATACCATGGGCAGCGACGTCACCGTGGTCGAGGTGCTGCCGCAGATTCTCCCCGTCGAGGACGCCGAGATCGCGGGCCTCGCGCGTAAGCGCTTCGAGAAGCAGGGCATCAAGATCATCACCAGCGCGAAAGTGACAAAACTCGACAAGAAGGCCGACAGCGTCGTAGCCACCATTGACGACGGCAAGAGCCCGACGACTGTCGAGTTCGAGCGTGTGATTTCGGCCGTCGGCGTGGTCGGCAATATTGAGAATCTTGGCCTGGAAAAGCTCGGCGTCAAAACCGACCGCGGCACCATCGTGATCGACGGCCTCTGCAGGACCAGCGTACCCGGCATCTATGCCATCGGCGACGTCGCTGGCCCCCCGATGCTCGCCCACAAGGCCGAGCATGAGGGCGTGATCTGCGTCGAGGGCATCAAGGGCCTGCATCCGCACCCCATGGACAAGAACCTGATTCCTGGCTGCACCTATTGCAACCCGCAGGTTGCCTCCGTCGGTCTCACCGAGGCAAGAGCGAAAGAGGGCGGCCGCGAGATCCGCGTCGGCCGCTTCCCCTTTGTCGGCAACGGCAAGGCAATCGCACTCGGCGAGGACCAGGGGCTGGTGAAGGTGATCTTCGACAAGAAGACCGGCCAGCTGCTCGGGGCGCACATGGTCGGCGCCGAGGTCACCGAGCTGATCCAGGGCTATGTCGTCGCCATGAACCTGGAGACGACCGAAGAGGAGTTGATGCACACCGTGTTCCCGCATCCGACCCTGTCGGAGATGATGAAGGAAGCAGTCCTCGACGCCTATGGGCGTGTGCTGAACATTTGACACCGCCGTCATTGCAAGGCCGTCATTGCGAGGAGCGAAGCGACGAAGCAATCCAGAGCCACGCATACCACTCTGGAGTGCTTCGCTTCGCTCGCAATGACGAACCACTGGCACAAGAGAAAGAAGAAAGCCCGTGAAAGACAACGACAATCTCACCATCGAGCGCCCGACCTTCGTCACCCATCTCGAATGCGCGATGGAAGGCGACCACTATCCCGCCGACCAGGTCCACAATCTCTCCAAGGCCGGCAAGCCGCTCTTGGTCCGCTACGATCTTGCCGGGGTCAAGAAGGCGCTGACCAGGGACGCGCTCAGCCAGCGCCCCGCCGACATGTGGCGCTACCGCGAGCTGCTCCCGGTGCGCCACTGCAAAGACATCGTCAGCCTGGGGGAAGTCACGACGCCGCTGATCCGCCTGCCGAGGCTTTCGAAAAAGCTCGGCGGTGGCGAGATCATCGTGAAGGATGAGGGGCGGCTGCCGACCGGGTCGTTCAAGGCGCGCGGGCTTGTGATGGCGGTGTCGATGGGCAAGGCGCTCGGCATCAAGCATATGGCGATGCCGACCAATGGCAATGCGGGCGCGGCGCTCGCGGCCTATGCGACCTCCTGCGGCATCAAGACCACCATCTTCTGTCCGGCCGATACGCCCGAGGTGAATGTCAGCGAGATCGAGCTGCAGGGCGCGACCGTCTACCGCGTCAACGGGCTGATCGACGATTGCGGCAAGATCGTCGGCGAGGGCAAGGCGAAGGTCGGCTGGTTCGACACCTCGACCCTGAAGGAGCCCTACCGCATCGAAGGCAAGAAGACGATGGGGCTGGAGCTCGCCGAGCAGCTCGGCTGGGATGTGCCCGACGTCATCTTCTATCCGACTGGCGGCGGCACCGGCCTGATCGGCATGTGGAAGGCCTTTGCCGAATTGGAGGCCATCGGCTTCATCGGTTCCAGGCGCCCGCGCATGGTCGCGGTGCAGGCGGAAGGCTGCGCACCGATGGTGCGGGCCTTCGAGAACGGCGTCGAGCACGCGCCGCGCTGGGAGGATGCGCACACCATCGCTTCGGGGATTCGCGTGCCGCAGGCGATCGGAGATTTTCTTATTCTCCGCGCCGTGCGCGAGAGCAAGGGCTTTGCGATCGCAGTGTCCGACGAGAAGATTTCCGCCGCACTCAACGACGTCGCACGCGAGGAGGGCCTGCTGTTGTGTCCGGAGGGGGCTGCGACTTACGCTGCCTACCAGCAGAGCCTGGCTGACGGCCGCGTCAGCAAAAGTGATCGCGTGATGCTGTTCAATTGCGCCACGGGCCTTAAGTATCCCCTGCCGCCGGTGCATCGTACGCTCGATCGGTTGAAGCCGATCGACTACTCGATGTTCTAGTCTCGGTGGCTCATCTTCACCTCTCCCCAGCGGGGAGCGGTCGGATCGCGCAGCGATCCGGGTGAGGGGCTGCAGCTCGATCGAGAGACCGCAACCCCTCACCCGATTTGCTTGCGCAAATCGACCTCTCCCGTTGGGAGAGGCGGACCACTGCCGCCGTGCTCAACAAGGCGGCATCGCGAGGGAAACGGTGATGCGCAAGGTTGTATTCGCTCTGGCCGTGCTGCTGGCGTTCTGCAGCAACGCCTCCGCCGAGAACTACCCCTCGCATCCCATCACGATCGTGGTGCCGTTCGCGGCCGGCGGCCCGTCGGACGCGATGTCGCGGATTCTGGCCGAGCGCATGAAGGCCTCGCTCGGCCAGCCCGTCCTGATCGAGAATGTCACGGGTGCTGGCGGCTCGATCGGGGTCGGACGCGTGGTGCATGCCGCGCCGGACGGCTACACGGTAGGCTTCGGCCATCTCGGCACCCATGTCGCCAATGGCGCGATCTACAAGCTGAATTACGACCTCGTTGGCGATCTCGAGCCGGTGGTGCTGTTGCCGAGCAACCCGATGATCATCGTCTCGCGAAACGGCGTGCCCGCGAAGACGCTTTCCGAACTGATCGCCTGGCTGAAATTGCGGCCCGAGCCGGCCGCAGCGGGGACGGCAGGGGCGGGCTCGGGCAGCCATATTGCCGGGCTGTATTTCGAGAGCACCACGGGCGTGAAGCTGCAGTATGTGCCGTATCGCGGCACGGGGCCGGCCATGAACGACCTTGTCGCCGGCCAGATCGACATCATCGTCGACCAGCTCTCCAACTCCATCAATCAGGTGCGCGCCGGCACCATCCGCGGCTATGCCGTCACCGATGACAAGCGGGCCGAATCCGCTCCCGACATCCCAACCATCGATGAGGCCGGCGTGCCCGGCCTGCACATGACCCTGTGGTCGGGGTTGTGGGTGCCCAAGGGCACGCCCAGGGAGATCGTGGCGAAGCTGAACGGCGCCGCAATCGAGGCGCTGAACGACCCGGATGTGCGCAAGGCGCTGGAGAATCTCGGCCTGCAGATGCCGCCTGCCGACAAATTGACCCCTGAGTCGCTTGGCGATTGGCAGAAGGCCGAGATCGCCAAATGGTGGTCGATGATCAAGGCCGCACATGTGAGCGTTGATTAAGTCTTTGGACGGTCGAGCGTTCGAATCTTGTTTGAAAAGGGTTGCGTCAGGGCAACGCTTGTTGCGATCGAGCAACATTTTTCGAACATTTGGCTCCCGCCGCAGTCCGCTCTTGCCTGCGCCGCTTTTTAGCCACACCCCTCCGTGAAATGATGAAGTTGTAGGCTCGTGGCCCACGGCAGAGGCGGAACAAGATCTCAGGGTTTGAGGTTGATGTTCGGGACTGCGGGGTCTGGCCTCACGGGAACAGGCTTCGCGCGATGGATGCCAAGGTCAACATCAAGGACAGGCTCCCGAGCCGTCATGTGACGGAAGGGCCGGCGCGCGCGCCCCATCGCTCCTACCTCTATGCCATGGGGCTGACGACCGAGCAGATCCACCAGCCGCTGGTGGGCGTCGCCTCCTGCTGGAATGAAGCCGCCCCCTGCAATATCGCGCTGATGCGCCAGGCCCAGGCCGTGAAGAAAGGCGTCTCGGCCGGCGGCGGCACCCCGCGCGAGTTCTGCACCGTCACCGTGACCGATGGCATGGCCATGGGCCACGACGGCATGCGCTCCTCGCTGCCGTCGCGCGAATGTATCGCCGATTCGGTCGAACTGACCGTGCGCGGCCACGCCTATGATGCGCTGGTCGGGCTGGCCGGCTGCGACAAGTCGCTGCCGGGCATGATGATGGCGATGGTCCGCCTCAACGTCCCCTCCATCTTCATCTATGGCGGGTCGATCCTCCCGGGCAATTTCCGCGGCCAGCAGGTCACGGTTCAGGACATGTTCGAGGCCGTCGGCAAGCATTCGGTCGGCGCGATGTCGGACGCCGATCTCGATGAAATCGAGCGGGTCGCGTGCCCTTCGGCTGGTGCGTGCGGTGCGCAATTCACCGCCAACACCATGGCGACCGTCTCCGAGGCGATCGGCCTTGCGCTGCCCTATTCGGCTGGCGCGCCGGCGCCTTATGAGATTCGCGATTCCTTCTGCATGACCGCCGGCGAGCAGGTCATGGAGCTCATCAAGGCCAATATCCGGCCGCGCGACATCGTCACCCGCAAGGCGCTGGAAAATGCTGCAGCTGTTGTTGCAGCATCCGGTGGTTCGACCAATGCTGCGCTGCACCTCCCGGCGATCGCGCATGAGGCCGGCATCAAGTTCGACCTGTTCGATGTCGCCGAAATCTTCAAAAAGACACCATATGTCGCGGATTTGAAGCCGGGTGGCCGTTATGTCGCCAAAGACATGTTTGAAGCTGGTGGCATTCCGCTTCTGATGAAGACATTGCTCGACCACGGCCACTTGCATGGTGACTGCTTGACGGTCACGGGCCGCAGCATCGCCGACAATCTCAAAAGCGTGAAATGGAACCCGCACCAGGACGTGGTGCGGCAGGCGAACAGCCCGATCACCGTCACTGGCGGTGTGGTCGGGCTGCAGGGAAACCTCGCTCCAGAAGGTGCGATCGTGAAAGTCGCGGGCATGTCGAACCTACGTTTCACCGGACCGGCCCGCTGCTTCGACCGCGAAGAGGACGCCTTCGAGGCCGTCCAGGAGCGCACCTATCGGGAAGGCGAGGTCATCGTCATCCGTTACGAGGGGCCGCGCGGCGGTCCCGGCATGCGCGAAATGCTGCAAACCACCGCAGCACTCACCGGGCAGGGCATGGGTGGCAAGATCGCACTGATCACCGACGGCCGTTTCTCCGGCGCCACCCGCGGCTTCTGCATCGGCCATGTCGGCCCGGAGGCGGCGGTGGGCGGTCCGATCGGTCTGCTCGAGGACGGCGACATCATCGAGATCGACGCCGTGGCAGGCACTCTTAACGTGAAATTGACCGACGAAGAGCTTGCCAAACGTAGAACCAAGTGGGCGCCCCGCGAGACGAATCATACATCAGGGGCTCTGTGGAAGTATGCCCAACAGGTTGGGCCGGCAATCGGTGGGGCCGTAACCCATCCGGGCGGTGCGCACGAGAAGCAATGCTATGCGGACATCTGAGCGTATCATTGTTGGGTTGATGGTCGGGGCGTGCTGGATCGCCACGCCGGCGCTCGCCTTCGACGGCGCCCCGGTCAACCAGGATCCCGTGTTGCCCGTGGTCTCGGGCCAGCCCGGCGCGGCCGCGGCCTTGAAGAAGGGCGCCCAATCGACCGGCGCACAGGACACCTCTCTCACCGCGCTGCAATATGCGGCTGAGGGCGGCCATCCGATCGCCCAGTGGAAGCTGGGGCGCATGTACGCCAATGGCGAGGGCGTCGCCCAGGATGATCTGCGCGCCTTCGACTATTTCAGCCGCATCGCCAATGCGCATGCCGAGGACAGCCCGTCGGCACCGCAGGCGCAGATCGTGGCGAATGCCTTTGTCGCGCTCGGCCGCTACTATCTGAACGGCATCCCGAACTCCAAGGTGAAGGCCGACCCGGACCGGGCGCGCGAGATGTTCTCCTATGCCGCGTCCTATTTCGGCAATGCGGACGCGCAATATGATCTCGCGCGGATGTATCTGAAGGCGCCGGACGCTTCGCCGGATAATTTCCGCTACGGTGCGCGCTGGCTCGGCCTTGCCGCGCAGAAGGGCCAGCACGAGGCCCAGGCGCTGCTCGGGCAGATGCTGTTCAACGGCGACCGCCTGCCGCGCCAGGCCGCGCGTGGCCTGATGTGGCTGACGCTCGCCCGTGACAGCGCCGGTCCCGACGAGACCTGGATCAAGGAAAGCTACAACCGGGCCTTTGCCAAGGCGAACGACGACGACCGCGCCATGGCGCTGCAGATGCTCGAGCACTGGGTGGCCGGCAAGCGGGATTGAGGACGCGAGTCCGGAGTAGGGTGGGCAAAGCGAAGCGTGCCCACCGTGCTGACTCGAACAAGGATGGTGGGCACGGCGCGATGCGCCTTTGTCCACCCTACAGCGCCGCGTTCGACGCATCCCGCGACTACGCAATCCGCTTGGACATCGGATAGCCCGAGTTCATGCCGAACTTCCGGATCGGCTCGCCGTCATCGGCATAGCCATTTGCTAAATAGAACCGGTGCGCCGTTTCGGTGCTGTGCAGCCGGCACGCGGTGTTGCCGCGCTCGGCGGCGCGCGATTCAAGTGCTGCAAGCAGGGCGCGACTGACGCGCGAAACCGG
>Ga0209062_1004457_pt1 | contig 14633 bp, 15 predicted proteins | sample Coa_R2_2_FD_187158 | JGI IMG/M metagenome (GOLD analysis project Ga0209062, IMG submission 187158) | Surface soil microbial communities from Centralia Pennsylvania, which are recovering from an underground coalmine fire - Coalmine... | ecosystem: Environmental > Terrestrial > Soil > Unclassified... | reverse complement strand
CGGTAAACTCTCAATCGTCGCAGCTCGCTGTGACATGGGGGTGCTCCTCTTGTGGGCTTGGCAGCCGCAGTTGGAGTACCCCTTCCTGCCCCTGACACAGAATCTCTTACGTCACCGGTCCGCGCGATCTTCTTGCGTCCGGTTGAGATTTCATCGAGAATCGCGCTCTGCGGTTGGCTGGGGGTTCGCCCCATGCGCGTAACAGCTTCGATCTTTATCGGTCTCCTGTCGATGAGCGGATGCGGCCTGCCGCCGGCGGTGGCGATCGGCTCCTACGCGGCAGATGGGGTCAGTTATCTCGCGACCGGCAAGACCGTTACCGATCACGGCCTTTCCGCCGCCATGGACCAGGATTGCGCCGTCATCGGCCATCTCGTCGCGGGCAAGCCCGTCTGCGCCACCAAAGCCGGGCGCGGCCCCGGCGCGCCGGTGGAGCAGGGCGGGAAATCGGTGCCGGCGCAACAGGTTGCCGCCGTCGTCAAAGACCGTTATGTCAGAGTTGGCAGCTTTCTCGATGCCGAAAAGGCGAGGCGCATGGCCGCGCGCTATGCCGATGCCGTGATCGTGCCGGCGGAGGTGGGCGGGCGGCATTTCCATCGCGTGATCGTGGGGCCGCTTTCGGCCGAAGACGCGGCGCTCCTCAAATCCCGCCTTGCGGCCGAAGCCGCCCCGCAAGACCGGCGGGGTTAGCGGCGGGCGTCAGCCCACCAAAGCTGCGCGGTGGCGGCGCTTGTCCTCATACATCGCCATGTCGGCGCGATGCATCAGCGCCTCATAGTCTTCGCCGCCATCATAGGCGGCAAGGCCGAAACTCATGCCGAGCGGTATGGCGTTGCCGTCGACTTGCGGCGGGGCGGTCGCGAAGGTGCGGGCGAGGCATTGGCATTTCCGCCTGGCATTCGCCAGGCTGCTGCCGATCAGCAGCAGAGCGAATTCGTCGCCGCCGAGCCGTCCGACGACGTCGTTCTTGCGTATGCGACGCCGCAACGCCGTCGCCACCTCGCGCAGTACCTCGTTCCCGGCGCTATGTCCGAGACGGTCATTGACCGCCTTGAAGCCGTCGAGGTCGCATAGGATGAGAACTCCCTGCGGGCCGCCGCGGGCTGCCGCCGCGATCGCGCGCGACAATTCGATGATCATGCCGCGCCGGTTGAGCACCTGGGTGAGCTCATCGGTGACCGAGAGGCTCTCGAGATAGGCGAGCCGCTCTTCGAGATCGGCAATGCGCTGTTCGGCCGCCGCCGCCGCGGCGAGAGCCCATTCCAGCAGCGCCGGCTGGTCATCGGGGAAGGGATTGGCGATCGGGATGACGCGAGCGAGGCCACGCTCTTCATTATGCCATCGCGTTTCTACGGGAACAGCCATGATCATTCATTCCTTGAACCGGTCGGACGGATTTTCGCAAAATCCGTGCCAGACCCTTTAGGGTTAGGAGATGCCCGGATTTTGCCTCAGTCGCGCCGGCAGAATCTGCCGCGCGGCAAGGCGTGCCGGCAGGGCGTGCCGAGAGCCGCGCTGATCCGATTTATCGCTGTTGCGGGGATGCCGAGCCGCAATCCCGCGATACTACCGCCGGTCAAGGAAGCATGACATACTGACCGACACGCCCAACGTGACCCTCCTTTTCGCCCATCGGGATTTCATGTGATGATTGATCGGACCGGCCGCCTGCTCGGACTTGCTGCCCTTCTGTGGCTTGTCGCGCTCCCCGCGGCCTTCGCGGTTGAGATTGCGCCGCATCGGGCGCTGTACAGCCTGACGCTCGCCTCGACCAAGTCGAGTAGCGGCGTGATCGGGGCCAATGGTGCGATGATCTATGAGTGGGGCGAGACCTGCGAAGGCTGGACCGTGCAGCAGCGCTTTCGGTTGCGTCTTCAATATGCCGAGCAGGACAGCGTGGAGGTGAGTTCGAGCCTTGTCACATGGGAAGCCAAGGACGGGCTGCGTTATCGCTTCAACGAGCGGCGGCTGCGCAATCGCGAGCCCGATGAGGAGATCAAAGGCGAAGCCAAACTCGACGGGCCGGGCAAAGGCGGAACTGCCGAATTCACCCGGCCCGAGGCGGCGCGATTGACCCTTGCGCCCGGCGTATTGTTTCCGACGGCGCATACGCTCCTCCTCATCGAGCGTGCCCAGGCCGGCGATCAGTTCTTTTCGCGCGAGGTCTTCGACGGCGCGACGGTCGAAAATGCGGGGCAGATTACGGCGGTGATCGGCCCGAAGCTCAAACCGGGGCCGAGCGCCGGCGAGACCAAGCTGCCCGACAGCCCGCTCCTGGCGCGGCCCTCATGGCGGGTGCGCCTCGCTTTCTTCCCGTCGGGGAGCAAAGCGGAGCAGCCGGATTATGAACTCGGCATGCGGCTTCTCGACAACGGCGTCTCTCAGGATATGTCGCTCGATTACAGCGACTATGTCATCCACGCGACGCTCGATCAGATCGAAGCCTTGCCGCGGCCGAGCTGCTGATCCTCGATCTCGGCGAAGAGGTCGGGTGGATCGGCCAGCGCGGCGGCGGCGAGCTGATCGGCGCCGATGCCGATGAGGCGAAAGGCCGTACCGTCGATCGCCCCACGCAACAGCGGGAGCGCCGCACCATAGATCGTCTGAACTCGCTGCGTCGGATCGACCAGCCGGCGGCTTCGGCTGATCACGCGAAAATCGCTGGTCTTGAGCTTGAGCGTGACACCAGCCGCGGCATGACCGCTGCGTTCGAGCCGCTGCGCCACCCGCTCGCACAGCGGCCTCAGTGCCTGCGCCAAGCCTTCGTAATGAGCGATGTCGCGCGCGAAGGTGGTCTCGGCCGAGATGCTCTTCATCGGCGCTTCCGGGTCGACGGCGCGGTCGTCCTCGCCGCGCGCGAGCCGCGCCAGGCGGCGGCCGATCGCGCCGTAACGCCCGATCAGCTCGCGTTCCGGACGGGCTTGCAGATGGGCGATCTCGGTAATGCCGTCGCGCGCCAGTCGCTGCTGCAATGCCGAACCGACACCCCAGATCAGCGCCACCGATTTGGACGCGAGGAAATCGACGGTCTCGGCGCGGCCGATGACGGCGAAACCGCGCGGCTTGTCGATGTCGGACGCGATCTTGGCCAAGAACTTGTTGTGCGAAAGGCCGATCGAAACGGTGACGCCGATCTCGCGCTCGATGCGGAGTGCCAGCGCCGCGAGGGTACGTGCCGGCGGACCGCCATGCAGCCGCTCGGTCCCGGACAGATCAAGGAAGGCCTCGTCGATCGACAAAGGCTGAACAAGCGGCGTCGTGCTGAGCATCATTTCGCGCACTTGCCGGCCGACGCTCCGGTATTTCGCCATGTCGGGCTTGATGACCACGGCGTCGGGACAGGCCTTGAGCGCCTTGAACATCGGCATCGCCGAACGGATGCCAGAGAGCCGCGCGACGTAGCAACAAGCGAGCACGACGCCGCGCGCGCGGCCGCCGACGATGACGGGCTTGTCCAAGAGCTCGGGATTGTCGCGCTTCTCGACGCTGGCATAGAACGCGTCGCAGTCGATATGCGCGAGCGACAGCGCGTCGAGCTCGGCATGGGTGACGAGCCGCGGCGAGCCGCAGCCGGCGCAACGACCAGCGGCCGGCGGCGCATCCGCGAGCACGAGGCAATCGCGGCATAGCGTCGTCACGCCGCCTCCTCGGGCGCCCAGAGCCAGGCGGCGCCGCGCACGCCGCTGGCATCACCATGGCGCGGCGGCACCAGGCGGGTCGTGACCTCATCCGAGAAGACGTAAGCGCCCCAGCGCCGCGGCACGTCTTCATAAAGGCTGGCAATTTGCCCGAGGCCGCCCCCCAGCACGACGACATCAGGATCGAGCAGGTTGATGACCATGGCGAGCGCCCGGGCGAGCCGATCGACATAGCGGGCGAGGGTGAGCCTGGCCGCCGGATCGCCCGCCTCGGCGCGCGCGGCGAGAGCGGCTGCGTCGAGCCCGTCGCCGGAGTGGCCATGATCTCGGACGAAGCCTGGCCCGGAAAGAAAGCTCTCGATGCAGCCCCGTTTGCCACAATAGCAGGGGGGACCGTGGCGTTCGGCGTCGCTGGGCCAGGGCAAGGGGGAATGGCCCCATTCACCCGCGATCGCATTGATCCCGGTCAACAGCTTGCCATGGACGACGATGCCGCCGCCGACGCCCGTGCCGAGAATGGCGCCGAACACCACCGCCGCTCCCGCAGCCGCGCCATCGGTTGCTTCGGAGAGCGCGAAGCAATTGGCATCATTGGCGAAACGCAAGCGCCGGCCGAGCGCCGCCTCGAGATCCCGGTCGAAAGCGCGGCCATTGAGACAGGTCGAATTCGCGTTCTTGACGAGCCCCGTGGCGGGCGAGAGAGCGCCGGGCATGCCGATGCCTATCGTCGCCCGCCGCCCGATCGCGGCTTCGAGATCTCCGACGAGGCCGCCGATCGCGGCGATGGTCCCGGCATAATCGCCGGCAGGCGTTGCGACACGACGCCGCAAAACGACGTGGCCACCTTGGTCCAGCACCGCTCCTTCGATCTTGGTGCCCCCGAGATCAATGCCAATGCGCATCGTGCGCGGTTCCTTGGGCTCTCCGCAGGCGTTACTTCTCTATGGACATCTTTCCGCTTGCCATTCGTCACCAAAAGTTACGGAATGTTAACGTAAACCAACTTATAGGTACTCATGCGTGGGTTCGGTATGCGCGAAAACAAGGACCTTGTGATGACCAAACGGGTTCTCATTGTCGAAGACAATGAACTCAATATGAAGCTCTTCCACGACCTGTTGGAAGCGCATGGCTACAACACGCTTCAGACCAAGGATGGCATGGAGGCGCTCAAGCTCGCGCGCCAGCACCATCCTGACCTCATCCTCATGGACATTCAATTGCCCGAGGTTTCCGGCCTCGAGGTGACGAAATGGATCAAGGAGGATGACGATCTCAAGGCGATCCCGATCATCGCCGTTACCGCCTTCGCGATGAAGGGCGACGAGGAAAAGATCCGCGAAGGGGGCTGCGAAGCTTACATCGCCAAGCCGATCTCGGTGGCCAATTTCCTACAGACCGTCGAACGCTTTCTGAGTTGAGAGCGAGCCATGTCGGCACGCGTGCTGGTCGTCGACGATGTCGAGGTGAATGTTCGTCTGCTCGAGGCGAAGCTCTCGAGCGAGTATTTCACGGTTCTCACCGCATCGAATGGTGAAGCGGCGCTGCGCATCGCGCGCAACGAGCACCCTGACATCATTTTGCTCGATGTGATGATGCCGGAGATGGACGGCTTCGAGGTTTGCACGCGGCTCAAAGCCGATCCGACGACGGCAGAGATTCCCGTGATGATGGTGACCGCGCTTTCGGAAGTGTCGGACCGCGTCCGCGGTCTCCAGGTCGGGGCCGACGATTTTCTGACGAAGCCGGTCAATGACGTGGCGTTGTTCGCGCGTGTCCGGTCGCTGGTGCGGCTGAAGCGCATGATGGAGGAATGGCGCCTCCGGGAAGAGGTCTATGGCCGCTTCGACACGGTCATCGGCGACGAACGCCCGGCCGAAGATCTGAGCGCCGTACGCCTTGTCCTGTGGGAGGAGAGCAGTTTCACGGGCGACCGCATCACCGAAATGCTTCAGCCGGTCGCATCCGACATCATTCGGCCAAAGTCGCCCGAAGCATTGTATGACGCCGCCGATAGCACCGTCGACGCAGTCATCCTCAGCCTCTCCGGCGAGCATGATGCTTTGCGCCTGTTGGCGCAGCTCCGGGGTAACGAGCCGAGCCGGCTCGTCCCTATTCTGCTGGTCGCCGATGGCGAGGAATTGCCGCGTCTGGCGAAGGGCCTCGATCTCGGTGCCAATGACTACATCGTAAGACCGCTCGACCGCAACGAGTTGACGGCACGCATCCGCACGCAGATCCGGCGAAAGCGCCTGCAAGATCGGCTGAAGGACAATTACCAACGGAGCCTGGCGCTGGCGCTGACCGACAGCCTCACCGGCCTCTATAATCGCCGCTATTTCGCGGCCCATCTCGACGGGCTCATGGCGCGCGCGTCGGAAGGCGCGCAGGGGCCGTCGCTGCTCATGGTCGATATCGATCATTTCAAGCGGGTCAATGATACCTATGGTCACACCGCCGGTGATGCGGTGCTGCGCGAGGTGGCAAGCCGCGTCGCGCGCCATGTGCGCGGCTTCGATCTCGTCGCCCGCTATGGCGGCGAGGAATTCGTCGTCGTCATGCCCGACACCTCGCTTTCGGTCGCGAGCATGGTCGCGGAGCGCCTGCGCTCGATGGTTGCGACCAAGCCGATTACGCTCGACGACGGCAAAGAAATCAGCGTGACGATCAGCATCGGCATCACGACGTCTCTCGAGACGGGCGACAGCGCCTCGGCATTGTTGCAGCGCGCCGACAAGGCGCTCTATTCAGCCAAGGCGCACGGACGCAACTGCGTCGTAAGCTCGCTTTCCAACGCGCAGCCGGTTCAGCAGGCGCTCTCCTAAGCCAGCAAAAAGCCGCTCTTCAAAAGAGCGGCTTTGCAACGCGAAGCCCGGGCGGCGCGCTACTTGATCTTGGATTCCTTGAATACGACGTGCTTGCGCGCGACGGGGTCGTATTTCCTCAGCTCGAGCTTCTCGGTCTTCGCGCGCGGGTTTTTCTTCGTCACGTAGAAGAAACCGGTATCCGCGCTGCTTACCAGTTTGATGAGCACAGTGTTCGATTTGGCCATGGCAGCAATCCATACGGCAGTGCCGAAAAGCGAGGCGAGACAATAGCGCGACGTCTTGCTGTGTCAAGCAGAACAGCCGAAAAGGCCGCGGAACCCCTATGGCAAACCCGCCGTTGAGAGAACAGTGAAACAACCAGCCAGATCGGGTATTCCCATGCGTATCGGAGTTTTTGGCGTCATTGCACTGGGCCTCCTGACGGCGGCCTGTGGATCCAACCAGACGCAACGTGCCGCGACAGGCGGCTTGACGGGCCTCGGCGCCGGTGCGCTGATCGGCGGGCCGATCGGGGCCGTTGTCGGCGGCGCCGTGGGTGCGGCGGGCGGCGCGGTCATGCCGGAGGGGGCGGACACGCTTGCCGAAAATGCCTTGGGCATGGAGCACAGGGTGGCCAAGCAGGAACTCAACCGCGTCGGGCTCGGACCGAGCTCGGGGTCATCGCAGGTGCAATCGAAGGATGTCGTGAAGCAGGCGCAATCCGAATTGCAGCGCGAGGGCCTCTACAAGGGCCGGATCGACGGCATCGTCGGCCCGCAGACGCGGCAGGCGCTCACCCAGTATCAGCAACGTGAAGGGTTGCAGCAGACGGCGGCGCTCGACCAAGCGACATTGGACCGCATGAATCTCGGCAATGCCTCGGCGCAAACCGCGCAAAATCGCGGCATGACCACGGATCAGGTGCGCGATCAGTTGCAGGCCGAGGGTTACACGAACATCACCGATCTGCATCGCCGTTCCGACAACACCTACACAGCGCATGCCGATCAGGGGAGCGCGACTTATGCGCTCAAGGTGGACGCTCGCTCGGGCCGCGTCGTCTCGCAGCAGACGATCGCGTCGAACCAGAACCGGAATGCGCCCGCCGAAGGTTCAAGCGGCACGTCGAGCGGAACGTCCGGCTCGAACGCTCCCGCCGACTCCACCGGGACCAATGTGGGGCCGAATGCCGGTGCCGGTGCTTCCGGTGCGAGCGGCAGCCACTAGGCCCATCCCGGCATAAGCTGCCGGCAAGCGGCCCCTCAGCGCAATCTCGCGGCGTCCTGTCGCGAGAGACCCGCTGAGGGGCTGCTTCCTATCTGCGGTTGGCTTCTGGCACGGGCACTGGACGAATCGCGGCCATAGTGTCACGGTCATCTTCCCCAGAGGGAGATGAGGCCGATGAGGATCGTCGATTTTCGCACGATGCGTGTCGAACTGCCGCTGTCGCGGCCGATCAAGACGGCGATTCACGACTTTCGATCCGTCGGCGTGCTGCTCATCTTCGTCGATGGCGGCGACGGGCTCGTCGGCGAAAGCTATCTTTTCGCCTTCGATCTCCAGCGGCTCAAGGTGTTCGAGGAGATGGTCCTCGGCTTTCGTCCGGCGCTGATCGGCGCCGATCCGGAGTTGAGCGAGGCGCTGTGGCGGAAGCTCTGGCGTGATATCAATTTCTTCGGGCACAAGGGCGTCGCGGTATTCGCCCTCTCAGGCGTCGATATGGCGGTCTGGGATCTGCGCGGCAAAATCTTGGAGCGGCCCATTCACCGCCTGCTTGGGGGATGCCGGAGTGCGGTGCCGACCTACGCAAGCGGCGGCTTGTGGCTGAACGCATCGATCGACGAGTTGATCGCGGAGGCGCAAGCCTTCGTCGCCGAAGGCTTCCGCGCGGTCAAGATGCGCTTGGGCCATTCTCGCATCGAGGAAGACATCGAGCGTGTGCGCGCCGTGCGCGCCGCGATCGATCCCGATATCGCGCTTATGGCTGATGCGAATCAGGGCTTCACCGTCGATCACGCGATTCGTCTTGGCCGGCGTCTTGAGGAATTCAACCTCGCCTGGTTCGAAGAGCCCGTGCCGGCTTACGATCTGGAGGGCTCGGCCAGGGTAGCCGCGGCGCTTGACACGCCGATCGCAAGCGGCGAGACCGAATATGCGCGCTATGGCTTTCGCGAGATGCTGAGGCTGAGGGCGGTTGATGTGCTGATGCCCGATCTTGCGCGCGTCGGCGGCGTCAGCGAATTCGTCAAGGTCGGGCATATGGCGGACGCACAGGATGTACCCGTCTCCTCGCATATCTTCACCGAACAGAGCCTGACTTTGATGGCGGCGCTGGGCAATGGGACTTATCTCGAGCACATGCCATGGTTCGGCGGGTTGTTCCGCGAGAAGCTCGAGATGCGCGATGGGTCGGTCATCGTGCCGGAGCGTCCGGGATTCGGCTTCACCTTCGATCTCGACCGGATCGAGCGTTATCGGCTCTGAGCCGTTTCACTGCGCCGCCACCGCGCGCTCTGCCGGCTGCACTTGCGCCTGCAACGCCTTCAGATCGGCTTCGTCGAGCGTCTCCTTTTCGAGAAGCAACGCCGCGCCGCGTTCGAGGATATCGCGCCGCGCTTCGAGGACGGCGACCGTACGTGAAAATGCCGTCTCGACGATGCGCTGGACTGCTTCGTCAATGGCATGCGCCGTCTCGTCGCTGTATTTGCGTTCACGCCAACCCTCCGGCGTCGGCGCGCCCGTCAGAAAGCTGGGCCGCTCGGATTCGTAGGAGATGGGGCCGAGCCTCTCTTCCATGCCGTAGCGCATCACCATATCGCGCGCGATGCTCGTCACCTTGGCAAGATCGTCGGCGGCGCCGGTGGAAAAATGCCGAAACACGATATGCTCCGACGCACGGCCACCGAGCAGCACGCACATGCGGTTTTCCAGCTCCTCGCGCGTCATGATGAAGCGCTCTTCACTCGGCCGCTGGATGGTATAGCCAAGCGCGCCGATGCCGCGCGGTATGATCGATACCTTGTGCACGGTGTCCGTGCCGGGGAGCGACATCGCCATCAGGGTGTGTCCCATCTCGTGGTAGGCGACGACGCGGCGTTCGTTGGGATTGAGGATCCGTTTGCGCTTCTCCAATCCCGCGACGATGCGCTCCACCGCGCGCGTGAAATCATCCATCGTGATCGTGTCGCCATGACGCCGCGTAGCGATGAGGGCGGCTTCATTGACGAGGTTCGCCAGATCGGCTCCGGTAAATCCGGGCGTGAGCGCCGCGATCTTCTCCGGATCAACGTCGCTCGCCAGCGTGTGGCCTTTGAGATGCACCTTCAATATGTCGATGCGGCCAAGCTTGTCCGGCCGATCGACGAGCACCTGCCGGTCGAAGCGCCCGGCGCGGAGCAGCGCGGGATCCAGGATCTCCGGCCGATTGGTCGCGGCGAGGAGAACGAGGCCGGAGCGTGAATCGAAGCCGTCGAGTTCGACCAGAAGCTGGTTGAGGGTCTGCTCCTTCTCGTCATTGCCGCCGCCCATGGGATAGGCGCCGCGGGCGCGGCCGAGCGCATCGAGTTCGTCGATGAAGATGATTGCGGGCGCTCGTTGTCGCGCCTGCTCGAAAAGGTCGCGCACGCGCGCGGCGCCAACCCCGACGAACATCTCGACGAATTCCGAGCCGTTGATCGAAAAGAAGGGCACGCCGGCCTCGCCGGCAACCGCGCGCGCGAGGAGCGTCTTGCCGGTGCCGGGCGGACCCACGAGCAGGATGCCCTTCGGCACGCGGGCGCCGAGCCGGCCATATTGTGCGGGAGCCTTGAGGAAATCGACGATCTCCTTGAGTTCCTGCTTTGCCTCGTCGACGCCCGCGACATCGTTGAAGCTGACCTTGGTATCGGTCTCGACATAGACCTTGGCCTTGCTGCGCCCGATCGTCATGAACCCGCCGCCGAGGCCGCCCTGCGCGCCGACCCGCCGGATGAGAAACCACCAGACACCGAAGAAGAGGAGCGTCGGCGCGATCCACGAGAGTAGATCGCTCAGGAAGTTGCTCTGGACGGCGCCGGAAAATTTGACCCCGTATTGCGCCAATTGCTGCGCGACATCGGGCGGAACCCGCGTCGTGACGAATTTCCGCTTGCCGTCCTGGGCCTTCTTGAAATCGCCCTCCATGTAGTTGCCGGAGACCCGCACCTCCGCAATCTTGCCGTTCTTGAGATCATCGAGGAACTGGCTGTAAGGCAGCACGTCAACCTGCTGATTTTGCGTCCAAAGCTGCTGTAGCAGGATGATGCCGAAAATGGCGGCGATGACGTACCAGACGTGGATCTGGACCCGTTTGTTCATCGGTCCTCTCCCGATAAACGGCTGCACGTCGCAGCGCGAAAGAAAAAATTAACCATGACGGCTCAGAGTCGGAGGGTCCGACGCGAGGTGGCGTGGTATGACCATTATCGGCAATGGGCTGGTGACGCTGAATAGCGGGCAGGCGTATTGCGAGATCGCACCGCAAGCCGGCGGCGCCATCGCCGGCTTCTGGTGGGAGCGGAGCGGCAAGCGCGTGCATTGGCTGCGTCCGGCGACGCCCGATGCTATTGCCCGCGCCGATGCGCGACAGATGGCATGCTTTCCCATGGTACCTTACGGCAACAGAATCCGCGACGGGCGGTTCCTGTTTTGCGGCCGGGAAGTCGTCGAAAGCACCGCCGGGTCGGAGACGCGGCACGCGATCCATGGCCATGGCTGGCGCCGCCGCTGGTCGATCGTCGAGCGTGCCGAGGACCGGTTGGTCATCGAATACGCGCACGCGCCCGACGCATGGCTCTGGTCCTACCGCGTGCGTCAGAGCTTCGTGCTGGGACCGGACTCGCTCTCCGTCACGCTCGACGTCGAGAACCTTTCCGACGCGCTCATGCCCGCGGGCTTGGGCTTTCATCCTTATTTCCCCCGCTCGCCCGAAGCCACTCTCGCAGCCGCGGTCGATGGCGTCTGGTTCACCGATGCCGAGATCATGCCGACGGAGAGGGTCGGCGTTCCCCCGGGCTGGGATCTCGCGCCGGGAGCGCGCATCGCCGATCTGGCGCTGGACAATGTCTTCACCGGATGGCGGGATGCCGCGGTGATCACTTGGCCGGAGCGGCGCGCGCGCTTGTCGCTCACCGCCTCGCAGCCACTCTTGTCGTTTCTCGTCGTCTATACGCCGCGCGGCGAGGATTTCTTCTGCGTCGAACCCGCCAGTCATTGCACCGACGCCATCAATCTGGCGCGCGACGGCGTGCCCAACACGGGGTTGCGCGTCCTGGCGCCCGGCGCGCGGCGCGGCGCAACCATGACGCTGCGCCCGGAATTCCTCTAGACATCTTCGGCAGCAAGAACCAAGATCCTCAGCAGGCGTTGTCCTATCCACTCTTTCACTGGCTGAGGACGACATGCGGGACGAACCGACGCGGGGCGCTGGCCGAAGTCGAGGCGCCTCAGGCAGGGCCGAAAACGCGGCGGACGGCGTGCGAAACGTCCGCGAATCGATCCGGCAGGCATTTCTTGTGCATATGGTCGAGCAGCAACGCCAATTCGGCGGCTGGACGCTCGCCGCTCGCCGTCCGCCGGAACGGGAGAGCGTTGACGGTGTCGAGAAATCCATCCGTCAACAGCAGCATACCGGCAACCACGACAAGCCGGATTCGGAGACGGCGGGCGCCGACCAGCACGGTGGAACACGTGCCGGCGCGGAGAATGTCGAACCGAAGAAACGCTGAGGCCGCTCACCGCCTCGGCGGGTTCCGAAGCTCTGCCGCGATCGCGCCGATCGCAATGCGCAGTGCGCGTTCCATCACCCCATAATCCATCGAGGCGAGATCCGCGCGCTGATTGATTTCGAGACGCCCGGCGCGCGCCTCCGACAGCATCTCTGCCACCTGCTCGGGCAGGTAGGGCAAATGAAAGAAGCCGCAGGGTATGTCGAGGCCGCGCTCGCGGATCGCGCGCAACAAGCCGTAAAGGGTCGCATTGCACAGATAGGTCCCGGCCGTATTGGAGAGGCGCGCGGGAATTCCCTCAGCGAGGAGCGCGCGCTCCACGGCGCGCAAGGGCAGGGTCGAAGCCAGCGCGGTCGCATCTCCTGCTGCGACCGCCGCGTCACTCAGGCGGATGCCCGAATTATCGGCGATCTCGAAATCGGCGAGGTTCACCGCGTAGCGTTCGAGGCGGATCATCGGTTCGCCCGGCCACAGGCCGAGGGCGATGACCACCGCCGGGCGGAGATCGTCGAGCCACGTCTCGATACGCTCGCCGAGGCCTTGGATGCTGACCGGCAATGTGCGGCCGGCAATGCGCAGGCCGCCGATCTGCGCGCCGTCCAGTGCCGTCGCCAGCCGGGCGGATGGGTTGAGCGAACGTCCGCCATAGGGATCGAAACCCGTGACAAGCGCAGTGTCCGTCATCGATGCTCCTTTTCCTAGCTGCGGAACGGCAGCATAGCAGAAGAAAACCTCCGGGCGTTCCGCCGCTGTTGCCCTCCATCTTGAAGTCAAGCCGGCTACTCGCAACATAACCGGAAGTGGATATTGCCCGGCGCGTGCGTGCGCGACAGGCGTGGTGGCGCAATCGTAAGGAACCAGTTTTGACGCTAACCGATTGTTAGATGGGAGATAGATGAACGCGACAGGAGCGTCGCACCGTGACATATCTGGATCTCACTCGGGCCGTTCGCAGCGTCGACTCCTTGCTCCGCCACCGGCAGGGCATTCAGGAGTTCACTGACGACGAGGGATGCCTGTTCCGTATCGCGGTGGAGCCGGCAGTTCGGTCCACGCTGCTGTCGGATGGCACCGTTGTGCGTGAGGGAGATCCGGTGCTGCACCTCCACCTCTGGAACGAGCATGTTCCGACCATGCCGGATGTCGGCCCGAGCGCGGCTTGGGCCAATCTGATGAAGCGGCGCATGCGAGAGTCGCTGGCGATGCTTGCCGCCCATCTCGAGCGCGAGCGCCAATTCGATGGCGTCCGAGCCCTCCATGGTGCGCCGCCCTTCGCGAGCCGGTTGGGCGCCTTGCAGATGGTGCGCACGGCGCAACGCTTCGGTTTCGACGTCATCGATCCCGAAGCACCGCGCGAGTGGCGCGACCGTCTTCATGTGGTATTCGACAGCATGCTGCTCTGGGGTTTGGCCTATGCCTTCAATCCCGCCGGGCTGAAGAGCAAGGGCTTGCTCAGGCATCGTTACCAATTGTGGATCTCGCGGCGCAAGTTGCAGCTCTTCTACGGTCCGGCCGATCTTCGGCCGCGTCGTACCGATTGCCACTAGCCAAGTGGCAAGCCACGCCTTCGTCGCATGCGCCATTGCCGGCGCCTGGGCAATCTGCGTCGCCTGGTTGATAGGCCGCGCCGCCCGCCAATATCGTTCATACGAGTCTTTGGCGCCGCTACCGGTTCGATCGCCAACGCCTGCCGTCACGGTCATCGTTCCCGCCCGCAACGAGGCTGGCACGATCCGGCGCTGTCTCGCCGGCCTTACGGCACAGGACTATCCGGTCGGGGCGCTGCGGATCGTCGTCGTCGATGACGGCTCAAGTGACGATACCGCTGTCTTGGTCCGCGAGGCCGCCAAATCGGATCCGCGCATCGAGTTGATCGCGGCGGCAGCGCCGCCGCCGGGCTGGTTTGGCAAGCCGGCTGCCTGTCACGCAGGCGCCTTGCTGGCCGACAGCCCGTGGCTCTGCTTCATCGATGCGGATACGAGCGCCGGTCCTGCGCTCTTGCGCAGTGCCGTCGCAATGGCTGAGGAAAGAGGCATCGATCTGCTCTCGCTCGAGCCTCGGCAAGAGCTCGTGAAGGCTTGGGAGCGGCTCATCATCTCCGCCGGGCTTTGTGCGCTGGGCTTTGCCGGCGAACTTCGTCGCGGATCATCCGTCAACGGCCAGTTCATTCTGGTCCGCCGGCCCGTTTATGAGCGTGCGGGCGGCCATGCCGCCGTGCGTGCCGAGGTGGCCGAGGACAGCGCCTTGGCGCGGCGCGTGAAGGCCGTCGGCGGCCGCATCCATCTCATGGATGGCAGCCGCCTTTTCAGCGTCCGGATGTATCGCAACCTGCCCGAGCTCTGGGAAGGCTTGACGAAGAACGTGACGGAGACTTTCGGCGGTACCGCTCGTACCGCGTTCGTAACCGGCGCGGGCGTGCTCCTGGCATGGTCGGCCGTGGCAGT
>Ga0209062_1004456_pt1 | contig 14633 bp, 11 predicted proteins | sample Coa_R2_2_FD_187158 | JGI IMG/M metagenome (GOLD analysis project Ga0209062, IMG submission 187158) | Surface soil microbial communities from Centralia Pennsylvania, which are recovering from an underground coalmine fire - Coalmine... | ecosystem: Environmental > Terrestrial > Soil > Unclassified... | reverse complement strand
AAGGCGCTGACATACGATAGCAGAAGCTTCCAGGCATGGAACGGGCTGGGCAATGCCCGTTCGAGACTGCGCGACTTCGCCAACGCCGTCGATGCCTATACCCACGCCTTGCAGGTCAACCCGCGCAGCGCGGTGGCCTGGTGCAACAAGGCGGAGGCGCTCATCCAGCAGGGCAACTACCGCTCCGCCCTGGATGCGCTCAAAGAGGCCACCGAACTTGACCGCAGTTACGCTCGCGGCTGGACACTCAAAGCCGACGTCTATGAGGCGCTGGGCAATCCACAGGAGGCCCAGAAAGCGAGACGCCGCGTGCGCCCCTGGGGCTTAATGAGCTAAATTAAGAGAAACCTTAACCGGATTTATATATTTGCAATCATTTCTTAACTGCTTCACTACCGACAACCCCACCTGCATCTGCTAAACTAAGGGCGTCGAGGGACAAAATATCGAAAAGGTAGTGAGAGACAGGTATATGGATCAGATCAGTGTAATGGTACCGCAGCGTTCAGAGGAAGGGCCAGTTTCTCAAATTGCTGCGTCCACCATAGGAGTAGGCGTTGTCAGTAGAGAGGTAGTGCAAGAACCCTCGCTGCTGTACTATGTAATCAAGCGCCTGCTTGATATTGTACTGTCGATCTCGGGCATCATTGTCCTGATGCCGGTGTTCGTCATCATTGCCCTCTGCATCAAGCTTGATGACGGAGGCCCGGTCCTCCATTTTCGCGAAATTATCGGCTTGCATGGACATCGCTTCTATGCCTTGAAGTTTCGCACCATGATTCGCAATGCCGATGAATTCCTGGCAAAGCATCCCGAACTCTTGCGGAAATACCAGCAGAATATGAAGCTGATTGGTGATCCGCGCATTACCAGGGTGGGGAAGTTTCTGCGAAAAACAAGCCTGGATGAACTGCCGCAACTGTTCAACGTCCTGGTTGGGCAGATGTCCCTCGTGGGGCCGCGCATCATTCATCCCAGCGAGCTGCCTCGCTACGGCGAATATGCACAGAAGCGGCTCTCCGTGCGCCCTGGTATCACCGGCCTGTGGCAAATCAGCGGGCGCCAGCACATCTCCTACGATGAGCGCGTTCGCCTTGATATGCAGTATATCGACCATCGTTCATGTATGTCGGATATCGTTATCCTCCTGAAGACGGTGAAGGTCTTCATCGTCCACACAGGTGCATGATAGCGATTAGTCTGGAGGAGTGTTAGCATGACTAACGCGCGCGCAAAGTATCAGGCTCCGAAGCTTGAGGTCCAGCGCCTCCGCGACCTGCCCATCGCCCTGGCGCAGTCCGGTTGCCGCGTCACCCCGAGCAAGAACTCTGTTACCTGCTCCAACGGCAACGCCCAGAATCACTAATCTCGTCGTTGCTCCCGTAGGATCAGGTACCTCCAGGTGGGTTCGGCTAGCCATCCGCCTGGAGACTCTTGCATTAGCTGAACATACTGAACTCGCAATACTCCGCTTTGAGAGCGTTGCGATTCGTATGTTCATTTTTTTCATAGGAAACATTTCTCATTGCCTGCCGCATATTCCCTGTCGGCTCGATTATGCGCGTATACTTACTCTGTTGAACTGAAAGAAGGGGCAAAAGCTGGTGGCTGCATCACGAAACGATCATCTTCAGGCAACTATTGATTCCCTTTTTGTCGAGGCTCTCCGCCAGGGGCAAAGCCAGTGGTTTCGCGTGAGCAGCGGGAGTATGCTGCCCTTGCTCAAGATTGGCGATGCTATCTCTATTGAACCGGCGCAGGCGCACGAGATTCGCGTTGGTGAGATAGCTGCCTTTGAGACAGAAGACGGGCTGGTCATTCACCGTATCGTCGCTATTCAACAAAGGGATGGTGGCATCCGATTATTACAGTTGCCGGATGTAAATTTGCGCGCAAGCTGGATTAACGAGTCAGCAGTGGTCGGGCGGGTGGTTGCTATTCGGCGTGGGAATTTCCAGTTGAACTTGATGCATCCTGTAGCCCGATGGTATGGAAAAGTTACCGCACATATTCGGTATCGTCTATATTCAGGGGAAAAGGCAAATAGATTGACAGTGGCCTTACGTGCATGTTCGCGCCTCCTGTTGCTAACAGGGAGCCGGTGTATTGAACGGTGTTGTAGAACAGCTTTGACCGGTATCAACTTATCCTGTCAGGATTGAAAGGTAACGTGTGTAGAAAGCGTCTTTTCAGGTGAGGAGAATGATATGTTGAAACGTAATGATGCTATTCTCTGGCGTGAGTTGGATGGGGAAGCAGTCCTCCTGGATTCCAGAGCCGGTTGCTCCTACAACCTCAATCAGGTTGGCACGATGATCTGGAAGATGCTTGATGGCACGCACGAGATCGCTGCCATTGTCGCTGCCATCTGTGCCTCCTACGAGGTGGAACCTGAGCAGGCGCTGCACGATGTACAGCAACTGCTTGACGAACTGGACAGTAATAATCTCTTAGTCAGGACCTCTTCAGCAATTCAGCCTCCGGCGTAATGACTATGCCAGATCATATATTGCTCAATATGAATATCGACCCATCTGCGCCTGCTTTCTCCGTGTCTTCTGAACGGATACTGCGTAAGACCTTTTTTTTTCATGATGTGCAGCTCGCCTGCCAGACCAATCACCCGTTCATTCTCTCTCTGCTGGAAAGGATGCTGGGGGCATTTCCAGAACCGGCAACGATGCGCGGCCAGGCATCCTACAGCATCTACTGCTACGATAGCGCGGCGCAATTCCCGCTGCAATTGCCCTCCACGCGCGCGCGCACGGACACGTTGCGCCTGCTGACCGGCACAAAACTGAAATGTTATCGGGCCGGGGAAGGGATCGAATATCAGAGCTATGAGGCACAGGCGGCGATCAATGTCCCCGCGTTGAGCATGATTGACCTGGCGCAGTGCTGTGCTGTAACAGAGCTTGAACTGCCCGACCGCTATCAGGAGAGCTTTTTGCGCCGTTACGTCTTTTTGATCGCGCTGGGGCAATTGATGCGGGCTTTCGGCTTTGAGCCTTGCCACAGCGCCGCAATTACAGCTCCCTGGGACAGCAATCAGGGCGCGCTCATCCTGGGGAGTTCGGGCAGCGGGAAAACGACGTTGAGCCTCGGCTGTGCCATGAACGGCTGTGGCCTGCTGGGAGATGACCTGATAATGCTGCGCGCGGATGGGCCGCGTATCTCTGCCTGTTCCATCACGCAGGAAGTCTCGGTGCGCTCCGGCTCGATTGATCTCTGGCCTTCTCTGGAGTTCCTGCGCTCTTATCCGGTAGATGATCGGGATAAACGCTACTGCTCGATCGAGCGTATTCGTCCGGGGGCCACACGCACGCAAACGCCCATTGGCCTTTTGATCTTTCCCTTGCTGACCGACGAGTCCCATAGCACGCTTATCCCGATGAGTAAGGCCAGGACGTTGCAAGCATTGATTGAACTCTGCACCGGCAGAAGTGCTGCCAGAACGGGTTATTCACAGGCGCAGGAGCGTTTATTTTTCCTTTTGAGCGCCCTCGCGCAGCAGGCCAGCGGCTACCAGCTTGCCATTGCGCGCGGCGCCAGCGATGGCCCGGAACTGGTCTGTACACTTTTTACAGGGAAGCCTCATGAATCATAATCAGGCAGGCACGGAAGGTACACCGGAAATAGAGGGAACGATACCGCGACCGCTACGCTTGCATGGCAATGCGCGGCGCGGCAACGGTCTGCTGGGGATGCATGGCGCCGGAAGCGGGAACAGGAATAGCTTCTGGCAGGTCGAGTCCGCGCCGGAAACGCCGCCGCAGTTGCCGGGCTTCAACGCGCCTGCCGATATCGAGCGTATGGACACGCTGCAATGGCAGGCGGTGCTGCCCTGGGCCGAAGAGGCGGAACTGGCGGGCCGAAAGATGCCTGGACGCTTCACGCCCGGCCCCCGCACGCTTGATGATGAGGATATCAGCCTGCGCTCCACGCTCATCCTCCCGGCTATGCCAGCCGTCGCGCCTCCTGCAATGCATGCTCCCACGCAGACGAAAGCGGCGCAGCAGCCTGTCTATGAGAGTACGGCTCTGGCCAGAAGGCTCGAAAAGAGTCGCCGGATTGAGGAGAAAAAGCTGAGCTGGCGGGACCTACGGCAGTTCAGCCAGTTTGTCACGCCGTTTAAATGGCAGATCCTCGGCGCTTTCCTGCTTACCGTCGGCGTTGGCCTGACGGCGCTGCCTATGCCCTTCATCTTAAGCACGATGATCGATCAGGGCTTTCACCAGGGCAACATTCCTATGTTCGTCTGGCTGCTGGCAATCCTGCTGGGCGTTTTCGTTGTGGAAGAATTATTCAAGTATTTCAACCGCAACGTCATCGGCGTCTTGAGCCGCTCGGCCAATCTGATGATTATCTACCGCTTTTACCGCCACATGCTGCGCCTGCCGCTGGCCTTTTATCAGGGATTGCATAGCACCGGACAGATACTGAGCAGGCTGAACGAAGTAAACTCCGCGCAGCAGACGGTATTGCAGATGCTCATCGATACCGCCGTGAACTCTATCCTGACCGTTATCTACGTCGGTGTCCTGTTTATGACCGACTGGCAGCTCTCCCTGGCCGTGCTGGTCGTCTCCCCGCTGTATGTGGGCGTCAATTTCTATTTCAACCGCAAGACGAGGCAACTGAGCCGCCAGGTGCTGGAAAGCTACGCTGTGATGAACGGGGCGATGTATGAAGGACTGACCGGCTTGAAAACGGTGAAGGCGCTGGCGGCAGAGCATCGTTTCGGTCGCCAGGTCAAGAAACTGATTATGATGACTAACCAGATGTCCTTCCGGCGCACCATTTTCCAGTCCGAGGCCAATCTGGTGGTCGGTATTGTGCAGGCGATCTGCGTTATCGCCGTGCTGGGTGTTGGTGGCTATCTGGTGTTCAACAAAACCATGTCAGCCGGTCAATTAGCGGCCTATATCTTGATCTTGCGCGAACTGGCCACGCCGATCTCCACGCTCAACGGCATCAACCAGCAGATACAGGCGGCAGCGGTCGCCATTGATCGCCTGTTTGAAATCTTGAATTCGCCAGAAGAGGCAAACGCGGAGAAAGGCATCGAGCTTGGGCAGGTGAGGGGCCATATCAGGCTGGAACACGTGCATTTCTCCTACACGCCAGGTACAGAGGTGCTGCATGATATCAACCTGGACATTCAGCCCGGCACCACCGTCGCCTTTGTCGGGCGCAGCGGCGCGGGCAAGACGACCATCTCCAACCTGCTCATGCGCTTCTACGCTCCCGATAGCGGGCGCATCACCATCGACGGCTATGATCTGAAAGACCTGAAGATCGAGAGCCTGCGCAAGCAATTCGGCGTGATCTTGCAGGATGAATCGCTCTTCAGTGGCACTATTGAAGAAAACCTGACCTTTGGCCTGCTGCGAAAAGTCTCCTATGAAGAAATGGTGGAAGCCGCCGCCAACGCCAACATCCTTGATTTTATCCAGTCGCAGCCTCTCGGTTTCAAAACAGTGCTGCACGAGCGGGGCCAGAGCCTGTCCGGGGGGCAGCGGCAGCGACTCGCCATCGCGCGCATGTTCCTGCGCCAGCCCCGCATTCTGGTCATGGATGAGCCATCCTCCGCGCTCGACAACGAGTCCGAGGCGCTGATCCAGCAGGCCCTGAAACGTCTGACAAAGGGCCGCACCACCTTCATTATCGCCCATCGCATGAGTACCATCCGTGACGCCGACCGCATCGTCATCGTCGACAAAGGCCGCCTGGTAGAGCAGGGAACGCACGACGAACTCCTGGCCTTGAGAGGCGTCTACTGGCATCTATACAACAGCTACGGGCGGGTATAAAACGAAGGGAAGTGGCGAACAGAAGACATTGCGCAGGCCACTCTCAGGGCAGCGCATGCAGGCCATCCGCACGAGCAGGCCAGCATGTGTCGGGCAGCGCGAGCAGGCCTGCTCGCGCGTGCCTGCTCGTGCGGGTGACCGGCATAGCGGGCGGTGTGGCGGGCCACCTGCGGCTATCCGACGTCTGGTTGCACGTCGCCGCTTTCCTGCACCTGTACCTGCCCTCTGGCGATGGCTCGCGCGCTAATGGGGTTCCAGAGGCCGGAGGTGGCGAAGATGGTGGGCAGGAAGATGACCTGACCGGCGATACAGACCCACCACCAGGTTCCCCAGCCGGAGCCGTTGCCGACAACGATGGGCAGCGCCAGGGTGGAGATGACGACGACCCAGCGCAGGATGAAGCCCCACACAGCCAGTCCGGTGGCCACCAGCGCGGGGTTGATATCCTCAACCGTTTCCGTGTAGGCCGCCATCCAGGGGACGTAGGCCACGGAGAGGCAGATGCCGATGAGGACGAGCAGAATGGTCATGATCGTCGCATCGGGTGGCTGCCCGATACGCCCGATGAAGAGCAACGTCACGACGATCAGGGCGACGCTACCAAGCACCATAAAGGGTTTGCGTACCATTGCCGCATCGGAGACGAAGCCGATCAGAATGGCGGAAAGGACGTTGACCATCCAGAAGATGCTGACCATGCCGTTGGCCTCGGCGACGGAGAATTTGAAGATGGTGGAGAGGTAGATGACGAAAAAGCCGACGGCGGCGTAGTAGATGAGCAGGAACAGGCTGATGCCGAGCGAACTGACGATAATGGGCAGGCGCAGCATCTGCCGCCAGGGATGCCTGACCGCCGCCTCGACATCGATGCCGCTGGCGCGCGCTTCGACCAGCGCCCTTTCTTGTAGCGAGTGCATAATCTGGTCGCGCAGGCCGGGGGAAAGCTCGCGCAGGCCAAAAAGACAGACGAGGAAGACCACCAGCCCCACAATGCCGGCGATCACATACTGCGATTGCCAGGTGTGGTAGACCGGCAGCGTCTGGTTGGCCACAAAGGTTGCCAGCACGCTGCCGCCGACCGGGCCAACCGTCCAGAAGCCCATCGCGGCAGCGCGGCCCAGGCGCGGAGAGAAATCGCGCACCAGCGCGGGCGTCACGGTGAGGATAATACCTTCAATGAAGCCGAGAACCCAGTAGAGAATCAGGAATGCCGGTAAGACGCCTGCCAGCGAGAGGGCCAGCGTGCAGATGGCGGTGACCAGCAGCCCGTAGACGATGAGGTTGCCGCGCCCGATGCGGTCGGAGAAACTGCCGATGATGGCCGAAACAGCGCCGAGGATGTTGCCCAGCACCAGGGCATACACATAATTGGCAAGCGACAGCTTGAACTGTGCCTGCACTAATGGCGCGACCGAGGCCAGTGTGTAGGACTCATAATACAGGGTGATGGTGGCGATAACTGCGAGGGCCAGGTACAAAATACGACGCGCGTTACCAGGGTAGTGTTCGAGGGTACGATAGCGCAGTCCTTCCAGAAGCGTACTCAATGCAATCCTCCTTGCTCGTTTCACTGTACTTCACTGTACTGCTGTACCAGTTGCCGCTTTCCAGAGCTACCTGTTACACCAATGAACGACGCCAGGGTTCGTGAGGCTAAGAAAAGCATACCATTTCTACAATGAATAAGCAAGGAAAGACGCTATGAGAGCAACCAGGACGCATTTTTTAGAGAACGGGTACCTCGCGTTTATCAAGCCCAGCACGCGAAGCCCAGGCCGCAGCCGGTTCCCGCACGTGTGCGATAGACGGGGATGTATTCGTCCCAGACCAGGTTCAGGTGCCTGCTGGCGGCGGCGACGGCGATCCAGTTGCGAATCTCGGAACTGCCGGCGTTGAGCAGCTTCGGCGGGATGGCGCGCAGTTGCTCTTCGGAACCGGCGCGCAGGGCGGCGAAGACCTGCCGGTCAAGTCGTTCGTCAGTGACAAAGTGGCTCAGCCCGCCGGAGGCTACGACGCCCACGCGCAGGTCTGCCGGGTAGCTTTCGATAGCTTGATGCAGGGCGAGTCCCAGGTCGTAGCAACGCGAGGGCGTTGGCTGGTTCGGCGGGAAGTAGGTGTTGATGAAGAGGGGAACGATGGGTATGTGCTGCTCTCTCATGATCTGCGTCATGATGGCTCCGAAGGCGTGCCCGAGGCCGACCGTTTCATCGATTGAAGGAACCTCTCCGATTCCGGCTACATCGAAGCCCTGCTCAATGAGGGAGGCGAGCAAGGCGCGGGCGAAGGCCGGCGCGGTGGCAAATTCGTGGTGGGTGTCCATCGCATAGCCTTCCGCGACGGCACGCATCAGTCGTTGGCCGGGTTGGGTAGTAGATGGACGCCCCTGCCGCTGGTAGGCGGCGAAGCGCGAAGTCCACAGGCCGCTGGTGAGCCTGTCGCCGTAGAAGATGGCGAGCGCAGGCATACTGGCAAGGGAAAACAATTCCAGTTGATCGTCTCCTACGATGATGAGAACATCCAGTCTGGCGGAAGCGAGATCGGAAGCGAGGCGGGCAAGCGCGCGCTTCACGGCTGCATACTGTTCCTGCCAGTGCTGCGGCGTCACCTGCTGAGCGTAGCGATCCCCTGCCCGTTCGAGAAGCTGCGCGTAGGACACCTGCTCCCCTTCTTCGTCATACAGGATAGCAATGGCCGCGTCTCCTGCGGCCCACTCTTCCCATAGCGAATCGTCCAGCGTGACCATCGTGCTATGCGACATTCCTAAACTGAGAACATGCTGTGCCATCTCTTTCTCCTTTGCCTGGCTGTGTCATGCTATTCACTTTGCCTGTTGCCCTCAACAACCGCGCGTAGCCCGGAGAGGTCATACGAAAGCGCGCCTGCCCGCAGTTGTGCGCGCAGGATGGTCTCGTGATGGGCGCGGGCGCGGGAAGCCTCAAGGACGGCAGGGACACGCGCTGCGGCTATCGCTACAGCCCCATCGGCATCCAGCAGCACGAGGTCTCCTGCGGCAATGCTGGCGCCGCCGACGGTGATGGGTTCATTGATAGTTCCCACGTGCGTCTTGGTCGCGCTGCGTACCCGGATCCAGCGCGTCCAGATAGGCAGGCCAAGCAATTGCAGTTCCTCTACGTCGCGCACGGCGGCATCAACCAGAATGCCAGCTACCCCGCGAACCTGCGCCTGCGTGGCGAGCAGTTCGCCGATTAAGGCGACGGGTTCAGGTTCGGGCATGGTCAAAACGAGGATTTCACCCGGCTGCACCTGATCCATTACCGCGTGTACCATTAAATTGTCTCCCTGTCCGCAGCGAACCGTGCGTGCTGGCCCTGCCGCTCTGCTGCCTGCGGCGAGTTGCAGCAGGGGAATATCGATCAGCCCGCTGCGCCCGGCGGCTTCGTAGACTGTCGCGACTCCGTAGCGAGCCAGCTCCTGTATGTCGCTCTCATTCATCTCCATCGTCCTTATGAAAATATTATCTGTTTCAAGCTATTGAAAACACCGTCTCTCATGTCATCCTGAGCGCAATAAGCCTTTAGCTCTTCACCATGACATATGAGTGATGCTTGTTCATAGTATGCCACTCAAATATCGCTTAGAGCGTGTCTACCACCTGGGGGGTGACACGCTGGAAAGCTTCGGCATACTGAATATCCTTTCGCCCGGAAATGCGGCGCGCATGGTTGGCGCGGTACTTTGCGATATCTGTCTGGTACTGGTGCAGGTAGCTCTGCGACCCCATTGCCTGCATAGCCTGCAGCTTGAGCGGGAAAACCGCGCTGATATCGACAAAGGTGTTGGGAACGAAGCCGCAGTGTTCCGGCTGATGAGGCTCGAAGAGAAAGAGTTCTGGCGGCTTGATGGTAGGAAAACCGCTGGCGACGCCTGAGCCGCTGGCCAGAATGCTGGCGCGCTGCACGACGGCATACGCCAGCGGGTGATCGGGATTGAAGGGGTCACGTTCTGTGTGCGTGATAACTACGTCTGGCGCCAGTTCGCGCATCAGCATCGCGAGGCGTTCCAGAACTCCAGCGTCAATCTGGAGGGGATAGTCGCCCAGATCAAAGCATTGAAAGGTTGCGCCCAGAATCTCGGCTGCTCGCGTGGCCTCCTGGTGGCGAATGCGTTTGACGTTCTCAACCGTCTGGTTCGGCTCTTTCCACAATTCGCCGGATTCGCCCCGTTCTCCATAGGTGAGCGCGACGACGCTGGCTTTGCCGCCGTTTGCCGTCACGACGGCGATGACCCCGGCGGCGCGCCAGACGAAGTCCGCCGCGTGCGCGCCCACCACCAGCAGGGAGCGGCTCTGCTTCATATTCTCACTCCTATCGGTTTCACTCAGGCCGCGAGGCGTCATGCTGCGACCAGCTTTGTTCACCGTTCTTCTCGTATTCTATCACAGCCACAACTTGCTTTTGGGGGAGAGAATGGCGTATCTTTTGGACAAAGGCCGACTATCTCCCGAACCGTCGCGCCGACGGCAGGGAATCCGGGCAGGCCAGCAGAGCGCGCGGGCGTTCTGTCGGCTGCGAGCCGGTAATGTGAAAGAGAGTATCTGCATGAAAGCTTCCTTCTTGCCGTCGACTACGTATGGCATCCGCGCCGTGTATGAAGCGGGCTGGCCGACTCCTCCCGGCCTGTTTGAGCCAGCACTCGGACAGCGCATGATGGAGGAGATGTTTGAGCAGGCTGTGCTGGCCGATGAACTTGGTTTTGACTGGATTAGCTTTTCGGAGCATCACTATGCTCCTCTGCTGGTACCCACTCCTAACCCCGCTCTCTTCGCCGCCGCCGCCATCGGGCGCATCCGCCGGGCAAAAATTGCCCTGTTCGGGCCAATTCTGCCCCTGCATAATCCTATCCATGTCGCAGAAGAGATTGCCATGCTCGATGTCTTGAGCGGCGGTCGCCTGTTACTGCTCTTCCTGCGCGGCGTCCCATACGAACTGCGCGCCTTCTCCGTCAATATGGATGAGACACGCGCCATGACGCAGGAGGCGACCCTGCTGATACTCAGGGCGTTGACCGACCCGCAGCCGTTCTCGTGGGAGGGCAAATATTACCGCTATCAGACGGTCTCGGTCTGGCCTGGCTTGATTCAGCGCCCTCACCCGCCGCTGTATTCAACGGGCAACAGCTTTGAGTCTGCCGCTTTTGCGGCCAGCCAGCGTCACGGCCTTGCCCTCTCCTTTGCTCCTCTGTCGTACATTGCCGGAGTCATCCCTCACTATAGAGCCGAGGCTGCCAGACATGGATGGGAGCCGCGAGAAGACCAGATTCTCTTTCGCGGCAACATCATCGCGACCGATACTGATGAAGAGGCGCAGCAACTGGCGAGCCGCCTTGCAACGTTGCCTCACCTGAAACGCCCGCAGCCCCCACCCGCAGCCGCCTCTGCCAGCGGAGGGGAGCGCAAAGTCAGCACGGCTGCCCCTGTGCTGATCGGCGAAGCGCAATTCTGTGGCAGCCCGCCGACGCTGGTGTCTCAGTTGAAGGCGCTGCACGATCTGGGTGTTGGCGTAGTAGACTTCGTGGTGCCTACCGGTCTCATGACGCAGGCGCAGGTGCTGCACTCCCTCGAATTGCTCGCCAGAGAGGTTCTGCCGCGCATCCACGCTTTTGATGCAACGCGACCTGTCTCACAATGAGCATATATCCTGCTGAAGAGATGAAGCGGGAAGCTTATTTCAGCAGTTCGGCGCTCAGGTGCGTACCGAAGATGGCCTGCTCGTAGTCTGACAGGCCCAGGTGCGCGGCGGCGTGCAGGGCGGCGCAATAGCCAACGTCGTCGGTATCGGTTGTGGTGATGCCAAGCCAGGTTTCGGCGATGCCGCGCGCCGTTTTTGCCAGGGCGGCGTAACGGTCGGCCTCCGTTTTATAGGATGTGTCGGAAAGGTCGCTTTTAATCCAGCCGATATCGGCGGGCAAGAGCGACTCGCGCACGTCGAGCCGATAGCGGCAGATGGCGCGACAGGCGGTGCAGCCAGCGAATGGCCCCTGCTCTCGATGCATGTATTGCTCATACTTGCGCGCGAAACGATCAAGGTCTGCGTTGCCATGCGCCAGATCGCCGGTCTGGAGCAGGATGATGAGGCCGCGCGTCAGGTGCAGGCGCATTTCTTCAATCAGCGGATAATTCCAGCCGAAGGTGAGGCCGCGCCGGTAGAGCGTCTCGAAACTGCCGCGTACCAGGATCATCCGCAGCGCCATTTCTCGCTGATTCGCCAGTGACGGCAGCGTTCTCTCGATCAGGTGGCGCATGGCCCCCAGTATCTGCGGTAACGCGGGGCGATTCAGGACGGTACAGAGCAGGAGCCTGGCCCATAATCTGTCGCTGGCCGCGCTATCCAGCACGCGCGCTGCTGCCTGATAGAGCGCGGCGTCCGGCCCGCCGAAGTCGGAGAGCCGCAGGCCGTAATCCTTCAGGTTGCGAATGCCGAGAGACTCCCTGACGGAGATATATGTCGGGCTTTGCGTTTTGAGCAGATCGTCGGTGAGCGGCGAGAGGCGAGCTCTGGCATTGTGCATTTGCACGAGGTAGGCGTGATCGGCCCCTTCCGCGAAGACGCTTGCCTGGCCGGGCGTGAGAATGCCCAGATGGGCGATTTGCTCGTTGTTCAGATTCATAGTCGCGCCGACGCTCTCGCGATCATCACGCGCGATCAGGCGGTGGACGATCTTGAGGTTGGTATTTTTCAGCACATCGGAGGCGAGTTTGGCGGGAATCTGCTCGGCGACGAGGACACCCTGACCATAGGCGCGCACCTCTGAAAGCATATTGGAGAACACCTCAACGGCCTGGGCGCGCATATTCGATGACTCTGTATCCACCTGCGTCTCCGTGTGTTTGAGCAGGCGGTGCGCCTCTTCAAAGACGAGAAGATGCTGCAAGCTGCCGTCGGGCGCGCTGGCGGGGGTCAGCGTCTGCATGCGGCGATACTCATAGAGCTTCGCCAGGATCATGCCCATGAGAAAGGTTTTTTCATCGTCGCCGCCGATATTTTCCATTTCCAGAATGGCAGGATGGGCGAGCAACTGGCTCATCGGGATGCCGCGCGCGGTATCAAGCATCAGCCCTTTTGAGCCGATGCGCATAGCGCCGATACGCGCCTTCAATCCGCCTTTGACGTTGCGCTCGACTTCCGTATCGTAGCCGAGGCGTTCGACGACCGCGTCGATTTTGTAGTAGAGATCGGTCAGCGTGGGGAAAATCGGATACAGGTGGCGATCTTCCCATTTTGGCAGGCGGGGATTGAGTCCCGTTGCTAAATCCCAGCCTTTATCCTCGTAGATTTCGTGCAGGGCCGTTTCCAGCACGTATGGCATGGGGGCGTAGAGAATAAACGCGGCATTGAAGACGGCCTTCAGGAAGTCGATATGGTTCACTACCGAGGCCCGACCGGGAACGTCGTCGGTCTCAAACTCGAAAGGGTTGAGGCGAAAAGGGGCGACCGTCTCGTTGCCCAGGGTGTAGACGCGCACATCTGCCTGACCGGCGAAGGCGCGGCGCAGGGCGCGATATTCGGTCTTGGCCGGCTCAATAATCAAAAACGGCGTACCCGCGTCGACCAGTTGCTCAAGGACGTTCATCACGGTAGTGGTTTTGCCGCTGCCCGTCACGCCGACGACGACCGCGTGTTTTGCCAGATCGTTGAGAGGGATGGCATATGCCTCTCCGGTGTCGCGGCCATACTGCTGGATACGACCGAGTTGCAGGATGGGGTTGGATGGCGTTGAGCGCGGCTGGCGCATATCGACATCGAAGCGCACGAAGTCGCTGATCGCGTAGCCGGGAACCTCTTCACGCGGCAACTGGACGAGCGACGCGACCTCTTCTGAAGAGAGGGGGGTAACGAAGTCATCGAGATTGGCTGCTCCATAGCCCTGGCAGAGGTGGACGCGCACTGGCTCCGGGCGCGAGTCTTTTCCTGCCAGCGTCCCTACCAGCAGCGAGGCCAGGCGTTGCAGCCCCGCCGGTTGTTCCGCGCCGAAGAAGACGCGCGCCATCCACTGTCCGTGCGCCAGCGCCTCATCGAAGCGTTCAAGCTGTCTCTCCAGCAGGCGCATGAGATACTGCGCCCGGTAGTTCGTGACTTCCCCGCTTCTGGTGGTCGTTTCCAGCGGGTTGATCTGCTCGCTTGATTGCCGCTGCTGGCGCAGGAGGGGGGTGACCTGGGTCAGTTTATCGATGATGGTGAGGCGCTCGCGCAGGACTTCGTCGCGTTTGCGCGGATGCGCATGCACAACGTAGCACCAGTAGCTGCCGCTCATGCCACGAATGACCCGTTCCAGCCGCGCCATGCTTTGCGCTTCCGCCGACATGCTCGCCGCACTCTGAGCGTCAGCAGATGAACGCTGGCCCGGCACAGATGCGTTTTCTCCATTGAAAGAAGCGCGGCCCGGAATGCCGGTGATGATCCCCTGCTCCTTAAATACCCGCCGCAGTGTCGCTGGCGCAATCTCCCTGACCGGGATGAGGTCGATGTTAGGAAAAATCCCCTGCAGCAGCGAGCGCGTTCCCATCTGCTCTCCTAACGAGAGGTAGACGGAGAGGTCGGATGGCGTGCCGACCAGTACGAAGACAAGCGGCTCATTGTGCTGGATGTGCGTTCCGGCCACCATATCGACGACAGCGCGGATAAACTCATCCTCCGCCTGTGCCTGCCAGAAATTCGCCAGACCGCGCACGCGGCAGAAGGCCTGCCCATCCAACAGATCGGTAATGGTAAAGGAACCCGGTCGCGAATGCTCCAACTCACCGCGTTCCAGGCTGTCGATTTCGGCAGGCAGGTCGCGAATCCAGGGAACGGGATGCATGCT
>Ga0209062_1004454_pt1 | contig 14638 bp, 10 predicted proteins | sample Coa_R2_2_FD_187158 | JGI IMG/M metagenome (GOLD analysis project Ga0209062, IMG submission 187158) | Surface soil microbial communities from Centralia Pennsylvania, which are recovering from an underground coalmine fire - Coalmine... | ecosystem: Environmental > Terrestrial > Soil > Unclassified... | reverse complement strand
CTCGGCCGGCCTGCCATCGGCGATGATTTTGCCGCGGCTCATCACGATGATGCGGTCGGCATGGGCGAAGACGACATCCATATCATGCTCGGTGAAAAGCACGCTGATCTGCCGCTCGCGCGCGAGCCGCGCCGCCAATGCCATGAGCTGAAGCCTCTCCTGCGCCGCCATGCCCGCCGTCGGCTCGTCCATCAGCAGGAGCTTCGGCGCATGCGCCAGCGCCACCGCCAGCTCGACGCGCTTCAAATCGCCATAGGCGAGCACGCCGCAGACGCGGTCGGCCTGGGCGGCGATCCCGAGCTGTTCGAGGATCGCCTCCGCCTCGTCGCGGTAGAGCGCCGCCGCCGGCGCCAGGAACGAGAAGACGCGGCCGTGATGCGCGGCGAAAGCGAGCTGCACATTCTCGCGCACGCTCATCGAGGCGAAGGTTTGGGTGATCTGGAAGGTGCGGCCGATGCCGAGCCGCCACACCTGCCGCGGCGCCGCGCCGGTGATGTCGCGGCCCTCGAAGCGTACGCGGCCGGCATCGGGGCGGATCTGCCCGCCCAGCATGTTGAAGCAGGTCGTCTTGCCCGCGCCATTCGGCCCGATGAGCGCCAGGAACTCGCCGCGGGCGAGCGCGAAGCTCACGTGATCGACGGCCTTGACGCCGCCATAGGATTTGCCGAGGCCATCGACGGCGAGAATGGTCACGGCGCCGCCTCCCGCATCACCAAGCGCCACGCGCGCCAGCGCAAAGCGAAGCCGACGATGCCCTCGGGGAAGGCAAGCACGAGCAGGATGATCGCCAGCCCGAGAAAGAGCCGCCAGAGATCGGTCAGACGGCTGAATTCCTCCTGCAAGCCGGTGAGCACCGCGGCACCGACGAGCGGCCCCGCGAGCGTATGGACGCCGCCCAGCAGCACCATGAGGAGCGCGTCGATCGAACGCGAAATGGCGATATAAGTCGGAAACACGCTGCCCTTGGCGAAGGCGAAGAGCCCGCCGGCGAGGCCGGCGAAGCATGCGGCGATGACGAAGGCGGTCCAACGCACGCGCAAGAGATCGATCCCGGTCGCCTCCGCCCGTAGCGGCGCGTCACGCGCGCCGCGCAAGGCATGGCCGAAGGGCGCGAAGATGATCCGCCGCATGAGCCAGATGCCGCCGCCGCACAGCGCGAGCGTCACGAGATAATAGCTCGCCCTGCCGCGCGCCCAATCGGCCGGCCACACGCCCAAAATGCCGTTGTCGCCGCCGGTGATCTCGGTCGTCTGGAATGCCACCGACCAGACGATCTGCGCCACGGCGAGGGTGAGCATCGCGAGATAGACGCCGGAGAGCCTGACGCAGAACCAGCCGCAGGCAAGGGCGAGCATGCCAGCGGCGACGGGCGCCGCGACGATGGCGAGCAGCATCGGCGCGCCCAGATCATGCGCCGCGAGTGCCGCGCCATAAGCGCCGATGCCGAAGAACGCGGCGTGGCCGAAGGACGCCATGCCTCCCGGTCCCATCATCAGGTGGAGCGAGGCCGCGAAGAGCGCGAGGATCACGATCTCGGTGAGCACGACCACGACATAGCCGCCCAGAAGCGGCGGGAGGAGGATGAGCGCGGCCACGGCGATGGCGAGCCAGTGCCGCGTGAGCCGCCGTTCGGCGCCGAGCGCTTCCTCGGCCATGACGGCGCCCGTACGGTGCGGTTCGGCGAGCGATCGGCCGAAGAGCCCATAGGGCCGCACCGCCAGCACGAGCGCCATCACCATGAAGATGAGCACCAGCGTGATCTTGGGAAAGACGACGATGCCGAAGGCCTGGAGGAGCGCCACGAGCAAGGCCGCGACATAGGCGCCGCCGATGCTGCCCATGCCGCCGACCACGACGATGACGAAGGCCTCGGCGATGATGGCGAGATCCATCTGCAGATTGGCGGCCTCGCGCGGCAATTGCAGCGCGCCGCCCAGACCGGCGAGCAGCGAGCCCAGGAAGAGCACGCCGGTGAAGAGCCGCCGCTGATTGACGCCGAGCGCCGACACCATGTCGCGGTCCTGCGTCGCCGCGCGCACGAGCGAGCCCCAGCGCGTGCGATGGGAGAGGAGCCACAGCGCCGCCAGCACCATGGGGCCGATCGCGATGAGGAGGAGATCGTATTTCGGAAAGGCGTGTCCCGCGATCTCGACCGCGCCGCGCAATCCCGGCGGCCGCGGCGCCAGCAGATCCTCCGCCCCCCAGATCTTGAGCGTGAGGTCGGCGATGACGAGAACGACGCCGAAGGTCGCGAGGAGCTGAAACAGCTCGGGCGCGCGATAGAGCCGCCGCAACAGCGCGATCTCCATCACGACGCCGATCACGCCGACGATGAGCGCGGCCACCGCGATCCCGGCCCAGAAGCCCAGGGGAGAGCGCGGCAATTGCTCGACCGCGGAATAGGCGAGATAGGCGCCGAGCATGTAGAAGGAGCCATGCGCGAAATTGACGATCCGCGTCACCCCGAAAATGATCGAAAGGCCCGACGCCACGAGAAAGAGCGACGACGCGCTGGCGAGCCCGTTGAGGAATTGGATGAGGATGAAGTCCAATCAGCACCCCGCCTGCGTCATGACGCCTGTGCTTCCTCAGATTCCGTGAGGCGCAACAGGCGCGCCGCCGGCCCGATGGTCCAGCCCTGGATCACCAAAGAGGCGATCACGATGATGAAGGCCGTGGCGAACAACAGCTCCGCATTCTGCACGCCCGAGAGAATTGGAATGATGGTAAGGTATATCGGCACCGCACCGCGCAAGCCGACCCAGGACACGAAGGCCATCTGGCGCGGCGAGAAACGGAAGGGCAGCAGACAGGCGAATACTGCAAGCGGACGCGCGAGAAAGATGAGCAGCGCCGCGACGATGAGCGCCGGCACGATCATCGGCGTCAACTGGTGCGGCGTGACCAGCAGGCCCAACATCAGAAACAGGCTGATCTGCGCCAGCCAGGCAAAGGTCTCGAAGAAGCGCTCCACCCGGCCGATGACCTCATGGTCGCTGTTGCCGACAACCACGCCGGCCAGATAGATCGCGAGGAAGCCGCTGGCGCCGACGCTTTGCGCGCCGCCGAAGAGGGCCAGCGCCCCGGCGAGGGCGAACACGGGAGAGACCGACGCGTCCATCGTCAACCGGCGCAAGAGCCAGAGCAGAATGTAGCCGCCGCCAAGGCCGATCGCGGCGCCGCCACCCATCTCCGCGAAGAAGGTGAGCGCGGCATCCCCGATGGTGAGGCCCGCCGGGGTCAAGAGCCACGCGACGAGGAACAGGGTCAGAAGGACCGACATCGGGTCGTTGAGTCCGGACTCGATCTCGAGCACGGCGCCCACACGCTCGGGCAGCCTGATGCCGTTGATGCGCAGCAGCACCGCGACCGCCGCGGCATCGGTGGGAGCGACGGCTGCGCCGATGAGCAGCGCATATCCCCAATGGACCTGGAACAGGAGTACGACCAGCGCGCCGATGATGGCGGCGGTGATGGCGACGCCCAGCGTCGCCAGCACGATCGACGGCCACAGCGCGACGCGGACCATCGCGCGTTCCGTCTTGAGCCCGCCCTCGAACAGGATCGCCGCGAGCGCGACGCTGCCGACGAGATAGGCGCCGGCGTAGTCGTCGAACTCGATGCCGCCCGGCCCGTCCTCGCCCGCGAGCATGCCAAGGCCGAGAAAGACCAGGAGCAAGGGCGTTCCGAAGCGAACGGAGAAGAGCCCGGCGAAGATGCTCGCGAGGCCCAGGACGCCGCCGAGCAGGATGAGATGATGGCTTGCTTCCATGAGACCCGCTCGCCGGCGGCGCAGGCTGCGCCGAGAGCTATTTCCCCGCCCTGAGCTTCTCGACCTCGGCATCGCTCGGCAGGTAGTTCTTGCCGTCGTCATAGTGGAAATCGACCATCACGCCCTTGCCGTCCTTGAGCGCGGTCTTGCCGACGAAGGCGCCCATGGTCGATTGATGGTCGATGGCGCGGAACGTGACGGGGCCGAAGGGCATATCGAAGGTGAGCCCCTCCATCGCCGCGATCAGCTTCTCGGTATCGGTCGATTTCGCCTTGGCGATCGCCGCGGCGATCGCCTTGAAGGTCGAGTAGCCCACGACCGAGCCCAAGCGCGGATAGTCGTTGAAGCGCTTCTCATAAGCCGCGAGAAACACCTTGTGCGCGGTGGTCTCGATGCCGTACCAGGGGTAGCCCGTGACGATCCAGCCCTGGGGCGCCTCGTCCTTGAGGGGGTCGAGATATTCGGGCTCGCCGCTCAAGGCGCTGACGACGCTGCGGCCCTTGAAGAGATCGCGCGTCGTCCCTTCGCGCACCAGCTTGACGAGATCGCCGCCGAACTCGGCGTTGAAGATCGCATCGGGCTTCATGGCGATGAGCGCTTCGACGGTGGGCCCGGCATCGAGCTTCTGGTTCGCCGGCCATTGCTCGCCCACCCATTCGATATCGGGGCGCTTGGCCGAGAGCAGCTTCTTGAAGCTCGCAACGAAGGAGGTGCCGTATTCGTAATTGGGCGCGATCGTCGCCCAGCGCTTCGCCGGCAGCTTCGCCGCCTCCTCCGCCAGCATGCCCGCCTGCATATAGGTGGAGGGGCGGAGGCGGAAGACATAGTGATTGCCCTTGGCCCACACCATGGCGTCGGTCAAAGGCTCGGCGGCGACGAAGAGCACCTTGTTCTGCTTCGCGAAGTCGCCGACGGCGAGGCCGATATTGGAGAGGAAGGTGCCGGCCAGCAGCGCCACCTTCTCATTGCCGACGAGCTCGCCCGCCACCCGCACGGCATCTTCGGGCTTGCCGCCATCATCGCGCGAGACGACTTCGAGCTTCCGCCCCAAGACGCCGCCCGCCGCGTTGATCTCTTCGACCGCGAGCTGCCAGCCATTGCGGTAGGGATGGGTGAAGGCCGCGATCGCCGAATAGCTGTTGATCTCGCCGATCTTGATCGGCTCTTGTGCATGGATGGCGGGCGCGAAGAGAAGACCGAGAGCGAGTGCGAAGCCGCCGATGCCGATCGTCATTTTTGTCATTGCTTTCTCCCTCTTCTCTTGTGCGCAAATCCTACCCCCCACCCCTCCCTCCCCCTCAAGGGGGGAGGGAGATTAAACCTGCGCTCCCATCAATCCCCTCCCCCCTTGAGGGGGAGGGTTAGGGAGGGGGGAAAACCCGCCAAGCAATGCAGGATCCCTCACCACCCTCACCCGCCCCTGCAGCACCAGCACCGCGCCGAAGATGAGTCCCGCCTCGCGCATCTTCTCCGCAACCGCCGCGCCGCGGCGCAGCGCCTCGGCGACAAGCGCCGGCGGCAGCGGTCCCACCCCGCGCGTCACCAAGCGCTCGCCGAGATCGCTTTCCTCGTCGATCGCGCAGGCGCGCACGCGGCGGATCGCGGGATGGTCGATATCGACCGCGTTGGCGACCAGCGTCGCCGCGGCATCGGCCGCCGCCGCATCGCGCGCGAGCACGGTGGCCGCATCGGCGATCCCCAGCGAGAAGCTGCGGCCGCGCCAGCCGCTGGTGGCGATGCCGCGGACGGGCCAGGCGCTTTCCACCGCGGCGATGCCGGCAAGCGCGGGATGGTCGAGCTCGGCGACGACGCCGACATCGAGCCGCGCGCCGGGCGCCAGATGGAGCGCGATGTCGCCGCCATTATTGATGTAAGCCTTGTCGAGCCCGCGGCCTTCGAGCAGCGCCGCCATCACCTCATCGGCGACCGCCCCCGCCACTGCCGCCATCAGCGTGAGGAAGGATCGCCGATGCGGCCAGCACGCCTCCATCATGCGGCGCGCCACCCTCCCGGAAACGCCGGGATGCCCCTCATCGACGGCACGCCGCAACAGCGGCAATTCCGCGACAAGCTCCGCCAGCACGGTCTGAAAGCGCGTCCAGGCTTGCGCATAGGCTTGGGCGATCTCGCCGGGCGCGCCGAACGCCCCGATGACAAGATCGATCGGCCCGTGCTGGAGATGCAGCCGCTTGCCGTCCGGCAACATGCGACGTGTCGCGGCGCCGGGCATTTAATCCCCACCACCGCGCTTCGGCGACGCGCCCCACCTCACCCTCCCGCTACGCGGGTCCCTCCCTCTCCGCCCCTCGGGGGCGGAGAGGGTTGGGGTGAGGTGGGGTCTTTGACGCGCGCCCATAGCTGCGACCACCTATTTCTCCCCACCCTCACCGACTACTGCCTGCGGCCAGGGATTGCCGCCGCGCCAGGGCGTCGCCTTGACGCGCGCCGAGGCGAGCACGTCGTCGAGCTTCTGCACGCTGTCCATATGGCCGCCGAGTTCGGCGTAATCCGCAAGCTTCATCGTGAATTCGATCGGGCCGACCAGCGCCGGCGTCGGCACATAGCCGAAGGCATGATCGGGCATGGCGCTCACATCGACCATCAAGGTGATGCCGCCGCCCGGCCAGACATAGCAGGGCGCGCCGCCGCAGGTGACGCGCACCAGCGCATCGCGCACCGAGCGCGTGAGCCGCACGGGATTCTCGGTGACGCCGGCGCGGAGGCTGCCGCCCGCGCCCACCATGAACAGCACCGAGGCGAGTGCCGGCTCGCAATTCTCGCCGATGCGCTCGACCACCTTGCGGATCGGCTCGGGCATCGGCGCTTTCTCGGGCCTGAGCGTGTCGTCGAGGATGAAATACTCGGCATCCTCGCCGGTGGTCGAGACCATGAGGAGCCGCATGCCCGGATGCGCCATCTTGGGGTCGATCGAGTCGATGATCACCAAGGGATCGGCGATGTCGGTGCCGCCCCAGCCGCGGCCAGGCTCGGCCACCTGGAAATAGCGGCCGGGCGTCGAGCGGCGGCCGCGCACGCGAATGCCCGCGGGCTCCATGCCAAGGAAGCGCCCCGCCTGATGCTCGGTCAGGACGCCGGTGATGTGGTCATCGACGACGATGACCTCGTCGACATGGCCGAACCATTGCTTGGCGAACATGCCGATGGTGGCGGAGCCGCAGCCGACCCGCATGCGCTCCTCGTGATGGCCGTCGATGACCGGCGGCCGGCCCGCCTGGATCGTCAGGCGCGCGCCGCCATCGATGGTGAGTTCCACCGCCTCTTTGTTGCAGAGCGCCAAGAGCGTGTCGCAGGTGACAACGCCCTCCTTCTTGCTGCCGCCGGTCAAGTGCCGCACGCCGCCTAGCGCCAGCATCTGCGAGCCGTATTCGGCCGTGGTGACGTGACCCACCTGCTCGCCTTCGGCGCGCACCGCCGCCTGCTCGGGGCCGACATAGCGGTCGGTGTCGATCTTCACCTTGACGCCGCAATAGCTGAAGATGCCTTCGGTCACGACGGTGACGACATCGACGCCTTGATAGGTACTCGAGACGATGAAGGGCGCGGGCTTGTAATCGGGATAAGTCGTCCCCGAGCCGATGCCCGTCACGAAGGTCGGCGCGCCCGAGACCACCGAGCCGTCCCATTCCGGGCTGCTGAGGAACGGCACCACCGCGCCCTGCTGATCGATCACCTGCTGCGCCAGCACCATCGGATCGGTGCGCGTCAACACGCCGTCCACATTGGCATAGCGATCGCAAGCTCCGGCCTTCCCTGGCCGAATGCGGCAGAGCACCGGGCAGGCATCGCAGGTGATGATGCCGTCGCCTGAACTCATGACGCCTTCGCTGCCGCCAAAATCGCCGCCCTCACCCGATCCGGCGTCGCCGGCACATGGCGGATGCGCACGCCGGCCGCGTGATAGATCGCGTTGAGGATGGCGGGTGCGGTCGGGATGAGGGCGGGCTCGCCGATGCCCTTGGCGCCGTAGGGGCCGAGCGGCTCTGGTTCCTCAATGAGGTGGCAATCGATCGGCGGAATGTCGCCGATGGTCGGGATGAGATAGTCGTGCAGGTTCTCGGTGCGCCCGGGAATGAACTCCTCCATGAGCGCGAGCCCGAGGCCCTGAGCGATGCCACCATGGATCTGGCCTTCGACCTGCGTCGGATTGACGGCGCGGCCGACATCATGCGCGGCAGTGATGCGCGTGACCCGGACCGTGCCGAGGCCGATATCGACCTCGACCTCGGCAAGCTGTGCGGCGAAGGCATAGGTTGCGTAAGGCGCGCCCTGGCCCTCGGCATCGAGCGGCGTCGTCGGCGGATCGAAGAAGCCGATGCCGGTCAACACGTCGCCGGTCTCGTTGGAGGCGGCGAGCGCGGAGAGATCGAGCGTCTTGCGCGTGCCGTTCTCGACGAGGGCGATGCCGGCCCTGCCCGCCTCGATCCGCGCGCCCTCGCCCGCCCCGGCGAGCGCCAGGATCTGGCGGCGCAGATCTTCCGCCGCGAGCTTCACCGCCGCACCCGAGACGAAGGTCTGGCGCGAGGCCGAGGTCTTGCCGGCATCCGCCGTGCGGTCGGTGTCGCCCGCCACCAGGCGCAGCGCGCTCACCGGCACGCCCAGCGCGTCGGCGCAGATCTGCATCATGATGGTGTTGGAACCCTGGCCGATATCGACCGCGCCGCTATAGAGCGTCAACGCGCCGTCGCGGCTCAAGCCCACGCGCATCGTCGAGGGATTCGACAGCGAGGTATTGCCGATGCCGTACCACATCGCCGCAAGCCCGACGCCGCGGCGCGTCCCGCCGTTCGACTGTCTTTTGTTGAACCGCTCGGCCTCTTGGCGCGCATCGCGCCAGCGCGGGCGCAGCGCGTCGAGGCAAGCGGCGAGGCCGACGCTCGCTTCGAGCGTCTGACCGGTGGCGGTCGCAAGCCCGGGACGCAGGGCGTTCCGCAAGCGGAACTCGAGCGGATCGAGGCCCAGCCGCTCGGCGAGCTCGTCCATCAGCGTCTCGGTCGCCACCGCCGCCTGCGGCACGCCGAAGCCGCGGAAGGCGCCGGCCGGCGTCTCGTTCGTATAGATCGCGCGGCCGATGGCGCGGACATTCGGCACCAGGTAAGGGCCGCTCGCATGGACCGGCACGCGGTTCGCGACGGTCGGCCCCCAGGAGGCATAGGCACCGGTGTTGAAATCGGCGTGGAAATCGACGGCGGTGAGCCGGCCTTGCGCATCCGCCGCCAGCCGCGCACGGATCGCGGCGGGATGGCGCTTCGTCGTCGATGCCATCGATTCCAGGCGCGTATAGACGCAGCGCACCGGCCGGCCGAGGAGCCACGCGGCGGTGCCGATCAAGGGCTGGAGCGAGAGATCGAGCTTGCCGCCAAAGCCGCCGCCGACCGCGGTCGGCACGATGCGCACCTGATCGGGACGGATGCCGAGGATGAGCGCCATCTCGTCGCGATCCATGTAAGGCGTCTGCGTGCAGGCGACGATCTCGATGCGGTCACCGACGCGGCGGGCATATCCCGCTTCGGGCTCGATATAGGCGTGCTCGACGAAGGAGGTCGAGAACGCGCCTTGCACGACGGCGGCGGACCGCGCGATGGCACCTTCGACATCGCCGCTGAGCACGCGGCCTTCGACGAGCACATTGTCGGGCTTTTCGCGATGGAGCGCCGGCGCGCCCGGCGTGAGCGCCGCGGCGACGCCCGTGACGGGCGGCAGCACCTCCCAGGTGATCGGCACTTCCTCATCGGCGATCGCGACGACCGTCTCGGCATCGCCCACCAGCGCCACCACCGCCTCGCCGCGGAAACGCACCTGATCTTCGGCGAGCGCCGGCTGGTCCTTGCCCGTGGGATATATCCCGAAGCGGTTGGACCCCGGAATATCCGCCGCGGTCAGCACGCGGACGAGCCCCGGATATTTGGCGTGGAGCGGCGCGAAGGAACCCAGCGTGAAGCGCGCCCTGGCATGGGGCGAGCGCACGGCGCGCAGCCACAGCGCCTCGGCAGGAGCATCATCCGCGCCGTAGCGTTCGCGGCCGTCGATCCGTGCGATGCCGTCGACTTTCGCGAGACGCGCACCCACCGCCGCGCCCGCCTCTGGCTCGATAAGCGCCGGCACGCCCGCGACATCGAGCACCGCATCGATGATCTTGCGGTACCCGGTGCAGCGGCAGAGCACGCCGCCCAGCGCGTCCTTCACCTGGGCTTCGTCCGGGCGCGGGATGCGCCGGAGCAGATCGCTCGCCGCCATCAGCATGCCGGGCGTGCAGATGCCGCATTGCGCGGCGCCGTGGCGATGGAAGGCGGCCTGCAGCGGGTTGAGTCGGCCGAGGGCGGCGAGGCCTTCGACCGTCACGACCTCGCGGCCCTCGACCTGTCCCGCGGCGATGAGGCAGGCGCAGACCTGCGCGCCGTCGAGGAGCACCGTGCAGGCGCCGCAATCCCCGGCATTGCAGCCGATCTTGGTGCCGGTGAGGCCGAGATCGTCGCGCAAGAGGTCGGCCAGGCGGCGCGCGGGCCGCGCGGTTACCGTTTCTTCTCGGCCATTCACCGTGAGATGGAGCTGAAAATGGGTGTGATTCATCCCATCGATGCCCCTGCCAGACCATCGAGCAGCCGCGAAATCAACGTCTTGCAAGAATCCATCCGGTAGGCCCCGGTGCCCCTGACATCATCGATCGGGGCGAGCGGCGCGAGATGCTCGGTGGCGACGCCCTGTCCAAGACCCGGCGCGAAGGGTCGGCCACGGAGTGCCGCCTCGAGCGCCGGCAGGCGCCGCGCCGCCGGCGCGCACGACCCGACCGCGATCCGCGCCGCGGCGACGCGCCCTTCCTCGACCTCGACCACCGCCGCCACCATGACGATCGAGATCACCAGATACTTGCGCGCGCCCAGCTTCGCAAAGCCGGCGCGTGCGGGATGTCGCGGCTTCGGCACAAGGATCGCAGTCACGAGCTCGTCGGGCATCCGCGCCGTGCGGCGATTGCCCAGCACGAAGTCCTGAAGCGCCATGACACGCTGCCCGCGCCCCGAGCGAAGCTCGAGGCTCGCCGCGAGCGACAGCAGCGCGGGAATGCCGTCGGCGGCGGGCGAGGCATTGCAGAGATTGCCGGCGACGGTGCCGGCATTCTGGATCTGCACGCCGCCGACCTCGCGCGCCGCGAGCTTCAGACCATCGAACCACCGGGGCAGCGGCGCGGCGATCACGTCGCTCCAAGTCGTCGTCGCACCGATGCGGAAATGATCGCCGGCATCGCCGATGCCGCGCAGCTCCGAGAGGGCCGTCACATCGAGAATATCGTCCGCGATCGCCCGGCCGACGCGCGCGGGATAGAAATCCGTCCCGCCGGCAAGCACGGTCAGCCGGTTCTCCGCGAGTGCCGCGAGAGCGCTGCCGAGTTCGGTCGGCCGCAGATACAGCGCCATGGGCGCCCTCTTATCGTTCGTATACGTATAATTTAACCACCCCCCGCGGGGGCTCTGTCAAGCACCGTCGGCGCGGGCCAATCTTTCGAGCAGCGAGAGAAACCTTTCCCGCTCGCGCATCGACAGCGGGTGCAAGGTGACGGCGCTGACGCGGAATCCCAGGGGGATGAGCCGATCGACGAGGTCGCGTCCGCGCGCGGTCAGCCGCAGCTTCGCGCGGCGGCGGTCGCTCGGATCGCCCGATCGCTCGATCAATCGCCGCGCGACAAGGCGCCCTATCACGCCCTGGATCGTCGCGGGGTCCATGGCGGTCAGCCGGCCCAGCTCGTTCTGCGACTGCTCGCCGAGGTCGCGCAGCTTGACGAGTGCCGCGAATTGCGTCGGCGTCAGCCGATGCGCCTCGCCGAGCTCGGCGAGAAAGATCGCCGTTGCCCGTTGATGAGCGCGGCGAAGGAGATGGCCGATCTGATCTTCGAGCACGTATGCGGCAGCACCCTTGCCATCGCCTTTTGCCGTCCTCCTCCGCTCGCTCTTCATGCCGCCGACACCGATATCCCCGCAGCGCCCCTCGCCGGCCTATGCTAATGCGCTACGCTGAAAGCGGTCCAGAGTCAGAGGAGACGCGATGCCCTTCGCCGATATCAAGCGCAGACTCCGTCTGCCGTTGATCGCCGCGCCGATGTTTCGCGTCTCCGGTCCGGAGATGGTCGCCGCCGCCTGCCGCAGCGGCGTGATCGGCGCTTTTCCCACCGCCAATTGCCGCGATGTCGCCGAGCTCGATCAATGGCTGTCGCGCATCGAGCATTCGCTCGGCGGAGCGGAAATCCCCACTGCGCCTTGTTGCCCCAACCTCATCATCCGCCAGTCGCGCCTCAAGGAGGATCTAGCCTGCCTGATGCGCCACAAGGTCGAGATGGTGATCACCAGCGTCGGCTCGCCCGAGAGCGTCGTGGCGCCGCTCCACGACATCGGCTGTCTCGTCCTTGCCGACATCGCTTCGCTGCGCCATGCGGAGAAGGCACTCGGCGCCGGCGCCGATGGTCTCGTCCTGCTCACCGCCGGCGCGGGCGGCCAGACGGGATGGGCCAATGGCTTTGCCTTCGTCCGTGCGGTGAGAGCGCGGTTCGACGGGCCGATCATCCTCGCCGGCGGCGTCTCCGACGGACATGCGCTTTGGGCGGCCGAAGTGCTCGGTTGCGACCTTGCCTATATGGGAACGAAGTTCATTGCCACGCGCGAGAGCATGGCGAGCGAGCCTTACAAGGAAATGCTGGTGAAAAGCGGGCTCGACGATGTGATGCTGACCCGGGCCTTTACCGGTCTCGACACCAACATGCTGCGGCCCTCGATCATAGGCGCGGGGCTGGATCCGGCAAACCTCCCGCAGGATATCGCCGCCGAGCAGGCGCAGGAACTCTATGGCGGCGGTGCCGCGGGTCCCCGGCGGTGGAAGGATATCTGGAGCGCCGGCCATTCCGTTTCCGGCGTCGACCGCATCCGAAGCGTCGCCGAGCTGATCGAGCGGACCCGCGCCGAATATGACGCGGCGCGGCGCGCGACCGCAGCCCGTCTCGATGGGCCGGAGAGTACGCCCTTCCCAAGCATACGCGTGCGGCCTACGCTCGACGAAACATCAGAAACGTCATGAAGACGCAAGGGAGGAGCCGATGAATTCCAGCCACGAGGATGGCCCGACCGGGGTTGCCTTGGCGTTGCGGGCGCTCAAGCGCTTTCCCGGACGGACAGCCTTCGCCTGGGACGGCGGAGAGCTCACCTATCGCGGCGCCTTGGCTCTCATCGCTCGCATGCAAGCGGCGATGATGGCGGCCGGCATGGATCGCGGCAAATGCGTCGCGCTCTTGAGCGCCAATCGCGCGGAAGCGTGGTGTGCCGGCGTCGCCGTGCAAGCGCTTGGCGGCGTCGCAACCTGGCTTCATCCGCTGGGATCGCTCGGCGACCATCTCGACCAGATCGCCGATGCCGAGGCTGAGATCCTCGTGGTGGATGTGCCCACATATCGCGACCGCGGCGAGCAGTTGGCGGCGAGCGCTCCAACGCTCAAGACGCTTTTGACGCTCGGCCGCGCCGATCACGGCAGCGATCTTCTCGCGGCCGCCGAGGCCGCCGGCGAGGCGAGCGCGCGGGATCTGTCTCGCCCCGACGACGACGCGCTTCTCAGCTATACCGGCGGCACGACCGGCAAGTCGAAGGGTGCCCTTCGGCGGCATCGCTCCGCGGCGGCGATGGTGTCGGCGGTTCTCGCGGATTTCGAGATCCCGATGCCGCCGCGCTTTCTGGCGGTTGCTCCCATCACCCATGTCGCGGGCACCAAGGTTCTCCCCTCTCTCCTTCTCGGCGGCACGATCCATCTGATGCGCGGCTTCGATCCGGAAAAGACGCTCAAAGCGATCGAGCGGCTGCGCATCAACTTCGCTCTCTTCGTACCGACGATGATCTATGTGCTCTTGGATCATCCGGCCTTGTCGCGGACGGATCTGTCGTCGCTCGAACTTCTGCTCTATGGCGCCTCGCCGATGTCGCCGTCGCGCTTGATGGAAGGGCTGGAGCGCATCGGCCCGGTCTTCTCGCAGCTTTATGGCCAGACGGAATGCTACCCCGTGAGCGTGCTGCGCAAGGCGGATCACGACCCCAAGCGGCCGGAGCTTTTCGGCTCCTGCGGCGCGCCGATCTCGACATGCCAAGTGCGGCTCCTCGACGACGAATTGAACGAGGTGCCCATGGGCGAGCCCGGCGAAATCTGCGTCCGCGCGCCCCAGGCGATGGAGCGCTATTGGAAGCGGCCCGAGCAAACCGAGGAGGCGTTCAAGGGTGGTTGGATTCACACCGGCGACATCGCGCGCGCCGACCCAGAAGGCTATCTCTACATTATCGACCGGAAGAAGGACATGGTCGTGACCGGCGGGTTCAATGTCTTCCCGCGCGAGGTCGAGGACGTCCTGACATCGCATCCCGCGGTCGCCATGGCCGCGGTCATTGGCGTGCCCGATCCCAAATGGGGCGAAGCCGTCACCGCGCTGATCGTCCCGCGCCCGGGAGAGACGGTCGATGCCGAAACGCTGATCAAGCTGGTCAAGGAGCGCAAAGGCGCGCCGCATGCGCCGAAGCGCGTCGAGTTCGTCGACACTCTGCCGATGACGGCCGTGGGCAAGGTCGACAAGAAAATCCTGCGCGCGCGCTACTGGGCGGGACAAGAAAGAATGGTCGGGTAGATCCGGCGTCGCCGATGAACGAGCGCCCGGCGCCGCGCCATGTTCTCGCCATCTGCCGGACCTGTCCCCGCTATGAGCGAGCGCCCCCGGACGAGAAGACGCGCGGCGCGGCATTGCTCGACGCGGTCAAGGCCGCGTCACGCGGCTGGCCGCTTTCGGATGCCTTCCTCATTCTCGGCGTGCAGTGCCTGAGCGGCTGCCCCTCG
>Ga0209062_1004453_pt1 | contig 14650 bp, 18 predicted proteins | sample Coa_R2_2_FD_187158 | JGI IMG/M metagenome (GOLD analysis project Ga0209062, IMG submission 187158) | Surface soil microbial communities from Centralia Pennsylvania, which are recovering from an underground coalmine fire - Coalmine... | ecosystem: Environmental > Terrestrial > Soil > Unclassified... | reverse complement strand
CGCTTCCGCCGCGTGCCTTCGGCCGGAAAGCTCTGAGGACGGTCGACCGGGGAAGGGCCGGGGAGCGAAGCCGGTGCCAGCGCCGCGAGCGCGCCCAACCGTCCGGGCAGGAAGCGTGCAATGGGCTGCGACAGCCAAGCGCCGAGGAGCGCCAGGCGGAAGAGCGCCGGGCGCGGCAGGATGAACGCCAGGAATCCGCGCAACCAACGATCGGCGAGGGGGCGCCGATAGGTCTCCTCGATGCGATGGCGCCCCTGATCGACGAGATGCATGTAATGGACGCCGGAGGGGCAGGTCGTCATGCAGGAGAGGCAGGAAAGGCAGCGATCGATGTGCTTTGCCACCTGCGCCGTGGCCGGCGCGTCGTTCTCCAGCATCTCCTTGATCAGATAGATCCGGCCGCGCGGCCCATCGAGCTCGTCGCCGAGCAGCACATAGGTCGGACAGGTCGCGGTGCAGAAGCCGCAATGGACGCAGGTCCGCAGGATCTTGTCCGCCTCGCGCGTGTCGGGATCGGCGAGCTGGGCGAGAGAGAAGTGGGTCTGCATGGGCGATCAGGTCACAAATTCGGGTACATGCGGCCGCGATTGAGGATGCGGCGGGGATCGAAGCTTTCCTTGACGCGAGCGGTGAGCGCCGCGAGCGTCGGCGTCTGCGGCTCGAAGACCGCCACGGCGTTGCGCAGCGCGTCGGGCGCCCGGATGAGGGTGGCATGGCCACCGCCCTGTGCTGCGACAGCGTCGCGGATCGCCCCGGCACCGCCATCGGCTGCGCCTTTGACGGCGAGCCAGACAAGGCCGCCTCCCCAATCGAAGAAATGGCGACTGTCGAGCCCGCGCGCAACCTGCGCCGCGACCGCCGGGCCGCTGGTCGGCGGCACGGAGAGGCGCCATACGGCATGCTCGGCGAGGGTCGCGAAGGGCGAAAGGTTGCGCAACTCGCGCCACAGCCTCGTCGCCGCCTCGCCGCGCTGGTCCTCGATCGCGCCAAAAGCGGCAAGCTCGCTCTTGAGCGCCGCTGCACGCGCCTCGACGGAGGGTCCGGGTCCTTCGAGGCGAAGAAGCGTCAGCGGTTGCGCATTGTTTCCGATGCCGGCCGGCAGATGCGCGGCGCCGCTCAATTCGTGCGGCGAATTGAGCGCCGCCGCCATGGCGCGTTGCGCCGTCGCATCGTCGAGACCCGAAATGGCGATGCTGCGCATCTCCTCGGCGCGTGGCAGGGTCTTGACCGTCACCTCGGTGAGGATGGCGAGCGTGCCGTAGGAGCCGGCGAGAAGCTTGCAGAGGTCATAGCCGGTCACGTTCTTGACGACCTTGCCGCCGGCCTTGAACGCCTCGCCGCGGCCGCTCACCGCGCGGAATCCCAAGAAATGATCGCGCGCCGCGCCGTATTTTAAGCGCCGCGGCCCCGCGAGGTTGCATGCGATCGCGCCGCCGAGCGTCGGCACCCGATCGCTGGTGCCGAGCAAGGCGCGCCAATCGGGCGGCTCGAAGGCGAGCATCTGTCCTGCCCCATCGAGTGCCGCTTCGATCTCGCCGAGCGGCGTCGCGGCGCCCGCGGTCAGCACAAGCTCCTCGGGCTCGTAGCGGCGAATCCCGGAAAATGCCGAGACGTCGAGCACATGCGGCGTCTGCATGGGCCGCCCCAGCCCGCGCTTGCTGCCGCCCGCCGCGATCTCGAGCGGTTCTTCGCGTGCGGTCGCGGCGGCGATGATCTCGACGAGCTCGCGCTCCCCGCTGGGCCGAAAGCTTGTCACGCTCCGCCCTCAGAATCGCGGCAAGTCAGGGAAGGGCACCGCGCCACGATGGATATGCATCCGCCCGAGCTCGGCGCAGCGATGGAGCTGCGGAAAGACCTTGCCGGGGTTGAGGAGTCCCTCGGGGTCGAAGGCGCATTTGAGGCGCATCTGCTGATTGAGATCGATCTCGTCGAACATGGTGGGCATGAGATCGCGCTTCTCGACGCCGACGCCATGCTCGCCGGTGAGCACGCCGCCGACCTCGACGCAGAAGCGCAGAATATCGGCGCCGAACTCTTCCGCACGCGCGAGCTCGCCCTCGTTATTGGCGTCATAGAGGATGAGCGGATGAAGATTGCCGTCGCCGGCATGGAAGACATTGGCGACCCGAAGCCCGTGCTTCGTCGAGAGATCCCGCATATGGGCAAGCACCTCGGGGAGGCGCTTGCGCGGAATCGTGCCATCGACGCAATAGTAATCGGGCGAGATGCGTCCAACTGCGGGAAATGCCGCCTTGCGCCCCGCCCAGAAGGCGAGCCGCTCCTCCTCGCTGTTGCTGATGCGCAGCGACATCGCCTGATTCTCGCGCGCAATCGCCTCGACGCGCTTGATGAGGTGATCGACTTCCGCTTGCGGCCCGTCGAGTTCGACGATGAGCAGCGCCTCGACATCGCGCGGATAACCGACGCGCACGAAATCCTCGGCCGCGTGGATCGCGGGCTTGTCCATCATCTCCATCCCGCCCGGGATGATGCCGGCGGCGATGATCGCGGCGACGCAAGCGCCGGCGTTTTCGTTGCTGGGAAAGCCGATGAGGAGCGCGCGCGCCGTCGCCGGCTTCTTCAGAATGCGAAGCGTCACCTCCGTCACCACGCCCAGAAGCCCCTCCGATCCCGTCATGACGCCGAGGAGGTCATAGCCATCGGCGTCGAGATGCTTGCCGCCAAGGCGCAGGATATCGCCATTGATCAGCACCATCTCGATGCCGAGCACATTGTTGGTGGTGAGGCCGTATTTGAGGCAATGCACGCCGCCTGAATTCTCCGCGATGTTGCCGCCGACGGTGCAGGCGATCTGGCTCGACGGATCGGGCGCGTAGAAGAAGCCGGCATGCTGGACGGCGAGCGTGATGCCGAGATTGGTAACGCCGGGCTGCGTCACCACGCAGCGATTGTCGAAATCGATCTCAAGGATGCGGTTGAACTTGCCAAGGCCGAGAATAATGCCGTCGGCGAGCGGCAACGCACCGCCCGAAAGCGAGGTGCCGGCGCCGCGCGGCACGACCTTGATGGCGTGCTCATGGCAATAGCGGAGGATCCGCGAAACCTGCTCGGTGGTTGATGGCAGAACGGCGAGGAGCGGCGGTTGGCGATAGGCGGTGAGCCCGTCGCTCTCATAGGCGCGCCGTTCCTCCTCGGCCACGATCACGCCTTCGCCGGGCACGATCGAGCGGAGCGCCGCAGCGATTTCGGCGCGGCGGGCGATCACGGTCGCATCGGGTGTCGGCATGCGCATGCGTGACCTCTCTCGGGATTCGAGCGGCTTGATGCCGTTTTGGTCGGCTTTTCCTATGTAGGGCCGCCGCCGCGACGCCGCCAACAAAAAACCGCGCCCGGAGCGCGGTTCCCTGACCGGGCGATGTGCGGTGGTTTCAGCCCTGGCGCGCCTTGAACCGCGGATTCGTCTTGTTGATCACATAGACGCGGCCCTTGCGCCGTACGATGCGGCAGTTCTTGTCGCGTTTCTTGAGCGATTTCAGCGAATTGGCGATCTTCATGACACGTCCGTCCTGGGCCGGGCCCGGAAAGCCGCAAAACATAGGAAGGTCGGCGATCCCTGTCAACCCGTGCGGCAATCAAATGATGAGCCCCGCCTGGCGGGGCGGGGCTCTGGGGACGTTGCTCGTGCCGGGGTGGAGCAGCAGCGAGCCATCCCAAAGTATCGCCCGCCGTCCAAAGAGGTAAGTGACAAAAAAGAGCCGCAGTCCAAGCGCGAAGAGGCGCGATTATTGCGCCTTCTTTTTGATCGAGTTGAGCGGCGGGCGGCTCGCGCCGGCAAGCGCATAGAAGCGGTAGGCCTTGAGCGCGCCGGCATCGAGCGCGGCCGTCGTGCGCATCCAGTATTCGACTTCATCCACCACGGCAAGGCGATGCGCGCGAGGCAGGGCCCGAAGATTGACCGTCTGGAGAAGATGATCCCAGCCGAGGATGATCTGGGTCTTCACATTGGCGCTGATGTCCTCGGAGATGCGCGTGTCGAAGCCCAGGCTGTTGAGGCAATCGACATATTGACGCAGCGTCCAGAGCGAGGGCGGGTAAGGTTGGAGCGCCGCCCAGGTGGCCAGTTCGGGCCGCTCGGCGAGCGAGGGCTCGACCACGTAATCGGTGAGCAGCAATTGTCCGCGCTGCTTCAGGCCGAGGATCAGGACGCGCATGAAGCGTTCCTTGTCCGTGACCATGTAGGTCGCGCCGCGGCCATAGATGCAATCGAACCCGCCGGTGCGCAGCTCGAAGCTCTCCGGGTCCATCACGCTCACCGGTGCGTGCTTCTGCTTACCGGCCGCGACCGACATCTCCATGCCGCGCCGCGCCAGTTCCGGATCGCGTTCGAGCCCGGTGACATAGGTGCCGAAGGCCTCGGCGACGGCGCGGGCGGGGCCGCCGAGCCCTGCGGCTACATCCAGAATGCTCATGGTGGGATCGGCGGCGAAGGGCTTTACCAGCTTGAGCACATATTCCTTGTTGCCGGGGACGTGAAAGCCGGGCCCCCAAAGCCATTGCCGGATCGTAAGACGGTCGAGCGGAGGAACGGATTCCTCCGGGAGGGACGGTGCACTCTCCGCGAGCGCATGGAGCGGCAAGGATTTATCGAGCGGCGAGGCCTGCGGCTCACCGCGGAAACGCGACAGGATCCTGGCGAACAGGGAGGTTTTGAAGCCGGTGCCCGCGATGCTGTCCCCCATTCCGTCCGAGCCTCACCTACTCCGCCGGATCAGGCTTGGCGCCCTCGTCATTCGCCGGGAACGGCCGCGACGGCGCGCGCGGTCGGTCTGGCGCCCGCACCGACGGAGCGGCCGTTCAGGAATTGCTTGATGTTGCGCGTCGCCTGGCGCAAGCGCTGGCGGTTCTCGACGAGCGCGATGCGCACGTAGTTCTCGCCATACTCGCCGAAGCCCACGCCGGGCGAGACCGCGACATTCGCCTCCTCCAGGAGGAGCTTCGAGAAGGCCAGACTGCCCATCTCCCTGAAGCGCGGCGGCAAGGGTGCCCAGGCGAACATCGTGGCGGGCGGGCTCGGCACGTCCCAGCCGGCCTGGCGCAGCCCTTCGATCAGCACGTCGCGTCGCGCCTTGTACCGCTCGCGGATCTCGGCGATGCAGTCCTGCGGCCCGTTGAGCGCCGCCGTCGCCGCCACCTGGATGGGCGTGAAGGCGCCGTAATCCAAGTAGGATTTGACCCGCGAGAGTGCGGCAATGAGGCGTGCATTGCCGACGGCAAAGCCGATGCGCCACCCCGCCATCGAATAGGTCTTGCTGAGCGACGAGAACTCGACGGCGATGTCGCGCGCGCCCGGCACCTGGAGCACCGAGGGCGGCGGATTGCCGTCGAAAAAGATCTCGGCATAAGCGACGTCGGAGAGGAGATAGATGTGGTGATGACGGCAGAAATCGACGACCTCGGCATAGAAATCGAGCCCGACCACCTGCGCCGTCGGATTTGCCGGAAAATTGAGCACGATCGCGATCGGCTGGGGCACGCTGTGGGTGACCGCCTTTTTGAGCTCGCGCATGAAATCGACGCCCGGCCCCACCGGCACATGCCGCACCGAGGCGCCGGCCATGATGAAGCCGAAGGCATGGATGGGATAGCAGGGGTTGGGCACTAGCACGATGTCGCCGGGCGCGGTAATCGCCTGCGCCAGATTGGCAAGGCCCTCCTTGGAGCCCAGCGTGGCGATGATCTCGCGCTCGGGATCGAGCTCCACATTGAAGCGCCGCGCGTAATAGGCCGCATAGGCGCGGCGCAGCCCGGCGATGCCGCGCGACACCGAATAACCGTGGCTCCGCGGGTTCTGCACCGCCTCGACGAGCTTCTTGACGATGTGGTCTGGCGTCGCCCCGTCGGGATTGCCCATGCCGAGATCGATGACATCGCGACCCGCCGCCCTCGCCCGCGCCTTCAGCGCGTTCACCTCGGCGAAGACATAGGGCGGCAGCCTCTTGATGCGATAGAACTCTTCCTGCATGGTGACCATCGAACGGGCGGTTGAATGACGCGCCATTCTAGGCGTTCCGATGACGCGAAGCGAGTGCCAAGCAGACCGCCGAAGATCGGCAAAGCACGGAAGGAAGCAGCATGAAGGCCGAAGAGCTCCGCGAGATGCAGGCGCCATTCAAGGCGCTCTACCGTGAAATCCCGGAAAAGGCGATCATCACGCTCAAGGCCAAGGGCGAGCTCGGCAGCGAGAGCATCACTTGCAAAGTCGAGACCGGACGCGCGCTGGTCGAGGCCGGTCTTCATCCGGCGACGGGCGGCGATGGGATCAGCCTGTGCTCGGGCGACATGCTGCTGGAGGCGCTGGTCGCTTGCGCCGGCGTGACGATGAAGGCGGTGGCGACCGCGTTGGGCCTCCCCTTGAAGCGCGGCACGGTGAGCGCCGAGGGCGATCTCGACTTCCGTGGCACTCTCGGGGTCGCCAAGGACGCACCGGTCGGTTTTCGCGAAATTCGTCTCAATTTCGATATTGACAGCGACGCGAGCCCGGAACAGATCGAGACGCTGCTGAAGCTCACGGAGCGCTATTGCGTCGTCTTTCAGACGCTCAACAAGCGGCCGGAGCTGAAGCTGTCCCATCACCATACGGGCGGTTGAGGGGACGGGCGTCCGCGCGCCCTTCAGGACATAAATTTGACATTGCAGAGCTGCCGGTTGCGCGGGGATGAAAGGCGCCGGTCGGGCGTAGCATTGAGCGTTGAACGTTCAAGGCGGGGCGACCGATGAACGCCGTCCCGCCGCCTCAATGGAGGTCCCCGTGCGCATCGAGAGTGCAAGCCTGCGGGAGATGGCGATCGGTTTTCTGGTGCTGCTCGCCCTGCTGCTGCCGATGCTGCCGCTCGCCCAGGACGGCACGGCGCGGATGCGGGTCCATTTCCGCACTACGGAGATGGCGAAGCCCCGCGCCTTCACGGCAGAGGCCCCGCTCGGCGTCTGCGCCGCCATGGCGGCAGCGCTCACCTACGAAAATCCCGACACCGGGGAGTATACCCGCGTCGCCTGCGGGGAATAAACCGGGCGTCACCTTGAGCGGCCTCGCCGGCGCCTGTAGAAAGGCCCGGCAAAAGAGTGTGCCGCACGCGTGACCACTGCAAAGGCCATTGTCCTCTTCTCCGGAGGGCAGGATTCCACGACCTGTCTTGCCTGGGCGCTCGACCGCTTTTCGGCGGTCGAGACGATCGGCTTCGACTACGGGCAGCGCCACAAGGTCGAGCTCGCCTGCCGGCTGGTCATCCTCGGTGAGTTCCGGCGCCTCTTCCCCGCCTGGGCCGCCCGCCTTGGCGAGGACCACGTCATCGATCTCGGCGTGCTCGGGCGGATCAGCGACACCGCCTTGACCCGCGAAGCCGAGATCGCGATGAGCGAGAACGGATTGCCCAATACTTTCGTGCCGGGCCGCAACCTGGTGTTCCTCACCCTTGCCGCCGCCATTGCCTATCGCCGCGGCGCCAAGCATCTGGTGGCCGGCATGTGCGAGACCGATTATTCGGGCTATCCCGATTGCCGCGACGACACGGTGAAGGCGATGCAGGTGACGCTCACCCTCGGCATGGCGCAGCGCTTCGTCATCGATACGCCCTTGATGTGGCGGGACAAGGCGGCCACATGGCACCTCGCGGAAGAGCTCGGCGGCGTGGCGCTCGTCGATCTCATCCGCGAGCACACTCATAGCTGCTATCGCGGCGACCGGGAACGGCGTCACGATTGGGGCTATGGTTGCGGCGCGTGCCCCGCCTGCGAGCTGCGCGCCGCCGGCTATCGCCGATACGTTGGAAGCACCGCCTGATGAGCTACGCGGTCAAGGAGATCTTCTATACGCTGCAAGGCGAGGGGGCCAATGCCGGCCGTCCCGCCGTCTTCTGCCGCTTCGCCGGCTGCAATCTATGGTCGGGCCGCGAGGAGGATCGGGCGATGGCGGTATGCCGCTTCTGCGACACCGATTTCGTCGGCACGGATGGCGCGGGCGGCGGGCGGTTTGCCGATGCGGCAGCGCTGGCGCGGGCCATCCGCGGCACTTGGCCCGAGGCGGCGGGCGCGCGCGCTTTCGTCGTCTGCACCGGCGGCGAGCCGCTCCTGCAACTCGACCGTCCCCTCATCGATGCGCTCCATCGCCTTCACTGCGAAATCGCGGTCGAGACCAATGGCACCTGCGCGGCGCCTGACGGCCTCGATTGGATCTGCGTCAGCCCCAAGGCCGGCGCGCCGCTGGCGCTCAAGGCGGGCGACGAGCTGAAGCTCGTCTTCCCCCAAGAGGGCATCGACCCTCGCCTCTTCGAGGCGCTCGCCTTCGATCACTTCCTGCTTCAGCCCATGGACGGGCCGGAGCGCGAGCGCAACACGGCGCTCGCCATCCGCTATTGTCTTGCCCATCCGCGCTGGCGGCTGAGCCTTCAGACGCACAAATTTCTCGGCATTCCATGAGCGTCGAGATCGTCAAGGAGTTCGGCTTCGATGCCGCTCATTTCCTGCCGACGGCGCCGGAGGGGCATCCCTATCGGCGGCTCCATGGCCATTCCTTCCGCGTCGAGATCGCGCTCCAAGGCGTGCCCGACCCGGCAAGCGGCTGGCTCGTCGATTTCGGCGTGATCGAGGCGCGGTTTGCCGAGCTGCGCCAGCGCCTCGATCACCATCTCCTCAACGAGATCGAGGGCCTCGGGGTACCGACGCTCGAAAACCTGGCGCGATGGATCTACCGGGAACTCGCCCCCTCGCTCCCCGCCCTCGCGCGCGTCACGGTGCGGCGCCAATCCGGCGGCGAGAGCTGCACCTATCGTCCTGAGGAGTGACATGATACCGTCCGCCGCAAGGGCGGAGGGCGGATCTCATGGATGTCGCGGAGCGCCAATCTTTCGAGCGGCAGGTCGTCGGGTTCGGCGCGGCGCTGGGCGAGGGAGATGCTGCCTCATTCACCGAGGATGCAGCGCGCGGCGCGAAGCGCGGCGAGCCCGGCGCGGCGAAGCGGCTGTCTGTCGCGCTGGCGCGGGTCGCCTTCGTCACCCCGGAAGCCGTCACGCCGATCTACGACGCTTTCGCCCGCGGCTGGCTTGATGCTCACTCGATGGCGGGTTCGTCGACCGACCATTCGGCGCTGGCGCTCCTTCGGGAGGAGGCGGAATTGCCCGCGCCTTTCTGGGACGCCTTCTGGGGCATTGTCAGGGATGCCGGAAGTTCGATCTCCGCCGGCGAGATCACCGCGCGCGTGGCGGCCTTGGCGGGCGATCTCCCACCCGCCTTCGGCGAACGCGCCGAGCGGGCGGCACGCGCCCATCCGGGAGCGGCCGGCGCTGCCGAGCGTCCGGTGCCCGAGCCGCTCCGCCTCGCGGTCCTCGCCGAGCAGCCCGCGGGCTCGCTTGGAAACGCGTTCCATCGGCTGATCGTCGACAACAATTTCGACCTCGAAGTGCTCGATCGCCAGGCGATCGGGCTCGGCTTCCTGCCGCCGGCGCTGCGCTATCTCAACACGCGCATCCTCCAGATGCACGATATCTGGCATCTCGTCGGCGGCTACGCCACGACGGCGCTGCACGAGATCGCGATCTCATCCTTCCAGCTCGCCCAGTTCGGGCACAATTACTCGGCCATGTTCCTGGCGACGGTCACCACATCGACCCGTCTCCACTTCCCCGCGGGTCTTCCCGCCATGCTCCAGGTGGTCGCCGAGGCCTGGCGGCACGGCCGCGCAAGCCCGCCCTTCATGGCGATCGATTGGGAGAGCGAATGGCACCGCCCGATCGCCGAGATCCGCGCGCGTCACGGCATCGTGCCGTTTGCCGGCAGCTTGCCCGCGGATCTCGTCGAGCAGGCGCGCGCGGCGCGAGCGGCCGCGTCTTAGAAAGCCGCGCTATTTGCCGGGATCCTTCACATTGGGGATCCGGTCGAACTCGACATTGACGATCTTGCCGCCGACATTCTCGACGCGCCGGACATAGACGGTCTGGATGACGTCACGCGTCTCGGGATCGATCTCGATGGGCCCGCGCGGGCTGTCGATCTTCATGCCTTTCAACGCGGCCATCGCCTTGTCGCCATCGGTCGCGCCCTTGAGCTTCTCGATCACCTGATAGATCGCTGCCATCCCGTCATAGCCGCCGACCGAGAGGAAATCCGGACGGAAATCGCCGAAGGACTGGGCGAAGGCCTTGACGTATTCCTTGTTGAGCGCGCTGTCATGGGCATAGGAGTAGTGATGCGTGGTGATGATGCCGAGCGCGGCGTCGCCCATGCCTTGCAGCACCGCGTCATCCGTGACATCGCCCGTCGCCAGGATCTTGACGCCGGAGCGCAGCAATCCCTGCTCGGCGAAGGCCTTCATGAGCGCCGTGGGCTGCTCGCCCGAGGGCACGAAGAGGAAGACCGCCTGCGGCTTGAGGTCGCTGACCTTCTGCACATAGGGCGCGAATTCCGGGCTCTTGAGCGGCATGCGCACCGAGCCGACGATGGTGCCGCCCGCCGCGGTGAACACCTTCTGGAAGGTCGCTTCGGCATCATGGCCCGGGCCATAATCCGAGGTCATCATATAGACCTGCTTGATGCCGTTCTTCGCCGCCCATTGCGCGAGCGGCGCCGTCACTTGCGGCAGCGTGAAGGAAACCCGCGCAATATAAGGCGATTTCGTCGTGATGATCGAGGTCGCGGCATTCATGACGATCATCGGCGTCTTCGCCTCGGTCGCCACCTCGGCGGCGGCGAGCGCGTTAGGCGTGTAGACGAAACCCGCAAGGAAATTGACCTTGTCGCGCGTCACCAGCTCCTGCGCCAAGCGCTTGGCGATGTCGGGCGCGGGGCCGGTGGTGTCGCGGCGGATGATCTCGATCTTCTTGCCGGCGACCGTGTCGCCATGCTGCTTCATATAGAGCCGGACGCCGTCATCGATCTCGCGGGCATTGTCGGCGCCGGAGCCGGAGAAGGAGAGGATCAGCCCGACCTTGATCGTCTCCTCGGCCCATGCGCCGGCACCGAGGGTGAGGCCCAGGGCGAGCGTCGCCGCCCCGATCGCAAAGCCGCGGAAATGTCCGAAAATCATCCGATTTCCTCCCCGTCTGAACGGTATTTCCTACCATTATGATGGGAATAATAACCCCCATCGGGCGGGGAGGCGATACGACTTAGGTCGTGCCCCGCGCCCTCTGGGGGTCATCGGCGCTCTATTCGGCCGCGGGCGCCAGCGAGCAGACCGCCTCCTCGTATTTGCCCGAGCCCATGGCGCCTTGGGCGAAGATCTCGTGCCGGGCGATCCAGTCGAAGCTCTCCTCGAAGACCTCCTTGGTGTAGGGCTCGAAGACGAGCCGCTCGCCCGGCCCCCAGCGGCGCGTATCCATCTGGTCGAGGAAGCGGGCGGGGAATTCCTTCTTGTAGTAATGCGTGTAACGCTCGGGCCGCAAATCGATGTCGCGCTGGGCGCGGCGCAGCGCGCGGAAATATTTGCGGACATCCTCGGGATCGGGCTCGCCGGTGATCATCGCCGCGATCATGAAGGTGGCGTCGAGGATCTTGCGGAAGCCCAATTGCTCGAGGAAATAGAGCGGTCCGCTGAACACCGTCGCGGCGGGCACCTTGCGGTCGATCAAGAGCTCCATGCGCTTGAAGAGGAGCCCGTCGGCAAAGGAGAGCTTGATCTCATGGGCCGGCATGAACTGCTCGAGCGCCTGGATCGTCGAGTAGTGGCTCCCCGACTGATAGCCGACCGAGATCGGCACGCCTTTCAAATCCTCGGGCGATTTGATCGGCGATTCCGGCGGCACGAAGATGCCGGCGGGCGCCACCGAATAGCAGTCGGCGAAGAGCTTGCCGTGGCCCGAGGACGCCGCGACGTTCACGGTCCAGTGGCAGGCGCAGCTCACATCGGATTGCCGTCCCTGCTCGAAGGTCTGATACGCCCCGACCTTGTCGCCGAGATCGTGGCGCTTGCCGTCCTTCGAGACGAGCTCGTCATGGAAGGTGTAATCGAGCCCTTCGGCGGCGAAATAGCCCTTCTCCTCGGCAACCCATTCCTGAAGCCGCATATGCGGCGCGATGACGAATTTTCCCATTGTTTCCTCCTTCTCTGGCGTGTCAGCAACAAGCCTCCCGCGCGGCGGCATCGGCGAGCCGGCGGTCGCGGATCATCGCGACATGATCGTCCATCAGCGCGCGCGCCGCGGCGGCGTCGCCCGCCGCGATCGCGCCCGCAAGCGCGCGATGGACATCGAGAATGTGGCCCGCGAGCTCGCGCGTGAGCGAGCGGTTGCGCGCCGGCCACGAGACGTGCTGGAGCGAGACGAGCTGGAACACCAGCACGCGGTTATGCGACGCCTCGGCGACCGCCAGATGGAAATCGCGGCTCGATCGCGTGAAGGCGTCGAGATCATCGAGCCGCGCCGCCGCCTCGTCGATGAGCGCGCGGAGCCGCGCGTGATCGGCAGCCTCGGCATGCGAAGCCGCAAGCTCGGCCGCCAGGCATTCGATCGCCCGTTGCGCCGTCATGATCTCGGCGACTTGCGCGCCGGCGAGCGTCAATTGCACGGCGAGCGCTTCGGCAAAGCGCCCGGGATTGCCCTGCGCCACCCGCGCGCCGCCGCCCGCGCCCATGCGGATCTCGACGATGCCCAGGGCCTCGAGCGTGCGGAGCGCATCCCGCGCCACGATCCGGCTCACCCCGGCCCGGGCCGCGATCTCCTTCTCGCCGCCGACGAAATCCCCGGGCTTCAACCGCCCCTCGAAGAGCGCGTCGCGGATCTCCGCCACGATCTGCGCCGAAAACGTCGAGGCGCGGCCGGGGGAGGCCGGGGCGGCGGAGATGGTCGCGGCGTCGCGGAAAAGGGGGAGGACAGGCATAAGAAGAAAAGATATTAAAGATAATATCTTTTGTCAACGACCTTTTGGCGACGGAACCGATGCACAAGGGATGCGGCGTTAACGGTTCGATGCTATGGTGCAGCCGATGGCCGACCCTGCCGGGAAACAGAGCTCGATCCTCGACACCCCCGACCCCAAGGCGGAAGAGCGCGCATGGTTAGAGGGGGAGGACGACGTTGCCGCGGGCAGAGTGATCTCGCACGAAGCCATGCGCCGTTGGTTGCTGTCTTGGGGCAAGGCCGGTGAGCTGCCGCCACCGAGTGCGGCGAGTAGTCTGGTCGCGCGCCGTGCGAGAGGATCTGCGCGGCATTCGTGGTTACATTGCGCAATTCAATCCCTTTGCCGCTGAACGTGTGGCGTTGGCCCTGCTGAGCGCGGCAGAGAGCTTGATTGATCTACCCGAGCGAGGCCGAGCCATCGGCCAGAGCCGCCGCGAGCTCGGAAAACGGGGTCGGAGTGAAATTTCGATTGGCACCGGCGGCGGCTCAGCCATGAGCAAATATACGCCGGCCCCGGTCGACTTCGATGAATTGGTGCCGGCGGAGCACGATATCGAGAACAGGCGTGTCGGCCCGCGGCGGAAGCACATGCCCAAGGCCAAGCCTATGTGACGGACTCATTGTAACAGAGAGGATCACCATGCATTTCAAGCGAGGCCGCGCGCGCAACCGTCGCGCCGGCTGCAAATTGTGCAAGCCGTGGAAGGTCAACGGCCATCGCACCGAGCGCATCGATGGCGAGCGGTTCTCGGACCACCGCCGGCGCGCGGCGGCCGCGCAAGCGATTCGCGAGCATCGGTAGTCCCGGCAATTACTCCGACAGTTCGTACGGTCTGATCAGACTTTCCGCAGGAATGTGCCACTCGCGGTGCAGCTTCCACGCCATCTCCATCGTCAACATGCGCTTGCGATTCAGCACCTCTGAAGCACGAGATCGCGAGCCGAAGAGCACGGCCAAGTCCGCTTGGCTGCGCCCCGTCTCTTCCATGTGGTATTTGACGGCCTCGACGGGATCGGACGCCTCGATCGGCCAGCGCTTGTCCTCATAGGCGCTCACGAGCGTGGAAAGCACTTCGAGTTCATCATGCTCAGGCGTGCCGGGTTCGGCGCCCCATAGACGTGCAATCTCGCCAAGCGCGGCCTCGTGGTCCGCATCCGAGTGGATGGGTCGAATTGTCATAGCTACCTCCTAATGCTGGCCAACCGTGAGGGCATCGACTCTGTCGTACTCCTGATGCGTACCGACGAACTTGATCCACGCGACATTCGCCGTGAACTTGAAGGCAACGACCAGGCGATAGTTGCCGCCCAAAATATCGAACTTCACGCGCTCACCATTGAGCACCGTCGCTCTCGAAAAAGCCTGCGTCACCTCATTCATCGAGCTGAACTGACTGTTGCGGACCTTGGCAAACCACTCCTTCAGGGCGGTCTCGGTCTCCGGGTGTTTTGTCCAGAATTCCGTCAAGGTGCGGCGAGCGATGACGTTCATGGGAGGCAATATAGCTCGTTCCCAATTTGGGAACAAGCCGTATTTTCCCAGCCCGGGAACATTTTTGGAGTTCCCATGAAACGTATCTGCAAATCGACCAAGCCTCGATTAGAGGTCCGCGCGTCGAAGCCCAGCGTTTCCGCAAAATGCGAAGCTTTCCTCCCGATGCGAGAGCCTTCAGATGCCGGTCGCGTCCCATCGAGTGGTGTAGGAGCTGTGGGTAAGTAGCCCGCCGCAGCGACCGCCGCGAGTCAGGCGGGGGCGGGCTACTTATCCACAGCGGTGGTCATCGTCGATCTTCGGTAGGGTTTGG
>Ga0209062_1004452_pt1 | contig 14651 bp, 13 predicted proteins | sample Coa_R2_2_FD_187158 | JGI IMG/M metagenome (GOLD analysis project Ga0209062, IMG submission 187158) | Surface soil microbial communities from Centralia Pennsylvania, which are recovering from an underground coalmine fire - Coalmine... | ecosystem: Environmental > Terrestrial > Soil > Unclassified... | reverse complement strand
GCTGTCCCTGAGCGACCGCTTCGGCATCACGCTGACGTTCATCACGCCGGACCAGGAGCGCTACCTCACCATCGTGAGCGAGCTGACGCGCGCCCGCGGGTTGGAGATCGAGGCCCAAGACCTCAGGATGCGCGCCATCCGCTGGGCGATGTACAACAACGGCTTCTCCGGGCGGACAGCCCGGCAGTTCGTGGACTTCCTTACTGCGGAGTTGGCTGCTTCTTCCTGATCTCTTCGATCAGATTGTTCACCTGCACGCTCAAGCCGTGGACCTGGGCCGCCAGCCGTTCCAGCTCAGTGCGGGTAGGCACGTTGGCCTCCTTCAGAGCGTGCGTGAGGCGCTCCTCGACGAAGCCGTCGTCGTCACCGCGCATCTTGCGGCGCTTGTCGATCACGTCCTCCACGGTCCGCAGCACCTCCTGCTCGGTCATGTGGCCGATCTCCACCCAGGTGTTGATGACGCGCTCGACCTCCTGTTCGGCCAGCTGAACGATGCCTGTTCCAGTGAGGGTCCGCCGGAACTGCTCGAACGTCGCCGTTCCCGCACGGACAAGGCCAGTCAGGATGCTCTTGCTGAACGGACCGGTGGACTCCCGCTCGCGTTCCAGCAGGATCTCCGTGAGGATGACCGTGGTGATGTCTTCGCCGCTGTCGTTGTCGACGACCTTCACGTCGTCGCCCGAGGTGATCAGCCGCGCGATGCCGTCAAGGGTGATCTGCTTGCGGTCCGAGGCGTCGTACAGCTTGCGGTTGGAGTACCGCTTGATGAGATGCATTCCTCAGACCTCTAGACCTCAAGCATAGGAGGGTGCTTAACTTATGGGCACCTCCACCGCAGGAGACGGAATGATGCTCGACATGCTCAAGGTCTCAGCCAGCGGAAATGGATCTTCCGCTAACGGGCAGCGCCCTCACCTAACCTCTCCCACTTCGGTGGGCGAGGAACAGCCGGCACGGCCGCGATCGCGCGTCGGCCGCGTCGATCAGTTGAACGATCTCCAGAACCTGATTGGCTGGCTGGAAGAGAACGGCGACTTGCACCGGGTCTCGCGCGAGATCGACCCGCACCTGGAGCTGGCCGGCTACGCCTCCAAGCTCGAGGGCGGCCCCGCGGTGCTGTTCGAGAAGCTGAAGGATTCGCCCTACGCGGCCATCATCGGCCTGCTGTGGAACCGGGACGTGCTGGGCCGGGTGTTCGGGTTGGAGCCGCGCGAGCTGCCGTTCCACGTGGCCGACTGCATCGCCAGCTGGCGAAAGTCGCCAATCCCGCCGGTGGTGGTCGATCGCGGTCCGGCCAACAACGTGGTCGAGAAGGAGGTCGATCTCGGCAAGCTGCCCATTCCGCAGCACGCGCTGAAGGATGGCGGCCGGTACCTCGACTGCTCGGCGGTCATCGCCAAGGACCCGATGACGGGCGTGCGCAACGTCTCGATCCAGCGCTGCCTGGTCACGGGCAAGGACCGGATGACGATGCTCATCGACCGCGGGCGAGACCTGCGGGCGTACTGGGAGCGCGCCCGCTGGCAGGGCAAGTCGCTGCCGATCACCATTTCCAACGGTGTGGGGCCGTCGGTGTACGTCGCCTGCTGCGTCCCCTCAAAGGACGCGCCGACCTTCACGGACGAGCTGGGCGTGGCCAGCGAACTGCTGGGCGAGCCGCTGCGGCTGCTGCGCGGGCAGACCAGCGAGGTCGAAGGCGTCGCCGACGCGCAGTTCATCCTCGAAGGGGAGCTGCTGCCCGACACCTTCGAGCCGGAGGGACCGTTCGCCGAGGTGACGGGCATGTACGCCCAGCGCGACAACCGCTGGGTGGTGAAGGTGAACGCCATCACCCGCCGGCGCAAGCCCATCTTCCACACGCTCCTCTCAGGCAAGGAGGTCTACAACTCCGTCGGCCTGCTGGGCGAGGCAGCGGTCTTCCGCGCCGTCTCGCAGGAGGTGCCGTCGGTGACAGGCGTGTACTTCACGCACGGCGGCGGCGGCTTCTACCATGCCGTGGTCTCCGTGGCCAAAGCGTCGGATGACGAACCCAAGGCGGCCATCGAGGCCACCATGAAGGCCTTTCCGCCGCTCAAGCAGGTGACCGTCGTGGACGACGACGTGAACATCTACGATGCTTCGGACGTCGAGTGGGCCATGGCGCAGCGCTGGCGGCCCGACACCGGCACCTTCATGTATCCCAACCAGAAGGGCCACGAGCTCAACGCCACCTTCCCCGACGGCGTCGGCACCAAAGTGGGCTTCGACGCCACCTGCCCGTACCCGAAGGCAGCCCGCTACGAGCGGATTGCGTTTATGGACGTGGAAGTCGACTGAGTCGCGGCATCTGCCACGAGAGCGTGGGTAAGCCCCTCAGTCGTGTACGCCTCCGCCACCACATCGACCCGTAAGCCGTGATCGCGGGCACTCTGGGCGGTGATGGGACCAATGCAGGCAACCTTCACACCCGGAGGGGGCGGGCCGGCCAGGCGGACGAAGTTGGCGACGGTGGAGGAGCTGGTAAAGGTGACCACATCCACCCTCGGCAGGACGGCGGCGAGGCGCTCGGCGGCTCCAGGAGGGCATTCCGTCCGGTAGACCTCCACCACGTCCACCTGCGCGCCTGACTCGCGGAGCATGTGCGGCAGCACGTCGCGGGCGACCTTCGCCCGCGGGATGAGGACGCGCTCCGGCTTGCGGGCAGCCAGCGCGCTGGCAACAGCTTCGGCGACATACTCCTCCGGCGTCAGGTCGGCGCGGAGGCCATACGCCTTCAGGGCGCGAGCCGTCTCGGGGCCGATGGCGCACAGGCGGGCCGACGCCAGAGCGCGAGCATCAAGACCGGACGCCCATACCCGCTCGAGGAACCGCCGGACGCCGTTGGCCGAGGTGAAGACCAGCCAGTCGTAGCCCGGAAGGCCCTGGATGGCGGCGTCCACCGGCGTCCAGTCCTCCGGCGGCAGCAGCTCGATCACCGGCACTTCGTAGACCAGCGCGCCGGCCTCCCGCAGACTCGCGGCAAAAGCTTCCGACTGCTCGCGCGGCCGGGTCACGAGCACACGGCAGCCGAACAGCGGCAGCCGCTCGAACCAGCTCAACTGCTCGCGCAAGTGCACCACCTCGCCCACCACGATGACCGCCGGCGCCGTGAGGCCCGCCTCCGACACCGCGCGAGGCAGGTCGGCCAGGCAGGAAGTCACCACCTGCTGCTCCGGCCGCGTTCCCCAGCGGACTGCCGCTGCGGGCGTAGAGGGAGCACGACCGTGCTCGATCAGCCGTCCAACCACCTCGGCCAGGTTGGTGACGGACATAAGGAACACCAGCGTGTCCGCCCTCGCGAAGGCGTGCCAGTCGATGGCGTCCTCGCCCTTGCCCGGCTTCAGCCGCCCGGGCAGGATGGTGACCGAGCTGGAGTGGTCGCGGTGCGTCACTGGGATGCCGGCGTAGGCGGGCACCGCCAGCGCCGACGTCACGCCCGGTAAGACCTGGAAGGGAATCCCGGCCGCGTGCAGCGCCTGGCCCTCCTCGCCACCTCGACCGAACAGGTAAGGGTCTCCTCCCTTGAGCCGCACCACCCGCTTGCCTTGACGGGCGTGCTCGATCAGCAGCTCGTTGATTCGCTGCTGCTCGGCTCGATTGCCGTGCAGGTCGCGGGCGGGAATCAGCTCGGCGCCAGGCGCGAACGCCAGCAGCTGCTCGTCGACCAGATAGTCGTAAACCACCACGTCCGCCTGTTCGAGGACGCGCTTGCCCTTGAGCGTCAGCAGTCCGGGATCCCCCGGGCCGCCGCCAACCAGGTAGACGATGCCGTCCGGCATCAGGAAGCCAGGAGCTCGGCCGCGCCCTGCGCGAGGGCCTGCTCGGCGATGCGTTCGCCCAGCTCGACCGGCTCCATGCCCTCGCCGCTCACGCGAATGAGACGCCGGCCGTCGCGCGAGGCTACGGCCACCTGCAGCTGCACGGCATCGTCGTCGGCGGGGCAGCAGTACGCCGCCACGGGCACGCGGCAGCCGGCGTCCAGCCGGGCCGCGAACGTCCGCTCAGCGTCGATGCACTGCCGCGTGATCGCATCTTCGATCGTCCGCAGCTCATCCAGCCACTCGGCGTCCGCCAGGGCTTCTACGCAGATGACCGCCTGGCCCGGCGCCGGCAGGCAGGTCGAGGGATCGAGGAACGCCCGGCTGGGAACGCGGACGCCCAGCCTTCGCAGGCCGGCGGCGGCCAGCATAATGGCGTCGTACTCGCCCTCTTCCAGCTTGCGGAGGCGCGTATCCACGTTGCCGCGAATGGCCTCGAAGCGCAGGTCGGGGCGGCGCGCCCGCAGCTGAGCCTCGCGGCGCAGGCTGCTGCTGCCAACTCGCGCGCCTTCGGGCGCAGATGCCAGGCCGCCGCCGTCCCGCGTCAGCAGCACGTCGCGCGGATCGTCACGTTCCAGCACGGCGGCCAGCGTGAAGCGCTCGTCCAGCACCGAGGGCACGTCCTTGAGGCTGTGGACCGCGAAATCGATGCTGCCATCCAGCAGCGCCGCTTCGATCTCCTTGATGAACAGCGACTTGTCGCCAATCTCCTGCAGCGGCACATCCATGCGCTGATCGGCCGTCGTGCGGATGGTCACCAGCTCGGCTTGAAAGCCCTCGACGGCCGTTGAGAGCCCGGCGACGACGTGCTCCGCCTGCCATAGGGCGAGCTTCGAGCCACGCGTGCCCACGCGGTACGTCCGCACCAGCGGAGTATAGGAAGGGCCACTTCCTACAATTGACGAAACCGGGGCTGTAGCTCAGCTGGGAGAGCATCGCCTTTGCACGGCGGGGGTCAGGGGTTCGAATCCCCTCAGCTCCACTCCATGATCACGCCGGCCCAATTTCGGGCCATGGTCCTGGCCATGCCCGAAGCCGAGGAGGGCCAGCATCACGGCCACCCCGACTTTCGCGTTCGCAAGAAGGTCTTCGCGACGCTCTGGCCGGAGAAGGGACGGGGCGTGCTGATGCTGCCGGTTGTGGAGCACCTGGCGGCGGTGCAGCGCCAGCGGGAGGCATACGTCTCGGTTGGCAAGCCGAGCCTGCGCGGGGTCACTGGCGTGGTGCTTCAGCAGGCCGACGCGGACGACGTGGGCGAGCTGGTGGTGGAGGCGTGGTGCAACGTCGCGCCGGAGCCGCTGGTGCAGGAGTTCCTGGCTCGAGAGAGACGTGGCTAGGAGCGTGGCCCGAAGCTACGCCGAGGCCGCCGGCGGGGGTGGCAGCATGAAGCCGGGCGCTAGGGGCTCCGGTGGCGGCCGATGGGCTTCGGGCCACGCTCCTACCAGGGCCCTCGACGGCATCCGCGTCCTGGACCTAACGCGCGTCCTGGCGGGGCCGTACTGCGCGATGATGCTGGGCGACTACGGCGCGGACGTCATCAAGGTCGAGCAGCCGGGGCGCGGTGACGACTCGCGCCACTGGAAGCCGCCAGACGCCGGCGGCGAGAGCGCCTACTACCTCAGCATCAACCGCAACAAGCGCAGCATCGCCCTCAACCTCCGCCATCCCGGCGCCCAGGACGTCATGCGCCGGCTGGCCCAGTCCGCCGACGTGCTCATCCACAACTTCAAGCGCGGCGGCATGGATTCGATGGGCCTCGGCTACGCGGCGTTGAGCGAGCTGAACCCGCGGCTGATCTACTGCACCATCACCGGCTATGGCGAGGGAAGCCCCTATCAGGACCGGCCCGGCTACGACTTCGTCATCCAGGCCCAGAGCGGCCACATGAGCATCACCGGCGAACCGGACGGCGAGCCGCAGAAGGTCGGCGTGGCCATCGTGGACGTGACCACCGGCCTCTACGCCTGCTCGGCCATCCTGGCGGCGCTGCACGAGCGGGAGTCGTCCGGACTGGGCCAGCACATTGAGGTGGCGCTGATGGACAGTGCGCTGTCCTGGCTCATCAACGTGGCCAGCAGCTGGCTGATGACCGGCGAGGAGCCGTTGCGCTACGGCAACGCCCACGCGACGGTTGTGCCCTACCAGGCGTTCAAGGCTTCCGACCGCTACTTCGTGCTGGCTGTCGGCAACGACGCCCAGTTCCGCACGGTCGTCCGGCTCATGGGCGCGACCGACATGGCCGAGGACGAGCGCTTCGCCACCAACCCCGGCCGCGTCCGCAACCGCGAAGCGCTGATGGCCCGGATGATCCCGATCTTCGCCACCCGCCGCGCGGACCAGTGGCTGGCCATGTTCGTGGAAGCAGGCATCCCCGCGGGCCCCATCAACACCGTCCCCCAAGCCCTGTCGGACCCGCACGTCGCCGCCCGCGAGATGGTGCTGGAGGTCCCACACCCGACCGCCGGCTCCGTGCGCATGATGGGCATGCCCTACAAGCTCTCCCGCACCCCCGCCGCCGTGCAGCGCCACCCACCCCTCCTCGGCGAGCACACCGACGAAGTCCTGCGTGAGCTAGGCCTAAGCGAGTCCGAGATCACCGACCTCCGCGCAAGCGGCGGCCTATAGCCGCCTTTGTGGCCGCCGGCCCTACTCGGTGGGGCATCAGCGGCCGGAGCCCGGAGGCGGGGCAACTCCAGCAAACACAAGCTCAGGCGTCAGCCGCTAACCGAATGCCCATGAACTGCCACCGCGCGTCCGGCGGGAAGAAGTTCCGGTACGTCGCGCGGATGTGGGATTGGGGCGTGGCGCACGAGCCCCCGCGCAGGACGTACTGATTGCACATGAACTTGCCGTTGTACTCGCCGACGGCGCCTGCCGCCGGCCTGAAGCCGCGGTACGGCGAGTACGAGCTGCTGGTCCACTCCCACACGTCACCGAACATCTGGATCAAGCCGTCACCCGATCCGGGCCGTGGGTGAAAGCAGCCGCTCTCGACGAAATTGCCGTCCAGCGGCAGGCCGGAGGCGGCGTGCTCCCATTCGGCTTCGGAAGGCAGTCGCGCGCCAGCCCAGCGAGCATAGGCGTCGGCTTCGAAGTAGCTCACGTGGCACACCGGCTCGGATTCCTGAACCTCGCGCAGGCCGGTCAGCGTGAAGTTCCACCACTTGCTGCCGAACTTCTGCCAGTACAGCGGCGCCTGCCAGCCGTGCTCCTGGATTGTGGCCCAGCCCATGGAGAGCCACAGCTCGGGCCGGCTGTAGCCGCCATCCTCCATGAAGGCCAGGAACTCGCCGTTGGTGACGAGCCGCGAGCCCAGACGGAAGGGATGCAGCAGCGTGTCCTGCCGCGGGCCCTCGTTGTCGAAGGCGAAGCCGTGGCCATCATGCCCAATCGGGACAATGCCGCCCTCGAACTCGCACCAGCGCAGCGGCGGGACCGAGGCGGCGCGGGGGACCTCGCGCGCTGAGTAGACCGGGTTCAGCGGATTGCAGGAGAAGACGTGCTTCAGGTCGGTGAGCAGCAGCTCCTCGTGCTGCTTCTCGTGGTGGATGCCCAGCTCGACGAGCTCGTCGGTCGACGGGGTGCCCTCCATCAGCGTCGCCATCCAGCGATCCACGTAGGCGCGGTACTGGAAGACCTCCTCGACCGTCGGGCGCGAGAGGAGGCCGCGTTCGGGCCGGGGATGGCGCTCGCCCACCGCCTCGTAGTAGGAGTTGAAGAGATACGTGTAGCGGGTGTCGATGGGGGCGAAGGCCGTCAGGTTGGGCGCCAGCAGGAAGGTCTCGAAGAACCAGCTTGTATGGCCCAGGTGCCACTTGGTGGGGCTGACGTCCGGCATCGACTGCACGACGTAGTCCTCCGTTGCCAGGGGCTGGCACAGCGCCTCGGTGAAGTCACGCGTCTGCTGGTACTTCAGCGCCAGGTCGCTGCGGGGTCGGGTCGCGATCATGGGCTCTACTCCTTCGCGGCTAAGGCCAGGGCGAAACGGTGGCGATCGTCGGTGTACCAGGCCTGCAGCCGCAGGCCGGAGCCGGCGAGGAATTCCTCCACACGCGGGCGGGTGAACTTGGCGCTGATCTCGGTGCGCATCAGCTCACCTTCCCGGAAGTCGACGGTCAGCTCTGCGCCGGGTATGGACACGCGCTGATTGCGGAGCGAGCGCAGGTGCATCTCGATCCAGTCCTTCTCTTCGTCGTAGCGGGCGAGGTGGGCGAAGGCGCTGAGGTCGAAGTTCGCGTCCAGCTCGCGGTTGATGACGTTGAGCACGTTCAGGTTGAAGGCCGCCGTCACGCCCTGGGCGTCGTCATAGGCGGCCACCAACTCGGTTCGATCCTTCACCAGGTCGACGCCGAGCAGGAAGGTGTCACCGGGATCGAGCATCCGGCTGACCGAGTCGAGGAACGCCTGTCGTTGCGGCGGCAGGAAGTTGCCCATCGTCCCGCCCAGGAAGATCACCAGCTGCCGGCCGAAACGCGGGATGCGGTCCAGGTGATCGGTGAAGTCCCCGATCACCGCATGGATACGCAGGCCCGGATACTCGTGCAGCAGCTCTCGCGCCGCGCGCTGGACGATGCCGTCGCTCACGTCGAACGGCACGAACCAATCCAGCACGTCCTCGCGTCGGCCCTCGGCGATCAGCAGGCGGGTCTTGGTCGAGGCGCCGGCGCCCAGCTCGACGATTGAGGCCGGACGGGCGCGCTCGATCACATCCTGCGCATTGGCGCGCAGGATAGCGGCTTCGGTGCGGGTTTGATAGTACTCGGGCAGCTCGGTGATCTGCTCGAACAGCTCGGAACCGTGGTCGTCGTAGAACCAGCGCGGCGGGAGCTCTTTGGGATTTCGCGTGAGGCCGGCCCGAACGTCGTCGATGAGGGCCTGGCGCTTGTCTAAACCGAGATGGTGGAACTCGACAGTGAGCGGCGCAGCTGGCGCGCTCACGTGCCCGGCCAGGAATTCGTCCCGGAAACTACAGCCAAACGCCGGCGGGCGTTCGTCTGCCAGGAGTTGAGATGCACTCGGGTCAACGAAGGTTCTCTCCTAGCAAGGAGTACGCCAAGCCGGTTGCTTGGCCGCGCTGCTTCGTGCGAGCTTAGCGCACTCCTGGTTCTCGACGCTTGCGGGTTACCAGCCCTCCGGCTTGGGCATCACCTCGCCACAGCGCGTGCAGGTGCGCGCCTGCTCGCTGGTGTAGAAGTTCCGATAGGCCTGTGACACGGGATCGAGCCGGTAGTCGGCCACTACGAACTCCTCCTCGTGCAGGAGGTTGTCGCACTTCTGGCAGAACCACTGGAACCGGTCGGTCTCGCCCGGACGGCGCATGCGCTCCACCACCATCAGGAAGGCGGTCGAGGGAAAGCGCGGCGAGTGCGGCACGCCCGGCGGCGTGTAGATGGCGGTGCCTTCCTTCAGCACGATGACTTCCTCCTTGTTCTCCGGCGTGCGGATGTGGAGGTTCATGCTGCCGCTGATCTGGTACATCAGCTCGCTGCTGGGGTTGATATGGAACTCGCTGCGGTAGTCGCGGCCCTTGGCCACGAACACCAGCGACTCCTCCTCCTGCCACAGGACCTTCACCTGCTTACCGGTCTCCACCAGCTCGCGGGCGATCTCCTCCAGGTTGGCCAGGGGCAGGGCGATGGGCGCGTTGATCATGCCTACTTGATAGCACGCGAGGCAAAGCCGGCGTCGATGGCGTTGCGCGTCAACTGGCCCAGCTCGGCTTCCGTGAAGCCGAACTCGCGCGCCGCCACCTCGTACTCGCGCGCCACGTCCGTCCGGAACATGGCCGGATCGTCGGAGCTGACGGTGACGCGCACGCCGGCGTCGAAAAGCCGCCGCAGCGGATGCTCGGCGTAGCTGGCCACCACGCCTGTCTTGACGTTGCTGGTGGGGCACACCTCGAGCGTGACGCCCTCGCCGCGAAGGTATTCCACGAGCGTGGGGTCCTCGATGGAGCGGATGCCGTGGCCGATGCGCTTCACGCCCAGCAGCTTGAGCGCCGCCCACACGCTCTCCGGTCCGGAGGCTTCGCCGGCGTGGGCCGTGAGCTGCAGCCCCGTCCGGCGGGCGAGGTCGTACACGTCCACGAAGCCCTCGGCCGGGAAGCCGGCCTCGTCGCCGCCGATGTCGATGGCGTCCACCCCGCGGCCGGCCCACTCGGCGGCGAGCTTGGTGGTCTCCAGGCAGAAGTCCCACTGCCGTGTCAAGCCGCAGATCAAGGCCAGCGGCATGCCCGTCTCGGCCGAGCCCTGCCTCACGCCCTCCACCACAGCCGCGGTCACGTCGTCGAAGCTCAATCCGCGCTGCATCGGATGCATGGGCGAGTAGCGAATCTCGGCGTAGACGACGTTTTGGGCGGCGAGGTCCTCGATGAGCTCGCGGGCAATGCGCTCGAAATCGCTCGGCTTCACCAGGCAGCGGTTCACCACCTGGAACATCGCCAGGAAGCGCAGGAAATCCTCGAAGTCCAGCGCCTGGTCCAGCTCCTCGGCCGTACGGAAGGGGAAGTCGACGCCGTTCTCGCGGGCCAGATCGACGACTGTGGCCGGCCGGATGGCGCCCTCGAGGTGCAGGTGAATCTCAGCTTTCGGGATCGCACGGATATCCAAGGCCTGGCCAGAGTACACTAGGCGGCTATGGTCAGCAGGCGCGTCGTCACCTCGTACAAGGCTCGCTACGGGCTCAATCCCGCGAACAAAGCCGGCATCAACAACGTAGCCAACGCCATCGACGTACACGCCCACGCCCGCGGCGTCGACGAGGAAGACCCGCTGGCCGCCGCCCAGGAAGCGACCAAGGCCGGGATGAGCGCGCTCGTCTACAAGAGCATCAGCCCCGGCGCGCCGTGGGAAGTGGCCAAGCAGCTGCAGGAGGACGTGAACCGCTGGGCCGAGCAGGAGCGTCTCCGGCCGGTGCGCTGCCTCAGCGCCTACATCGTGGGCATCCCGATCGCGCCGGTGGATTTCGGCAAGATCAAGGCGGCCATCGCGGGCGGCATCTCGGCCATCTGGATGCCGCCGGTAACCTCCGCCTGGAGCATCCACCGCCTCGGCGGCCGCGGCGCGTGGTATCGCGATGGGCGGGCGGACGAGCCCTTCGGCCCCATCCCGTTCGAGGATGCCCTGGAGATCGGTATGTACCTGCTGGACGAGCACGGCAAGCTCATCCCCGAAATCCGCGACACCATCCGCATGTGCCACGACCACGGGGTGGCGATGTCATTTGGCCACGCCTCTCCGCAGGAGATGGACGCTATGGCCGAGGAGGTCGCGGCAGTAGGCTACAAGCGAGCGTTCATCGACCACCCATTCAGCGAGGTCTTCCAGCTGGACGTAGCCGAGCTGAAGCGCTGGGCCGCCGCGGGCGTGCGCTTCGTCCTGACGTTCGACGAGATTTCGCCCCTGCTGGGTGTGGACCCGCAGGACATGGTGGCGGCTGTCCGCGCCGTCGGCCCGGAGCACTTCACACTGGCCAGCGACGCCGGTATCCCACTCCTGCCGGACACCGTGGACGCCTACCGGCTGCTCGCCCGCCTGCTCCGCGCCTACGGCGTAACCGAGCCCGAGATGCAGACAATGATGGTGGACAGCCCGAGCGAGCTGCTTGGGCGGAAGTAGACGGGTAGACCGAAGTAAGGAGAAGGGTTTGAAGGCTTGGCGATTCGCACCGATGATGTTTGCGCTGGCCCTGGCGGGCTGCGGCGGGTCGGCGGCGCCCTCCGCGCCTCCCGTGTCGAGCGCGGCAGCAGCGCCCGCTTCGGCGGCGAAGCCGGCAGCTCCGGCGAGCGCCGCAGCCTCGGCAAGCGCTAAGCCGGCTGCAAGCGGCGCGGCGTCCGCCAAGCCGGCGGCTTCCAGCGGCGCAAGCGGCAGCCCGGCGCCCAGTGTTGCGGGCGGGGTGCAGGTGCGCATCGGGCAGATCCCCTCGACGGCGGCGGCGCCGTTCCTGGTGCCGGTGGATGAGGGCGCGTTCGCCGCGCGCGGCATCAATGCCTCCATCGTGCCTGTCACAGATACGGCCCAGACGATGATCTCCATCGCCAGCGGGCAGCTGGAGATGGGCACCGTCACCATGGGCGCCGCTGCCCTGAACGCCCTCTCGCGCGGCACCGACCTGACCATCATCGCCTCCGGCGGCATCGACGGCCCGGGGCACGACGCTTTCGCGCCCGTCGTCGTCCGCTCGGACCTGATGGACTCCGGCAAGGTGAAGACGCTGTCCGACCTCAAAGGGCTGAAGGTGGCGCTGAACGCGCGAGGCGTGATCCTGGAGTACTCCCTCTATAAGGCGCTCACGCTCGGCAACCTAACGATGAATGACGTGGACATCGTGACCATGCCCTGGCCAGACATGATCGTGGCCCTTTCGAACAAGAACCTGGATGCCGGGCTGATCGGCGAGCCGCTGGCGGCGCAGGCGGTTTCGAAAGGTGCGGGCAAAATCCTCAGCGACGATTACGCGCCCAACAACCAGAACGCCACCCTCATGGTCAACAGCAACTGGTACAAGTCGCACAAGGACGCCGCCACGACTTTCCTCGAGGTGTACGTCCAGGCCATTCGCCGCCTGGCCGACGGCAAGATCAAGCAGGACGACAAAGCGCTGGCCAGCATCGAGAAGTGGACCAAGGTCCCGCCGGACGTGATCCGCTCGATCCCGAACCCCGCCTGGCCGAAGGATGGCAAACTGAACGTAGCCAGCATCGAAGACCAGCAGAAGTTCTTCATGACCCAGACCAAGGAGTTGAACTACACGACGCCGCTGGACTTCAGCAAGCTGATCGACTACAGCGCGCTGGACCAGGCGCTGAAAAACCTCGGAGGCTGATTTCCCGTGAATCCCGCATTGGTGGTCGGAGCCAAGTTCCCCGACATCGAGCTGCCGGACAGCGAAGGCGAACTTCGCCGTCTATCCGTCATCCAGGGCAACGACCCGATGGCCGTCATCTTCTATCGAGGCCAGTTCTGACCGAAGTGACTGCGTCAGCTGGAGGGGCTCGTGGAGCTCCAAGCAGAACTAGCGGTGGCCTACACCAAAGTGGTCGCCATCAGCGTCGATCCGCCGCAGATCGCTAAGCAGACCAGAGAGAACCTGGGCGCGACGTTCCCGATCCTATGCGACCCCGAGCGCAAGTACCAGCGCGAGCTGGACCTGGTGGAATACAGCGACCCCACGCACGTGCCCTACATCCCCTACTCCTTCCTGCTGGAGCCGGGGCTGGTGATCCACAAGATCTACAACGGCTACTGGTTCTGGGGCCGGCCGACGGTGGAGGATCTGCGGCAGGATTTCCGCGCCATCTCCATGAAGTGCCGCCCGGACTGGGACCCGCAAGCGCCTGGCGTGCAGCCCGTGTGGGAGGCCGCCCGCGCCGCCGGCGAGAAGCTGACGCCCGACGAGTTCCGGCGCCGCATCCAGGAATGGGACATGAACCGGACGGTGAGCCTAGGAGACTAGTAGGTCACCTGCTGGGTGATGAACTCCAGGAGGGCGGGCGTGCCCTCCTGGGTCTGGCGCACAGCGCGCTGGATGGCGGGCACGATGTCCTTCGGGTCTTCGATGCGCTCGGCGTAGCCGCCCAGGTCGCGCGCCAGGTTGGCGTAGTTGCCGGAGATGTCCGTGCTGCGGAACTTGGCCGTGGCGGCCTTCATCACATCCAGCTCGGCGGCCATGGCGAAGTTGTTCAGCAAGATCGAGAGGATCGGCAGCCGCTCCCGAACGGCTGTCTCGAAATCCATGCCGGTGAAACCGATGGCGGCGTCGCCCCAGACGTTGATGCACAGCTTGTCCGGCTGCGCCAGCTTGGCGCCTAAGGCGAAGCCCAGGCCTGAGCCGAGCTGGGTGGTCTTGCTCCAGCCGATGAAGCTCATCGGCGACACCGCGGGCCACCACGGCACCAGCTGCGTCCTCGGGCTGCCCGCGTCGTGCGTGATGATCGTGTTCGCCACGTCCACTGTGTGGGCCAGGTCCCAGATGACCCGGTAGGGGTTGATGGGCGTCTCGGCGGCGGTCATCTTCGGCATCCACTGCGCCAGCCAGCTCTCTTTGGCCGACCTGACCTCGCCGGCCACGTCGCCGAAGCGACCGCGCGGCTTGCCGCCGAGCCGGTCCCTCACCTCCGCCAGCAGCGCCTCCAGCGTCAGCGCCGCATCGCCCACCAGCGGATATTCGACCTCAACGTTGGCGTTGAAATCGCTCGCGTCGGAGGTGGCGTGGATGACCTTCTTGCCTTTAGGAATGACGACGTCGAAGGACGTGGCGGCGAAGCTGCAGCCGACGCCGAAGATCACATCGGACTTCTCGAGGAAGTCGAGAACTGGCTTGCGCTTGGTGTTTCCTGACGTACCCAGCGACAGTGGATGGTCCTCGCGGAAGGCGCTCTTGCCTGGCAGGCTGGTGGTGACCGGCGCCTCCAGCAGCTCGGCCAGCTCGCGCAGCTGACTCCAGGCCTGGGCGTAGTGCACGCCCTGCCCGGCGTAGATCACCGGTCGCTGGGCGGCGACCAAAGCCTCGGCCGCCCGCGCGAGGTCTTGCGGGTCGGGGGCAGTCCGAGCGGCGCGCACCGGCCGGTAGCCGGAGGGGTCGGTCTCCTCGGCCATGACGTCGACCGGGAACTCCACCATGACTGGCCGGGGCCGGCCGTTGCGGAGCTGGCTGAAGGCGCGGCGCAGCACGTCGGGCAGGGCGGCCGGTGCGTTGGCCTGCTCGACGTGCTTGGTGACGTGCTGGAAGTTCAGGAAGGCGTTGAAGTTCGGCTCGACGCGCAGGTGGCGCGGGTAGCCGCCCGGCAGCACCAGGATGGGCGCGGAGTCGCCGAAC
>Ga0209062_1004451_pt1 | contig 14652 bp, 14 predicted proteins | sample Coa_R2_2_FD_187158 | JGI IMG/M metagenome (GOLD analysis project Ga0209062, IMG submission 187158) | Surface soil microbial communities from Centralia Pennsylvania, which are recovering from an underground coalmine fire - Coalmine... | ecosystem: Environmental > Terrestrial > Soil > Unclassified... | reverse complement strand
TTGCTACTGATGCTCCTGGAGATTGCTGTGAAACGATTTGGATTCACCGACGCCATACTAACTCAACGACCTATCCCGCACTGGCTGGAGACTGAACAGGGAAACACCCAATTTGGGAACTACTGACAGAGACACAGAGACACCGAGAAAGACAAGAAGCAGGATTCACCGCAGAGGGCGTATGCGGGCGCGGAGGAGAGTAGGAGAGAAGACAGTTGAGTTTTGACGGGATGAACAGGATCGAGAAGATTGAAATCCAGCATTCTGTAAATCCCGTTCATCCCGTCAAAAAACATCTCTTCTGTTTTTCTCTGTGCCCTCATGCGCCCTCTGCGGTAAATCCTGCTTCTGTCATCCCTGCACGGCGACTCGGACTGCTTCCAGCAACTCTTCTTCCTGCCTCTCGAACACGCAGCGCAAATCGAGTAGCACGCGGCCGTCTTGCACCCGGCCCACGACCGCCTGTGTGCCGGTCCGTAAGCGAGTGGCGAGTTCTCCCTCGCTGATCCGTTCGGCGGACACCGCGAGTACCACCGTCGGCACACCAATATCGGGCAGCGAACCCCCGCCGACGTAAGCCACGTCTTCGCGTACGCCAACGGTAACGCCCGGAATTGCCCGCAACCATTCCGCAAATGCGTCGCACCTCTTCTTCAATTCGGCCTGGGGGGTAGTGAGCATGCGGAGCGTCGGCACTTCGCGAATGGCTTTGGCCGGATCGCGGTAGAGACGGAGAGTGGCTTCGAGAGCGGCGAGCGTCATCTTGTCGAGCCGAAAAGCCCGCATGAGTGGATCTTTTTCGATCTTTTGAATCAGTTCGGCCTTGCCCGCCAGGATACCGCATTGCGGACCGCCCAGGAGTTTGTCGCCGCTAAAGAGAACGAGGTCCGCGCCGGTGGCGATGCTTGCGGACACGAGCGGTTCGCCCGGCAAGCCGAATGGTGTGAGGTCGATCGCCTGACCGCTGCCAGCGTCGTCGATGACCAGGAGATTATGTTTACGCCCGAGTTCGACAAGTTGCGCCAGCTCGACAGACTTCGTGTATCCGCGCACGCGGTAGTTACTGGCGTGAACGCGCATGAGAGCGACGGTATTTGGTCCAATCGCGCGTTCGTAGTCGGAAAGTCGCGTGATGTTCGTGGTGCCCACTTCACGCAGAATCGCCCCGCTCACCGCCATGACTTCGGGAATGCGGAAACTGCCGCCGATCTCCACCAACTGCCCGCGCGAAACGATCACTTCTTTCCCCGCCGCGGCCGCCCGCAGCGCAATAACAGTGGCCGCGGCGCAGTTGTTGACAGCGGTGGCGCTCTCGGCTCCGGTGATGGCTTTCAGTCCGGCGCGGAGGGTGCCCTGGCGATTCGTTCGTTTGCCGGTGGCCAGATCGAGTTCGAGATTGAGATACCCACGTGCGGCCTCATATGCGGCTCGGGCGGCTTCTTCCTGAATCGGCGAACGGCCGAGGTTGGTGTGCAGAACAACGCCAGTTGCGTTAATGACGGGACGAATCGCAGGGAGTGCCGCGGAATCGAGCGCTGCGACGATTTCCGTCGCAAGGGTATCAACACTCACCTTGAGTTCTTCGCCAGAAGCAAGCTTGGCGCGAAGTGAATCGAGCGCCGATCGGGCAGCGGCGGTGATCGTGGCGTGCGAATGCCGACCACGCACTGCGGCGAGTGCGGGAGCATCGAGGAGTTTCGTCATCGACGGCAGATCGCGAAACGGATTGCTCATTACGGGCGTCGCATGCAAGTGAGGGTTCAGCCAGCTTAGTTGCTCTGCCAAAACCGTGGCTCGGTTGTCACATTTCAGTTGCTTCGAAGCAGTTTTACCCACATCGCGACAACCTCAACCACGGTTTTGCAGAGCCGGTTACCCCTCGCCCCCGCCCGCGTTCAGCACCCGCACGATCTCATCCGGCCGGTAGCCCGCCGCGACCATCGACTGTTTGAGTGCCGCATTGCGGTCGGCGACGCGGTATTTCCGCCACTGATCCGCAATCGTGGCAACAATTAGCCACAGTGCCCCACCGCCGAACAGAAACGTGACGAACAGGATCGCCACAAGATCCTTGGCAATCGCTTCTTCGATCGACATGGGCCACCTCGAAGGCCGAAGACGGGTTGAGATGCGCTTCGCTCCCGAGCAGAAAATATTTTACCGCGCACGGGGGCTATTACCCAGAGTTCAGCAGCCGGTATGGTATTCCCAAAATCCGTCATTACGATAGAATTGGTTGCCGCAATACGAATTCGTACCATCATCGGGATCGGCTATGGAAATTCACCAGCTTCGCTATTTCGTTGCCGTGGCCGAAACGGGCAGTTTTACGCGGGCCGCCGAGCGTGAAGAGGTGACGCAACCCACGCTCAGCGAACAGATTATGCGGCTGGAAAGCAAACAGCACGGAGTTGGTCGCCGGCTCTTTGACCGCCTGGGCCGAAAAGTGGTGTTGACCGATGCTGGCAAAGAACTGCTTGGTCATGCGCAATCCATTCTCGCCGCGGTGAAAGAGGCCGAACGTGCCGTACGAGATTCCGCCGAGGGGGGTAGTCTTCGCGTGGGGGCTATACCAACCATCGCCCCCTTTCTGTTGCCTGGGATGGTCGCGCGCTTTCGCAAGGATCACCCCACGGTTCAACTTCAACTCAAGGAAGACCTCACAGAGCGGCTTTTGGCGGATTTGCTCGCGGGTGAACTCGATGTCGCGATCATGGCGTTGCCCATTCGCGACGAGCGGTTGCACGTTGAGAAACTCTTCGCCGAACCGCTTGTGATGGCCCTGCCACCCAAGCACCGCCTCGCCGCCAAAACCGAGGTGAAACTCGGCGACGTGGTGGATGAGCCGTTCATTCTGCTCGATGACATGCACTGCTTCGGCGATCAGGTATTGAGTTTCTGCCATCGTGGCGGATTGGAACCGCGCGTGGTATGCCAGGGCGAGCAAATCGTCACGCTCCTTGCAATGGTGGCAGCGGGACAGGGGGTTTCGGTGGTGCCGGAGATGGCCGCCACTGCTGATACCGCGAAGCTGTGTGTGTACCGGCCGCTGGGCAAACCCGCGCCGACGCGCACGCTCTGCGCCGTGTGGCACAAGCAACGCTTCCGCCCGCCATCACTGCGAGCGCTGGTGGAAGTGGCGAAAAGGTAGGCGAACCCCGCCCGCAAGGGCGGTGGGCGTATGTGGCCTGTCGCTAACGCTTCCTCGTCAGCGAGTGGCCCGTCGCTAACGCTTCCGGCTCGTCAGCGAGGGCGGGTGTATGTGGCCCGTCGCTAACGCTTCCGGCTCGTCAGTCGCTAACGCTTCCTCGTCAGCGGGGCGGTGGGTGCTGACGAGCCACTCCCTGACGAGCCGGAAGCGTTAGCGACGGGCCACATACATCCACCGCCCTTGTGGGCGGGGTTCGCCTACGCCGGCAATGCGAAGCGTTTCAGGAACGCCACGCCGTTAACCACATCCGCGAGTTTGTCCTCACCTTGTTCGCGCTCGACCGTGAGAAAACCGTCGAACTCCAGCACTTGAAGAGTCGCGGTGAACGCCATCCAGTCCACGTCGCCGGCGCCGACCGGCACTTCCTGAAGCCCGCGACTGAGACCGGCAGAGCGAGCGTCGCGGGCGTGAACGTGGGCGATGAACCCAGCGAGCGGCGTGAGGTTCGCAAGCGGATCATGCCCATGCAGAAGAAAGTTCGCGGGGTCGAATGTCACTTTCAGACTGCCGGTGTCGAAACTTGCCAGGTATTGCTTCACTTTCTCCGCTGGGTCGAAGCCGATTTCCAGAGCCACCGCGCAGCCAATCCGATCGCCGTACGTGCCGAGGGCGATGAGCGACTCGCGCATGAATCCCACTCGCGGTTCATCCGGTGCCGGCACCTTCGGGCACGGCACGACCACGCATCGCGCACCAAGATCGAACGCGAGCTTCATGGCTTGACGAATGCGTTCGAGGCGCGGCTGGAGATCCTCGGGTACGTCCAGCCCTCTGCGGACCGGCACGTTGAGAGCAGCGAGTTCCAGATCGAACGAACGCAGCAGATTGCGGAACTCGCGCCGACCGGTGTCGCCGAGTAACTTCGGCGATATTTCCCCGACGGCATCGACCTGCACGCCCTGAACGCCGGCCCGAGCAGCCACGACCAGCGATTGTCGCAAGCTCAACCCGGTGGATTCGACAACGATGCCGAGTTTGAGTGGTTTCATGGGATCGATCCACCTTGGCGAACCGGCAACGCGAGTCGTTGGTAGCCGCCGATTCACGCTGAGGATGTTCCCAGCGCAACCGTCGCCGAATTGAATTCTACCGGTTGCGTTGGCGCAAGGAAGTACGAGATTGGTTTCACCAGTTCACGGAAGTCGTCGGTGAGCAAATGCACGGTGCCCCAGCGCGGGCTGCGTGTTCGCATATGGGCGCGATACTCATTCACAAGCACGCCGCGAAGAAGGTATAGTCGCCCGCGGAACGCAAACAGGTCGGGCGTATTGGCCGGCAATTCCACCTGCAAATCCAGATCGTAAACGAAGGCGAGCACGCCGCGGAAACCATCTCCAAACCGCTCGGCCCAGCGGAACAGACTGAAGACGTCTTCGCGCTCGCACCAGTTCTGCCAGGTGTTGCGCGGTTTGCCGCTTTTGCTGGTGCCGGGGAACTTGCGTCCCTTCACATCCACCACAAGTTTCGCGTCGCGAGGAGCGACAACAATGAAATCTGGCGACTTCACCGAATCGGCGTCGAGGTAACTGCGCCGCGCTTCGACAACCGGTACGACGGCCGCGCCGCGTTCGCGGAGGAACGCGTCGAGCGCTGATTCGTAGTGGTTGTCGGATTTCATCGGTGGCCGTTTTGCTAGGCGTCGCGATGCGCGAGTTGCCGGATTCGTTCTACTAGTTCCGTTTCCTTCACCGCAACTTCTTCGCGCTTCGCCAAATCCTTGACCTTCCACACTCCCTGCTCGAACTCAGCCGACCCGGCGATCACGGCCAGTTTGAAACCGCGCTTCTCGGCGTAGGAAAGCTGCTGGCCCACTTTCTTGGCGTCCGGATAGACTTCCACGTTCACGCCGGCAGCACGGAGCATGCGGGCGATACGCTGGTAGTCGCCCAGTCGCCCGGCATCGAAGTTCACCACCAGCACCTGTGCCGGGGTTGATTGCCCGGTGATGAGCGGATGTTTGAGTTCCTCCATCGCGGCGATGAGGCGATCGAGGCCAAGCGACGCCCCAACGCCCGGAAGCACTTGCTTGGTGTACTTGCTGGCGAGGTTGTCATACCGGCCGCCACTACAGACGCTGCCAATGCCGGGCAGGTCCGAGAGGAAGGTTTCGTAAATGGTGCCGGTGTAATAATCGAGTCCGCGACAGATACTCAGGTCGATCTTGATGCGGCCTTCGGGTATGCCCGCAGTCTTCGCGACCGTGAGTAGTTCTCGCAGGCGGCGAATGCCTTCCGAAGCACGTTCGTTCGGCGATGGTGCGAAGAATGCTTCCAGTTTGTCGAGGATTTCGGAATTCGTGCCTGTGGTTTCCGCGAGTTGTAGTACCGCATCTGCCTGTGTGGTAGTGACTGCGGCTTCCTTCACCATCTCTTCGGCCACTTTCTCGCGGCCAATCTTCGGCAGCTTGTCGAGCGACCGCAGGAGCGGAACGGCTTTGTCCGCGAGACCTTTCAACTCCAGCAGTCCATTCAGCACCATGCGGTTGTTGATGCGGATTTCGAATCGCTCGAAACCAATCGCGGTGAAGAGATCGTTGATGACGAGAGCCGTTTCGATGTCGGCGGCGTTGGAAGTGGTGCCGATGGTGTCGAAGTCGCATTGCCAGAATTCACGATAGCGCCCTTTACCGGGGCGTTCCCCACGCCACACCGGGCCCATCGCGTAGCGTTTGAATGGCGTACCGAGTTCGTTGATGTATTGCGCCGAGAAGCGAGCGAACGGCACCGTCAGGTCGAAGCGCAGGCCCATTTCTTCCGATTCGCCGCGGGCGCTGCGCACGCGATACACCAACTTGTCGGATTCGTCGCCGCCCTTACCGAGCAGCACGTCGAGCGATTCACACGCGGGAGTGTCGATGGGGGTGAAGCCGTAAGAGCGGTAGACCTCACGCGCACGCCGAAGCACTTCCTCCCGAGCGAGCATGACCGATGGAAGGTAATCGCGGAAGCCAGAGAGAGTGCGGGGAGTGATCAGGTTAGACACATTTTCTCCAGTCGTCCCAGAACAGAGTCAAAGTCATGAGTCTCACAGCGGAGCACGAGTCAAAAGTCATAAAGTCCAAGACCTTGGCCGTCCAGGTTTTCGATCTTATAGGGTCTATTAACACCTCCTGGGTCGTGTCGCTTGCTTTCTCGACGTTTCTCCTCTGGCAGGGCAGATGGCAGAATTTGTCTGCAAAATTATCAAACAATCTGCCTATTTTCACTATGTCATCCGGTGTCGTCTGGTGTCCGGTTTTTGAGCCTTTTTTGTGGTCTGTGGCTTTTGCCGGTCAACTGGCCACCGCCGAAGGCCCGCGTACTGACTGCATGTGGTCGGCCACCTGCTGGCCCGACGGGTCGCTCTGGCGGCAGAGGCTATTACGACTTTCGGCCTTTGATTTTCGACTTTCTTCATAACTGCTGACTGAGACTTCTGTTTTACGACGTATTCCGGCGGCGCGAGCTGACGCGTTCGAGGAACCGCCGTTCCTCATCCGTCAGCGATCCCTTGCCGGAGCGTGCGATCTTCTCGAGCAGCTGATCGACGCGTTCGTCTTCCTTCTGGCGTTGCTCTGCTTCGCGCGCGGCTCGGCGTGCTTTGCGGGCTTCCCACCAGCGTTTGAAGAAACCGGGCCGTTTCGGTTGCGGCGGTGGTTCGTCGTCCTTCTCCAGGCTCGTGTATCCGGCCGAGAAGTCGTAGCCAAACGGCCCCTCGTCCATTTCCAGCTGCATCAATCGCAGCGATGCGGAATACAGCATGAACAGCGCCAGGCCGAGGAACAATGCCTCGTTCACTGCAATCGACACGATCAGGAAGACAATCGCGACTGCGAAGCCGGTGTATGCAGCAACGACAACGCCACGGCGGTGGTCGGTTCGCGCCCAGACGAGTGATTGCAGCATTTGTCCGCCATCCAGCGGGTAGGCGGGGATCATGTTGAAGAGGAACAGGAGCCAGTTCAGCCACAAGATCCGCTGCGCCCAAATCACCCAGACTGGGACGAGCGTCCGCTCATATCCCATGCTTTCCACAGCTTTCGCGTATTCGCTCGTGTCGGTGATTTTCGGCCACGACGAGTGCAGTTTGTATTCTTTGACCTTGGCCGAGACTTCATCGTAATCCGGCTGTTGGTTGGTGCCAATCTTGTAAAGCTTCGCTGCGTAGGGGCTGGTGTAAATCCGGTCATCGCCGAACTTCCGCATTTGCGTGTAGTACGGATCCGCGAACGGATTGAAATTCGGGATAAATTTGCTCGCCGAAATGACGGCGATGCACGCCACGCAGATCAGCACGTTCACTGCGGGACCGGCGGCAACCGTGAGGAACAGCGCCTTCCAGCGGTGCGGGATGTCGGTCATCGCCAACCCGCCCAGCGGCCAGATCAGGATTTCACGGGCCTCCCCGCCCACGTGGCGAGCACCGAAACAGTGCCCGAATTCGTGCAACAGCACGCAGCCGAAGAGTACCACCACCGTCAGAAGGAAAATATCGAGCCACCAGACATCCTGGTACTGCGGGAGCGTGATCTGGCGCAGGAATAGACCGAGAGTAATAACGAAAAAAAAGATGTGAACTCGGACCTGGATACCGAATGCCCTGAACACCGGAATCGACCAGCTCATCGGATCGCGCATCGGACAGGCTCGCACTCGCTCTGTTGCCGCGGGTGTACCAGTCGATTTGGACGTGGGAGGTTTGGGCACGGGAGTTGTGTTCTGGAAAACATGGAAATGCAAGAACACAACTCCCGTGCCCAAACCTCCCACGTCCAAATCAACTGGTACCAGGCGCCGCGAACGGGTTGTCGGCGGACAACTGTTAATCTACCATCGCGAGGGTGCAGTCGCAATTGCGCGGCGATGAGAGTCGTCAGTAGTGACTCTCGGCCGGCCTCCCCGCAGCCCGCATTAGAGGTGTTCGCATGTCCTCAGAAACCGTGTACGTGGGCCGGCGAATTCGCGTCGAGGTGGACACCCTCCACACCCCCGACGGCAAGATGATCCGCCGCGACGCCATCCGCCATCCCGGCGCCGTCGTCATCCTGCCGGTACTCGACGCCGAGCGCGTCGTCCTGTTGCGGAATTATCGTTTCGTGGTCGGTGACACACTCTGGGAAGTGCCCGCGGGCACCGTGGAGCCGAACGAACCACTCGAAGACTGCGCACGGCGGGAACTACTCGAAGAGACCGGCTACCAAGCGGCGAAATGGCGTAGTCTCGGCTTCCTCTACGCTTCGCCTGGCGTGTTGGACGAAAAGTTGCACCTGTTTGTTGCGGAAGAGCTGACGGCGGGCGAAGCGAAGCCCGAACCCGACGAGAAACTGGAACCGGTCGTCGTGCCGCTCACCGACGCCATCCGGATGTGTCTGGATGGCACCATCCACGACGCGAAAACCGTCACGTCGCTGCTGCTGTGGGAGCGAATGATGGCGAACGGCGTAGCGTAAGCCCGCCGAGGCGGAAAGACTCGGCGGGCTTACGCTGGCTTACGCTACGCCGTTCGCCTCGAATTACGGCAACGGGTTGGGTGCCTGGAAGGTTTCCGGCGGTTCGGCTTTTGGCACGACCACAACGCCCTGTTCAGTGACCACGAAGCCGCGACGACGATCGAAATCCGCGTTGTAGCCGATCACCGTGTACGGCGGTAATTTCACGTCCTTATCAATGATCGCGCGCCGGATGCGGCAGTACCGACCGACATCGACGTTATCGAGCAGGATCGAATCCTCCACCACCGCATAGCTGTTGATCCGGACGCGCGGTGACAGAATACTGCGCCGCACATGACCGCCGGACACAATACTCCCCGGGCAGACGATGCTGTCGAGCGCTTCCCCGCGCCGTGCCTGACCGGGGGGTCCCTCGCCGGTAAACACGAACTTCGGCGGTGGGAGTTGCGGTTGGAGGGTACGGATGGGCCACGACGCATCGTAGAGGTTCAGCACCGGTTCCACCGCGACGAGATCCATATTCGCCTGGTAGTAGGCGTCGAGTGTGCCGACATCACGCCAGTACGGCACGGCCTTGCGGTTCTCGTCGCGGAAACGGTGCGCGTAAACCTTCATGCCGTTTTCGATCATGTGCGGAATGATATTCCGGCCGAAGTCGTGATTGCTATTGGGTCGGGCGGCATCCTGGCAGAGTAACTCAAAGAGGAATCGGGTGTTGAACACGTAGATGCCCATCGAGCCCAGTGCGTGATGCGGATCGCCAGGCATTGAGGGGGCGGTTTTCGGTTTCTCCAGGAAGTTGGCGACGCGATCATCGGCCGCCGTTTGCATGATGCCGAAGTGCTTCACTTCATCCAGCGGTACCGGGATACAACCGATCGTCGCGTCGGCCTTGCGGTCGCGGTGCGCGTGGATCAGGTCGGCGTAGTCCATCTTGTAAATGTGATCGCCAGCGAGAATCAGGATGTACTCGGCGGCTTCACGTTCGATCGAGTAAATGTTCTGGTAAATGGCATCGGCGGTGCCCTTGTACCAGGTTTCGTCGATGCGCTGCTGCGGCGGCAGCACTTCCACCGATTCACCGAGTTCCGTGCTCAGAAAGTTCCAGCCCAGGCGGATGTGCCGGTCCAGACTGCGCGATTTGAATTGCGTCAGCACCATGACGCGGCGTAAGCCACTGTTGATGCAGTTGGAGAGTGTGAAATCGATGATGCGGTACAGACCGCCGAACGGCACGGCCGGCTTTGCCCGGTCGCGAGTCAGCGGTTCGAGGCGAGTTCCCTTCCCCCCAGCCAAAATGACTGTCACCACTCCGCGCATAACACCTCCCGCAAATCGTCAGTCTCGACATTCTGTTGGAGGAGTCAAGCCGGGGAAAGGGAAGAAGTCGGCGGGCTGTGGGCAGTGTATCTCGGGGACAGAACGGGAAAGCAAAAAGCAGTGGGCCATTTGTTGATTGCCCACTGCCCACTGTTCACACGACACGACCGCCAACTACCGTCCGCCGGTCAGGCTTTTCTCGAACAGGATCAGATTGTCGCCCCGGTCGGCATCCCAACGAATGCCGATGATATCGTAGCCGAGTTCGATCGCGAGATGGAGCATTGGCCGGTGGCTGTTGTGACACTCCAGCCGGAAGGTTTCGTAATTGTGTTGCGCGGCCCAACTCTGCGCGGCTTCCATCAATTGCGAACCAATCCCCATTCGCCTTACGTCCGGGAGCACGCCATAAAACCACGCGAAGAACGTGTCCGGCTTCAGTTCAAAACCAAGGAAAAATCCCGCGGGCTTGTCTTTGACACGGGCGATCAGTTGAAGGACGTTGTAACGCCCCAGATAGCGGCGCCGGAACGACTCGATTGTCTTACTCGGCCGGAAAATCTGGTTGTACATCTCGACGATCAGCGGGAGTTCATCAACTCCGACGACGTCGATAATCGCATCCGCCATGGTAGCACCCACATTTTCAGTTCCTGGTTTCCAGTTTCAGAGTTCCAAGCCGGTTTACTCCTTGGAGTCTGGAACGATTGGAACCCGGAACATTGTTAACCGGGCCGATAAAGCCCGCTGACAATGTCGTCCCATGACGGCACATTCCAATTCGCAATCAGGTCGCGCAGAACTTCGCTGGCCGTGTCTTCTTCAACCGACACCGGGACAAATTCGTTTTCCATTTCTTCCGTCCCATAATCGTCACTCTCCGCCGTCGGCTCGATGGCGGGTTCTTCTTCTTCCTCTTCCACGGTTTCACTGAAGGCAGTGTCGGGAGTCGCCGACTCCTCGGCCGGCGTTCCGCCTTTGCGTCGGCGTCGGCGTCGGCGTCGCCGCTTGCGGCCAGAACCGGGCAAACTCTCCGACATTTGCTCGGTTCCTTCGGCTGAAGCACCGTCTTCCATATCACTGAATTCTTCGTCCACAGCCGTTTCCGGCTCCCCCTCGGCAGCGGCTTCTTCCTCGGCGCGTTCATCAACGCCATGATGCGGCTCAACGTCTTCGGCTTCGATATGGCGTTCGACCATGTCGGCTGGAGGGACACCGGGGCTCGGAGGAGTGGATTTATCCACCCCGAGCTCACGGGCCAGATCGTTCCAGTCGTCGTCGGATGAAGCGGGGTTAGTCATGGTGCTCTTCGTAACGCCGTGAGAGCATTGGAGGGATGCTCACGGAGGGAGAGAATTGCCGCGTCAGTTCAGTAAATGAAAACACGCCAGGGCGTGTTTTCATTTGCCAGGTTAATTCCCATTCATTGTGGGAAGAGTGACTCCCTCCACGCTGTCGCGAAGCGGAGGTCGTCAGGAGTGCTGGTATCTTATCGCGCTGAGGCAATACTGGAAACGTCAGCCGACACGACCCACGTCCGCGCCGGCCGTGCCAAGCTCACCTCGACCACGCGATCTCCCTCCTCGGCCCCATAGCCTTCGACTAGGGCTCCCCCCACTTCACCATCCGGCAGTTCATCACGCGGAACGAAGTAGACCTCTGCCGGCCAGCAAGCGGTGGAAGCGAGTTCGCGCGTCAACGTTTCCCACATATCGACGGGAAGCGGCAGACCGGGGAGCAACTTGCCGAAGAGTTCGCTCACCGCTTGTTCCAAACACGCCCGTGGAGGCAAAAGGTAAAACGTGGACATAGCACATTCTCGCGCGTGCCGCTTGGAGTGCGGCACAGAGGACTGCTTGTTGCAGTGAGGGGCCAACGATCTGCGAAGTGAGTTATCGGCGGCGTTCGAGAGAGAGAGGAAGAGAACTGACGTAGCGAATATGCGGCGCAAACGGAGTGCCGGTGCAAGCGGCACGTTCCCCGCAGTTGTCCCATCTTTACGTTGCCGACTTGACCAGAACTTGCGATTTGCGACCCTGCAGTTCGTATTTTTCGCGGCGAGCGTGGGGCAGGTCGTCCGGAGTGCCAAGTTTATAGCCGTGACGAACGAAGTAATTGATTGCTTGTGTGGAGAGACAGAAGAGTCGCGCGACCCCGCGCCCGCGCGCGACGTCTTCGGCGAAATGAATGAGCTTTCCGCCGATTCCCTGGTTCTCGTAACGCGGATCGACATACACGCTTGCCACTTCGGCCATGTTCTGTTCCGGATACATATGAAGTGCCACGCAAGCCACGGGGTTGCGGTCCACTTCGAAGACGAAATAGTCACCAATGAATTTTTCCAGGTCCGCTCGCGTTCGCTTCACGAGTTCGTCGTTCTGCACACCCTGTTGAATCAGCGCGTGGATGCTCCGGACGTCTTTCTTCTGCGCTGCGCGAATCGCTTGATACTCGTTGGCGTGAATCAATGTGCCGATCCCCTCGTTGGAGAACACTTCTCCCAGTAACCCCTCCTGTTCGCGACCGTCGATGATGTGAACGCGCTCGATACCTTCCTTGCAAGCGCGAACTGCGTGCGTGAGTTTCGTGATTATTTCTGGCATCAGTTCCGGCCGGTGCTTTTTGAGGAAGTTATCAGCTTCTTGCACGGTCATTTGCCGGATCACACCCTTCGCGTCCCGCACGCCGCCTTCAGTGTTGAGGTAAACGAGTTTCACTGCGCGCAGAGCTTTGGCGACTTCCACTCCAACCGCATCGGAATTGAGCCGATACGAGGCGCCCGCTCCGTCGATGCCGATAGGCGGAATCACCGGAATGATGTCGTGTTCCAGAAGCGTCTGGAGTAGCGCGATATCCACACGCTCCACCTTGCCCGTCAAGAGCTGATCGACGCCCCCAAGAATGCCGGCGGGGTGTGCCACCACCGCGTTGGGGCATGCGGCCCGCAGGTCATTGGCCGAGAGCCCTTCGAGGATTTCGTGTGTGACGCGGTTGGCCGCAGTAATTGCGATGTTGAGCGTGTCGCGGTCAGTAATGCCGGTGCCGGAGAGGTCGGACGGCGCGATCTTCATGAGTTCCGCATACCGTTTGATCTGGTATGCAGCGCCATGAACGAGCACCACACGGATGTTCAAGCTCCGCAAAAGGGCAATGTCGAGGAGCAAATTGGGGAAGTTGTCGTCTTCCACGACTGCGCCGTCGATGGCAATAACGAACACCCGGTCGCGGAACCGGGGCACATAACGCAGGATTTCGCGGAAGTGAGTCAGACGTTCGTGCATTGTGAGAGTGGCAGTGGATCAGTGAACAGTGGGCAGTTCCGATCGAAAGTCAACGTTCGACCGATGCGGACACTGCCAAGTGTGTGTCTAGAATAGCACGATGGCCGCGGGACGACATCTTGTCGATTTGGTGTTGAACTGCCCACTGCCTTCTGCTTACTACTCACTAATAAAGCTATGCCCGAAAACGTCATTATCATCGGTTCTGGTCCGGCTGGGTGGACAGCAGCCATCTATGCGGCTCGCGCCAACCTCAATCCGCTCGTCTTCGAGGGCAATCCTGAAGATGACAAGAACCGGCAGAACGGAACCATCCCCCTCGGCCAACTGGCATTGACCACGGAGGTCGAGAACTTCCCATCGTGGCCGGCGGGCAACACCCGGGAGTATCTGAAGAGCGCGCTCAAACCGGACGATCCGGATTTTCCGTATTGGGTGTCGGCGGGCAAGGAACAACCGACGCACGGCATCAACGGACCGGAACTCGTCGCGCTGATGCGGCAGCAGGCGAAGAACTTTGGCACGCGCGTCGAATCGAAGGACGTGGTGAAGGTCGATTTCAAGCGCCGACCGTTCACGCTCACCACGCACGACGGCAAGAGCGTGCAGACCCACACCGTCATCATCGCCACGGGTGCGCGGGCGAACTACCTCGGCCTTCCGAGTGAGGACAAATTCAAGAATAAGGGCGTTTCCGCGTGTGCCGTGTGCGATGGTGCGCTGCCACGGTTCCGGGATCAGCCGATCGTAGTTGTCGGCGGCGGCGACACCGCCGTTGAAGAGGCTGGCTACCTGACGAAGTACGGAAGCAAAATCCATCTGCTCGTCCGCCGCGACGTCCTTCGCGCCAGCAAAATCATGTCGGATCGAGCATTCGCGAACCCGAAGATCGAGATTAGGTGGAACACGGAAGTGGATGAAGTTCTCGGCGAAGAAAAGAAAGGGGTCACCGCCGTTCGCGTGAAGAATAACAAAACCGGCACAAAGGAGGAATTGCCCGCGAGCGGACTGTTCCTCGCCATCGGCCACACGCCGAACGTCGGCTTCCTCGACGGGCAGATCGAATTGACCGAAACGGGCTACATCAAGTGGACGACACTGGCCCGCACTTACACCAGCGTAGAAGGCGTCTTCGCGGCTGGCGACGTGGCCGATGATTACTACCGCCAGGCCGTCAGCGCTGCCGGGACGGGCTGTATGGCTGCCCTCGATGCGGAACGGTACCTGGGCCATCATGGGCTGATTTGAAGATAAACGCAAAAGACGGCAGAGCCGGAGATGACGGTAGAGTAGGAGAGCGTGAACTCGAGTTTAGGCTTCGGCCTGCCCGAGTTCCCGCTCCCCCCTCGTCACACCGGACGTGCGAATTTCCCGCATCCGGCGTTCCCAGATACCTTTGCCGCAGGCAT
>Ga0209062_1004449_pt1 | contig 14657 bp, 10 predicted proteins | sample Coa_R2_2_FD_187158 | JGI IMG/M metagenome (GOLD analysis project Ga0209062, IMG submission 187158) | Surface soil microbial communities from Centralia Pennsylvania, which are recovering from an underground coalmine fire - Coalmine... | ecosystem: Environmental > Terrestrial > Soil > Unclassified... | reverse complement strand
GGACGGGGTCGCGGGCTGCTCGGGCGGAGTCTGCGCGTCCAGGTGGAGCAGACGCTCGTAGACGTCACGCGTGGCCGGGCTGGGGTCAACTCCCAACTCGCGCCGCAGGGCCGTCACGCAGGCATGGTACACGCGCAGGGCGCCGGCCCGGTCGTCGCCCAGCGCCAGCAGCCGCATCAGCGCGCGGTAGGCATCTTCGGCCAAGGGGTCGTAACGCACCCAGTCCTGCGCATAGCGAATCGCCGCGGCGTAGTCCCGCTGCGCCTCCAGGCATTGCACCAGCGCTGCGAGCGCCTGCAGGTAGCGCTGGCGCAGGCGCTCCCGTTCCGGCACGATCCAGTCGTCGTAGCAACCGGGGAGCAGGTCGGCGCGGTAGAGACCGACGGCTTCCACCAGCGCGTCGCGCTGGGCGGCCCGGTCCTGCCGCTGCTCCGCCGCCTCGGCCTGTGCCAGAAGGCGCTCGAAGTCGGCGATGTCGACGCCGCACGGGGCGTCATCACGCCAGGACAGGGTAGCGGCATCGGTTGACAGAAAGCGGTCGGGGTCGGGCAGGGCGCGGCGCAATAGGTGCAACAACTGGCGCAGGTTGTTGCGCGCATTCTCCTCCGTCGCGTCGGGCCAGAATAGATAGGCCAGATGGTGGCGCGCTTGCGGGGCACCGCGATGCAGGAGCAGAAAGGCCAGCAATGCGTGCAGGCGTGCGGTATTGGCGGCCGGCACCGGCGCCCCATCGTAGACGACGCGGCCCTCCCCGAAGAGGTCTATCTGGAGGAGCGGCACCGGCCGCTGTACCGGCGGTTCCGGTTGCCCCTCCCGTGTCGCTGCATTGGCCCTCCGTGTGAAGTCGGCGGCCCGGTGGGGCCGAGCAGACACCTGCTCGCCGTTCGGGTGCGACTCGCTCCTCATGTTGACCTATCCAGCGCGAATTGGGAACGTTACCGTTCAGCTATCCCCGGTGAGTGTGAGCCTGACGCTGTAGCCCGCCTGCTCAAGTGGTGGACGCGCCTTGGCTCGGCGCCACGGCAGGCCCCATGTGCAGAGGATACACCATGCCGAGCAACGGCGTATCCGACCGGCGCGAGACCAGCCCCGGCTCCGCCTCTTCCAGCCTAGGCCAACTGGCGCCCGGATGCGCCCGCTACGTAGGGGGAATCTGGACCTGTCGTGCGACGGGTGCCGGCCCTCCCCGGGTGACCAGGTGGAGCTGGGGGGCCAGCGGAGGTTAGCAGCTTCGTGAGCACACGCCACGGGAGAGGCAGCGCGTTGTCACGATAGGGCTGAGCCGTTCGTCTGCCCCGGTACGCGCCGGCCCGCCAAGGCGTCGACGCGGTCCGTCAGATCGAGCCGCTCAGGCGGGGGCTATGGCCAGCACGCGGACCGGGCTGCCGCTGCCCTGCACGATCTTCAGCGGCGCGTCAGGGCGCCGTCGATCCCTGTTCCCGCACGGTGCGCAGATAACGCTGGAACTGGAAGCGGTTTTCCAGCAGCGGCAGGTCGGTCAGGAAGACGGCCGGCCCCCTAGCTTCGACCTTGGCCACGATCGTGGTCAACTCGCGTGCGGCGAGCGCATCCCGGAAGGCAGCCGCGAACGCGTCGATGGCGTCCACCGCGTCCACGCGCGGGATGCCGGCGGCGCGGGCCAGGGCGGCGAGGTCGCTGCCGGTGGCCGTGGCGGTGGGAAAGCCGCCGACCGAGAGTAGGCTTTCGTTGTCGAAGACCACGTGGATGAGGTTCGCCGGGCGGTAGCGGCCCATCGTGGTGAGGCCGCCAAGGTTCATCAGGATAGACCCGTCGCCGTCGAGCACCACCACCTGCAGCTCCGGCCGGGCAAGGGCGATGCCCAGGCCCATGGAGGAGGCCAGGCCCATGGCATGCTGCAGGTAGAAGAAGCTCGGGCGATGGCCGAGCGATTGCAGCTCGGCCGCGACGGCCCCCATGATGGTGACCACCACGCATCGTTCGAGCTCCGAGTAGACGGCCTGGAGGGCGTCGATGCGCAGCATCATTCCTCCCACATCAGGTCGCGGCACAGCAGCAGCGCGACCGGCTTGAGGGCAGACTGGGCCAGAGTCTGCGCCTGCCTGATGCCCGGCGCCACCTGCGCCGGCTGATCGAGGCGCTTGAACGGGATGCCCAGGCTGTGCAGCAGCGCCTCCGTGACCCCGCCGCCCTGCGTCTGCCAGGGATCGCGCTCCCCGAACTCGCCGCGATAGCTGATCAGCATTAGCAGGGGAATCTTGTACAGGTGGGCCAGCGAGACGATGCCGTTGATGCTAGCCAGGAAGCCGTGGTTCTGCATCAGCAGCGCCGATTTCACCCCCGCCAAATGCGCGCCCGCCGAGATGCCGATGCCCTCTTCCTCTTTGGCCAGACGCACCAGGGTGACCTCAGGATCTTCGTCGGCCAGACGGATCAAATGCACCAGCCAGGTCTCGGGCAGGGCCGAGATCAGGCGAACATCGCAGGCCTTGAGGGTATCGTAGATGAGCTGTGAGTTCGTAACCGAAACAGGCATCCGAGGGCGCTCGCCAGCATTATGTCAACATTCTGCGCAGGGCGACGATTCCGGGCGGGGAAAACCGCACCGGCCACCGCCGCACCCACTCATCTTAACAACATTGGCGTGGGGCGTTCTCACCCAGGCTGTGGGCATAGCTCTCCCTGCTCGGCCCGCACCTGGATCGCTCCCGGGGTGGCTGACCCTCTCGCGGGCGCCGGACCACGCGTGAGCGGCCGTGGCCTGCGTCCCTCTCGTGCCCTGAGAGGCCTTATCGCGCCAGCCAGCCCCTGAATATCCTATGGTTAGCCGCTCCCGCAGTCGTTAGACTCGTCTGAGAGTTGCTCGAAACCACCCGAGGTATGGCCGTCTCCGGCTTCAGCAGAGCGCGGGTGCCCCGATGCGAACGCCGGGCAACTCATCGGGAGGTGTGTCTTGACACATGTGAAGCGACTGCGCGCCTTGGGCCGATGCTCCCTCGCCGCCGCGACCATCCTGGCGCTCGCCGCCGTGGCGCTGCCGGCACCCGCCGGGGCGGCGAGCGGCGACCTGTTTAACAATACCAACGTCTACGGCGTACTCAACCGCCCGACGCGTCCGACTACCTTTACGCTGACCGCACCTGCCCAGATCACCGAACTGGTGACCTATCACTGGAATAACGGGCACGGCGCCAGGCCCGGAACCATCGGCCTGCGCGCCGCCAGCGGGCATGTCTATGGGCCGTACCGAGCGCACGGGACCTCCGGCCAGAACAACGCGCCCAACGTCAACTGGATAGCGGATATCAAAGTGAACGTGCCGGCGGGCACCTACACCGTGCTCGACTCCAATCCCGCCACCTGGTCGCAGAACGCGGCCTCTCAGTCGCAGGGCTTCGCCATCGTGCGCGGCACCTACCAGACGGCAGGGCCGGCGTCCGGTCCGGCACAGATCAGGTGCTCCGGCCCGAGCAAGGTCCTGTACACGAACAGCAATGTCGGCGGCGTCAGCAACGGTCCCACCGGCCGGACGGCATTCACCCTCAAGAGCCCGGTTTGCCTGACCCAGGTGACGACCTATCACTGGAACAACGGGCAGGGCGCCACGCCGGGCATCATCACCCTGCAACTGCAATTGGCGGGTGGGCGCACCCAGAACTTCTCATTCCAGACGCAGGGGACGTCCGGCCAGAACAACGCGCCCAACGTGAACTGGATAGCGACGGCCAATATGCTCATCCTGCCGGCCGGCACCTACTACGTCTTCGACTCCGATCCCGCCACCTGGTCGTACAACACCCTGAGCGGCAACCGCGGCTTCGTGACGGTGAGCGGCGTTCAGGCAGTCATGACGGCGGCGCCACCTCCATCCACCCCGGGCCCGACGGGGCAGCCTCCGGCCGGCACGCCGCCCAAGCCCTGCCACCGCACCACCTACGCCCGCGTGGAGATGGAAGCGCCGCCAGGCGGCGCCTGCTTTGGACCGCCGGGGACGGTCATCAAACTCTACGTGCTGCAGAAACTGCCGTCCAAGCTCGCGGCCATCGTCTTCAAGGCCGGGCCGATGGCGCGGAACTACACCAACCGCGTGCCCGGGGCGAACATAGTGATCACGGCCCACGTCGGCGGCGGCCTGGTGACGGGTGACGGTATGTCGCCGGGCAGCGTCTACACCTTCCCGGCGCCGTCCTTGCTCTGCATACCCGGTAAAGGCAACTGGAGCTGGGATGTCTATCTGATGTTCCCGGGCTCCACGGCGACGCAGGACGACGTCGATTTCTTCTCGGTCGCCTGTCCGTAGGTCAGCGCGGCATCCCGCGTTGCTCATTACATCCCGGTCCCGCGCCTTACGCGGGACCGGGGTGCTTTTGGGGGATGGGTGCTGAGCTTGCGCACGGATAGAGTAATTGACCGCGCCGGATGTCCGGGCCTATACTGGCTTCACGGTGCTCCACTGTAGAGAGATCACCCCGCGGCAACGATAAGGAGGGTCACTTGGCCGAGATAGCATTGCCGGAATTTGGGCTGCCGATCACGGAGCCGGCGATCCCGGCTGCGACCTATGAGGCCCGCGTGGCCGAGGCGCGCCTCCGCCGAGGGGTACGACGCCCTGCTCGTCTACGTGGATCGGGAGCACTTCGCCAACCTAGCCTATCTCACCGGCTTCGACCCGCGCTTTGAAGAGGCGCTGTTGATCCTGAAGCCGCGCGGCACGGTGACGACCCCGATCAGGATGCCCGGGTGAGGCGTCGCCACAGTTCGCGCCCGTAGGCCGGCAGCGCCTGCTCCAGCGGCGCAGGCGCCGCGTCGGGGCCGAGCGGCGCCGATTGGCGCGCCTCGTCCAGGAAGAACCAGAAGACCACCAAGCTGGCCGCACCCACCAGCAACGTGGCGATGGGCAGATAACCGCGCAACGGCAGGTAGATCTTGAGCCAGTTGTGGAAGAAGCTGTAGTTCCAGAGCATGTGCAGCACGAGCACGATCCCCGCGGCGATGCCTACGCCGCGGGTGGGCGCGAAGGTGGCCGGGCCACGGTCGCGCCAGATGGCGGCGCACAGGATCCCGGTCCACACCCAACTCGCGAAGAGCTGCAGGAGCAGTTGATAGGCCAGGGCCGAATCCATGTTCGCCAGCGCCGGCCTGAACATCGAGAAGCCCGGCACCGAGTATGCGCCCAAAGTCTGCTGGAAAGTGATGAAGCCGTACGCCGCCGTCTCGAGCGCCGAGAAGGCCAGCGCGGCCACCACGCCCACGATCAGCCCGTCCCACTCCCGGCGCAGCCCCGTATCCAGCAGCAGATAGGCCACCGCGGCCAGCTTGAGGACCTCCTCGACGAGCGCTGCCGCGAGTGAGCCGCCAATGGTGGTCGGGTTCATATTGGAGAGCACGAGACCGTCGATCAGGCCCAGCACCGCGCCGCAGGCCAGGGCGATGCGCAGAGCCGGAAGCGGCGCTATCTCCGGCGCGCCCTGCTCCCTCCAGTACAGCACCACGGTTGCCGGGATCAGCAGCCCGAAGGCCAGGTCATAGAGGGGAATCAGGAAGCCCCACTGGAGCGTGTCGAGGAACAGGTACCATACCAGGAACAGCGCGACCACACCGCCGGCCAGCACGCGCCAATAGAGGCGGGGCCGTTGCGCCAGTAGCCAGGCGGTCAGTGAAGCGAGCCGCTCCTCACGGGTCGGAGGCACGGCCGCGGGCGGAGCAGCCGGCACGGGGATCGCGGCGGCCGGGAGGCCAATGGTGGGATCGGGGGAGACTGACGGCGCCGCTCGGCCGTCTACGGGGCCTTCATCCATTCCGGACGACATCTCGCCTCCTTTGCAAGGGCCAGACGTTGCCGGCAACAGGGCAGCCGGACGTTCAGGCACCTGGCTACAGTATAGGGAAAACAGGCCCAACAGTCAGCGTGCCGGCCAGAAGCGGGCCAGCAACACCGCCGCGGCGCAGGTCAGGGCCGCGGCGCTTCCGCTCTGCAGCAAGCTGTCGAAACCGGCCGCGCGCACCAGCGTGCCGCCCGAGGCCGCGCCGACCACATCGCCGACCGAGCCGACCGTGGCGACAAGGCCGGTGATGCGGCCACGCCGGGCGTAGGAACCGGCCTCCACGGTCAGGGCCAGGGAGGCGGTCAGGAACGCTGAATAGGCCACGGCGCGGATGACCTGCACCACGGCGATCCAGGGCAACTGTGGGACGGCCAGGTAGGCCCCGACCACCACTCCGATCACGCCCAGGGAGAGCGCGAGCATCGGGCGGCGCCCGATGCGGTCGACCAGGTAGCCCATGGCCACCATGAGCGGGACCTCGCTGAGCGAGGCCAGGGCCCACAGGCGCGTGATCGCCGTGCGGGAATAGCCGACGCTTGCCAGATAGTTCGGCCACACGCTGTAGACCGCGGTCAGGACCAGATGCCAGCCGAAGACGCCGATCAGCAGCCCGACCAGCAGCGGCATGCCAACCGTCGCGCGCTGCTCGCTCCCGCCGGGCGCGCCCCCGGCGGGCACAACCGGCCGGGTGGCCGGCGCGGCCTCCCGCAGGCCAACCGACAGCAGGCTGCCGAGGCCCGTGCAGGCCGCCGCGCAGAGGAACGGCACCAGCGGGCCAAGCCGGTCGGCGATGGTGCCCGAGGTGAGCATGGTGAGGCCAAAGGCCAGCGAGCCGAAGGTGCGGTAGGCGCCCAGCAAGCGGCCGCGCCCCTTCTGGCCGGCGACAAAGTCGCCCAACAGGGCCACGCTACCCACGTTGTAGGCGGCCAGGGCCGCCCCCTCCACCACCCGCGTCAGCAGCAGCGACAGGAAAGAAGCGGAGAGCAGATAACCCACGTAGGCCAGGGTCAGGCCGGCCAGGCCGCCCAGCACGAAGGGCACCCTCCTGCCCAGGCGGTCCGCCAGCCAGCCCCAACCGTAACCGGCAAGGATGCCCACGGCGGCATAGACAGTGGTCAGGGCGGCCAGTTCGCCATAGTCGTGGGTCACGTCGGCCACGCGCAGCGGGATCAAGGCGCTGACCATGCCCGTGGCCAGGAACACGCAGAAGAGCACGCCGCCGAGCAGGATGAGCGGCCGCCAGGCCGCCGCTGCCCGCCCAGATGCGACGCCCTCGCCTGCAACCGGCACGGGCAGGCTCTCCTTCATGGCTGAACGACCGGTGGGAGGAGAATCACCCGCCCATTATGCCAGGATCTGGGTTTGTCGTGTAGGGTGGCGAGCGGTGGTGGTCAAGCGCCGTGACAGCGGCGATAATGAATGGAGGTGATGCGCCTGCACAGACGGTAGGAATATAGGAGTAGAGGAGGGATAGACGTCACCATGAATGTGGACGCCGGCTCGCCGCTGCTGGTGGCACAGGGGCTAGTCAAGCGCTACGGCAGTTTCGCCGCCGTCGCCGGGATCGACCTGACCCTGTATGCGGGCGAGGTCTTCGGCCTGCTCGGCCCCAATGGCGCCGGAAAGACGACGACCGTGGGCATGCTAACCGGCGTGTTGCGCCCGACCGCGGGCGTCGTGCGCATCGCGGGGCTCGACCTGCAGCGTGAGGCCACCGCGGTCAAGCGCCTGATCGGCTACGTGCCCGACGAGCCCTACCTCTACGACGGCCTGACCGGCCGCGAGTTTGTCACGCTGATGGGCCGGTTATACGGCACGACCGATGACCTGGAGCAGCGAGTCGATACGCTCCTCGCCTATTTCGATCTGCGCGATGCCGCCAACGACCGCATCGGCGGATACTCGCACGGCATGAAGCAGAAGACCGCGCTGTGCGGCGTGCTGATCCATAACCCGCAGGTGCTCTTCCTGGATGAGCCGACGGTGGGCCTGGACCCGCGCAGCGCGCGTCTGCTCAAGGACACGCTGCGCGCGTTGGCGGACCGCGGCAGCACCGTGATGCTGTGCACCCACATCCTGGAAATCGCCCAGGTGATCTGCGACCGCGTCGCCATCCTCGACGCCGGTCGCATTATCGCCCAGGGCTCGCTGGAGGAGCTACGTCAGGCGGCGCACGCGGCGAGTGGGGAGAGCCTGGAAGACATCTTCCTGCGCCTGACCGGCGGCGAAGAGGAGCGCACGCTAGCCCGCGCCCTGGTGGCGGAATGAGCGGCACGTCTCGCGACGCGCGTGGCCACGGAACGAGCGCCACGCCTGGCGACACAAGCGGCGGTGTGGGCGCCACCTTCGGCGCATTACTGATCCTGCTGCGCCTGCGCCTGACGCTCCTGGCGCGCGGCCGCTCGACCGGCGGCGGGAGGTCGGGACGCAGCTCGGGCAACAGGTTACTGCTGCGGGCGATCGTGCTGGCCGTGGTGGGCGTCATCTTTGCCACCTCGATCGGCAACCTCTTGAGCAACGTGGTCAGCGGATCAACAGGGCGACTGCTGCTCACGCCTGTGCTGACCTTAATCTCAACCTGGGCCACGGTCTTGCTGTTCCTGTTCTGCGTGCCGACCGTCCTGGCGGCCTTTACCTACAGCAGCGACCTCCGGCTGCTGCTGCTGACCCCGCTCTCGCCGCGCCTGCTGTTGGGCGAGAAGTTCATCCTGGTGTACGGCGGCTTCGCCCTGCCGGTGGTGGTCGTGGGCGGCATCATCCTGATCGGCGTGGGGCAGGCCCTGGGCGAAGGGCTGGGCTACGACCTCGTGACCTTCCTCACCCTACTGTTGCTGCCAATCGGGCCGCTGGCCGTGGCCATGCTGCTGACGGTGTTGGTGCTGCGCTGGGTGCCGCCGGCACGCGCGCGCAACGTCACGGCGGTGCTGGGCGCGCTGATCGGCATCTCCTTCTATATCGGCAGCCAGATCCTGGGCATGCGCGGCGGGCGCAGCCTGGGAGGGCTGCAAGTGACGATTGCGCAATCCGCGCACGCCTGGTGGTCCAGCCTGCCCACTACCTGGCCGGGACAGGCGCTCGCCGCGGCCGGACAGGGTGACGTGGCCACGACCGTCACCTATTTGCTGGCTGCCGCCGCCCTGGCGTTTGTGCTGGCCGGGCTGGCCATCGTGCTCTCCGCCCACCTGTTCGCCACGGGTTGGGCCAGCTATCAGGAGATTGGCCGGCGCCCCCGCCCGGCCCAGTTGGCGGCCGCTCCCGCGGATCGGCCCATCATATTCGGCACCGCGGGCGGGGTGGTCATGGCCAAAGCTGCCGGCACGCGTGGCCGCCGGTCACCGCCAATCTGGTGGCCGTTGGTCGGGAAGGAGTGGCGCACGCTGGTGCGCGATCCCAGCTTGTGGGCGCGCCTGCTCTATCCGCTTGTCGCCGTCATCTTCGGCTTCTACCGCACCTTTACGCAGACCATATCGTCAGCCGACCTGGCGAGCGGCGGATCGTCCTCGCTCGCCGGCGCCGGCTGGCTTTTCGGCACGCTGGCCTTCATGACCTACATCGTCGTGGCCGCGTTGAGTCTGCCCGTGATCAACCGCGAAGGTCGCGCGCTCTACCTGCTGGCCCTGGCGCCTGTGAGCGCGCGCGACATCCTGCTGGCCAAGTGGACATACTGCGTGTTGCCCATCCTTGCGCTGGTCGAGGGCGCGCTGCTGGTCAGCTCGCTCATCCTGCATCTGCCCCTGGGAGCGGCGCTGCTGGCCGGGCTGACCCTGGCCGCCCTGGTCGTGGCGCTGTCCGGCGCCGAGCTGCTGCTGAGCCTGATCTGGCCGCGCCTGGATTGGGATAACCCGCGCCAGCAGGTCAGCGGCACCGCCAGCCTGGCCGGTATGCTGGGCGGGCTGGTTCTGGTGTCGGCCACCGGCGCGTTGTTCCTCTTCACGCTGGCCTGGTCCGCGGATCAGCCCGTGGCCGCGGCGGCCACGGGACTGGGCATCTTCGTGCTCAGCGGGCTGATCATCGCCTCCGTGGCGGTGGTGGCGCCGCGCCGCCTGGACGGGCTGCTCACCCGCTAACAGGGTACTCCTGAGGCCGGAGCGGTAGACCGCGCGGTGATATACTTTTGGTAGCTCCGGTTTGCCTGGGGATGCACTGTCCCCCGATTCTCACTGCCCAGTTTCTGGAGGTGGCGCATCAGTAGCACGTTCATGGTAATCGACGGCCACGCCGTCGTGCACCGGGCCTTCCACGCCGTGCGCACGGAGCTGACGACCTCGCGTGGTGAGCTGACCAACGCGGTGTACGGCTTCACCGCCATCCTGCTCAAGGCCCTGCAGACGGAGCACCCCGCATACTGGGCCGTCTCCTTCGACCACGCCGCACCCACCTTCCGGCACCAGGAGTATACCGAGTACAAAGCCCACCGGCCGCCGGCACCCGAGCCGCTGCGCCAGCAGTTCGAGCGCGTGCGCGAGGTCGTGGATGCCTTCAGCATGCCCACCTACGAGATCCCCGGCTTCGAGGCCGACGACGTCATCGGCACCCTGGCTCGCCAGGCGAGTGCGGCCGGCGTCCATACCGTCATCGTGACCGGCGACCTCGACGCCCTGCAATTGGTGACGCCCACCGTGACGGTGCTCACCCCCCGGCGCGGCGCCGACGATACCACGCTCTACGACGAAGCCGCCGTGTACGAGCGCTACGGTCTGCGGCCGGAACAGATCCCCGATTACAAGGGTCTGGTCGGCGACACCTCGGACAACATACCCGGCGTTAGGGGCGTGGGCGAGAAGACGGCCTCGCGGTTGCTGCAGCAGTATGGCACGATCGAGGGCATCTACGATCACCTGGCCGAGCTGCCCGAGAAACAGCGCGCCTTGCTGGAACCGTTCCGCGACCAGGCGATTGCCAGCAAGCACCTGGCCACCATCGTCACCGATGTCCCGGTCACGTTGGACCTCGCGCGCTGCCGCATCGGCAACTACGACCGCTCGCGCGTCACGCGCCTCTTCAGCGAGCTGGAGTTCCGCTCGCTGCTCTCGCGTCTGCCGCGCGTAGAGCAGCAGGGCTCCGAGGACACGCTCCATACCGAGACACAGGCGGAGCTGGCACCGCCGCTGCCGGGGAATAGCCTGTTCGCCGGGCTCGACGTGGAAGCGCCGGCTCCGGCCGCGGCGCCCACGCTCACCGTGCAGACGCGCGGCGGCCGCACCATCGACGTACCGGCGCCCATGGCCGCGCCTCAGCAGGCGGAGTTGGCCGAGCCGGCCGTCGAGCCGCCGACGCACACCCAGGCCTACGTCATCGATTCGGAGCAGGCCCTGGCCCAGCTCATCCGGCGTTTGCGCAGAGCCGGCGCCGCGGAGGGCTTCGCCCTGGATACGGAGACCGACTCCCTCGACCCGCTCCAGGCCAAACTCGTCGGCATCTCGGTCGCGGCCGAGCCCGGCATCGCCTACTACATCCCGGTCGGGCACGACCAGGGCACCCAACTGCCGCGCGAGCAGGTGCTAGAGCAGTTGCGCCCGCTGCTCGAAGACGCCTCCTTGCGCAAGGTCGCCCATAACGGCAAGTACGATCTGATGGTGCTGGCGCAGCAGGGCATCAGCCTGCGGGGGCTGGACTTCGACACCATGATCGCCGCGTACCTGATCAACCCCACCGGTCGCGGCATCGGGCTGAAAGACCTGGCCCTCTCCTATTTCAACCTGGAGATGACCGAGATCAGTGACCTGATCGGGCGCGGCAAGGCCCAGATCGCCATGTCCGCCGTCGATATCCACAAGGCCGCCGTCTATGCCGCGGCCGATGCCGACATGACGCTGCGGCTGCGCGATATCCTGGAGCCCCAGTTGCGGGAGAAGGCGCTATCCGCCCTCTTCCGCGAGGTGGAGATGCCGCTCGTCCCGGTGCTGGCCGCCATGGAACGCGCCGGCATGGACCTGGATGTCGAGTACCTGCACGAGATGTCGGCCCGCCTGCAGCGCGAGATGGACGCCCTGGCCTTGCGCATCTACGACACCATCGGCCATCCGTTCAACATCAATTCGCCCAAACAACTGGCTCAGGTGCTCTTCGCGGAGCTCAACCTGCCGGCGGCGCGGCGCACCACCAGCGGATACTCCACCGATGCCGAGGTGCTGGAAGGGCTGCGGGATAAGCACCCCATCGTGGACATGATCCTGGAGTACCGGCAGTTGGCCAAGCTCAAGGGCACCTACCTGGACGGGCTGCCCGCGCTGATCAGCCCGGTAGACGGGCGCGTGCATACCGACTTCAATCAGACCATCGCCTCGTCGGGACGGCTCTCCTCCAGCAACCCCAATTTGCAGAATATCCCGATCCGCACCAAACTGGGCCGCGAGATTCGGCGCGCCTTCGTGGTCAAGGGCGCGGACGAGGTGTTGCTGGCCGCCGACTACTCGCAGATCGAGCTGCGCATCCTGGCCCACCTCTCCCACGATCCCATCCTGGTCGAGGCCTTCCGGCACGACCACGACATCCACGTGCGCACCGCCTCGCTCATCTACGGGGCGCCCGAGAACCAGATTACGCCCGAGATGCGCGGCCTGGCCAAGACGGTCAACTATGCCATCATCTACGGCCTTAGCGCCTTCGGGCTCTCGCGCGAAACGGGCATCCCTCCCCGAGAGGCTGCCGCCTTCCTCGACGCCTACAACAAGACCTACGCCGGCCTGTACGACTACATGGAGAAGACGCGCGACGACGTGCGCATCCGGGGCTACGTCACCACGCTGCTGGGACGCCGCCGCTACGTTCCCGAAGTCTACAGCGAGTCGCGCACGGTGCGCGAGGCGGCCGAACGCGCCGCCATCAACATGCCCATCCAGGGCACCTCGGCCGACCTGATTAAAATAGCGATGGTGCGCATCTTCGCCCAGATGCAGGCGGAGGGGCTGCGCAGCGAGATGATCTTGCAGGTCCACGATGAGCTGGTCTTCCGCGTGCCGAAGGATGAGTTGCCGCGCATGGTCGAGCTGGTGCGCGAGACGATGGAGGGTGCCATGACCCTCGACGTGCCGATCCGCGTGGACGTGAAGGTCGGCAAGAACTGGTTGGATATGATCCCGGCGGGCACCTAACGGTGGCGGCTAACGATACCGGGTCGCCCGGACTGACGCGCGCGCTACAGGCCGCGGCCTCGCCGCGCCGCGGCACGCTTCCCGCCAGCTACGCTCGCAGCGGTGCCCGCCGCGAACGTGAGCGTCTGGCTCGCGCCGGCGTGGCCGTGGCGCTGGGCCTGCTGGTGGCAGTACTCTTCTTCCTGTGGGAGTTCGGCAAGGCGTCGGGCTACACCTTTAGCCACTGGGGTCTGCTGGGCCGCTCGGCCGGAGACGATTACGACCAGGGCGCCTACGTGGTCTCGGCCCAGTTGCTGAACAAAGGCTTCGCCCTCTTCAGGCCCGTCTTCTCGGCGCAACCCGCCTTCTTCCTGCCCAGCCTGGCCCTGGTGCTGCGCCTGGTGCACGATCCCGTCGCCGGCGGATACATCTACGAGGCGCTGTTTGGCCTGGCGACCCTGCTCGGCGTCTTTGTCATGGCCTGGTCGGCCTATCGCCCGCTGGCCGCTCCCCTGGCAGCAGCCGTGCTGGCCGTCTCGCCGGGTTTCCTGCTCTACGCGCACGCGGTGGAGGCGGAGATGCCGATGGTCGGGCTGTGCACGCTGTCCGTGGCCGCGGCGCAGGTCTACTACCTGACGGGACGCCGCTCCATGGCCGCGCTCTCGGGCCTGTTGCTGATGGCCGGGACGGAGATGAAACTGCTCTCGGTAGTATTTCTGCCGCCGCTGGTCCTGTTGCTCGGCGCGGGGGTGTGGCGGCGCTATCGGGCCAACCGCTCCCTGCCCGCGGTCCTGCTCGATGCGCTGGCCTTCGCGCTCTGTCTCGCCGTGCCCGCCCTGGTGGTGCTGGGGCTGTTCTCACCGTCCGAGCAACTGCGCCAGGTCGTCATCTTCCACCTGGCCGCCGGGAAGGAGCCGGCCGATCTGGCAAGCAATATCGAGGCGCTGCGTACCTACCTGGGCTACGACCTGGGCCTGCTGCTGATCGCCGCGGCCGGCGCGGTGGTGGGGCTGTGGGTCTCGCGCACGCGCTACCTGACCCTGGTCTATGCATTATGGTTTCTCGGCACGCTGGCCTTCCTGTGGCGCTACCATCCCCTCTTCCAGCACCAGTTCGCGCCCCTGATGCCGCCACTGGCTTTGCTGGGAGCCGGACTGTCTGCCGCCATAGGCCGGAGATCGCCGCGGCCCGCGACCGGCATGGCCTGGACCGACTTCGTCGCGCCGGCCGGCCCGTCACGTCTGGCGCTGCTGGGCGCTGGACTGCTTGCCGCGGCCTATCTGGGCATCACGATCGTGCGCACCCTGCCCATCAACGACCATCTGTTCGCGCATCCGGTCACGCCGAACCGCGATCGGTTGATCGCCATGGTGCAACGGACCACGCGACCGGGCGACTTCATCGTGGCCGACGATCCCATGATCGCGCTGCTGTCCGGCCGCCTGATGCCGCCCGAGATGGGAGACCCGTCGCGGGTGCGCACCACCGCCGGCTATCTCACCGTCGGCGACGCCATCAAGGCCACCGAGCAGTACCACCCCGCGGCCATCATCGCCTCGCGTCCCATGTTCGCGATCTATCTGCAAGGGTACCTGACCTGGGCCAGAGCCCATTACCGCACAGCATCCAGCCCCGTGCCCGGCGCGGAGGTCTACCTGCGCCCTCAATAACGCTATAGAAGAAGGACGACGTAGTGAGCAGCGATCTGCATTACATGTCCGCGACCGAGGCGCTGAAGCGATTCCGGTCACGCGAGCTATCGCCCGTCGAGCTGATGGCG
>Ga0209062_1004446_pt1 | contig 14668 bp, 14 predicted proteins | sample Coa_R2_2_FD_187158 | JGI IMG/M metagenome (GOLD analysis project Ga0209062, IMG submission 187158) | Surface soil microbial communities from Centralia Pennsylvania, which are recovering from an underground coalmine fire - Coalmine... | ecosystem: Environmental > Terrestrial > Soil > Unclassified... | reverse complement strand
AGGTTTTGGTCGGTTTTGCCGCCCAAAACGATCTCCGGGTCGCTACCGCCCAATGGCACGAAATCCGTGCCACGTGTTTTGTCCGCGCTAAACGGAAATTCCGAAATCACCGAAAGGAGACCATCGTGTCGTTCATCAAGAAACCACCCGAGACCGTGACTCGCGAATTCCAGTTGGAAGAGCCTCTCGCTCAAACCCTCGACAGTTACGCCAGATTCATTGGCAGCACGCCCGATCATGTCGTGGCCTCTGCCCTTCGATTTGTCTTCTGGAAAGACAAGGAGTTTGACCGCCTCCAGAAGGAGCAGAAAAAAGCCCGCAAGGCAGGGCAGCCCGCCGAGGTGAAAAAGCCGTGATTCAGCGGCTCATCAATTCGAAGAACTTTGTTGCCTTCGTTCTCACAGCGGGCACGGGAATGGCCCTCTACTTCTACATGCCATTCCCCGAGGAAAATCCCTTCCTCCAACTCATGGCCATTCGCGCGCCGCTTGTCTTTCAGGGTGTCAAGTGGTCCTACAACCTCTTTCTTTTCTCGACGCCCTTCATCGTTTATTCGGTCCTTCTTTCCGGCCTCTACATTTTCGCGTTGAAGGCTCATAGAAAGATCACCGCAGGACGCTTGCCCCGCTACCCCGATCCACGCCAGCGGCAAGACGTGTTTCTCGTTGTCGGCGAGATTCACAATCCGCGCAAGCCCGTGCCCTCGGAAACACCGCGCTGGCTCATCATCCCGCAGCGCGGGCTTTTCACCGGAATCGCCATCACTGGCGCGGTCGGTACCGGCAAGACGAGTTGCTGCATGTATCCGTTTGTTGAGCAGCTTGCCGCTTACAGAGCCTCAGACGCCGACAGGAAGATCGGCGGGCTTGTGCTCGAAGTGAAAGGCGATTTTTGCCACCAGGTGAAGGAAATCCTCACGCGGCATGGCCGGGCAGAGGACTACATCGAAATCAGCCTCGATTCCGAATACCGCTACAACCCCTTGCACAACGATCTGGACGCCTACGCACTCGCATACAGCATCGCCTCGCTCTTGAACAACTTGTTCGGCAAGGGCAAGGAACCCTTCTGGCAGCAGGCATACACGAACCTAGTGAAGTTCATCATTCTACTTCACAAGATCACCTACGACTATGTGACCCTCTTCGATGTCTATCAATGCGCTATTTCGCCGGACAAACTGGAGAAGACGATCCACGAGGCGGAGCAGAAGATTGGCGGTCGCCGCTATGTCCTCGTTTCATCCGAGGCTTACCTCACCCACGTTAGCGAGCTCGCGCCGTTCAGATTCACTCTGGGCATCGCCGACTCGGGAATGTACCGTGCTGATGACTCCGAGCGCCTCCGCGTTTTCCTCCACAACAAGGGCATCGAATTCGAGGCGCTGACGGAGTCTTCTCCCGACGACCCTGATTCGTTCAAACGGGAACAGCTTGAGGCAGTGAAGAGATGGTTTTACGACGACTGGCGCAGGATCGAGCCGAAGCTCAGAACTTCCATTGTCGAAGGCATTTCAGTTTTCTTGTCTCTTTTTGACGACAACCCGCGCGTCAAACGCACCTTCTGCCCACCGGCGAAATGTTACGATCCGGCTGCCAATGCCGATGGCAAATTCGGCAAGCCGCTTCCCTCATTCCGCTGGCTCATCGAAAACGGCAAGGTATGCGCCCTGAATTTCCCCATCGGATTGAATCCCGGATTGGCCCGCGCCCTTGGCGTCATGATGAAGCTCGACTTCCAGCGGGCCGTGCTCAATCGCGTACCCGATATGGCGCGCAATCCCAAGAAGCACTTCCGCGAGGTGTTCTTCTTCTGCGACGAATATCAGAACTTCGCGACGGTCGGCGAGAACGAGCCCACCGGCGACGAGAAGTTTTTCAGCCTCTCCCGGCAGCCTAAATGCATTCCGATTGTCGCGACGCAAAGCATCAGTTCCCTCAAGTCCGTCTTGCCGGGCGAGACTTGGCGCACGCTCTTGCAGACCTTCCGCACGAAGATTTTTCTCGCATTGTCCGACGATTTTTCGGCCCGTACTGCCAGCGAGCTTTGCGGGCGGGAAGACAAGCTGAAGGTCAGCTACAACATCTCCGAAAGCGGGCACGACGCGAGGGTGAGCTTGCTCACCGGAAAAGCCATAGCGCACCGCGCCAACGTGACTGCCTCGAAGAGCTATAACACGCAGACGGACTTTCGCTTCGATATGAAGACCTTCACGGAACTCAAAAACGCGCAGTCCATCACGATCGCCTACGACGGCCTCAATCCCATGCCGCCCACGTTCTGCTACCTGAAGCCATACTACAACGACGTAAACAAGTCCTATTTCCGCCAGATTACGGACGGTGAAGTGTGACGCTCGGCTTCGAAACAATTTTGCCGTTCTTGCGGCCCATCGAGCACCTGATTCGCGACGACTCCGTCAGCGAAATCATGGTCAACGGACCAGGCTGTATTTTCATTGAACGTGCAGGTGTGCTTGAGCAGGTTCGCGATCTAAGTCTGACCGAGAAATCTTTAATGGTCGCCGTCAAGAACATTGCGCGGCGTCTCGGGGATGACATTTCGGAAGCCAAGCCGATCCTCGATTCCAGGCTCCCGGACGGTAGCCGTGTTGCGGCCGTGATTCCGCCGTGCAGCATTCATGGCGTGACCCTGACGATCCGCAAATTCAACAGCCGCAACTTCACCGTCGAAGACCTCGTACGGAGAGGCACCCTGGATTCAGACCTGGCTACACGCTTGCAGACCTATGTTCAGAACCGCCAGAACATCCTTATCAGCGGCGGCACCGGCAGTGGGAAGACGACACTCTTGAATGCACTCGGGATGTTCATTCCCGACGACGACCGGATTCTCCTGATCGAGGACACATCTGAAATCCAATTGAAAAAACCCAACCTCGTTCGCTTCGAGGCGCGCCAGGCACAGCCCGACATGCCTGCCATCACGATCCGCGACTTGCTCAAGGCATCTTTGCGGCACCGACCCGACCGCATCATCCTTGGGGAGATTCGCGGCGGCGAAGCATTTGATTTACTGCAATTGCTCAATACTGGCCATTCGGGAACGCTTTCGACCGTTCATGCCAGTTCCGCTACCCAGGCTCTTGCGCGCTTCACAAGCTGCGTTCTCCAGAGCGGAATCGAACTGCCGTACCGCGCGATCAAGAGCAACATCGCCGATTCCCTGAACGTGCTCATCCAACTGGACCGCCGGCCAGGGAAGCGATTCGTCTCCGAAGTGATCGAAATTCGAGGCTACAACTCCGAAAACGACAGATACGAACTCTCTTCAATTTTCGCAGCGCACCTTTAGCTCGTTTTCCAAGAGACAGCCATGCAGGACTCTCTTTCAGCGTCCGAGTACATCCTCGGCAACTTCAAGCCGTCTGACCGGCTGGCTGTGCTGCTTCGGAACCGGGCCACCGAGGAAGTCATCCAGCGCATCGCGTCAGCGGAAAAGATCGCAGCCCCCGATTTTCAACAGTGGCTCACCGAAAGGAATCAGGCGGGATTCGACATCTACATTGGGATGAATGCACTCAAAGACGGAGCGTACAGCCGGACGAAGCGCGACATAAGCGAAATCAGGCACGTCTATCTTGACCTGGATTACCGGGCTCCCGAGGCTCTCAAAGCGATCCAGAACTCCCAAGAAGTCCCAACGCCGAATTTCGTTCTCGACACGTCGCCGGGCAAATATCAGGTTGTATGGAAAGTCGAAGGCGTTACGCCTCAGGAAGCCGAAGACCTACAGCAGCGGATGGCCCACGAATTCGGAGCGGACATCGCCGCAACCGACGCTTCCCGCGTCCTCCGGCTCCCTGGATTCGCAAACAGAAAGTACGACGCGGAATGCCTTGTCCAGGTGACGAAACACTCCGACAAGACATACGCCCTTCGGGACTTCAAGGTCGCGTCCGGTCCAGCGAAAGGTGACCGTCCACCGGAGCAAAGGCCTCCGCGCTTAGGCGGCACGCGAGAAACGGTCACTCAATCCGAGCGCGATTGGGCCTACGCGAAGCGTGCCATCGCAAGGGGTGACGATCCTGAAGAAGTCATTCGGCGCATCGCCGATTATCGCGCTAACGAAAAGCACGACCCCGAATACTACGCGCGTCTGACAGTCAGCAAGGCTCGATCGGTTCTGCAAGCGGAAAAGGGCCAGAGCCCAGGTTTCGAAGACAGCAGCGCCCCAGACGCTGGCTCTCAAGAAACAAAGCCGGAGCACTGAGCTTCAAGAATATCCTCATTCAATCGAGAAATTCCCTGGAGGCACCATGGCAACTCCAATCCAACTCGTCATTTCGAAACGCGCCGACGAAGGGTGTTCCATCAATCACGATTCATCGAGCGACGCTCAAGGACCTACGCCGGGCACCACGGTGCTGACTTGCATCCTTGTTTTCGCGAAGGAGTCGGAAGCGATCCTCTCGATTCTCAAGAAACTCACAGACGATTCGCCCAACGCGGAACAAGTGGGTGCAACATTGATTCGCAAGATCGAGACGCCGTTCGAACCCACCGACCCGTGGCTACATCACAACGAGGCTTCCGAATATCTCGGCATCTCCAAAAGCACCCTCTATCGCTATGCGGAGCACGGCCATATCGAGTCCCGGAAGCTCGGAAATCGTCTGGAATACCGGCGCTCGGCTCTAGACCAATTCAAGAACCAGAAGGTTCGGCCAGCGCGCCGGTAGTTCGCTCGGGCGAGGTATAATCGCGCCGGCGCCTGTCTCCGGCAATTGAGAGGAGCGCCAGTGGGACTCTATCGGAGACGTGGTTCGCGCTTCTGGTGGATGAGTTACACCATGAACGACGAGCGGTACTTCGAGTCAACCAAAACAACCAGCAAGGAACTCGCTAACAAAATTTGGAAGCGAAGGGAAGGCGAGATTGCCTTGGGGTTGTTTAAGGTGGGCTGGCCTGGGGAGCGAATGACGTTCGCGCAATTGTGCGAAGAGTTCGAACGCTCGCATTTCGCCGGGTTATCCGAGGCTACCGTTCGCGGTCATCGGGCGTATCTCAAGCACCTGAAAGCGTTCTTCGGTGACCGCCGCCTCGATAGGATCACGACCCGGCTCGTCGAGGAATATCGTGATTACCGCAGGCAACAGCCATCGAAGCTCAATCCACAACAAACGCTGAAAGGAGCGTCGGTCAACCGGGAGCTCGAGTGTCTGAAGTGTGTTTTGGATTTGGCCGTGCAGCGGGAATACATTGCCGGCAACCCTGCGGCAAAGGTCAAGCACTTCAACGAGCTTCGGGAACGCCCCGTTCGCAAGATGCTCACGCTTGAAGAGGAGCAGCGGATTCTCGAAGCCGCGCCGCCCTATCTTCGAGTGGCGATCATTCTTTTGTCGCAAACGGGAGGCCGCACCTACAGCGAGGGAATGTCATTGCGTTGGGACCAGGTGGATTTCGATGCGAGAGTCATCCGTCTGGACAACAACGTGAAGACTCCCGGTTCGGTCGAACCCGTGCCTCTTTCCGAATACGCTTGTGATGTCTTGAAAGCGTGGAAGAAGGAGCAAGGTTCGACAAGCCCGTATATCTTCCCAAGCCCGAAGTATCCTGACCGCCCCATCCTGAGCGTTAAAACCGCTTGGACCTCGACGCTCGTGCGAGCAGGCGTGCCGCATTTTGCGATTTACACCTTGCGGCATGTTTTCTGTACTCGCTTGAGCGAGGTCGCGCCGGATGCTGTTGTGCAGCGAGCCATGCGGCACACCAGCCCGGAAACCAAACGGCGCTACCAACTCGGGATGGCGGAACAGGTACGCGAGGCCGTGGAGAAGGTGAATCAGCGTTTGTACGGAAAACGCATCGCGTTACATTTTCGTGACAGTCAGCCGGTCGTGAGCGAGGAGCTCGCGACAGCGGCTTCTAACTAACTCACAGGAAAGGAGAAGTTGGCTCCCCGGGCAGGACTCGAACCTGCAACCCTTCGGTTAACAGCCGAATGCTCTACCGTTGAGCTACCGGGGAGTAGTCGAGCAACCACCATCCTATCATAGGCTTGCAGCCATTTCTTTCGGGGCCAAAATTTCGGTTTTCGGTCCATTCGGTCCAAAACTACAATTTTGTTGCCGAAGTTGAACTAACCTTCGCTTCTGGACTGGCTTGAACACGCGCGGAAGCACGAAGCCCAAGCCCGCTCTTTCGGCCCATTCCTTGCGCAACGCCCGTTCGTGTTCGGCCTTGTCGTAACGGTCGGACATCGTCTCACCCGTACGCTCCGGCTCTCCACTCGCGTGCCCCATCCAGAACCGATAGATTCCCGGCGGGGTAGACGTGTAATTGCGCAAATACGTGTTGCGAAAACGCCGGAACGCATGGACGCCGCACTTCGGCTGCCCCAACCCTTCTAACATCGGGTGCAGCACGCGCCGCAGGATATTCGACTGGTGAAGCTGCTGCCCGGTCCGCGTGCGAAATAGCAAACCGGACTTCCTTTCTCCAATGAACTCCCGCAGAAACTTCGCCACCGAAGGATGCAAGTCGATCTCCCTCTCTCCGTTCCTCGTCTTGAGGAACTCGTGCAACTGTCCCCGCCAAGCCTTCTGGCGGATTTGGATGCACGAGCCATCCGACGAAACGTGCGGGATCTCGATACCGAGAGCTTCTCCGAAGCGCAACCCGGACGCGGCACAGAGTATGAAGAGCATGCGGTGAACGTCCTTCAACTCGCATTTCACGTCCATGTTGCGTTTGGGGTCCCTATAGGTGTACTCCCGCGTGGCCACGATGCCACTGACAACGTCGCCCGTAAAACTCGGGGTCCTCTGCCTCCGGGGGTTGATGACCGGCATGTTGATGAAGGCGTCGTTCCATTTGCGCGGATAAACTTCGTCGCCCTTCTCATTGATGACCGAGGCCATAACCATTTTTACGACGTCAGCATAGTTGCTAATCGTGGACGCGCTCAAGCCGCCTTCCACCATCTTGTTGACCAGCTTCTTGAGTGCGACGTTATCGACCGCTTCCAAAGGCAGATCGCCTAGATTGGGGTTGAGCCAATTCTTGAGGCCAGACTCCCACCCGGAAAGCGTCGATGGAGCCACGGGCTTGCTTCTCCTATTTCTCATCTCTGCGAGCCAGGTTCTCACCTGCTGCCGGAAAGTGATCACCGTAGCTTTCGACTGCCTTACGACCCTGTCGAAATACTCCTTGGTGTCCACTCCGCTAGCAGCGATAATCTCCTTAGCTTTGCGTTCCCGTTCCGGCGCTGAAAGTTTGCCGGGACCAGAGATCGGGCAGATTTTCGCGCGTACCCTCACTCTTTTCTCCTGTCCCGGAACATCCTTCCAGTACCGAATGACGTACCACTTACCGTCTTTCTGAATACTGCCATTCTGACCAGATCGCCTTGCCATGGATTTTCTTCCAATCCGTGCTGGCTTCTCTGGTGTCGCGGGAACGACGTTAATATCGTTCGTTGAGAATTGCAACGGATCGCGCTGCGACCCAACGACGCTTGTCGGAAATTCTCTGCTGCGGCGTTCTTTCTTTAGCGCCAAGGTGCTCCACTCCTGATGTGAAATAGCAGTGGGAAAGAGGAATGGAAAAACAGCGAATGGCTAACGGGAAATGGGTAAGGGAGAATGGGTGAAGGGCTAAGGAAATGGATTCCGCCCTGTGGCACTGCAAGGGACGCGGGAATGCGGCGGTAAGCTTGCCGCCGCATTCCCGCGCTGATGGCTCTCGCTTTTGGTTCCACTGCTTCATTCGGTTTGCCGTAGGAACTCGCGAAAAAGATCGTGGTAGAGCTTGTATCGGCCTCTTCCGGTGCGGATCAGGAGGCTCTTTTCGACGAGCCGCGTGAAGTATTCTCTTCGGAATTTGCTGGTGTAGTGCTCGCTGGCGAGTTCGTTTTCGCTCAGGTTCGCGAATTTGTGGATGAATTCGAATTCCCTGGCGCTCAGTTGGGATACATCCGAACGGAACTTCTCACGACCTAACTGGTCAAAAATGGCGGGCCAAATGAATTCGAGCTTGTCCGGCTGGAGGCTTGCCGTGGTCGCCAGATATTTACAGATGAAAGCAAGGAAATAAGGATGTCCGACCGTTTTGTCCTGGAGCCAAGCGGCTAGTTTCGCGGATATATCGACGAATTCGAAGACTGAACGTGCGTAGTCCAGCGTCTCTTCGAGGGTGAAGGGCTCCAAATAAAACTTCGTGTAAAAGCGTACTGCTGGGTCAGCCAAACCCTTCGCTTCCGCGAAGTAATCGGGTTTGGCTGAAAAGCAAATGCTGTAATTCATGTTCTCAATGCCGAGACATTGGAACTGGTCCCGGATTGTCAACGCGAGATCTGCCCTGCTGATACTGCTGATGTTCTGAAGATCATCCAGAAAGAAAATCGCACCCCTTAGTTGGGCGTGCGGCAGGAAATGGTTCCACGCCTCCTTGAGCTTGTGTCTGAGCAAAGAGGTTCCCGAGCTTAGGAACATTCGCGGCGATTCGCGTTCCAAGCTGACGCCACCCAAATCGACGCTCTTGAATCTCCAGTTTCGGAGCTCGGCGCGCAGGCGGGCCTGCATCGTTGGCACAGCCAGCAAGGCATCGGTGAACTTGTCGAGCATGTTCTCGGTGAGTCGCAAGTAGTCGCGAACGTCGCTCGAAGCCGAAATGAAGACAGGCAGTATTGCGAACGACGGCTGAGAACACAGGGAAGCGAATTTGAGCAGCAAACTGCTTTTGCCAATACCCCAGTCGCCCAGAATGGCGAATGACGCGGTTCTACCCGCCTGCAAACCCTGCCGTAGCGCGTGGCAGAAAATCTCGATCTGCCCCCGTCGGCCAACAAACTCGTCGGGTCTGGCTGGAAAATTGGGCTCTGGAAGCACGACGCACCTCAAAGTCACAAAAGTCAAAGTTGTCAATTGACATTTGTGATTTCTGACTACATTGGAGGGCTGCATGGTGGGTGGCGTGAGCACACGCCGCCCGCCATGCAGAGGTGGTAGGACTGGTTGGTGGGTTTGCTGCTTGTGGGTGGGAGTTCGAGAGGGTTAGTTCGGAGTTTTGGGAATCAGAAGATGGTTCTCAACGAACGCGTGGTCGCTGACTGCATCGGGCCTGCCGATCCCGAGTTTGATAAACGCAAGCGAGATCCACTCGTTGCATTTCTCGATGATGCAGGCCTCGCCGAGAACGACTTCCTTGGAAACAAGATAATGCGTGAAGTTGTTTTCCTCATTTGACATGAGGCACCTCCAATTTGTGGTTTAAGGTTTTGTGGATGGTGGTGAAATCCTTACGAAGGATCGGCGTCATGGTTTGTCCTCAGTCCAGGCGTCGAAAGGATTTCGTTGGGATTGCCGAGTCGCCGCAATCAATTCCCGAACGCGACTTCGACGGAGGTCTATGCGCTGAACTAACTGGGAGAGAGTGTCTAACTCGACCCATTCAGGCGGTACATCATCCGCGATCGCCCAAAGTGTTGTTAGAGGGAAGGATTCGATTCGACTCAACCACGGTTCGAATGATTCCCATCCACACACCTCCCGATAGACCGCCTTGTTCGCATAAATCCCGCGTAACACGGTGTCGGGGAAACTCCATTCTCCGGCGTTAAAGCAAAAACCGAAGTCAATGAAATGAGCGCGGAATCCTCGCCTGGGTTCACTTCCGCAGAAAACGACCTGCCGACCGTCACAGTTGCACAGCCATTTGTCCAACGCGAAAACACCGGCAAACTCTCCCACGTTTTCAACCTGGGAGAGAGCCAAGTCCGGCAGGTAGTCAAAGACCTGCCCTTCCGAAATGAAACGCGAGCCAAACGCCAGCCCATGTGAACATTTCAGCGTCGAATTGGAAATCTGTATCACCAATGACGGTGAAGTCTCGACGAGTTTGGCCGGCACATGAAGAATTGCCGGTTCTGGGATCGTCAATCCGATTGCGCGACCGATCGAGCAGCCAAGCCACTCGTTAGCCAGCACGCGGAGAGACTGTGGATTGTTTGCGAATTTGACCACATAAGCGTGACCATCATTGGCCTTGAGCATGTGCGATTGCGCTCCCCCTCTCATGGCACGTATGTAGTCCGTAGCGAGCAAGAACGATGTGGATGTGCTTTGTGGATTCATTTTTGTGGCTCCAGGAGCACGCGTCGCAGGGTGGATAAATGGCGAGGTCAGACGTGGCGAGCGTGCAGATTCGTTCCACGAGCTTCGCCAGAATCCGCAGACATGTGCCTCGGCTCACGTCAGCGAATTGCTGTTTGTAGATTGGAAGTTAGGAGTGGTTTGACCGAGGGAGAATCTGAGTCAGAGAGGCTTTCGCCTCCCTGACGCGCCTATGTGGATTGTTTGGTTGTGGCTTGGCCGGTTGCTGGCTCTGTCTGATTCGGCAGGTCGTCGAACAACAGAAATCCCTGCGGATCAGACTTTGCCGCGGCCTCGATGAGCGCGGCTGGTATTCCCAACTCGCCGAGCTTGTCGGGCCGGAAGACCAATCGCGGTTCGGAGCTACGGTCGTTCGGATCGAACATCCGCAGATCAACCAAAGTCGCGCCAGGTTTCCGATATGCCGGCCAATGCGTGTTGTTGATGGTCACTACGCGGTCGTACATGGATTCACCTCCCGATGCCGTAGCCGCATTCCCGTCCGCCGAAGCTGTTGTAGGAACCATCGGGCAGATCGAGATACACGGCATAGCCTCGCGGATCACTGTTGAAGTGGTTGAGGACCAAGCCCGCGCGGTCCAGCACGGCCTTGATCCGGGTTTGTAGGTTTTGCTTGCGCCGCTCCTGCCGCTCAGTGAGGCCGAAGTTGCAGGCGATCTCGTTCAAACGATTGAGCGAGTTCGCGAGTCTGCAAAGCTCGCCGGCATCTTGAGCAGCTTCGCGCGGCGTGCGTTTTCCGATGGATACGATGTAGGCAGACAAAATCGCCTCCTGCGCATTCGTTCGCATGGATTTGCTCCTAGTTGTGGATTTGGGAGAGAAGGCCGAGATGGGAATAAAGAATCCGAGTCAGAGAGGCTTTCGTCTCTCTGACTCGGTTAGGTGGATGTGGCCGCCGGTCATTCGGCAGTTTCGGGCAAGAACTCTTCGATGTTCTTGTATCCGTTTTTGCCCTGACCGACTTTCACCAGGCAAGGAAGATGGAGTTCCATCCCAGCTTCGATCTCACTCGCCGGAATGTCGTAACCACTCGCTTCCAGACGCTCCGCCAGCTCTTCGGGACGGCCGAACACGCGCACCGTCTCGCCGCCGACATCCACCTTGAGAAAAAGAGAGTCGCCCTGACGGGTTTTCATACGATCAATCTTGGTGATGACCGCATGAACAGGGCCTCCTTCCGTGGCAGATGTGGCGTGAGACTTGATTGGCTTTGTTTTTGCCGTGCTCGGTGGAACAATTGCCCGAGCGTTGTTGTCTGAGGGTGCGGTGTTCTTGCCGGCAAGAGAAGCCAGGCGGTCGAGCAACCCATAGGCATAGGACGCAGTTTCCTGGTCTTGTACCTCGTCGTTCGTCACGCGCGCCTGAACCTCAATTACCGTGCCGTTCTTTCCGTCGGACTGGAGGTTGCGTCGGATGCGAAAGATGAGCGGAGACGCTTCCGCAGTCGCGGTCTCGTTCACCAGGACGGCCCCGTTTCCGTTCTTGGGCGAGGAGATGGCGGCGTGCGGTGCCAACGCGGTGATCGCCGCCGCAGCTATGTGCTTGCAAATCCGCCCTTCCTGCGCAATGCGCACTAGGAAATCGGGACAGGTGCAAGAACCACTGCCGTGCGGATCGAGCTTCACCTTATATGCGGTTCCGCTCTTGTTGGTCACGATGAACTCCGGAAAATCGCCCGCTACGCGCAGGCGATTCGCCTTCATTTCTTCGACTGCCCGGGCCCAGCGATTCCCTGCCTTTGACTGAAGCAGAGTCAGCGCCAGGGACGCCGATTGTGGATCTACGACTTGTGCTGCTACTGACATGTGGTTTTCTCCTTTTGTGGATTTGTGGCTGGAATCGTCAATCTCGCTTGTCGCGAGGTCGGCTCTCCCGCAACTCCAGCCGGTATGGATCGGCGTGGGAGCGTCGCCGTACTTCTTGTGGATCGGGTGTTTGTGGGTGAATGGGTTTGTGGGTAAAGATCAGTCGGCGTTAGACGCGCAACGGCATCAGGAGATGCTGGTAGCGGAAGGCGTCAAAGAGAGCGACTTCGCAGATTGCTTTCGAGAATAGCTTCATCGAGACGGTATCGGTCTCCAAGCTCTTCACGTACTGAGTCAGATAGTGAAGATTGAAACCGATGTCTCGCGCCTTTCCCGAAACGCGAGTGTGCTCCAGAGCGACGCTGTTGGCGGTGCCGTCGTTTTCGGTTTTGATTGAGACCGGCGACTGCGAAAGCTCCAGCTTCACGGCCGGGACTTCCGCCTTCCGAGCCGTCGGCGAGAGTTTCGCGAGGCCTTCCAGCAGCTCTTCGCGCCGGAAGGTAACTCTGGCTTCGAGGGGTGCCTTGGGCAGGACATTCTCGTAGTTCGGGAACTGGCCTTGCCCGCGACGAGTGATGAATCGGGAGCCATCCGGCAGCACGAAGAGGTTGAATTCCTGTTCAGAACCGCAAATGGAAAACTCGATCCATCGAGGCTCTTCTGCGAAGCCCAACCGGCTTAGGATGGCTGCGGTTGAACGGAGCAGGAGTGCCGACAACGTGGCATTCCCCTCCGTCTTTGCTGCGCCCTCAACAACCGACAGCCGGTGACCGTCGGTGCCGACCACTCGGAAAATCGAACCGCGCAGTTCAAGTTTGAGGACGTCGGTGCTGTAGCGCCCCGAATCGGTTGAGATACAGAACAGAGCGCGGCGCAATGCCGCATCGAATGCCGAACCGAGGACTTCGCCTTGTGGCTTTAGCTGCCCGTTTGGGCTTTCGGGGAAGCTGCTCGGATCGGCACACGATAGAACGACCGTGCGCTTGCCTGCGCTGACCTCGCACTTGCCGTTGCGGATTCGAATCTTCAGACTCGGCGCCGATTCTGTTTTAACGAGTTGGCAGAGCTCCTTCGCCGGGACGAGCGCATCAACATCGCTGTCGATAGCCTCTCCGACAAAGGGGACGGAGATATGCAGATGGTTATCCAGGTCGGTGGCGGTCAACTCCAGATGGCCCTTTGCAGCACGCCATCGCAAGTTTTCCAGCACCGGCAAGGTTCCTCGCTTCGGCACGACAAGGCAGAGCCTTTCGAGCGCCGATTTGAGCTGATTGGTGTTGAGTACACTCATAGTTGAAGACTCCTTTGTGGATTCCGACACCCGCGCGATTGCTCGCGTGAATGCGGTTGTGGTTAATTCAGGGTTTTTGGGACTGAGGAAAGGTTTGTGGGATTAAAGCCGAAAGCGTGAGTTATGCGATTTTAGGCCGCCGTCGCCGTCTCGGGCGGCAGAGGACTTCCGGCGGCGAAACTCGAAGGCTCAAAGGCACGATGCAGGCCGTACTGCGTCAGGATTTCCAGTTCGTAGAGTTGTAAGGTTGAGAGTGCAATACGCTCCATCGCACCGTCGTGTTGGAACTCGGCAAGGACCTGTCCATCATTTCGTCTCCGCAAGCTAAGCTGATGTTCTTCGCTTCCGAACTTAATAGGAATCGTCTTTTCCTGATTGATGGTGCGGCGCGTGAAGACGGCCAGCGTCGCGAGATCATTGGCTTTGCTGATGACGAACTCGGAGCGCCATAAGGGAGTCTGCACGGTAAACCGCAAGCCGTGGCGGGAGGCGCTAAGCGCCACGCTCACCGAGAGCTCGTCACGAAGCAGGAGATCAATCTGTTCGCAGGAAAAGAGCGCACGTCTTGTCAGGCTGTGCATGGCCTGAACCTCGCCGGGGTGGAGGTCGAAGCGGGCCACGCGTTTCGCCTCATCGCGAACGGCAAAAAACACTCGCAGCCGGCCTTGGTCCACCTGTTCGTAGACGAGAAACTGAGAAAAGCGGCCATAAATTTTGTTCTTCGATGGCGAACCGTTCGAGCGGAAAAGATCCTCTTCGCCGCAGACAGTCTCGTCGAAAGGACTCTGCTGCTCAGCGGATTCGCCTGCCTTGCCGTCGCGCAATTGGAACTGCTCGATCCGCCGCTCGACGGCGCGCAGGATGGCGAGGAGATGGAGCTGCTGCTCAACCGAATCGACGTGCGTTTGGAGCTCGACCGATTCCCGGCGCGGGGTTTGAGCCGTTACGCATAACGTCAGCACACAGCCGCCCGCTTCGCCTTGGACTCGGCCATATTGATTTGCGATAAGAGTGTTCATGTCTTGTTCTCTCCGGGAGCCTCAGCCCTCAACAACAGGCGTCGGTTCGGGCGCAGGCTCTGTATCGATTTCGAAGTGGGTAGGAGGCAATGTGGACAAAATCTGTTTGGGTACGACCTTATCTGTGGGAAGGATCAGAGCGCTGAGGGAGATGGGACCCTGACGGCCCTGCAATGTGATTTTTCGGACGCTGCGGCCATTCTCGTCAGCCTCGACAAGCCGAGCATTGCGGAGCATGTTGTAGAGATTGGTGTTTGGCGGCAGCTTGATCTGTCTCGCCATCAGGCGTTCTCGCGCATGGGCAACTGCCACCGGCACCACGACTGCCGCCTTATCTCCCTCAACGTAGACTTGTGCGCCGGGGGTGTTCACTCCCAATGCGCCGTTCTCGATCAACTCCTGAAGTGCCTGCAAGAAC
>Ga0209062_1004444_pt1 | contig 14670 bp, 11 predicted proteins | sample Coa_R2_2_FD_187158 | JGI IMG/M metagenome (GOLD analysis project Ga0209062, IMG submission 187158) | Surface soil microbial communities from Centralia Pennsylvania, which are recovering from an underground coalmine fire - Coalmine... | ecosystem: Environmental > Terrestrial > Soil > Unclassified... | reverse complement strand
TATAGCCCTTCACCGGCTTGCCGTCCGCGATGGTGTAGCCGTTGATCTCCTTCAGCACATGTTCGCCCGAAGGCTCCGCCCGCGGACCTTCGGTGGGGTAGTCCCAGGTAAGGTGCTGGATGGGCTTGTCGCGTGGGTCGGTGCTGTCCTTGTACAGGTCCTTCAGGCGGCGGCCGAGGTGATACATGAACCACAGGTCGGAGCGGCAGTCGCCGGGTCCATCCACCACCTTGTCGTGCCACTGGATGAGCCGCTGGGTGTTGGTGAACGTGCCCTCCTTCTCGCCCGGCAGCGAGCTGGGCAGCAGGAAGATCTCCGTCTGGATGTCCTTCGGATTCAGCTCGCCCTTCTCGACTTCCGGCGACTTGTACCAGTAGCTGGCCAGCTCGTTCTCGAACGTCTCGCGGATGACCATCCACTCCAGGTTGGGCAGCGCCATGCGGATCGAATGCGTGTTGTGCCCGCCGATCACCGGGTTCTGGCCCATGACCAGCAGCCCGCGGATGAGCTTGTCCTGGATGGCCAGCATCATCGGCAGCTGGGAGTGGTCGCCCATGATCTTAGGGATCCACTCGTAGCCGTAGCCGCCGGCCGTCTCCTTGGTGGTGTCGGGGCCGTACCAGGCGCGAAGGAGGCTGACGATGTATTTCGGCATGTTGTGCCACCAGCCGAAGTTCGCGCTCTCGTCCTTCATGTAGTGGTCCAGGTTGGCGAAGCCCTTGCGCGCGTGCGGCTGGGGCAGGTAGCCCGGCAGCAGGTTATAGAGGGTCGGCACATCGGTGCTGCCCTGGATGCTGGAGTGGCCGCGCAGGGCCATGATGCCGCCGCCCGGCCGGCCGATGTTGCCCAGCAGCGCCTGGATGATCGCCGCCGCCCGGATGGTCTGCACGCCCGTCGAGTGGTGCGTCCAACCGACGGCGTAGCACCAGGCGCCGGTGCGCTCGCGGCCTGAGTTGGCGGTCAGCGTCTCGCAGATTTTCAGGAAGACGTCCCTGGGGCAGCCGGTCGTTCGCTCCACCATCTCCGGCGTATAGCGGGCGTAGTGCCGGCGCATGATCTGGTAGACGCAGTGCGGGTCCTGCAGGCTGGGGTCCTGCGGCACCGGCTTGGTGATCATTACGCCCACCTTCTCGCTGTAGGACTCACCGCTCAGGATCTGGTGGTTCTCCAGCGAGGAGGGCAGCGTCTCGTCCTTGTACTGCCAGGAGTCGGTCTGGTAGGCGTGCTTGGCTTCCTCCCAGCCGGAGAACAGCCCCTCCAGGTCTTCGGTGTCTTTGAAGTCCTTATTGATGATCGAGGCGATGTTCGTGTAGTTCAGGACGTACTCCTTGAACCACAGGTCGTTCTCGAGGATGTAGTTGATGATCCCGCCCAGGAAGGCGATGTCCGACCCAGCGCGGACCGGCGCGTAGATGTCAGCCAGCGCCGAGGTGCGGGTGAAGCGCGGGTCGGCGTGGATGATGGTCGCGCCGCGTGCCTTGGCCTCGAGCACGAACCGGAACGCGATGGGATGGTTCTCGGCCATGTTTGAGCCCATGATCGTGACGCAGTCGGCATTCGCCAGGTCCCACTGGGCGGTGGTCGCGGCACCCCGGCCGAAGCTGGCGCCCAAACTGGGCACCGAGGAGCTGTGTCATATGCGGGCCTGGTTCTCGATCCACACCATCCCCAGGCCGCCGCCGCACAGCTTCTTGATCAGGTAGTTCTCTTCGTTATCTAATGTGGCCCCGCCCAGCTCGGCCATGGCCAGCGTGTGGTTCACGACCATTCCGTCCGGCAGCTTCTGCACGAACGTCTCGTCGCGGGTGCGCTTCATCAGCTGGGCGATGCGGTCCATGCACCACTCCAGCGGCTTCTCCTCCCAGTGGTCGGAGTAGGGCGCGCGGTACTTCACCTTGGTCAGGCGCAGCGGGCTCGTCATCCAGCCGAACGTCGCCGCACCCTTGGGGCACAGCGTGCCCTGATTGATGGGACTCCGGGGGTCGCCCTCGATGTGGATGATCTCGTTGCCCTTGGCATAGACCAGCTGGCCACAGCCGACGGCGCAATAGGGGCAGATGCTGGTGCCGACCTTGTCGGCTTCCTCGAGCCGCGGCCGGGTACGGCGTGAGCCCGCCGACTCCGCCGCCTTGCTCGAGCTGTCCATCCCCGACAGCTGGCGCGGGATGGACCAGTCCTTCAGCGCGCTTGCCAATCCCATGGGTCAGGCCCGGCTCACCCGGCGGGCAATGCCGTTGGACATGTTGGGCTCGCCCTGGTACTCGACCCGGACGCGCGCGTTGGCTTGATGGAAGCGGCAGAGATCGTCCGGGCTGGCGTTGGCCTTCCGCGAAAGGGTCAGGAGCAGCCCCGCCCCCTCGTCGGTGATCAGCCGAAAGCGCTCTTCTTGGACGACCGAGATGTGGCCGGTGGCTTGCATGAGCGGGCTCCGCAGCCGCAAAAGGAGGGCCAATCCCGCTGCGGCTGCCTGGTGGACCACCACTCGCGCTCCCTGCTACGATGCCCCGGCCATGCATCGTCTCTCCGCGCTGTTCGACTTCCAATCCGTGGCCGTGGTTGGCGCCTCGGACACGAACCACACCGGCCTCGGCACGTACCAGGCGCTCAAGGCGCTGAACTTCCAGGGCCGCTACTACCCTGTCAATCCGCGGCGCGACGAAGTCCACGGCCTGAAGGCGTATCCCAGCGTGAGCGCCTTGCCCGAGACGCCGGACATGGTCGTGGTCGCCATCCCGCGCGAGGGCGTGCCGGACGTGATCGACGAGGCGGCGAAACGCGGCGCCAAGGCCGCCGTGATCCTCGCCGCCGGCTTCCTGGAACAGGACGAGCTGGGAGCGCAGCTGCAGGCGCGCATCACCGCCACGGCGCGGCAGAGCGGACTGCTGGTGATCGGCCCCAACTGCCTCGGCATCGCCTCGCTGACGCACTGCACGGCTGCCTGCAGCATGGGCGTGCAGGGCCTGACTGCCGGCAACGTGGGCGTCATCTCCAACAGCGGCGGCCTGCTGAACGAGGTCATGTCCTGCGGCAGCGGCCGCGGCATCGGCTTCAGCCACCTGGTCTCGTCGGGCAACGAAGCCGGTGTGACCGCGGCGGACGTTATCGACTTCTTCGTGGAGGATCCGGCCACGGATGTGATCCTCGGCGTGCTGGAGACGGCGCGCGATCCGGGGCTGTTCGTGGCCGCCGCCGAGCGTGCGCTGGCCGCTCGCAAGCCGATTGTGATCATGAAGATGGGCTCGTCGGAGAAGGCTGCCCGGTCGACGCTGACTCACACCGGCGCCATGGCCGGCAGCGACGCCGTCTACACGGCCCTCTTCCGCCAGAAGGGCATCATCCGTGTGGGCGACCTGGACGAGCTCGTGGACATGGGCTCGCTGTTCGCCACCTCGATTGGCGTGCTGCGCCAGCGGCGCCTGGAGCGCACGGCTGTGATCGAGATCTCCGGCGGCGGTAAGGGCCTGGTCAGCGACACCGCCGCGGCGGCCGGCGTCGATCTGCCCGACCTGCCGGAGCCAGTCGTCGAAGACCTCCGCGCCAAGCTGCCCGATTTCATCGAGCCCAGCAACCCCATGGACAGCGGCGGCTCCTGGGGCGACGCCAACAAGCCCAAGGTCTACCCCATCGTGCTGGAGGCCTTCGCCTCCCAACCGGACTTCGACGTGATCCTGTCCCGCTACACCGTCCCCCGCACCGGCGGCATCGGGCCGCTGGCCGCCCGCCTGGACGAGATGGAAGCCGCCCGCGCCGCGCACCCGGATCGCCTCTTCGGCATCCTCTCCCGCACCAGCGACCAGTTCTCCGACGAGTGGGCCGAAGCCATCCGCGCCCGCAACATCCCCTTCGTCCAGGGCTACGGTCGCGGCCTCCGCGCCATCGGCCGCCTGGCCGAATACAGCCGCGCCGTCCACGGCCCGGCTGCGCCGCACCAACCCTCTCCCGTCGAAACGGGAGAGGGCGAGGGAGAGGGTTCCCACCAGACGGCCCTGAGCGAAATCGAATCCAAACAGATCCTCAAAGAAGCAGGAATTGCCGTCGTCGAGACCGTCGCGGCCGCCACAAGAGAGCAGGCCGTAGCGGAAGCGAACCGGCTCGGCTACCCCGTAGCGCTGAAGGTCATCTCCCCAGCCATCACCCACAAGTCCGACAGCGGCGGCGTCCGCCTCAACCTCGCCGACACCCAAGCCGTGGAAGACGCCTTCGACCACCTCATGCGCCTGGATGGCGCCCAGGCCGTGGCCGTCCAGCGGATGGCCAAGCCCGGCCTGGAGGTCGTCCTCGGCGCGCACCGCGATGCGCAGTTCGGTGCGGTCATCCTGTTCGGGCTAGGCGGCATCTTCGTGGAAGTCCTCCATGACGTGGCCCTCCGAGTCGCCCCGCTGACGGAGCCGGATGCCCGGAGCATGCTGGGCGACATCCGCGGCCGAGCCCTCCTGGATGGCTTGCGCGGCCAGCCGCCCGCCGACCGAGCCGCCATCACGCAAGCGCTGCTGAGCCTATCCCGGCTCATGCTCAGCCGCCCGGATATTGCCAGCATCGACGTGAACCCCGCCTTCGCCTACGCCGACGGCCTGCTTGCCGTTGACGCCCGCGTCGAGCTCAGCGCCTAATCTACGGCCGGCTCTTTCAGGCGCGATTCGATGCGTCGGTCCGGTACGAACCAGATGATCGCCACCAGCGTGTACAGGCCGAGGGATACGTTCGGACTGACGAAGGCCAGCGGCAGCGCCGCTGCATACAGCGCAATCGACACGTTGCCCTTGAGGTCGCCGCCGACCGCTTTGGCGAGCGTCGAGCCTGGCGGTTGACAGTGCAGCAGCACCTGCACCAGGATGCCGTACGCCACCGCCGCTAGCAGCAGCACGGCGCCATACGCGGCGGTGGTCAGCGGCGCCGCGTCCGTCTGGCCCAGCCAGCGCGTGACGAACGGCACCAGCGACAGCCAGAACAGCAGGTGCAGGTTGGCCCACAGCACGCCGCCGCTGATGCGTCTGGTGGCCAGGAACAGGTGGTGGTGGTTGTTCCAGTAGATGCCGACGATGACGAAGCTGAGCGCGTACATGCCCAGTTCCGGCGCCAGCCCCCACAGGTCCGAAAGCGCCGCGCCCGCCGGCGCCTTCAGGTCCAGCACCATGATGGTGATGAGGATGGCTATCACGCCATCGCTGAACGCCTCCAGGCGGCTCTTGGTCATGATCCATATGATGTGGCCATGATCGCCGCTAACACCAGGGCCGCCGAGACGCTCGCCGAGATCAACGCGATGGCCAACGCCCAGTTCGAGTCTCCCGAGTTCCGGCAGCTGCTGGGCACGCGCTTCACCCGGGAGCGGGCGCGCTTCTTCACCATCCAGATGGGCCGCTACGTCGCCAACCGGCGCGACTGCTGGGGCTTCGCCCAAGGCGCCTCGCCGCTCGACGTCAAGCGGCTCATCTGGGCCCACGAGCAGGAAGAGCTGGTGCTCGATCCCGAAGTCGGCATGGATCACTTCACGCTAGCCACGCGGGAAGCCGAGCTGCTGGGCCTGACGGAGCAGGACTTCGAGGACGCCGATGTCCATCCCGCCTGCCAGGCTGCCTTCTACGCCTGGATCCACCTCGCCAAAGACCGGCCCTGGCTGGAGGCCGTGGCGACGTGCTCGGTGCTGGAGGTCCGCAACTCCGGAGCGGTCATACAGGGCGGCAGTCTCTCCAGCCGGATCAAGCGCAAGTTTGTGGACGAGCTCGGACTTCCGGCCGAGCAGCTCATCAACACCGGCCGCCACTCCGTGGCCGACGAGGCCCATGCCACCCTCCTGCAGCAGGTCCTCGCAGCGCACGTCCACACCGCTTCCGACCAGGCCGCCGTCCTCCGTGGCGCCCGGGAGTCGTACATCCTCGACCGCGCGTTCCGCGGCGCCCTCGCTGCCGGCATGGCTGCCCTGGAGTAGGCCAGCCTCAGACCCGGAAAGGCCCTCCGAGCCGGCCGGCTATAGGACTTTTGGTGGCCGGGCATCAACCTCCGGCTGCGAGCGGGGTTAACACCCTTGTCGCCCGGTCGCCGTAGGTAAATACTGTCGGCAATCAGAGAACCGCGATTGGAGGTGGGGGCATGAAGGTCAGTCAGCACGTTCACGGCACGGCCAATGGGAATGGGGTGGAGGGCGCCCAGCTGGCCTTCATCTTCGGCAGCACGGCCGAGCTGGCCAAGCGCGAGAGCTTCGACGCCATCCGCCGGCAGTATCCCGAGGCCATCCTGCTGGGCTGCTCCACCGCGGGTGAGATCTGCGGCACCAGCGTGCTGGACGACACGCTCGTGGTCACCGCGGTGCAGTTCGAGAACACGCCCCTCCAACTGGCCCGCACATCGGTCTCCGACATGGCCGACAGCCAGGCGGCGGGCGAGTTCCTGGCGCGCAACCTGCCGCACGAGGGGCTGCGCCACGTCTTCGTCCTGTCCGATGGCCTCAAGGTCAACGGCACCGCCTTGTCCGAGGGGCTAAAGGGCGCCCTCCCGGACGATGTGGTCGTGACGGGCGGCCTGTCCGGCGACGGCGACCGCTTCAGCCGCACTCTGGTCTGCGCCGACGACGTGCCGGCCGAGGGCACCGTCGCCGCCCTCGGGCTGTACGGCGACTCGCTCCAGGTGGGCTTCGGCTCGCTGGGCGGCTGGGACCCCTTTGGCCCGGACCGGCTGATCACGAGGTCCAAGGGCAACGTCCTCTACGAGCTGGACAACCAGTCCGCGCTCGAGCTGTACAAGACCTATCTCGGCCCGCACGCCGCCGGCCTGCCCTCGACCGGGCTGCTGTTCCCGCTGGAGCTGCGCACCGGCGACCAGGGCCTGGTGCGCACCATCCTGGCGGTGGACGAGAAGGAGCAGAGCCTGACGTTCGCCGGCGACGTGCCGGAGGGCTGCTACGCCCGCCTGATGAAGGCCAACTTCGAGCGCCTCATCGACGGCGCCGTGGGCGCCGCCAAAGCCTCGCATCACACGCTCAGCGGCGGCTCGGCCGACCTGGCCGTCCTGATCAGCTGCGTGGGTCGCAAGCTGGTCCTGAAGCAGCGCATCGAGGAGGAGGTCGAGGGTGTGCGCGAGGTCCTGGGCGAAGGCACCACCCTGGCCGGCTTCTACTCCTACGGCGAGATCTCCCCGCAGACGCCCACAGCCAAGTGCGAGCTCCACAACCAGACCATGACCATCACGACCTTCGGCGAGCGCTAGGCGGTGCACAGCCTCCTCGCTCGGCAGATCAAGCGGCATATTGGCCCGCCTGAGGCGCTGCCGGCGGATTTGCTGCCCTTCGTCGAGGCCGTCAACGCTGCGTATGAGCAGGAGGACGGCGACCGCACGATGCTCGAGCGCTCGCTGGACATCGTGTCCCACGAGCTGGGCGAGCGGAACCAGGCGCTGCGTTTCATGACCGAGGTCAGCTCCGTCCTGAGCTCGTCTCTCGACTATGAGACCACGCTCTCGAACGTGGCCAAGCTGGCCGTCCCGCGCCTCGCCGACTACTGCGGCATCGACCTGCTCATGGAGGACGGCTCGCTGCAGCGGCTGTTCATGCACCACGTCGATCCGCAGAAGGCGGCGCTGGCGCAGTCGCAGCGCAGCTTCCCGCGCGACTCCAAACTGGCGTGGGGCTTGGACCAGGTGCTCGAGCGCGGCGAGTCGCTGGTGATACCCGAGATCACCGACGAGATGGTGGCTGCGGCCGCCACCAGCGAGGAGCACCTGCGCGTCATGCGCGAGATGGGCGTTCGCTCGACCATGCGCGTGCCGCTGACGGTGCGCGGCAAGGTCACGGGCGTCGTCACCTTCTTCTACGCCGAGTCTGGCCGCCGCTACACGCCGGGCGACCTGGAGCTTGCAGAGGACCTGGCTCGCCGCGCCGCCACGGCCATCGACAACGCCCGGCTGTATCGAGAAGCGCGGCAGGCCGAAGAGCAGCTGCGCAACATGAACCTGGCGCTGGAAGAGCGCGTGGCTGCGCGAACCTCGGAGCTGGAAGCGGCCAACCTGGCGCTGGAGAAAGCCAACCGCCGCAAGAGCGAGTTCCTGGCCAGCATGAGCCACGAGCTGCGGACGCCGCTGAACGCCATCATCGGCTTCTCGGAAGTCCTGCTGGACCCGGAGCTGAACCAGATGCCGGCCGAGCAGCGGGACGAGTTTGTGGGCAACATCCACCGCAGCGGCAAGCACCTGCTGGGCATCATCAACGACATCCTCGATTTGTCTAAGGTCGAGGCCGGGCACATGGAGATCCACCCCGAGGCGGTGAGCTTGCGGGAGGTGATCGATGCCTGCGTGAGCACCATCCGGCCGCTGGCGGACAAGAAGTCGATTGCCCTGACGAGCACCTGCGAGCCGGCGGACGTGCAGGCCTGGGCCGACCCGGCGCGGCTGAAGCAGGTGCTCTACAACCTTCTGTCGAACGCGGTCAAGTTCACGCCGACGGCAGGGCAGGTGACGGTCGCGGCTGACGTGGCGGACGCGCAGGCGCGGGTGAAGGTACGCGACACGGGCATCGGCATCAGCCCGGAGGACCGGGAGCTTGTGTTCGAGGACTTTCGCCAGGTGGACCAGGGTGTCGCTCGCGAGCAGGAGGGCACCGGGCTGGGTCTGGCGCTGGTCAAGCGCTTTGTCGAGCTGCACGGCGGCACGGTTGGACTGGAGAGCGCGGTTGGACAGGGCAGCTGCTTCACGATCACCCTGCCCCTGCCGGCCGAGGGCGGCGCGCAGCCGCTCGGCCGGGCGCCCAAGAAGAGCCTCGACGCGGTCCCCGACGAGGCCCGCAGTAACGGCCTGACGGTGCTGGTGGTGGAGGACGACGATGAAGCTGCCGAGCTGCTGCGCCTGCACCTGGGCCACGCCGGCTACCGAGTCCGCCGGGCGGCCAATGGCGAGGAGGCCGTGAGCCTCGCCCGCGACCTGCACCCGTTCGCCATCACCCTGGACGTGCTGATGCCGGAGAAGGACGGCTGGCAGGTCATTTCTGCCCTGAAGTCCGATCCGGCCACAGCCAGTATCCCTGTGGTGCTGGTGACCAGCGTCGATAACCCCAGCCTGGGCTTCGCCCTCGGCGCCGAAGACTACCTGGTGAAGCCGATTCAGAAGGATCGCCTCCTGGCCACCCTTCAGCGCGCCACGATGCGCACCGCCGACGGTGGCCAGATGACGGTGCTGGTGGTGGACGACGATCCGGTGGCGGCTGGCTTCCTGGAAGCGGTGGTGCAGGGCAGCGGCGGGAAAGCCGTGGTGGCCATGAGCGGACCCGAGGCCCTGAAGATCGCCGCCGAGCAGCAGGTGGATGCCGTGCTGCTGGACCTGCTGATGCCCGGAATGAGTGGCTTCGAAGTCCTGGAGGAGCTGCGCAAATCGCCGAACACCAGCGGTCTGCCGGTGGTCGTCTGCACTGCCAAAGACCTGAGCGCGGACGAAGCCGAAGCGCTGCGCGGCGAGGTGGCCGGCGTGCTCCAGAAGGGTGTGGACGTGAAACAGCGCGTGCTGGACGAGCTGATCCGGCTCGAGCGCGCTCACCCCAGCCGAGCCGGTCTAGCCGGCGAGGATGCCACGCTGGCCAATTTCCTGTCCCACGTCAACCGCGAAGCCAGCCGGGCCAAGCGCTACGGCCGCGTCTTCTGCGTCCTCGCGGCCTCACTCCGCAGCGACGACCCGTCGGGGGCCGGGCAGGACCATCTGTCCGAGCTGGCTGCGCAGATCTGCCAGCCTATAGGCAAGCAGCTGCGCCGTCACGACATCCTGGTGCACCATGCGCACGGCGAGATCCTGGCGCTGCTGCCCGAGTGCGGGCCTGAAGCCGCCCAGCCGGTCGTGGCCAAGCTTCAGGCCGCTACCCGCCAGCAGGCCAGGAAGTTGGGCGTGTCGGTCACGCTCGAGATCGGCTGCGCCTGCTGGCCGGAAGATGGCAAGGAAGCGCAGCAGCTGCTCCAGGCAGCCCGCCGGCGGGCGATCCAGTCCGTCAGCGAGCCAGCAGCGGCTCGATGATCCCGCAAGTGGGCGACACCGGCCGCCAGGTGCGCGCCGCCGCGCTCATCGCCGCGCTTCGGGAAGCTCGGCGCGAGCTCGACTTCGATGCTTTCGTGGTGTTCGCCTGTGAGCGCGCGCGTGAGGCGGTCGGGGCGGACCTCGTGGCGATCCTCAGCCGGGCGGTGGGCGGTGGCTATGCCTGGGTAGGCATCAGCGGCAACCGCGGCGAGGTGGTGACGCATGAGAGCCGCGCGCTGGGCAGGGGGCCCTCGGTCGTGGCGATCTCCGAGGATCGCATCGTCGTCCAGCGGCGCGACGGCGGCGCCGATGGTGAGCTCGTCGGTCAGCTCATGGATGCGGAAGGCGGGCAGACCGCCATGGCCGTGCCGCTGCGCGGTATCGGCGGGCCCTCCGGGAGTCTGCTGTTTGCCTGGCGCAGCCTGGTCGACGTGGACGGCACCCAGCGTTACTTCGGCGAGGTGCTAGCGGATTACCTGGCAATCGTCCTGGAGAACAGCCGCACGCATAGCGAGTCCGAGCGCCGGCGCGTGGAAGCCGAAGCGCTGGCGCGCTTGGTGGCTCAGGGTGCTGCGGAGCCCGATCCAGCGCAAGCGATAGACCTGATCTGCGAGGAGGGGCGCCAGCTTCTGGGGGCCGACTACGCCCGCATCATCCTGGTCGAGAACGACGACCGGCGCGTATGGTACGGATCCGCCGGCGTGCGGCACGGCGATCGCACGCGGGCCCGTGGGCGGATGAAGGGGCCCACGGCCCAGGCGCTGGCGGCGGGCGGCCCGCTGGTGTTCGACAACATCGACCAGCGGGAGGACTTCTCACGGTTCCACGCCGGCGAGGGTGGCAAGACGGCCCTAGCCGCGCCCTTCGTCGGCCGGCAATGGCTGCAGGGAGCGCTGCACCTGGGCTGGCGTCGAGACGTGGCCGTGACGCCGGCGCAGCTCCACCTCGCCGAGACGCTGGCCGGCTACGCGGCTGTGGTCATCGAGAACGCCCGTTCGCACGCCGACCTGGAGGACCGCGCCGCCGAGCTGGCCAGCGCCAACGTGGCGCTCGAGAAAGCCAGCCGCCAGAAGAGCGAGTTCCTGGCCAGCATGAGCCACGAGCTGCGCACGCCGCTGAACGCCATCATCGGCTTCTCGGAAATCCTGCTGGACCCCGAGTTGAACGACATGCCGGCCGAGCAGCGGGACGAATTCGTCGGCAACATCCACCGCAGCGGCAAGCACCTGCTGGGCATCATCAACGACATCCTGGACCTGTCGAAGGTCGAGGCCGGGCACATGGAAATCCACCCTGAGGCGGTGAGCCTCCAGGAGGTGATCGACGCCTGCGTGAGCACCATCCGGCCGCTGGCGGACAAGAAGTCGATTGTCGTGACGAGCACCTGCGAGCCGGCGGACGTGCAGGCCTGGGCCGACCCGGCCCGGCTGAAGCAGGTGCTCTACAACCTGCTGTCGAACGCGGTCAAGTTCACGCCCGCGGCAGGGCAGGTGACGGTCACCGCTGACGTCGCGGACGGGCAGGCGCGGGTGAAGGTGCGGGACACCGGTATCGGCATCAGCCCGGAGGACCAAGAGCTGGTGTTCGAGGACTTCCGCCAGGTGGACCAGGGTGTCGCTCGCCAGCAGGAGGGGACCGGCCTGGGTCTGGCGCTGGTCAAGCGCTTCGTCGAGCTGCATGGCGGCACGGTTGGGCTGCAGAGCGCGGTAGGCCAGGGCAGCTGCTTCACGGTGACGCTGCCCTTGCCGGCGCCCGCTCACATCTCCGCGCCGGCCAAGCCCAAAAGCGCTGCGCCCGCGGCGGAGGAAAGCCGGGATTCCGGCCTGACGGTGCTGGTGGTGGAGGACGACGATCAGGCTGCCGAGCTGCTGACGCTGCACCTACGCCGCGCCGGCTACGACGTGAAGCGCGCCTCCAGCGGCGATCAGGCCCTCGCGCTCGCGAGAGAGCTGCATCCGTTCGCCGTCACGCTCGACGTGCTGATGCCGGAGAAGGACGGCTGGCAGGTGCTCTCCACCCTCAAAGCCGATTCGACGACGGCTGGCATCCCGGTCGTGCTGGTCACCAGCGTGGATAATCCGAGCCTGGGCTTCGCCCTCGGCGCCGAGGACTACCTGGTGAAGCCCATCGACAAGGAGCGTCTGCTGTCCACGCTCGACCGAGCCAGCCTGAGCCTGGCGGCAGGCGGCAGGATGACCGTCCTGATAGTGGACGACGATCCCGTCGCCGCCGGCCTCCTCGAGACGCTGGTCGAGAGCACGGGTGGCAAGGCGCTGGTTGCCTTGAGCGGCCCTGAAGCGCTGAGGATCGTCGCCGAGCAGACGGTCGACGCCGTCCTGCTCGATCTGCTGATGCCCGGCATGAGCGGCTTCGAGGTGCTGGAGAAGCTGCGTCAGGTGCCCGAGACGAGTGGCCTGCCGGTGGTGGTTTGCACGGCTAAAGACCTCAGCGAGGACGAGCTGCGGAGCCTTGAGACGCAAGTCTCCAGCGTCCTGCGCAAAGGCGTGGACGTGAAACAGCGTGTGCTTGACGAGCTGATCCGCCTGGAACGGACCCATCCCGCTCGTGCCGGCCTCGCCGGTGAGGAGGCCACGCTGGCGAAATTCCTGGCGCATGTGAACCGCGAGGCCAGCCAGGCTAAGCGTCGGCAGCGCTCGTTCTCGGTGCTGTCGCTGTCCTGCGACGATCGGACAGTCGCCGAGCGGTTAGGAGATCTGGCCCACCTCATCGCGCCGGCGTTGGGCAAGCAGTTGCAGCGGCATGACGTGCTGGTGCATCATGCAAGCGGCGAAATCCTGGTCCTGCTCCCGGAGTGCGATCGGGAAGCGGCCAAACCCGTGATCGAGAAGGTGTGCAGAGTGGCTCGGAAGTACTCCAACAACGCCCGCAAGGCAATCGAGCTGCACGCCGGCTGCGCCACCTATCCGGAGGACGGAGCGGATGCGCAGGCGCTGCTGGACAGCGCCCGCCGCCGAGCCTCATCCGGAACGGCGATGCGGGAATCAATCAAGGGGTCAGTGTCATGAGCCAGCGGGTGCTCGTAGTCGAGGACAACGACATGAATTTCACTCTCGTGCAGTTTGTCCTGCAGCGTCTGGGTCTGGACGTCCAGCGGGCCAAGTCCGGACCCGAGGCGCTGGATCTGGTGGAGGCCGGCGCTCCCGACCTGATCTACATGGACATCCACCTGCCCGGCATGGACGGCCTGGAGGTGACGCGCCATCTTCGCGCCAAGGAGATGACCAGGAAGATTCCCATCGTGGCCCTCACCGCGCTGGCTATGGCCGGCGACCAGGAGCGCGCCCTGCAAGCCGGCTGCGACGGCTACCTGACGAAGCCGGTGTCCGCCAATGACCTGCGCGAAAGCGTGAGCCGCTATCTCGAAGGCGCTGCCGGCAAGGCCGACGCATGAGCCCGTCCGAGGTCGACGCGCCCGCTCCGGCGGAGGCTTCCGACGCGCGCAACACCGTGCTGTTGGTCGAGGACAGCCACGTGCAGCGCATTGCCATCGCCGCCCAGCTCAGCAAGAACGGCTTCAACGTCGCGCAGGCGACCGATGGCGTGGACGCGCTGAACCGCCTGAAAAAGATGCGGCCCCTGCCGGTCGTGGTCATCTCCGACATCGGCATGCCGCACATGAACGGCATCTCCCTCTGCAAGCAGATCAAGGCGGAATACAACAACCTGCCGGTGGTCATGCTGACCGAGCTCAACAGCGGCCGCAACGAAGCGGCGGCCATCGAGGCCGGCGCCGACGAGTTCCTGGCCAAGCCGGTCGAAGAGCACCAGCTCATGCTGCGGCTGCGGAACATGCTGAAGCTGTCTCAGCTGCGCTCGCCTGAGCTCAGCGGCTGGTACCGAGTGATCTTCGAAGCCATCCCGGAGGCAGTGGTCGTGGCCAACAGCGACCATCGCGTAGTGGAGGCCAATGCCGCCGCGACGCGCATGCTCGGCTACGAGCGGCAGGAGCTCATCGATCTGAATCTGGAAACCTCGAGCTGGTCGGGCAAGACGCTGCTGCGGCGCAAGAACGGCTCGGTTCTGGCGGTCGACACGGCCACAGCCCGAGCATCGATGGCCGGCCAGCTGTTCTACGTCACGACCATGAGGCACACTCGCTGATGGGCGCCGCCGCGAGCGAGCCGCTCGATCCCGAAGTGGTGGCCAGCCTCATCGAGCTTGGCGAGGAGGGCGGCGAGAGTATCCTCAAGGTGCTGGCCGGCATCTTCATCCATGAAGAAGGCCCGGCCTGTCTCAGCCGTATCGAAGCCGCCTTCCAGGCCGGAGACCTCGAAGATCTGGCCGAAGGCGCCCATAAGCTGAAAGGCGGCGCCGCTCAGCTCGGCGCCGGTCACCTGCGCCAGCTGTGCGCCGACCTGGAGAGCCAGTCCCGTGGCGGCGACATCTCCAACGCCGCGGATCTGCTGCGAGCCATCTCGGCCGAGATAGCCCGCGTCTACGCCGCCCTAGAAGCCGAAGTCACCGCCCTCGGCCACTAACTCCCAATCAACCCTCTCCTGCCGCCGGAGCGAAGCGACCCCGCCGGGTGGCATCGAGAGGGCAGGGTGAGGGTTCCCCGGGCTTGTCGAGGAGCTATACCCTTAGGCAGCCCATGAAGGTCTTCGTCTTCGATCTGCTGCCCTACGCCGAGAACCTCGATCATTTGAAGGACGGGCCGGAGCT